>SXGQ01664572.1_pt1 | contig 25824 bp, 28 predicted proteins | sample 3178371 | NCBI WGS metagenome assembly SXGQ01 (sample SAMN11356859, study PRJNA531348) | freshwater metagenome | isolation source: freshwater sample F1-20 | place: China: Fuxian Lake, Yuxi | collected 2017-12-25 | reverse complement strand
GTATTAGTATTAGTATTAGTATTAGTATAAGTTTCGTGTATTTTTACCCCACCTTTTGGACAAATGTTATTATTACAATTACCAAGTTTTTTCATTACTAAATTAATATTGTATTATATTTAAATAATAACATAACACAATAAATATAAAAATAATTGTTATATAATTATGAATAAACCCGAAGTAGATATAAATATTGAAGATATTTATTACAAACAAGATGAAGAAGATAGATTAGGTAAAAAATTATTAGGAAATAATAATTCATATTGTTGTTATAATTTTTTTGAATGTTTTTTTATTTGTTTTTCATAGATAATCATTTAAAATATATTTTGAATGATTGTAATATGAGAGATATCGTTTTACTTAATTGTCCTGAAATTGAATGTCCAAAGGTATTAATCTATGTATTTATTGAATTGTGTCAAGCTTTTATTGAACGTAATTATAATTTCAAAATAATACAAAATATAAATGAAATTACAAACAATTGTGTTGTTTTTATGGGCGACACAATAAAAAACCCGAATATTGTTTCAATTCTAAATAATATAGCTCCAGAAGCAATTTATATTGGATGGTATTGGCATCAAATAAACGTATCCGCTTTAAAATATTTTATATACACATATGAGAATATGTTAAACCCGGATAATCGAGTTAGTTTTTTTAAAATGAAAATAAACAATTGTCCTCTTTTGTTAAGAGCACCAGAAAATCCGGAATTAGTAGGAACTTATAAAAAAGATATTTTGTATGATTATTGTTATATGGGTTGGAAATACAAGCCCGAATTTGTCCCATCAAAAGCTCATTTTAAAGGGATTTACCATGGTGTGACAGAACACAATTTATTTTTACATCATAGTATACGGAAAGAATTATATTTATCCAGTATTTTTTCGTTAGGATTTCAATCTGATAAAAATATAAATGATAAACATGTTAGTCAACGAATATTTGAAGGATTAGCATATGGATGTATAGTTTTATCAAACAGTCTTCCTGCTTGCGAACAAACAAACAATATTGTAATATATATAAATTCAAAAGAGGATTTGGAAAACAAAATGCGATTTTTTAAAGCAAATCCCGAATTAATTAAACAGAAACAATTAGAAGGTTATGAGTTTATTAAAAAATATGGAACAAATCATTATGCTATTGATAATTTTATTAATTGTATTAAAAAAACCTTTGATATTGAAATATAGTTTATAAGACAAACCCAAGAATTTAGTAAAGGTTGTAACTGTTGAATAAATAAAATATTATGTTATTTTAATGGCAGACATAAATTGGACATCACCTGGATTTATTGTTGGTTATTGTATAATAGGAGCAGGAATTGGATATGGATTCTATAACAATAAAAGTTCCGAGACAGCTCGGAGTTCATTTGATAATCCGGTTGGCGACACAGGCGTTCCAGATCGTATTTTTCCTGGAAGTGGTGGGAAAAAATCTCGAAAGAGTGGTTGTAAACAAAATAATAAAACAAGAAATAAAAAATATAAAAGATCTTAAATATATAAATGTGCGTTAAAAAGTGGATAGGTTGTGCTATTTTGTTTTATATTTGCTATTTGATTGTAAATTATTTAGACAAACCGATTGAAAGCTTTGGTAGAAGAGGAATAGGTTTAAGAAGAGGTGGATATTATGGGGGTGGATATTATGGAGGTGGATATTATGGAGGTGGATATTATGGAGGTAGAGGTATTAGATATCCGGTAGTAGTTACGCAAGATTATTATCCGAGCTATTGGTACAGATATATTCCATTTTTTGGTTATTAATTCATATTATAGATTAATTAAATATAATATGATTTTTATATTTTGCCCTACTTTTCATAGTTTGGTTCAACCTTTTCATAATTTTGCTCTACTTTTCATAACTTCGTGAAAAAAGTAGATTAGATATCGAGTGAAACTGTATTACTTGATGACTTTGGTCGTCTGCGACTTTTCTTTGGCATATTTCCGTCACCTTGTAGATCCTTCAAATCACTAATGCTAATAGTGCTACTATCATTATTTACATTCTGAGATTGTGTTGGTTCTTGTATATTAATAGTCTTTGTTTTAAGTCCCGAGAGAATATCGGTAATATCACTTGGTCCCTTCATTTCAGGACGACTACTGGTCTGTCTTCTGTTGCTTCTTTCATCTGTATTACCGTAATTTTCTCTCAAACTAATTCCTTCATCAGTAAAATTACTTCGGCTCATATTTAAATCAGGGCGATTTGAGTAATTATTGTTTCCCGGTCTTCCTTGAGGAGGTGGTATAGAATTAGGTCCCTGTGTTGCCATTGGAGGAGGAGGTCCCATACCGCTGGGTACTTCAGGATTCATCATATTAGTCATAAATCCGGAAAATCCTGGACTGGTATTGGCCATTGAATTAACCGCCGCATTTTGGAATGAACGCATCAAATCAGGATTTTGTCTCAAAATATCATCCATACCTGGCATAGCAGACTTGAACATAGTATTTGTCATATGAACCATCATAGCACTTCCGCCAAGTTGGAACAGCAATTTGATTTCGGGTGACATCGACGCCTTACTCTTGTATTTCTCATACAACTCGCCAAAAATGTCATCATAATCGGTAATATTTTCGTTCACTTGTTCAGACCAACCATCCAACTTGATATCAAAAGGGTCAAAACGTCCGTTCAAAAACTCGATTCCGTTGATAACAGCCATAAGCATATTGCCTTGGAATTTAACTGAGTTACTCTTCGTTTTCTCCTCCATAATTGTCTCATATTCGCCCATCATTTCTTGCAAAGAAGATTCCATCGAGTATTTTTTAGATAACTCGACACCCTTCTTCTCAAGCGCCTCTAACTTGCGCAAGAACTTGAACTTCTCTCTTAACATTTCTTCTTTAGTTAATTGAGGTTGAGAAGGTAGACCCTTATCAGGATTAATAGGTACATTATTAAATTTGCCATAACCATCCCATGTTTTAGCATCACAGCCTAAATCAGATGTGGCTCTTCCAACACCAGAAGAACCTCCATCGCTAAAACGAACGGATGTTGGTTTATCATCACTAAATATAGAACTCGGTGCCGAAAACATTTCTGAAGCAGGTTTGTAACCAGAACTGGTATTTGGAATGTCATCTACTAAGTTGTTCAATTCATTTTCTAAATTATTTAAATCATCTAAATCAATATCACTTGATAATTTTGAACTTTCTTTAACTTTGTCGTTCATTAAAAATTCAAGTCCTCCCCCAAAATTGGTAGATTTATTATTCCAATCACTGCTTCCTCCCGAATTATCATTAAAATCGAGTTCTGATATTTCAATCATTTCAGCCATTATTATTCATTAAATAGAACATATAATTTTAAGTCATACGCGAATTAAATATATTTTTTATAATAAAAATAAAAATATAATTATATTTTTTGGTTTTGCTTTTCTCTTGCTACGCTTAAACTTTTCATAACTTCGTGGAAAAAGTTGATAAATTTGATATAAACCATAATCCTTGTAAAAAAGAGTCTGCTAAATCATCCTTTTTCTTATGAGCATTAAAGTAATCGAGTTTATCCGAAAATCTATAATCGGTTGTAATTTTTTCTAAACATTTTGTAATACCCAATTTTTTTCTGTCACTATATTTACTTTTGTCTTTAATGTCGCAATCTTTAAGCTTATTTGAAGCTGAAATAAATTCCACATTTTTCACATTTACGGGACACATTACGAAGTATTGTACCAACATTCCTTGAATCGTTTTCATTCGAGTTGCTATTGGACTAATTTGATTTTCGATAATAACGGAATCAATACAAACCTCCTCGGAAAACAATTTATCAAAATGTGATTTAATATTCATGCCAATATTATACAAATCAACATCCGCTGCTTTTTTTACTTCGATTTCTTGTAAATAATTTTGTTTAATGTAGTCATTAATACTGGTTACTAAATCAACCTTCTTAATTTTTGGCGGATATTTAATGCTATATTTGTCAGCAATTTCAAAAAGTTTTTGTATTTTTTGTTTATTGATAAATGATGATTTTAATTCAGATGTTGGTATTTGATAATTTTGTTTTTTAGAATGTTTTAAACAAAAGCATTGGTCATTTTTTTTAAATTTTGCAAGTTTATTACATAGACCATTTTTATCGATAAAAATACAATTTTGAGTTTCGTGTTGCTCTGAAATATTAACTGTATCCCATTTTGTGATCTTAAAATAATCAGAGTTTTCCAATTTTTCAAAAAGACAAAAGGCTAAATTCTTGATACCAACATCTATACTAAGTATTTTCATATATTATTTAATTATTAAAATACTTGTTATTAAATTGTTTGCAAATTGTATATATAAGATTTACTGTTTATTTGTGTAGACTTGAGGGTTGATAGATGGTGCAACCAACCGTGAGTTTAATTGTTCACGCGACAAATAGGGATTCTTCAAATCGCTATTACAGTAGCCAAAACCGGGTTTACTCGTGTCAAAAGTAGACCTAAATGTGTATGGTACATTATCGGAAGGCGTTTTGCCGGTTTGGACGTGAGGGTCAAGACCCAATTCGTAACACGCTTCGGCAGTATTATAGTTCATAATATGAAGACCGTTATGCTGTAAATATTGACGATAATTCCAATTATTAGTGATACCTTCTTGTTGTTGTATTCTTTTATTGACAGCAGCATCAGGTTGCCATTGTGCCCAATTGCGACCATCCGCCATTATTGGAGGAAAATTAAAATGTATATTATTAGATCCGCTATAACAAGTAGCCCACGCCATTTTATATATTTACAAGATAAAATTCTTATTCAACTCCAAGCAATTTAAGTAATTCGTTTTTCTTCAACTTTGAAGAATCGGATGAGAGTCCCTTTTCGGCGACAATGCTTCTTAATTTGGGAATCGCCATTTTTTTATAATCTAATGGTTGTTCTGGTTTGGTTTCTTCTAAAGTAATATTGATTGATTTAAGGTCCATTGATTTTATATTATCGTTTTTTTCTTCCTTAATGGATACACTGCTGATGCTGCTATCGTCTAAGTCTTCTAAGTTTGCTGCCGATAATTCATCCATTTCGTCTAAATCTTCTAAGCTTACTTCGTCTCCAGATTCACTGTCATCTTTATTATCGTTAATGTTCAATTTTAGTACTTTGACATCATTATTATTTCCAATCTCTATAACACTTGAAACACTATCATCGTCAAGAACATTTTCATCTATACTTACTTCACTGGCAGCGTCCGAATCCGAGTCATCAGCTTCGCTTACATCATCATCTTCGTCATCATCTTCTTCGTCATCATCTTCTTCGTCATCAGAAACAAGAATTAAATTATCATTTTGTACTACTCTTTTTTCTAAATTGGGTTGTTGCTGTTGATGAAAAAACTGAGGGTTTTGACCTTGGTGATTCATTGTTAATTGATGAATAATCATTTTAGAACCATTTACTTCTTCGGCTAAAGAAGAAACAAGGCTCAACATAGAAGAAATTTTATGATTTTGTTCTCTAAATTTACTTTCAAAATATACAACAAGCAGTGCTACTACGAGCACCAATATTCCTAAAAACATTAAAAAAGTAGGATTAAATAAATCTGTTAAAGAAGGCATATTATTACAAAGAGGATATATAAATTAATTATTTAAATTAACGAATTAGTTTATATTGTTTTATTTAATCTGCTTATCCTATTAAATTGATTCTCTACCAAAACTCTCATATCCTGTTTCACCCGTCGCTACATCCTTTGTTTCCTCTGATCCCTTGTTTTTACGATCTTTTTCCCAATCTTTTTGTGAATTATACATATTCTTAGTAAGATTTATATCATTTACATCGTTTATTGCTGCTTCTGTGGTTTTTTTAATTTTTTCTTCAATTTGTTTACAACATTTTCCGTGTCTCATTATTGACAAACTTCCGCAATAATCCCGTTTAAGTTTACTTAATTCATTAAATGATATACCTTCTTTTGAAACAGCCTCTCTGCAAGCTCCTCCACCCCTTCTAACTCTTTTATAATTTTTCCTGGTTCTCTTATAATTTTTTCTGGTCTTTCTGGTTTTTCTATTTCTACGTGTTACCATAATTCTATATATTTGTATTAGAAATTATTTCTTTTGGATAATTCATTGCCGTTAATACAGCTATACCACCCTTAACCTCTGAAATCCCATCGACTAATTTGTATTTATAAATTAATCTATCGTCTTTTTTCTCTGTCTCCATATGACAATTAATAATGCTCTTATTTTTTTGTAATTTTTTACAAACTTTGATAAAATGGGTTGTCAAGATACAATGAACATTCGGGTTCTTAATTAGGTAATTCATAAATGCTGTAGAACTTGTCACAGCTTCATCCGGATTTGTGCCAGAGTACAATTCATCAAATCCGCAAAAGTGGGTTTCATCTTCATTGGTTTTTACTAAATCCAAAATATCCTTGCATCGTCGTGCCTCAGCTTGGAATAAACTATCACGTCCAGATGTGTCGGGAATATTTAAATAGCAGTGGATATATTTAAAAGGGTTTATTTGTGCCGACTCGTAAAAACCGCAACCGAATTGTTGTGTCAAAATAATATTAATCAGTGTAGATTTGAGTATGGTCGTTTTTCCAGACGCATTGGGTCCAGTAACAATAATATTCTTCTTAAACTTGATTGTATTTTTAATTGGGTTATCATCTTTCAAAGGTCCATAATAATTATTTTTGAATTGCGCTTTACCTTTGCTTTTGACAAAAGCAGAATAATTTATTTTTCTCTCTTCAATGTTATTTTGTAATCCTTCAAGACAATCAACATAACCATTGAAACCTAAAGAGTACATAATTACTTCGTTATATACCAAATCATCATGTAATTCGTAAAAGTATTTTAATATATGCCCGATTTCCTGTATTTTTTTGATACTTGTTAATTTGTATTCGGTTATAAACGCAAATTTCTTCTTTAGATTTTCGAGTATTAGTTTTTTCTCTCTTAACACCTTATTAAATTCATTTTGAGTTGGTAAATTGTCTGAGTAAATCAAATAATTATCCATTGATTTAATTGTGTGGTCGATATAATTGCTAATCTCATCAAAATGTTTATGTATTTTAATCATATTATTATGGAATTTTAAGCAAATGGTTACATTTTGATAAATTGAAAAGAAATAAAACGCTGCGGATATAACTAAATATATTTTTTCATTAAACGAAACATCATTAAACTGTGTAAAAAGTTTACCAATTGCGTGTGATTGAGCAATAACCTTTAAAACTTCAATATATTCGTTAACAGTTAAGTTAAGTCCTTTTAATTTAATAATAAAAAAAGGTACAATCAATATAAAAACAGGAATAAGGAGAGAAATGACAGGAGATGCCAAATTATACATACTCATAAATTGTAGAAAATGTTCTGATTTATTGAGAAATTCTAACATTGGCCATTCGATATAATAATATTTTTCCTTAAAATCAGTCTCGCATTTTATTTCATTCCATATTTCCAGAATATTTCCATAATTTGGCGAATATGTGGTATATTTTTTATCACAACGCTTATATGACTTTAATAATTCCTGGTTTTGCGTAATAAAGTCGACATCTGTAGTATAATAATCGGCAACTTGTTCAATAAGTTTTTCAGAAACGTCGTTATCATTGTTAAAAAAATAATTATATATTGGTTTACAACCAGACGCATCAACAGTTTTAACCAGTTCCAAATCGTTAATAATATGTTGCTTTATTTTCATTTTTTTGTCATTATAAAAAATTGGCATTTTAAAATGATTATTAATTTCATCAACTACTGACATTTATTATATTAAAAAAAGAAATATAATAAATTTATTTTACGAATGTCATGACAATAGTTTTACTAATTTACTTAGTTTAGTATGTTTCCTAAATCGGCAGGCATTTCTCTAATTTGCGTATTATAATGACTTTCAATTTCCTTCATTTTACCAAAATCACGTCTGGTAACAAAATTGAGCCCAGTGCCTTTTCTTCCCCATCGGCCACTTCTACCGATTCTATGAAGATAAGTGTGAACGCATTTAGGTACATCAAAATTAATAACAACTGACACTTGTTGGATATCGATTCCTCTGGCAGTAACATTGGATGAAATTAAAACACGATTAACACCGGTTTTAAATTGATTAAACGCAACTGCTCTGGCAGCAGAGTCCATCCCACTATGAATACAACATACAGGGAATTCATCTTCTTTCATTGCTTCATACAAATCAGAAACACGCTTAACACTGTTGCAATAAATTATACAACAAGACAACTTAGCAACTGAAAACAAATGTTTCAATGTTGCGTATTTTTGTCTGTCGTCATCGACGGCAATATAATATTGTGCAATACCTTCTAATGTGAGCATTTCGGTTTTAACACTAATTTCAACGGGATTGCGCATAATTTTATCTATGAGTGGTCTAATACTTTCTGGCAATGTGGCACTAAATAAAGCAACCTGGATGTCATTGTTAAAATATTGGAAAATATTATACACTTGCTCTTTGAAACCAGCCGACAACATTTCATCGGCTTCATCAAGAATAACAAGCTTAATGGTCTTAATTGAGATTTTATCCCTGCGCATCATATCGTAAACACGACCGGGACATCCACAAATAACATGTGGAGTATTTTTATTTGAGAAACTGGACTTCTCTTCATAATTTGCGCCTCCAAATACAGTCTGAACACGCAAACGCTCCTTTTTACTATTTTCAAGCATATCGCCGAGTGAAGTAATAACTTTTGATGTTTGCGATGTAAGCTCTCTGGTGGGTGATAAAATTAGAACTTGTGTTGCGTTTTTTTCCATATCAATTTTTGACAAAGCACCGATAGAAAATGTGGCGGTCTTTCCAGTGCCAGATTGAGCTTGAGCAATAATATCTCTTCCCAACATAATAGGTTTAATTGCTTTTTGTTGAATTGGACTGGGTCTTTCGAACCCATAACTATAAATACCCCTTAATAATGTTTCAGGTAATTCCAAATCCTCCCAGGCATTTATTTCATATGAAGTTTCAATTACTTCTTCATTATTACTTGCTTCGTTAACTTCGTTTTCAGTTGACATTTATATACATTAGTTACAATAAATCTATTTAAGTGTATTTATTAGTATTATTTATTTAAAAAAAAATTGATATAAATGTAACTCAATAATGTATAATATACAAATCCAATGTCCGCTAAATTAAATAGATATTCCCTAAATGATTTTAATAATTTATTATTTACTGGTTTCAATTACGAACTACCAGCTGAAACAATTCGCATAATTTCAGAATTGGCATTAGAAGTCGGTTCGCCAGATTATGTGAAGACTCCTATATTTCAAAAAAGAGAAAATCCTATGAAAACTGAAATTAGTACTGATGATGTGAATGGAGATGGTTTTAGAAGCGCAATTGGAGGCGGAGGAGGCTTCAAAAAGAAGCGAGGTAATAAGAGTATGGAAATAAGTGATACTGATTGGGAATCTATCAGAAGTTTCCAAACAACAAAAATTGAAGATCGTGCTGGTATTGATGGTGAGATAGATAATATCAGAAGTTATTTGAATAAAATAACTGATAAAAATTATAATGATAATCGTGATAAAATTATGGATATAATTGGTAACATTATTACCGGCACCCAAGAAAATATTAATAGTGTTAGTTCGGCTATTTTCGATATTGCGTCCACAAATAGGTTTTATTCAAAATTGTATGCAGACTTGTACACTGATATAATAAAGAAGTATCCTGTTATGAGGGATAGTTTTGAAGAGAGCTTGTCGAGCTTTTCAGAATTATTTAAAACGATTGAATATGTGGATTCAAATGTGGATTATAGTGGGTTTTGTAAAATGAACAAGGATAATGAAAAGAGAAAGGCGTTGGGTATGTTCTTTGTTAATTTAAGTTTAAATGGTATTATATCCACTTTAACCATTCTGAATATTACAAGAAATTTATTATGTCAAATATTTACTTATATTACAGAGGAAAATAAAAAGAATGAGGTTGATGAGCTAACTGAAAATGTAGCGTTGTTTTACAAAAAAGAGTTTTATGAAAATGAGGATAAGCCCGAATATGAATTAATTAAGGGTCATACTATTATGGAAGTAATTGAAATAATAGCTAATAGTAAGGTAAAAGACTATAAGAGTTTAACAAATAAAACAATCTTTAAGTTTATGGATATGATTGATATGTAAAATATATAACTTAAATAAATAATAGTATAAAAATAATAATTTAAATAAATAAATAATGTCTGAAAATGATAATAATACAAATAATGAAAATGTTTTTTTTTCATTAGATGAAGGTGAGCTATGTGAAAATAATACAGACCTAACTAATTTTTTGGATGAGTTTGATTTTTCAAATGAAATAAATGATTTAAATAATGAAGGAATAACTGAAGTAATGTGTGTTGATTATAAGATAAATTATACGGTTAAGGAATTATTATTGATATGCGAATATTATGGAATAGCAAAGGAATTAAAAATTAATAAATGTTGTAAAGATATAATTATACAAATTTTGGTAGATTTTGAAAATAATCCATTAAACAATACTATTGTTTTAAGAAGACAAGAAATGTGGCGTTGTATTAATATTTTGAAAAACGACAAATTTATGAAGAAATACGTGTTATGGTAAATTATTTTTGTATTTAATTTTGTATTAAATATAAAATATTAGAATAAAATATAAATATGGTATTATCCAAAATAAATAAAGATGTGAGTTATCCTGAACTGAAAAGTGTTGATTCCGGTGATATCAAAATGGAAGCTAATTTATACCAATTAGAAATACTTGGTTCAGATGTTATTATAGCTGTTGGAAATTCTAAAAATACTTTTGAAGCTGAAAATATTATGTATTTTCCAGTTTATTTAGTTAAAAAAAATAACAAAGTAATACAAATTGGTGTTTATGAAATAAAAGCATCAGATTTTATTAGTTATTTAGATGATCATAATAATTTGGATGTTGAAAGAATGGATGAGCCATTGGTTTATACTTTTGTCACGCCTGAAATGTTAAACAAATTAAAATTAGAGCCTGATGTACCTCTTCGTAGGGTTGAAAAAAAATCTGATGAAGATTCTGAATCGGAAGCTGATTCTGATTTGGAAAAAGAAAAAAGTGGTTCTGAATATAATGTATTATATGAAATACCAGAAGAAAGAAGAGATATATTTATTTTAACAAAGGGTGTACCAATACCAGCTGAATTGGTCCAGGAAACTCAAAAAAAAGCAAAAGAATATAAAGAGAAATATCATCAGGAACCAGGTGATGTTTGGATACAAAAGTTTATGAAAAATAAGAACTATTCTTTAGTTGATAATGAAGCCGGAGGTGAGTGTTTATTTGCCACTATTAGAGATGCGTTTTCAAGCATTGCGCAACAAACATCTGTGTCAAAATTGCGAAATAAATTGTCAAAAGAGGCGACCGAAGAGGTTTTTCTCAATTATAAAGAACAATTTGATATGTATAATACAACGCTTTTAGAAGATACAAATAAAATAAGAGAATTAGAAGCAGAATATATTACGCTACAACAAAAATTTGGTAGTGTAATTGATAGAAATGAACAAAAACTTATTTCAGAGAATGCCAAGAAGGTTAAAGCTGAGCACGATAGATTAGTACACGAAAAAAAGGTAACATCGCAAATGCTGCACGAATATAAATTTATGAAGAAAGTAGATACCCTAGAAAAATTTAAGGCTATTCTTAAAAAATGTGACTTTTGGGGAGATACTTGGGCAATATCTACGCTGGAACGAATTTTGAATATTAAATTTATTATTCTCTCAAGTGAGGCATACCGAAAGGGAGATACTAAAAATATTTTGAATTGTGGACAATTAAATGATACGGTTTTAGAAAACGCTGGTATGTTTAATCCAGAGTTTTATGTTATTATTGATCATACAGGTGATCATTATAGATTGATTGGATATAAACACAAATTGATTTTTAAGTTTGGAGAGATACCATATGATATTAAAAATATGATTTCAGAAAAATGTTTGGAAAGGAATGCTGGTGCTTTTTTTATAATACCCGATTTTCAAAAATTCAAAGGGACCAGACAAAAAGCGGCTCTTAAACCAGTTGATTATGAGGATTTAAGTGAAGCTAAGCTAAGAGGCTTATATAATGACGATGTTGTTTTCTTATTTTATTCAAAGTCAAATGATAAACCACTTCCTGGAAAAGGGTCAGGAGAGAAAATACCAAGTGAGCGTCTAAAGGAATTTACAGAATTGGCGACATTCCCTGAATGGAGGAAAAAATTGTCTAACTTTTGGGTTGCTCCATTTACATTAGATAATCACCATTGGGCTTCTGTGGAACATTATTATCAAGCATCTAAATTTAAAAACGAAAACCCACACTTTTATTTGAGTTTCTCTCTTGATTCAGGAACAGAATTGTCTAAAGACCCACAAATGGCTAAGGCTGCTGGTGGTAAATCTGGCAAACTAAACGGTAAACAATTGAGACCCGATGAGGTTAAAGTGGATGCTGATTTTTTCGGTAAAAGGCATAAAAAAGAGATGTATGATGCGCAATATGCAAAATTTACTCAGAATGAAGACCTTAAAAAATTGCTATTAGCTACAAATGAAGCAAAATTGACACATCATAGTCGCGGTGCGCCTCCAATTGTTTTTGAAGAACTTATGTTAATTAGAGACAAAATTCGCCGCAATAATTTATAAATTACATAGATATTTATATTTATATAAATATATATGGCAGCACTTTTTGAAGTAGGTGATATAGTTGAAGATAATTGGTTTAATAGACGTGGACCAATTATAAGCAGAGAATATCAACCCTCTGCCCCTAACGCGTATTTACCCCCTGTAATCAGTTATAGATATACTATAACTGATTCTAATAATAATGATCAACTTGTAAGTTTTATTTTAGAGCCATTACCGATAGAAACCAACAACAGGGATTCTACAGGCGCAAGATGGACGCCTGTAGGAAACAAACCAGAGCAGAGAGAAAAGGCGAAAATAAGAGGTGGTAGAAGAAGAATTAAAAAAACTAAAAAACTTAAGAGGGGTAAAAGGAAAACTAAACGAAGATATTAATTTTATTTATTTTAATTTGAACAATTGGAGCCAGCAGAATCAGCTTTAGGTGTTGTACTATTGGGACAGCATCCGTATTGAGTTCCCGCGCAACCGCCTATTAAAGGATAATTTGGGCAGTTAGTGCCTTGTACATTGGTTTTAGTTGTCGTTCCATTAGGACAGCATCCATATTGTGTTCCCGAACATCCACCAATTACAGGAGGTGGAGGAGGATATCCAGGACAATTTGTGCCATAAGGATTCATTTTTGGTATAGTACTATTTGGACAGCATCCATATTGAGTTCCAGCACATCCGCCAATTAAAGGAGATGGTGGAGGTGGAGGTGGAGGATATCCAGGACAATTTGTGCCATAAGGATTCATTTTTGGTATAGTACTATTTGGGCAGCAGCCGTATTGAGTTCCAGCACATCCGCCAATAGGTTGAGGTTGGGGAGGAGGAATATAACCAGTACAATTTGTCCCATAGATGTTCATTTTGGGTGTTATACCATCAGGACAGCAACCATATTGTGTTCCAGCACACCCACCTACAGGTACAGGTTGTGGAGGTGGGAGTAATTTAATATTATTCAAAATAATTAATGCTAATAAGACAATTGCTAAAACAATTATTACTGTAGAGTCCATATAGTAAATATTAATATTTTTATTTGTAAAATATTAATAAATAAAAATAATGAAACTAATGAAACTAATGAAACTAATGAAATTATATTAAGACAAAACTTAAAAATAAATAACTCAATATAATAATAATGAGGATATCAAAAAATAGTAAATTACTTATGTCATTTTTTACAAAAAATAAATACATAAATCATTTAAAGCAAACACCAAGAACCAATAAAATTATTACGCATTTGTATCATGATATATTAAACGCATATAACTATCTTTTATCTGTAAAACAATCAAGAGGATCAAATTTTTACAATGTAACCACCAAGAAAATACAAAGTTCTATGCAAATAACAAGACCCAAGAATTTTAATTCGCACAGTTTTCCAGAAGAAATAAGAAAACATATTGATGAACTATCTGTAACAGAATTATGTTATAATTTTTCTCTCTTCAACCGAAATATCAAACTATATTTTATAACAGAACAGGAACATATTGAGCTTAAAATAGAAGAATATAATAAGCACGTAGATTCTATTATAATGTGGCTATTTATATTAAATGAATACGCGTCAAAACAATGTGCGAGTAATTTAGTGGTATATTTTTATTTTACATCATTAGAGAAAAGACTACCAAACTCAAATATTCAAATTTTAGATGAAAACAATGTGAATACTGCGTTCACAACTACGTGTCCAAAAGATTCCGAAATAGTAGTTTATAGAAAGGAAGAATGGTTTAAGGTTTTCATACACGAATCATTTCATAATTTTGGTCTTGATTTTTCAGATATGAATAACGCTGAATGCACAAGACGAATATTGGATATTTTTCCTGTAAATTCAGAGGTAAATTTATATGAATCCTATACTGAATTTTGGGCTGAAATAATAAATGCGTTATTTTGTAGTTTTTTCTCATTAAAGAACAAAAATAGTCTTATAGATTTTCTCTCTAATTCTGAATTTTTTATTAATTTTGAAAGAACATATAGCTTCTTCCAGCTAACAAAGGCTCTACAGTTTATGGGTCTAACATATACAGATTTATATTCAAAAAATGTTCATCGAAAGGTTCTAAGAGAGACATTATACAAGGAAAAAACCAATGTGTTATCTTATTATGTAATTAAAACCATATTAATGAATAATTATCAGGATTTTTTGTTTTGGTGTTCAAATCATAATCTTTCTCTCTTACAGTTCAAAAAAACAATAAATAATCAAAATGAATTCTGTAAGTTTATAGAGCGAAACTACAAAAAAAGCACTATGTTGGAAGGCGTAGAACAATCACAAAAGTTTTTGAATGTTTTGTATAGCAAAAATAGGCGCCGGGTTAACGACAGCTATGTTTTATCAAATTTACGCATGAGCATTTGTGAACTGGGTTAAAATGATTTATTATAAAATACACAAAAAATATAATAAAATAAAAATAAAATTGAAACAAAAGTACTTAAAGATATGTGTTAATATAACTATATATAACCCGTACAAGATGAACTCGTACTATTATTGCGAATTATGCGACAACATCAGTCAACAAAAGAGTCACAGTGACCAACACTTGAAAACCGCATTACACGTACAAAAGTGTAACGTGTATAAGTGTAATGTTTTGGAGAAGATAGATTTATTAACTTTGATTAATGAATATAAAGTTTCTCTTACTGGAACGATTAATAAAATATATGATACCATACTATTACAAAAGTCTCAACTGAAACTTACGAAAGAGGAGATTGAGGTTAAACAAAAACACCTTAAGAAAATTAGTGCTGAAAATCAGATACCTATTTCACTTTGTCACGAACTTACCCAATTTACTGTGGGTAAAACTGAACAAACATTAAATCAAGTTGCCGAAAGATATTTATTGAATTCTGCGGATTTAGAAGATCACTTAATTGAAGTGATAATTACAAATAATAGTTTGTTGGAAACTGAAATGTGGAAGGTTAGAACCAAAAATAAATTTGGCGAAAATCAAGATATTAGCGTTGATATTTTATCAAGTAGTAAAGATAGTGATTTTGGTAAGATGTCGGATTTTATTGGTAAAATTTTGACGGCTAAAAATAGAAGCGAACTTCCAAATGTTTTAATTGTTTGTTTCCATAAAAAAAGAGTATGTGATGATTTATTTAATTTATTTGAAACTTTTTGCGGTGGAAATTTTGTTTTGAATTCTGTAAAGTTAAAATTCAGTTTGAACTTTGATGAACCAGATGCTAATTTAGGAATTACTTCTACGTTTCTCTCAAGATATAAAAAATATGAACATATTATTGCCGGAATTATGTTTATTACTGCTACACCATATGATGAATTTTGGGATATGTTAATAAAGAATGGAATTACACAGTTATTGAGTTTACAAAATAAAACAGGTTTTTCTAAAGAATCATATGAGGAATATTTGAAGGGGTATCGTTCAGTGAAAGACCATAGGTTTGTTCCTTTTAACAATGATACTAACAATCCTCTTGAATATATAAAAAAGATTTTTGAAAGCAATTATAGAGAAGTTGATGCTTCCGGAAATGAAATCGGTGAGCTCAAACCATACATTGATGAGAGTAAGCCTTATTCCATATTTGCCCCAGCACATTTATATACTGAAACATTGGGTGTAGGAAGTCACGAAGAAATTGTAGAATATTTTAATGATAAAGGTGATACAGTTTTCCTTAGTAATGGCAAATTTAAAGGATTTGTCGAGCCTTCTGGTTCAAGGCAACCATTATCAGAATTTAATGAGCAACACTGTATTGAAGGCGAGTTAAGAGACACATTACGTAAATGGAGAGAACTAAATCCACGAAAAAATATTGCTATTACAGGTTATTGGACGATTGAAAGAGGTATTACCTTTTGTACTAACGGATTTGGTTTTGATTATGCCATATTGTCTACGTATCATTTAAACAAACTAAACAAACTAATACAGCTTATTGGTAGAACTACTGGAGGTAAAAAATTTGTTGAAAAAATGACAATCATATGCCCGAAAATAATTTACGATACTGTTATTAATTTGGTTGATAATACGATTGCGTTAAGAAAATTAAATCCTGAAAATTACAATAAAACCGATTTTACTCTTAACGACAGTGCTATTCCAGTAATGATTGAGTTTCTCGATCCCGAATGTCGCGATTTAATATTCAAATCTCTTACTGGAAAGAAAAATTATAAGGATGATATTCATACGAAGATTTTAAAAGGTATCGCCGCCAAAAAAATTAAAATTGATGACAGAAATAATATTAAGCTCAATTTTAACGAGAGAAAACTAAAGGGTGTTAAAAATTATATGAAGGTAAGAGTAGGTAAAAATAATGAAGTAACCGAAGATAAGATAGAGGTCAGGAGATTTAAGGAATTTAGAACGGCGTATGATTTGTATAAACCATCGTCTCAAACTTGTAAGCCAAACGAGTATTGTATTGATTTTGCTCAAGACGATTATATTAATGGCGATTTTGTCAATAGTAAAAATATTGCTTGGATTACATTTAAATATTAATGGTTACGCTTTTGCTTACACTTTAAAAACATATTTATGATATTTTTTTATAAATGCCGCATAAAATGGTTTTCGAATTAGCTATCTTAAATTTGTTAACTATATAAGCAAAAAACAAATACTCAAAAATACCCACTAAAACGATAAACTCGACCGTTTTTATTAATTCCGCCAAAAATCCAGAATTATACCAATAGTATTTTACGAAAGTAGGGTTCTCTATTATATCAGTTGTAACCGAGCTGTTACTTTCATTTAATACAATTTTTGGTATTGATACCATTTCAGTAGAAGATTCATTGTCATCATTTTTTTTATAATCATTCAGATTTTGAAAACTTCCAAATGAAACTATCGCAGAGTTTGCGTCGTATCTTGGCGAAGACGGAGCACTTGTTGTCATAATTAATTTGTAAATATTGTAGTTTTTCAAAATATCGCGCAAAAAAACAATCATGAAAATTGCTGACGATGATGCTATATAAATAAAACAATAAGTTAATAAATCTGTGTTTTCAGTGTCAAGTTTATTTTGATACTTTGAACATTTGCTGTCTGAAATATAGTTAGTAGTATTTAATTTAGGTAGCATTGAAATGTCATCATCAAATAAATGCTTAAATATTGTTTTTTCATAAGGCATTATGTAATAAATGTAAAAAATGACTTCAAAAACTGTTAAAAAATATAAATGTATAAAATGCGATTGAATATGTAAGAATTTAAAAACCATATAAGTTTATTAGTTATACTTGGAAAGATGTTTATAAACCTTTTTAATATTATTTTATAAATATATTAGTTTTTATTTTTATGTACCTTACAGTAATCGGAATTTAGCAATAGTTGTTTATTACATTTATTTCCTGTTTTCGTGACTCCGCAACAAATGTATTTGAATGTTCCGTTACCAACGGGTTTTTTATTGGCTCTCCACGCAGCACTTGCTTCGTCAAAGTCGATATTGACTTCATATAAAGCATTATTATTATATTTGGTTTGACTTCTTGTATTCATCTTGTAATAATTGAATTATATATTTTTATAAAATATAATTCAATTTTTATTGTTAAAGGTAAAGGTATAAAACCAAAATAGTAATATTTATATAATATAGCGGTTTATGCAAAATATATTAATTTTATTTTTGGTATCAAATATATTATCATTGGTTAAGAGTTTTAGTATAGATTATAGATATTCGAATAATCATATTTACTCATATTATTTTGTAAATTCAAGAGCAATTTCTTATTATAGTAATTATTTTAATTCAAATCAATTATCCTATAATTATTATAGTAAATATTTTAATTCTAATACTTTAAAATCTATATCGATTTATCATTATACAAAATCATATAATAGTTTTAACAATTATTTATCTATTATTAAAACGATGTCGTCACAATCTATATCGGATTACCAGTATTCAAAATCATATAATAGTTTTAACAATTATTTATCTATTATTAAAACGATGTCGTCACAATCTATATCGGATTATCAGTATTCTATCTCGGCGCCAACTTTTGCGCCAACTTTTGCGCCAACTTTTGCCACTACATCGGCTCCTACATTAGCGCCAACTTTTACGCCAACTTTTGCCACTACATCGGCGCCAACTTTTGCGCCAACTTTTGCGCCAACTTTTGCCACTACATCGACTCCTACATCGGCTCCTACATTAGCACCAACTTTTGCCACTACATCGGCTCCTACATCGGCTCCTACATTGGCTCCTACATTGGCTCCTACATCGGCTCCTACATCGGCTCCTACATCGGCTCCTACATTAGCACCAACTTTTGCCACTACATCGACTCCTACACCAAACAAAAAACAAACTGAAATGCCTACAATCCAAGAAGTACCAACAATATCATTTGATACAAAACTAACATTTGATAATTATGATAGTTTAGAACTTGACACTAAAAGTCAAGAAGCTATTATAATAGCCACTGCAAACTCCATGAACATTAGCGACTCTTATGTAAAATATGTTGGAAGCACTCTTAAAACACGACGATTATCCATTTTCAAAAGTCTCGGTTTCAATATAATTGTAACTTTAAAAACTACCATACCTTTACAAGATGAGACAGACCCGAATGCTTTATATACCACTATTACTACAAATCTAATAAATTCTGTCAATTCAGGATTATTTACAACTTATTTAATAACCGCATCAAACACTCTGGGAACAACAAGTTTTGCGAATGTATCTATTTTGTCTGTTCAAAATGATGATTATATATTTAAACAACCAGATAAACTTGATATAAAAGAAAAAGACACACCCAAAATATATAATACAATTTATATTATTTTTGGTGTGCTTTTATCAGTTTATTTATTAATGTATTTTGTATGGCTCCGAAAAAAATATCTTAACAATATCCGACGATTACGTAATTTATTTGAAGGTATGCTAAATACTGATGATATTTCAATACGTATTGTTGAGAATTAATTATTTTTATCTTTTTCCTCTATACTATTAGTTATTTCATCAAATTTTATATTTGAAATCTCTTCATCACTTATTTTACCATCATCTTCTTTTAGAATATGTTCATAATACATTGTGTTATCATTTATTTGTCTTCTAAAATGCTTTCCGTTTTCTAATTTGAAACGCAACAAGGGGTTATCATTAATATATTCTATACCCAAAAACTGGACATTTGGATATTGTATTTGTTTGCTATAAGAAGATATTTCATTATAATAATTTAAAATTTTCATTGCCTTTTTCTCCTCTAAAGTGGTCATTTGATATATATAAAATATAAACTTAATTCTAATATATTTTTTTAAATATTAAAAATATTAAAATTATAAAAATATAAAATAAAATTGAATATAATATATTAATTTAAATAATTACAACTAACTTGTAATATGGGAATTAAACATTTAAACCGGTTTTTAAGGGAGGAGGCGCAACAATGTATTAAGTTTATATCATTAGCGGAATTGTCTGGTAAAAAGATAGCTGTTGATATAAGCATATATATGTACAAATATGCGTCGGAAGGCACATTATTAGAGAATATGTATCTTATGTTGTCAACAATGATATATTACAATATAATACCAGTATTTATATTTGACGGGAAACCGCCGCCTGAAAAAAAGGAGTTATTACAAAAACGAAAGGAAGATAAACAAGAAGCAGAAAAAGAATACAACCAATTAAAAAAACAATTGGAAAACAAAACGATTGATGATGTTGAAAAACAAGAAGTTATTACTAATATGGATATACTAAAGAAAAAATTTATTCATATTAGCAAAGGCGATATTGATTCTGTAAAAAAATTAATAAGAGCATATGGCGCAACGTATTATGACGCACCAGGTGAAGCAGATGAATTATGTGCGTCACTTGTTATTAAAAATAAAGTATGGGCGTGTTTGAGCGAAGATATGGATATGTTTGTTTATGGATGTAATCGTGTGCTACGATATTTAAGTCTATTGAATAAGACGGTGGTTTTATATGATACAAAGGATATTTTGAATAGCTTGGGTATCACACAAAAAGAGCTAAGAGAAATTTGTGTTATTTCGGGTACTGATTATAATTATAATGAAAATAAAACTGATGATGATAATAGTAAAAAAAGTCCATCATTATATAAAACATTGGCTTATTTTAAAAAGTATCATAAGGAAAATTTAGAAATGGGGTTTTATGAATGGTTAAAAGAAAATACAGATTATATACAAAACTACGAAAATTTATTAAATATTTATAATTTATTTGAATTAAACCATAATCATACACATTTATCAATATTTGAAAATATAAAAATAGTAAATGGACCAATAATGAAGGAAGATATAAGAAATATTATTAAAATAGAAGGATTTATATTCCCAGAATCTTAAAAATTGCGTTGTTATTTTATTTTTTGTATTTAAAAATATAATTTATTATTATAAAATGTTAGATTTATATAATAATAAATACGATAGAAAAACGTTAAAGGATAATATATATGCTCTTAAATTAATTGACATTTTGAAAACACAAACTCTCGATGTTACATTTATTGTAAGATATATATTAAATAATAAATATCAATTTGAGCCGGATGATGAGTTAATTACACCAAAAATAGTATTCCAATATCAACCTCATATTAGTAAAGCAGAGTTACAAAAACATTTTATTTTATATGATTCAGATGATGATAGTATTGATTTAGACTTTGAGGCTTTTGCAAATAAAAACCCTAATTAAATAAAAACAGGTGTGTCGATATTTACAAACGAACCGGAAGAAAATTGTGGTATTTGAGTAAACCCTGATGTTTTTAATAAATCGCGCATATTTTTAACTAATTCTCTCCACGAGTCATTTGGTTTTTGTTTTAAACTTTCTAATAAAGACCAAGTTAACGCTCCGTTTGCTTTATTATTAAATATAGCATCCGCACTGGTTTGCTCATCGGTACAACCGCTAATCATAAAAACATTACCAACTGTTACTGCTTGTTTATCATTTTCTGTATATTTGTCATAATTGAGACTATCCATGTACTGATATCTTAAATCTAACATAGTGCCGCTAAAGCAGCTGTCAAACATTGCAAATAATGTAACATCTTGTTTTAAATTTTGTTGGATTATTGTTTTAAATTCATCGTCGTTGATACCTTTTAAATCAGATGAAACAATTAGTTCATCATAACCATCAGTTTCATCACCGTTTCTATCTAAAGCATATGAGCCGTGGCCACTATATAAGAAAAATAATAGATCTCCTGCTTGAGAATTTATCAATAAGTTTCTAAATTCGCTTAAAATAATATCTCGTGTTGGTTTTTTTGCTGTTAAATCAGTAATTGTGTTTATACTTGTAAAACCTTTGGTTAATATTCTCTCTTTAATTGAATTAGCATCATTTATACAGCCAAATAACTCATTCGATGTTCCAGTATAATTAATACCAACCAACAATGCTTTCTTTGCTTTGTCAATCTTTATTTGTTTGGGAGTAAATTTTTGTATTGTTAAACAGTCAGCATTATATTTTTTTGTTAAATTACTTATAGATGATGCTAAAAGGTTCTTAACCGTATTTATTTGTTGCGCTTTATTTATTGCTCTTGATTTTGAAATAATATTAATAATATTATTATAGTATTGCGTAACATTAATACAATTAGCATTGTAAGTTTTTTTTAAACCGGAAAGCAGATTCGCTTTGTACTGTGACAATTCTTGATTCATTATATTTTAAATAAATATAATAAGTATTTCAAAAATATTAATGTTAAATTATATAGTCCACACAGGACCACATAATTTTTATTTTGTTTTTTATTTACTCTACTTTTCGTAGTAATTTTTTGCTCTACTTTTTACACGAAGTTTTTGCGAAGCTATAGAAAAGTAGAATTTAAGCGGAAGCATCAGCCTTGACAGCCTTGGCAAAGTGAGGAGACATATATCTCTGGAGATTGAAATAGGTGAGCTCGTCAGTCTTCTTAAGCTTCAAGAGAGCAGCAAGCTTAGAGTCGGGGTTGATCTTGCGACCATTGGCCTCGTCCTGGAGCTTGTGGGTACGGATGTACTTGTTGATATCACGAGTGACCTCAGTGCGAGCCATCTCGGAACCAGCGGGCTTCTCAAGGAACTTAGCAAGCTCGTCAGAAATTCTGGTGGGCTTGACAAATCCAGAAGGAGCACGACTACCGGCTCTCTTCTTTCTCTTACTGGACTGCTTCTGGGCAGCCTTGAGCTCACGAGTCCATTTCTTCTCGAGGGTTCTATACTCAACCTTCAATGAAGCAATCATAGCTCCCATCTGTTGGAGCTTGGCAAGGAACTCTACAGATTGCTCGGCAAGGGGAACCTCACCATCAGCAGGGGCGTCAACGTGAGCCTCTTCAACAACAGGCTCAACAACAGGGGCAACAACAGCGGGAGCAGCCTCGACCTTGGCGGCCTTGGGCTTCTTCTCCTTCTTTACGGCAACAACAGGCTCGGCAGGAGCAACAGCAACAACAGGGGTAGCGACTGATTCAGTCTCGGCAGTTTTAGTGGATGTTTTCTTAGGCATCTTATTATACTATATCTAAATAAATACTTTTTAAGTGATTTAACGCAAATAATATATATTGTTACGATAATATGGTAATAATATAAATAAATAATACTCTACATTTTTTTAAAAGTAATTAAGTGATTGAAAAAGCCAAGGAAGCGATGTAGCAGCATCTTGATTTACTAAAGTTAAAGCGCCAAGTACATAATAAGCGCCTAAAGATTTACTATCCTTGTCAACCCCAGAATTTACTAATTTTTCTAATACTTCTAAAACAATTTTTCTTACAATATTGAAATTTTGCGAAATGTGAATTAATGACATATTTAAATTCCTAAATGGATCTCCGTTTGGTGGACAAATTGAACGTTTTGTTTCTACAGATAATTGAGCTCTATAACTCCAAATATCAGCAAGCTCTCTCACAAATCTTATTATTTGATTTCTATTCAAAGAGAGAAACCAATTACAATTACTATAATTACCTAAAGAATCTATATTTTGGAATAATGACAATGCCCTTAATTCAACTACTTTTTCTTCAGAAATACTCGGAGTTTCGTCTTCCAAATCTAAAACAATCTTTATTTTTAATATTTTGCTTAATCTTAATAAAGTTTTAATATTCTTTAAAATTATATCTGGGATTTTATTGCGATTATATGGATTCTTGTTGTTGTTTCCGTTTTTAGAAAATAAATTGAAGAGAGAAGTTATATCAAAACCATAAATAAAACCATCTTCATCCTTGTAACTAATAAATTGATTAAAATCTATTTCTTCAAGATTATCCATTGTAACAAAATCGGTACTATTTGTACATAAATTGCGTTTTGTTGCAGCCGGTCCATGTAAATCAATATATTTTTTTACAATACGCCCTCTAAAAACTTTTTGAATTTTAATTATATATGATGATAAATACAGAAATGTAAAAATCCTTGACACAAGCTCATTTTTGTTTCCGCTTATTTTTAATTTATAAATTTTTGCAATTGATTTTAATTGCGAGACATTATAATTATAATTTGTAATATCATTGTAATTATTAATTGTTGGAATAATTATATTATCATCGCTTATTTTTATTGTTTTTTTTACAACTGGTAACATTTTTTCACTTTTTATTGAAATACTATTCATATATTCGTCTACTGAAAAACTCGATGGTTTATTTTTTTTATCAAAATTTGCCATATATACTATAATTATATTTTCTTTTTGAATAGTTTTATTTTAATAAATTAAAAATTAAATTCTGATGACAAATGGTATGCGACATTTTCAAACCAGACCATAATTTCATTTATATTTAAAAAAAAAATTGATTTAAAGATAATCCAATATTGTAAAGTATATACATACAATGACTGACGCTATTATCGACGGAACTAATATTAATACCTCTTTGTTTTCATACTCTACTCCCAAGGCTCACGCTTCAGGAGGAAAGGTTGTGAATTTGTACAATAAAAATGTAAGAGAATCTCTTACTATATCCACGCCATTAATTTTGACGTGGGGAGCTCAGGAGGGCAAGGATACTCAAGGTAATTTGACTGGAAAGTGGACCATGTCGCTTCAATTTCCTAATGCTGAGTATACCAATGCGGATGCTGATGCGTTCTTGAAGTCTATTCGTGCTTTGGAGGCAAAGGTTAAGGCTGATGCGATGACTTATTCTAAGGAGTGGTTTGGAAAGACTATTACCAGTGCTGAAGTTATGGATGAGAAGTTTAATGTGATGCTTCGTCATCCCAAGAAGGAGAAGGGAAGTGTTGAGATGGATGAGAGTAAACCTCCTACTTTGACTGTTAAGATTCCTTGCTGGAGTGGTGTTTGGCAATCTGAGATTTATGATGAGGAAGGAGAGCCAATGTTTGTTAAGGGCAAGACTGCTTCACATGTAACTCCTCTTGACTTCTTGAAGCCTAAGACTCATGTTATCTGCTTGCTACAGTGTGGAGGACTTTGGTTTGTTAACGGAAAGGTTTCGATTACTTGGAACTTGAAGCAAGCTATCGTACAAAAGCCTAAGACTTCTGCTATTGCTGAGGGAACTTGTTTCTTGAAAATCAAGCCTGCTGACAAGGAGAAGTTGAGATCTTTACCTCCTCCTGAGGATGATGATGTTGACCCTGATGGCGCTGTATCTTCTACTATTGTTGAGGATAGTGATGATGAACGCGAAGCTCCTTCTTCGCCAAAGACGCCTGTAGTTGAGAAGGTTGTTACTCCTGTAGTGGAGAAGGTTGCTGAGCCTGTTGTAGTTGCGCCTGTTGCTACTGAGGAGAAGAAGAAGAGAGTCATCACCAAGAAGAAGGAGTAAATTAACCTTTTCATAACGTAGTAAAAAAATTATATCAAAATAGATAAAATAATAACAAATAACAAATAAAAAATAAAAAT
>SXGQ01583304.1_pt1 | contig 25825 bp, 13 predicted proteins | sample 3178371 | NCBI WGS metagenome assembly SXGQ01 (sample SAMN11356859, study PRJNA531348) | freshwater metagenome | isolation source: freshwater sample F1-20 | place: China: Fuxian Lake, Yuxi | collected 2017-12-25 | reverse complement strand
TCGCCGGTGTCGCGCGGGGCGACGGTGTCGCCGGTGGTGACGGTGCGGTTGATCAGCCTGCCGTGGCGGAGGCGGTGCTGCCCCACGGTCTCTCCGCCGACGGACTGCGGCGCTATCTCGAGACCGTCGCGCTCCGCGACGCGTTCAAGGGGGATCCGGCACTCCTCGACCAGCCCCCCGCCGTCCCGCCGCTCCCGTCGATCCGCGAGTCCGATCCGGCGTCGCGGCCGGTGGGCGGCCTCGTCGACGAGCGCCTCGCCCGGTCGCGCACGTTCGCGCGGGCGACGTGCGAGAAGTGCCACGCCACCACGGAGGTCGCGCTGCCCGCGGCCACGAGCCTGCTGCCGGCGCTGGCGGGCGGGGCCGATTCCGGATGGTTCGCCGTCGAACCGCCGCGCGTGCCTGACGTGTGGCTGACGAAGGCGCGCTTCAATCATCAGCCGCACCGCAGTTTCGACTGCCGCGAGTGCCATGCCGCGGCATATCCCGGTGCCGACACGGTGGCCGCCGGCATCGCCGGACGGCCGCTCGACAACGAGCGGGTGATGATCGCGGGGCTCGAGAGCTGCACGTCGTGCCATGCCCCCGCCGGCCGTGATCCGACGAGTGGCCATCCCACCGGCGGGGTGCGGCACGACTGTGTCGAATGCCATGGTTACCACGGCCTGGGTCCGCAGGTCGCGCCGCCGGCCGTGGCGGGCGGCGCCGGCCGCGGGGAGTGATCGATGCACCCGCGGCGGCCATGGGCGATCGTCGTCGTGCTCGTTGCCGGGGTGGCGAGCGGCGCCGAGCCGCAGCCCCGGGCTCCCCTCGGCGTGTCGAGTTGCGCCTCGGCGGGGTGCCATGCCGCCGCGGAGGCGGGGCACGCCCCCTGGCAGAGCTCGTTCACCGTGTGGGCGACCCGCGACCCGCATTCGCAGGCCCATCGTGCCCTCGAGGGGCCACTCGCCGAGCGGATCGTCGCCGCGATCGCGAACCGGGCCGGAGGGGGTCCGCAGCCGTCCGCAACCGGACACCCGGCGTGCGTCGCCTGCCACGCCCCGTCGCCCGGGGCAGCGCTGCGCGAAGGGGTGGGCTGTGAATCATGCCATGGTGCCGCAGGCGACTGGGTGGTCGCCCACACGCTGCCGGGCTGGAAGACCCGGGGCAACGCCGCCGGGATGGTCGATCTCGCCGATCCCGAGGCCTGCGCGCGAACCTGCACCCCGTGCCATGTGGGGGGGCCGCTGCGTGCCGACGGCGCCACCATGGAGGTGAGCCACGATCTGATCGCCGCCGGCCATCCGCGGCTGGCCTTCGAGCTGCGGAGCTTCAAGGCGGGGGCACCGCCGCACTGGCGCGACCGCGTGGCATTGGCGGCTGCCGGGACGGTTCCCGCAGCCGACGTCGATCCGGTGGGGGAGTGGGCGACGGGGCGGATCGTCGCGCTCGAGGCCTACCTCGGCCAGGTGGCGCGGCAGTCGGCGACGGTCTCGGGAGCCAGTGGCGGGCTGCTTGCCGACACCTGGCCGGAGCTCTCGGCCTTCGACTGTTACGGCTGCCATCGCCAGGCGGTCGCGGCGGCGGACCGTGGGCAGCCGGTGGCGACCAGCCGAGGGGGGGTCCGGCTCGAGCCGCTGGTCTGGTCGCTCATCGACGTCGCCGCGCCGGATGCCGGTGCCGAACTGACGGCGCTGCGGTCCGACATCGAGCGTGGGTGGTGGTTGCCGCCTGACGCCGACCGGCTGCGCGGGGCTGCGGCGCGGTTGGCGGCCACGGTGCGCACCGGCCGGACGGGTGACGCGGCGCTGGTGCGGCAGGCGGTGGAGCGGGCGGTGGCGACGACCGATCCGGCCAATTGGGACGAGACGGTGGCTGTGGTGACGATGCTCGAAGCGCTGCTCGACGACCAGCGGGTGAAGGGGATGCCCGGAGAACGCACGGCTGCCGCGGCCGCGGCGATCGCCGACCTCCGGCGGTTGCTCACCTTCGAAGCGCAGGGCAGCGGGGCGACGCGGGTGCGCTTCAACAATCCCCGCGCCCACGACCCGGCGGCGGTCCGCGGGGCACTGGCGGCCGCCGCGGCATTGGTCGAGCGGCTCTCGACACGAGGCCCGGACGCCCCTGCCCGACCCAGGTGAACGGCGGCGGTGACCGGTCGGCGACGTCTGCGGCGCTGCCGCCGCCGGTGAGGCCGCGCTGAAGGAGCCGCCGCTCACCCTCGTCCCGGCCAGATCGGCCAGAGGCGGCCGCCGACCTGCTCCAGCCGCTCGAGCCGCGTGTCGTAGAGCGTCTCGAAGGCCTCGCGGGTGACCACGCGCGCGGTCGCACCGCGGGCCACCACGCGCCCCGCACGGAGCAGAAGGCTCTGCTCGAAGGCGGGCAGGATCTCCTCGGCATGATGCGTCACCAGGAGGATCGCCGGCGGTGGTGCCAGCGCCCGGCGGTCGTCGAGCCAGCCGGTGAGCCAGACGAGAAACCGCTCGCGCGCCCCCGGATCCATGCCCGCACAGGGCTCGTCGAGCACGAGGCAGACCGGGTCGGCCGCGATCGCCCGGGCCACGAGCACCCGTTGCCGCTCCCCCTGCGAGAGGACGCCGAAGGGCCGGCCGGCGACATGCGCCAGGCCGACGCGCGCGAGCTCCGCCGCGGCGCGGTCCCGGCCCGCCGCCGTCGGCTCGAGGCCGGGCAGCAGCCGCAGACCGAACTGCCCGACCGTGCCGGAGAGCACGGTGTCGGCCGCCGGTTCGGCGGCGGGGATCTGGGTGGCCACCGCATCGGCGATCCAGCCGACACGCCTCCAGAAGGCGGGAAGATCGAGAAGCTCACGACCGAGGCGCCGGATCGAGCCGGCGGTCGGCCAGAGACGGCCCAGCGCGAGGTGCAGAAGCGTCGATTTTCCGCAGCCGTTGGGCCCGAGCACCGCCCAGCGATCCCCCTGATCGACCCGCCACGTCACGTCCGCGAGGATGTCGCGACCGTCGCGGACGAGGCCGACCGAGTCGAGTTCGAAGAGCGGCGCGGCGCGCGGTTCAGGCATCACGGCGGAGGATGGTGGGTCCGGAAAACGGGTCAGGTCGGCGTCCTGGCCGTCTGCCGGCGGTCGGAAACGATCCGGAGCAGGTCCTGGCCGCTCATCCGGAAGGCGGCATTGTGCGGGCAGGCGTAGACGCAACTCGGGTCGTCGTCCGGGCCGACGAGGTCACGGCACAGGTCGCAGGTGGTGGCCAGGCGCCGATCGGCAGCGTTCGGCTCCGTCACACGGTGCATCGAGATGTTGCCGTACGGGCAGTTGGTCGAGCAGAGGCCGCAGCCGATGCAGTGGTCCTCGATCACGATCTCGACGGCACCGGGATGGTTTTCCCGCGGCTTGCGGTGGATCGCGTCGACGGGGCACCCGACGAGGCAGTAGGGATCGAGGCACGAACGACAGGAGCTGGCGACGAGGAAATTCTCGAAGCGGAGCCCCTCGCGGATCAGGCGCGTGATCCCCTCGTGCGTGTCGGAGCAGGCGCGGGTGCACTCGTCGCAGCGCGTGCAGCTCTCGAGGTCGAGCACGAGGAGCTTCTGGGCGCTGTAGAGGCCGTTCTCGAGAAAGTTCTCCAGGCCGGCGCCGCTCTCCTTCTCACGCTCGGCATCGCGCTTGAGGAGCCGCCGCGCCTCGGCGAGGAGCGGGTCGCGGATGGCGGGGAAGCGCCGCAGCAGGGCGCGGAAGTCCTCGCCGCGGATCCGCACCAGCTCGACGTCGTCGAGCGCGGTGCAGGTGGCGGTGCGCAGTGCACGGCCGGCTCCCGTCGCGGCGAGGTCGTCGCCGAGATCGAACACGCCGGAAAGCAGGCCCACCTCGCCGAACGTGCGGCCGGGACCGAGATAGTCGATCACCCGGTCCTGGGTACCGAGCCGCTGGCTCACCTTCACGAACCCGAGCCGGACCTTGAAGAAGTCGGTCGCCGGATCCCCCTGGCGGAAGATCACCTGCCCCTTGTCGACGCGGACGAGCTCCGCCCGGTCGCGGAGGATCTCCGCACAGGCCGCCTGATCGGCTGCAGACAGCCCCTGGAACATCGTCAGCTGCCGCAGTTCGCGCTGGAGCACGCGGCTCCGGTAGGCGGCGTCGAGGATCCGCCGCGACGCCTCGGTGCGCTGGAGGACATGGAGCACGTTCTTGTTGATCTCGAGGAGTTCGGTCTCCTCGAGGGCGACCACCGTGGCGGAGCGGGGGTAGTGATTGAGGCAACTCATCTCCCCGAAGATCACGTCGGCCGGTGTCATCTCGTCGACCCAGCGGCCCTCCACCCGCTCCAGCGACCGGCCCCCCTCGATCGCCACCCGTTCGCGGATCTCGCCGCGCCGGCTGTGCGAGCCGCCCGCGGTGCCCTGGAGCCACTTCGTGGTGGCGCGGATGAAGGCCTTCATGCCGCTCACGGCCGAGCCCTGCCCACGACGGTCGCCGATCGACACCCCCACGCGCCCGCGCACGAGGAGGAACGCGGTCGAGGCGTAGTCCCCCTCGCGGCAGACCACCTCGCCGGGGGCGAAGACGCGGCGCTCGATCGAGTCGCCGTTCCATTCAAGGAACTTCGCCGGCACACCGGCGAAGATCGGATGGCGCTTCAGTTCCGCCGCCGGAACGGCCGTGCCGTGGCCGTCGGTGGTGGCAGTCTCGTGGATCGGCTCCTTGAAGAGGAGCGCGCCGGTGGGGCAGGTGATCATGCACTCGCCGCAGGAGACACAACTCGACTTCCCCATCGGGTCGTCGAGGTCGAAGCCGATCCGGGTGGCGTAGCCCTTGCCGGTGCGGCCGATGACGAAGTTCTCCTTGACGTCGGTGCAGGCACGCACGCAGCGGTCGCAGAGGATGCACTGCTCGTGATCGACGTCGATGCGCGGCGAGGAGTGATCCTGGCCACGGGCGACGGCGCGCGGGACCAGGGCCAGGCGGCCGGTGAGGGGCCCACGGGCCTCGAGCGCCGCGGCGTCGGCGGCGGGGTCGGCTCTGCGCTCGAGCGCGCGGGCCTCGAGGGCGAGGCGGTCGAACCGCTCGACGAGCCGGCCGAGCTCGTTGGCGGGGAAGCGGGCCTGCCAGTCGGCGGGGAGGTGGTCGGTGGCGAGGAGGTTGACGAGCACGCGCACATTCGCATCGACGCGCCGGCGTGCGGCCAGGTCGGGGGAGCGGATCGTCTGCACCTCCATCGTCTCCTCGACGCGGTGGTGGCAGGCGGGGAGGAGCTTGCGCTCGCGCTGCATGCTCCCGCGCTTCACCTTTGCGATCTCCACGCAGCAGACGCGGCACACGCCCACCGGGTGGAGGTGCTCCTGGTGGCAGAGCACGGGGATCGGATTGCCGTCGGGATCGTCGGCGTAAGCGCGGGTTGCGGCATCGTAGATCGTGGTCGCGCGGGGGATCGGCCGCCCCTCGCTGTCGCGGATCAGCTTGCCCTGCGCATCGGTCAGCGGCACCGCCTTGGGCACCGTCACCGGCCGGCCGTCGATCGAGATCGTGATCTGCTTCTCGAAGTCGGCAGCCGTGACCTTGTCCATGCGGACGAGCTGGCCGTCGATGTCGCGGGCGAAGAGGCCGTCCTCCTCGGGGAGCACGAGCCCGTGATCGAAGTCGTCGTCGATCGGGGGAGCGCCCGGGATGCCGCTCATCGCATCGCTCCCTTCGTGTCGGCCGGACGGAGATGACGGCCGACGTCATCGGGGAAGAATTGGAGTGCCGACTGCAGCGGCTTGGCGGCCACCATCCCCAGGCCGCAGATGCTCGTCATCTCCATCGCCCGGGTGAGCTCGTCCACGAGGACGCGCTGCCCGATCAGATCGGCGGCCGAGAGCCCCCCGGCCACGAGGCGCGCGCCGATCCCCGTGATCTTCTCCGACCCGATCCGGCAGGGGACGCACTTGCCGCACGATTCGTCGCGGAAGAACTGCGAGCAGTTGAGCGCTTCGGCGGCGATGTCGCGGGATTCGTCGTAGACCACGATCCCGGCGCCGAGCGCGAGCCCGAGGTCGCGGAACCGCTGCAGGTCGAGCTGGATGGCAAGCAGATCGATCGAGTCGCCGCCCGCGACGAGGTCCGCCGGAGCCCGCTTCTCCCAGCCGCGGGGCAGCGCGGTGGTCGGGATCCGCGCCGGGAGAAAGCCCCCCGACGGCCCGGACGGGGCGAAAGCCTTGAGGGGCCGCGGTGTCCCGCCGCAGAGTTCGTGGACGAGCGTGCCGATCGGCGTGCCATTGGGCACTTCGTAGACGCCGGGGCGGATGACGTCGCCGGAGATGGAGAACAGCCGGCTCCCCTTGCAGCCGTTGATCCCGGTATCGGCATACCACTGGCCACCGCGGAGCATGATCGCCGGTGCCCAGGCGAACGTCTCGACGTTGCTGACGAGCGTCGGCTTGTCGTGGAGGCCGTTGGTCTCGAGCTGCGGCGGCTTATTCCGCGGTTGGGCGCGGTTGTCCTCCATCGCCTCGATGAGGGCGCTCTGCTCGCCGCAGATGTACCCTCCGGGGCTCGTGAACACTTCGACGGGAAAGCTCCGCGACGTGCCGAAGAGATTCGCCCCGCAGGCCCCGGTGGCCGTCGCGCGGGCGATCTCCCGGTTCATGATCGCGATCGGCTCGGCGTATTCGTGGCGGATGTAGATCCAGCCGCGGGTGGCGCCGGTGACCAGTCCGGCGAGGATCACCCCCTCGAGCACGAGGTGGGCGTGCCGGGTGAGGAGCTCACGATCCTTGAAGGTGCCAGGCTCGCTCTCGTCGGCGTTGCAGACGACGTATTTGGCGTCGCCGCGCGCCTTCCAGACGTCGTTCCATTTCTGGTGGGCCGGCACACCGGCGCCGCCCATGCCGCGGAGATCGGACGCCTTCAATTCCTCGATCACCCGCTGGCCGTCGCCGGCAGTGACGAAGCGGCGGATCGCCTCGTAGGGGGGGAAACCGCCGGCGGCGGGATCGGCGTAGGGATCGATCCTCCAGGGGCGATTGCCATGCGGCTGGTAGGCACTGTCGGCGTCGGCCACAGGCTGCCGGCCCGCCAGCGCCTCGCGGGCCACGGCCGCCAGCGCGTCGGCCGATCGCGCGGCGAGGAACTCGTTGTTGACCATCGCCGCCACGGGGCGGTCGCAGCGCCCCAGGCACGAGGCGTAGCGGATCGTCGCCCGGCCGGATGCCACCTCGGCGGAGAGGAGCCGTTCGACGTCGGCCTTGAGTCGCGCACATCCCCCCTGGTGGCAGGCCATGTCGTGGCAGACACGGACCTCGACGGCCGGGGGTGACGTGAGACGGAAATGGGGGAAGAAGCTCGCCACTTCCTGGAGGCGGTAGAGCGGGGTGCCGGTGCGGGCGGCGAGTTTCCGCAGCTCCTCGGCGGGCAGCCAGCGGTGCCGGTGCTGAATCGCGTGCAGTTCTTGAACGATCATCGCCGTATCCAGGGGGTCGCACGCTGGGGTGCGGAACGCCCCCGGCCACGGCACCGCCGGCATGAGCCTACGTCGGCCGGCACCGTCCCGCAAAACCACCGGTGGCCCGGCCCGGGTCAGCGCCACTCCGCGATCAGGTTGGCCACGAGCGCCGTCCATCCGGTCTGGTGGCTGGCGCCGAGTCCGGCTCCCGAGTCGCCATGGAAGTATTCGAAAAACAACAGTTCGTCGCGCCAGGCCGGATCGGCGGCGAAGCGCTCGTCGCCGCCCCACACCGGCCGCCGGCCGTGGGCGTCGACGAGGAAGATTCCCGCCAGCCGCCGGGCGATGTCGCGGGCCAGGTCGCGGAAGGGCACGGGATGCCCCGCCCCCGGCACACGCACCGCCATGCCCTCGCCATGCGCGGTGCCGAGCTTGCGCAGGGATTCGACGAGGAGGAACGACGTCGGAAACCAGATCGGTCCGCGCCAGTTGCTGTTGCCCCCCTTGAGCTTCGTCGCCGATTCGGCCGGTTCATAGGCCACGCGACGACCGTCGAACTCGAACGGCGCGGAGGCGTGGCGCCGTGAAAGGGAGCGGATGCCGTGGGGGGAGAGGAATTCATCCGGGTCGGCGAGCGTGGCCAGCATCCGCGCCAACTGGCGGTCGTTGACGATCGTCAGCAGGTGGGTCGTGCTGCCGTCGGCCGCGGGCACCTGATGGATCACGTCGGCGACCATCTCGCGCCGGTTGGCGAGGAACCATTCGAGGTTGCCGCGGAACTCCTTGAAGGGGGCGATCCACGCGGCCTCGAGCCGCTCGACAGCGAACAGGGGGATGAGCCCGACCAGCGAGCGGACGCGGAACTTCGTCGTGCGCCCGTCGGGGGTGGTGAAGATGTCGTAGAAGAAGCCGTCGTCCTCGTCGAACAGCGACATCCCGCGCTGCCCCATCTGCTTCATGGCGCTGGCGATGTAGGCATAGTGCTGGAGGAACTTCGACGCGAGCCCCTCGTAAGCCGGGTTCTCGCCGGCCAACTCCAGGGAGATCCGCATCATGTTGAGGCAGAACAGGCCCATCCAGCCGGTGGCGTCGGACTGCTCGAGCGTCGCGCCGTCGCTGCATTTCTCGCTGCGGTCGAAGACGCTGATGTTGTCGAGGCCGAGGAAGCCCCCCTCGAAGACGTTGTTGCCCTCGCGGTCGACCTTGTTGACCCAGCTGGTGAACACGAGGAGCAGCTTGTGGAAGCAGCGCTCGAGCCACGCCCGGTCGGCCTTCCCGGCGGACCGCTTCTCCATGTTGTAGACCCGCCACACGGCCCAGGCGTGGACCGGAGGATTGAGGTCGGAGAACTCCCACTCGTAGGCAGGCAGTTGCCCGCTGGGGTGCTGGAACTGCTCGAAGAGGAGCAGCCAGAGCTGGTCCTTGGCGAACCGTGGATCGACGAGCGCATAGGGGATGCACTGGAAGGCGAGATCCCAGGCGGCGAACCAGGGATACTCCCACGTGTCGGGCATGCTCATCACCCGGAGGGAGTTGAGATGCCGCCAGTGCTGGTTGCGGATCCGCCGGCGGCTTTCCGGCGGCGGATGGGCCGGGTCGTCGCCGTCGAGCCACTTGGCGACGTCGAAGATGTAGCTCTGTTTCGACCACAGCAATCCGGCCAGCGCCCGCCGCTGCACGTGGCGCTCGTCGGCCGAGGCGTCGGCCGGGGGGATGGCGGCGTAGAACGCGTCGGCCTCGGTCCGCCGCGCGGCCAGCGTCTTCTCCACGTTCCGGACGAGCGCCCCGCCATCGGCGAAGCGGCCCGCCGGCGCCCGGTCGGAGAGCACCAGATGGATCGACACGCTGCCGCCGGCGGGCACCGTGCGCACGGCGTGGAGACAGGCCTTCGTGCCCTGGGCGGCGGGGTTGATCGCGGACCGGTCGCCGCCGCAGATCGTGCGGTGGAAGGCATCCTTGGTGAACGGGGAGCGGCTCGAGTGGCCGGGCCCATAGACCGCCGGGCCGTTGGTCTCGTTGTCGGTGAAGAGCAGACGATCGGCCGCCGAGGTCGCCGTCGCCAGCCAGCGTTTTCCGAGGCGGGCGGAGGCCGTCATGCGCGGGTCGAGCACGGCAGCGGCGTCGTCGGCCTCGATTGCCAGGATGCCCCCCGGCCCCTCGACCGCGCGCAGCACCGGTTGCGGCTGCGGGGTGCCGTCCCAGGCCCAGGTGTTGCGAAACCAGAGGGTCGGAACCAGGTGCAGCGGGGCCGCCTCGGGACCGTGGTTGGTGGCGGTGATTCGCAGCACCATCTCTTCCGGATCGGTTTTCCCGTACTCGATGTCGATGTCGAACCAGCGGCCGTCGGCGAAGATCCCGGTGTCGATGAGCTCGTATTCGGGCCCCTGCCCGGCGCGGCGCCGGTTTTCCGCGACGAGGTCGGCGTAGGGGAAGGCCCGCTGCGGATAGCGGTAGCGCAGATGCATGAACGAGTGGCTCGGTGTGTTGTCGACGTGGAACCAGTACTCCTTGGCATCCTCGCCGTGGTTCCCCTCCAGCGGGGTGAGGCCGAACAACCGCTCTTTGAGGTGCGTATCGGCGCCGTTCCAGAAGGCCGGTGCCAGGCAGAGGAGTTGGAACCGGTCCGAGACGCCGGCGATCCCGTCTTCCCCCCAGCGGTAGGCCTTCGATCGCGACACCTCGTAGGGCAGGTATCGCCAGGCGTCCCCGTCGGGTGAGTAGTCCTCCCGAACCGTCCCCCACGAGCGGTCGGAGAGGTAGGGGCCCCACCGCCGCCAGCCGGAGGCGTCGTCGCCGATTGCTTGCACCCGGAGGAGTTCGGGATTGGACTGAGGCTGGCTGGCGGATGGCATGGCGACAAATCCCCCTGTTCCGATCGTGATGACGATGATACCTGGGGGGCTTGGGCAGTCGAGGTAAAGGCGGCTGGTCGGACGTCCGATTGTGAGCGTAGGTCACAAGCGAGGTGCAGGCGTGCTGAAACGGTCCGGATGGCTCGCGGGGAAGGTGGGCTCCCGGCATGGCGCCAGCCGGCAGCGGCGTGCCGACCACGGGGAGGCGCGGGGGTTGACGCTCGGCGTCGAGACGCTTGAACAGCGTGCCGTGATGGCCGCGGCCCAGTTGTCGATCGCCGAGGTCGGGGCCCTGCTCGACCGGGCGAGTGCCGCCACGCCGAGTGAAGACGCGATCATCGCCATCGTCGATCGCAGCGGGCGGATCCTCGGGGTGCGCACCGAGACGCAGGTCACCGCCACGATCAGTGATCCGGCGACGCTCGCCTTCGCCATCGACGGCGCCGTCGCCAAGGCCCGTACCGGGGCCTTCTTCTCCAACGGCCAGGCGATCCTCACCTCGCGCACCGTCAGCCACATCAGCCAGAGCACGATCACGCAGCGGGAGATGCAGGCCAATCCCAACGTCTCCGACCAGGCGTTCAAGGGGCCGGGCTGGGTGGCGCCGGTGGGGATCGGCGGCGAGTTTCCCCCGGGGATCCTCCGCACGCCGCTGGTCGACCTGTTCGCGATCGAACACACCAACCGGACGAGCATCGTCGTCGACGGCAAGGTGATCACCAACCGCGCCAGCTACGGGCAGCAGTCGGGCACGCTCCCCGGTTCGATCGGCCGCGGCATCGCCACGCTGCCCGGCGGTGTGGGGATCTACCGGGCGGGGACCGACGACGTGATCGGCGGGATCGGCGTCTTCTTCCCCGGCCGCGACGGCACCGCAGGCTTCGAGCAGGGCTTCGTGCCGGTGGCGTCGCAGACACGGACGGATCGGCTCAACGCCCCGAAGGCGCTCGAGGCGGAGGCGATCGCGCTGGAGACGCTGCTGCCGGTTGCGATTCCCGGCACGGCCACCCCGCTGACCGCTCCCCTGACGGTCACGCTCGCGCCGGCGCTGATCCTCAATCGGGCCGGTGGCGTCGGCGCAGCGGTGCCGGTCTCGCTGCCTCAGGCCCAGAATCTCGTCAACCGCGTCAACGCCGCGGCGCGGATCAACCTCGGCGGCATCGCGCTGCAGAGCTTCGGTCCGCAGGCCGGACCGCTCGGCGTGCAAACGGTGTTCTCGATCATCGCGTCCCAGGGGAACGGCGTCGTCAACGGCATCAACCAGCAGGTCTTCATCGGTGGCCAGACGGCGCTCGCCGGCAAGGCGCAGCCCGATGGCTGGCTGGTATCACCGAAGGCGGGGTCCGTCCTCTCCGCCGCCGACGTGACGCGGATCGTCAAACAGGGGATCGCCGAGGCGACGGCCACCCGGGCACAGATCCGCGTCCAACCCACCTTCACGAAGATGGTCCTCGCCGTCGCCGATCTCAATGGCGGCGTCCTCGGCCTCTTCCGGATGCCCGACGCCACCGTGTTCTCGATCGATGTCGCGGTGGCCAAGTCCCGGAACACCGTCTACTACGCCTCGGCCAACCTCCAGCCGCAGGATCAGGTGGCGGGCGTGCCGCTCGGCACGGCGTTCACCAACCGCACTTTCCGCTATCTGGCGGTGCCGAAGTACCCCTCGGGCAACGCGACCGGCACGCCGGCTCCGTTCTCGATCCTCAACGAGCCGGGGATCGATCCCGCCACCGGGCTGAACGTCGGGCCGCCGCGGACCGCGTCGAGCTTCACGACCGTCCTCGGCTTCGACTCCTTCAATCCCGGGCGCAACTTCTCCTGCCCGTTCGGTGTGATGCCCAAGGCCAACCAGAACGGGGTCGTGTTCTTCCCGGGCAGCAGCGCCGCCTACGTGGGCAGCACGCTGGCCGGCGGCTTCGGCGTCAGCGGTGACGGCGTCGATCAGGACGACGTCGTCACCTTCTACGGCATCGTCGGCTACGCCGCCCCGGAGCCGATCCAGGCCTGGCAGTATTTCGTGCGCTCCATTCGTCTCCCCTACATGAAGTTCTCGCGCAATCCCGGCGCGGGGGCGTGAGCGCGGGTCAGACCTCGACCGGCCACGTCGGTCCTGCCATCGCGGGCTTCCCGGGCGGAGTCAGCGTTCGAGCACCACGCCCCGATCCCGCAGGGCGGCCCGTGCCGCGGCGAGCGAGCCTTCGTGGTCGATCGCCCGGCAGGCCGATTCAACGACGCGTACGTGGTAGCCGAGCCGCGCGGCATCCACCGCCGAGTGCATCACGCACCAGTCGAGTGCCAGCCCGACCACCGCCACGGCATCGATGGCGTGGTCGCGGAGGTAGCCGTGGAGGCCGGTGGGGGTGAGGCGATCGTTCTCGAAGAAAGCGGAGTAGCTGTCGATGCCGCGCCGGCACCCTTTGCGCAGCACGAGGGCGGCACGGTCGGTGTCGAGGGCGGGGTGGAACGCCGCCCCGTCCGTGCCCGCCACGCAGTGGACCGGCCAGAGCACCTGCTCACCGTGGGGGACGACGATCCGTTCGAACGGCACGCGCCCGGGGTGGCTCGTGTGGAACGAGCAGTGGTCGGGCGGATGCCAGTCCTGCGTGAGGACGGCACGACCGGCCGTGGCGAGGAGCCGGTTCACCGCGGGCACGATCGTATCGCCGTCGGCCACGGCGAGGGCGCCGCCCGGGCAGAAGTCACGCTGGACGTCGACGACGATCAACGCTTCGGGCATGGCTGGATCGGACCGGGTGATCGGGGCGTCGCGGCCTCAGAAGGCCACTTCGAGATCGATGAAGCTCGCGAACAGATTGTCGACCTTGCCGTCGACGTTGCCATAGAGGGCGTCGAAGCCGTTGCCGCAGAGCAGCCCGGAGACGCCGGCGCGGAGGATGCAGTTGTTGTTGAGGAGCGGCCGGCTCTCGAGGCCCATCGACAGGTCGGTGCCGATCTCCCGTGAGATGTTGTCCTGGAAGACCAGCGCCTCGAGCGGGGCGGTGGTGTCGAAGAAGAGGAAATTGCAGTTGGTGATCAGGCGGGTGCGCTGCGTGAGTTCGAAATCGACGCCGACGTTGTAGAGCTGGAGGCCGGGGTTCACGAAATTGGCCTGCGACTGGAACTTGTTGCTCGCGCGCAGATCGGGGTAGATCGACAACAGGTTCTTGAGGTTCGTGCCGAGGAGCTTGATCTGCTGCCGGACCCAGAAGCTGAACTCGCCACCGGCGAACTGGGTGTTGTCGACGACGCCGTCGAACCCGCCGCCGCGGCCGTCGTTCACGTCGTTGTCGCCCGACGCGTAAAAGACGCTGCCGCGGAAGCGGATCCAGTCGGGCGAGTAGGAGACCTCCAGGGCCGCCATCGTCGCCCCGATGTCCACCGGTTGGAGGGCGAGTTGGTTGAGGGTGTCGTGGCCGAACGCATAGTAGAGGGCGCTGGTGACGTTGATGTCGTTGATGTGGCCGTCGGTGGTGATGCCGGCGTAGCAGGCGTTGACCTCGTGCGGGGTGGCGATGCCGACCGGGTCGGGGCGGACGAGGAAACCGTTCTTGTCGTAATGGAGGCTCTTCTGGTCGTGGTCCCAGATGAAGCTCGTCTGGGCGGTGTGGCCGGGGAAGAGGAAGTCCTGCCGGTAGTAGTTCATGACCAGGATCTCCTGGCCCCGGCTCTCGAAGGTGTTGAGGAAACTGTTGGTGTCCTTCTCCCGCTGGTCGAAGATCGCCACGTTGAATTGGTCGCGGTTGGCCAGCCGCGTGCCGAACAGGCGGATCGCGCGGTTGACGTCGCTGAAGATGAAGCCGCGGAAATCGGTGGTGAACGGCTGCGAGCCGATGCGGACGCTGGTGAAGTCGTAGTCGGGGCTCGTGTCGGCGATCTTCGACTCCACGAACCACTCCTCGATCGTGGAGAAGCCGCGGTAGCGGGTGTCGCCGAGCTGCACGTCGGGGCTGACCACCCCCAGTTCCTGCACCTCGAGGTAGTTGTGGTTGAAGACCGGCACGATCCGCAGGCGCCAGTCGTTGGGCTTGAAGGCCTTGTCGCCATGATTGAGCTCGAAGGCGAGCGAGTAGTACTGCAGGTAGAGGAACCCATTGGGGTTGCCGTAGAAGTCGAGTTGGCCCGGGGTCGGGGTCGACTCGAACGGGGTGTTGGGGGTCGGCACCTGCCGCCAATTGACGATCGACCGGCTCGCCACGCGCATGTCGAAGAAGGTGTGCTGCCCCATGATGGGGAAGTCCTCCTTGAGGAGATGCTGCGTGTAGGGGTTGAGCCAGTTGCCGATCGCAAAGGGGTAGTCGGCCAGCCGCGGATGGTCCTGGCCGTACCGGTCCCACGGCGGCAGGCCCTGGCGCCACCGATCCTCGATGGGAACGAAGTGTGACGACTCCTGCGCTTCCTCAGGGATCACGCTCGAGCGACCGGTGAAGCCGGCCGGGGGACGTGCGGGATAGCGCCACAGCGGATCCTCCGCCTCCTCGTCGGCGGCGAGGTCGAAGGGATTGTCGACCGGTGGACGGAGGAGCGGCGGGCCCGGATCGCCGGCCTGTTCGTCGCCATGGTCCGGATACGAGTCCGGCGCCGCGATCTCCTCGACGGCCGTCGTGTCGGCGACGAGGACATACTCGACCGGCTCTTCGGTCCAGCCGGTCCGGCGCACGGCTGCAGCATCGGCTCCCCACGGCGGGCGTGGCGTGGCGACGATCCCGCGGCCGAAGCCCGCCTCGGAGCGCAGGCGCGGCGGCGGGGCGCCGGGTGGCTCGAACGCGTCGTCCCCGAACGCAGCGATCGAAAGTCCGGCCAGCGCAGCGAGGCCCAGACCCATTCCCAGCCACAGGGCACGGAAGCCACCGGCCGACGCGCCGACACGCGGCGGGGGAATCGCGACGGCGGGCGGTGAATGGTGCGGCATGCGGTTCAAGGCAACCGTCCGGCACAGACGCGGCGGGGCCATCGGTTTCCAGGCGGTGTGGCCGGATCGCTGGAACTCCGCGGTGTGTATCGGTCGTAGCGGTGACAACGGTTCGTTCGATTCGGTCACGGGTACGGCTCCGGCGGGCGCCGGGGGGCTTGGGCAAGACAGGTGCCCGGCCGCGAACCCCGTCCGCTACCATGGAGGGGTGCGTTCCGGCCGCCTGCCAACCGATGCGAGGGGACGATGGTCCGCCCAGACGATTTCCTGCCTCCGGCGGCCGCCGGTGCGGGAAAAGGGCCGCGGCAGTGGATCCTGCACGAGTCCAACTACCGGCAGTTGCTCGCGTGCCGGCCCACCGTGGCGCTGCTGCCCTGGGGGGCGACAGAAGCCCACAATCTCCACCTGCCCCACGGCACCGACGTGATCGAGGCGGTGGCGTTGGCCGAGGAGGCCGCCGCGCTGGCAGTGGTCCGTGGGGCGCGACCGATCGTGCTGCCGGCCATCCCGTACGGCAACGATGCGCAGCAACTCGATCAGGTGGCCACGATCCATCTCTCCACGACCGCTGCCCTGGCCATCCTCAGCGACGTGGCGGCGAGTCTCGTGCGGCAGAGGATCGACCGGCTGGTGCTGGTCAACGGCCATGGCGGCAACGAGTTCAAGCCGCTCGTGCGCGACGTCATGCTCGCCACCGGCATCACGATCGTGGTGATCGACTTCTGGCGGCTCGTGCCCGGGCTGCTGGCGACCACCTTCCCCGACCCGGGCGATCACGCCGGACAACTCGAGACGTCGCTGCTCCTCCATCTCCGTCCGGAGTGGGTGGCGGAGGGGGCTGGCAGCGGCGGCCGGGCGGCGGTCCTGCCGCCGGGCATGGGGCAACCGGGCATGTGGACGCCGCGCCCCTGGTCGCAGGTGCATCCCGACAGCGGCTGCGGTGATCCCGCCGGGGCCACGGCGGAGCGCGGGGCCACCTTCCTCACGGCGGCCGCCGGCGCGGTGGCCGATCTGATCGTCGCGTGGGGGGCGCTGCCGCCGGGCACCGGCCCCTTCGTGCCGATCGGTGGTTGACGGTGATCCGGGTTCGGTGAGAGGAGAGGCGTGAATGAACGACGAGGCAAGGCGGTTCGCCGCGGGGTTGTTCAGCAGCCGACTGACGGCCGCCGACCGCGACCAGATCGAGGCCCAGACGCAGGCCATCGGCCGGCAGTTGTTCGATAGGGCGCTGGCCGCGCAGCCGTCGAAGGTGTCGACCGAGTGGTGGGTGCAGCAGGCCGGGGAGTGGGCCACACAGGATGACGACCTCAAGGTGCGCCTCTTCCGGCTCGTCGATTGCATGCCGATGCTCGAGGATCCGGCGGCACTCGACCGCCATATCCGCGAGTACATCGACGACGACGTCCTCGCCCGTCTTCCGGCGGCTGTGCGGACCGCCCTCCAGGCGGCACGGAGCGGGATGCTCGCCCCCCTGGCGGCCCGCGCGGTGCGCGCCGCGGTACTCGCCCAGGCCCGGCGGTTCATCGCCGGCACCTCCCCCGAGGAGGCCGCCACGGCCGCCCTCGCGGAGCGCCGTCTGCACCGCGGCTTCACACTCGACCTCCTCGGTGAGGCAGTGACCAGCGATGCCGATGCCGATGCCTACGCCGCCGCCTATGCCCGGCTGATCGTCGAACTGCCCCCGCTGGCGGCGAAGTGGCCGGCCGATCCACTCGTCGACGGCGATCCGGCCGCACCGCTCCCCCGCGTCAACCTGTCCCTCAAGTTGTCGGCTCTCGACAGCCAGTTCGACTCCATCGATCCCGAGGGCACGGCGGCGCGGGTGCTGGGGCGGTTGCGCCCGCTGTGGCGGCTGGCGCGTGCCAACGGAGTGCAGTTCCATGTCGACATGGAGAGCCACGCCACGAAGGATCTCGCCCTGGAGATCTTCCGCCGGATCGCGATCGAGGAGGAGTTCCGCGACTGGCCATGGTGCGGGATCGTCGTGCAGTGTTACCTCCGCGAGTCCAACCGCGATCTCGCGGCCCTCGGGGAATGGGCGCGCCGCAGGGGGACACCGGTCTGGGTGCGGCTGGTGAAGGGAGCGTACTGGGACCAGGAGACGATCCAGGCCCGTTCCGCCGGCTGGCCGGTGCCGGTGTGGGAGAGGAAATGGCAGACCGACGCCTGCTTCGAGGCGGCGACGGCCTGGCTCCTCGAGCAGTCCCCCTGGCTGCGGCCGGCGATCGCCAGCCACAACATCCGCTCGCTCGCCCACGCGATGGCGGTGGCGGGCCATCTCGGCCTACCCCGGTCGGCCGTGGAGATGCAGATGCTCTACGGCATGGGGGACCCGGAGAAGCATGCCGTGACCGCCGCCGGCTGGCGGCTGCGGGTCTACATGCCCTACGGCGAATTGGTGCCGGGGATGGCGTATCTCGTCCGTCGCCTGCTGGAGAACTCCTCGAACGACTCGTTTCTCCGCGCCGGATTCGTCCGCCACGTGCCACCGGCCACCCTGCTTCTCCCACCGCGGCCGGGCCCCGGTGAGCGCGGCGATCCCCCCGATCCGCCGGTGGATTTCCGCAACGAGCCGCTCGCCGATTTCGCGCTCGCCGGCGTGCGCGACACCCTCGCCAGCGCGCTCGAACGCCTCGCCGTCGATCTCGCGCGCGGGCCGATCGAGGTGCCGACGATGATCGACGGCCGTGAGGCACGTTCCGCGGGCTTCGACCGCACCGATCCCGGCGACACCGGCCGGCTCGTGGCCCGTGTCTCCGCTGCCACGATCGCCGACGGACGGCGCGCCGTCGAGGTGGTGGCGGCGGCGCAGCCCGCCTGGCAGGCACGCGGTTCCGCCCACCGTGCGAACGTGCTCCGTGCGGCCGCGGCAGCGATGCGGCGGCAGCGGTTCGACCTCGCGGCGCTCATCATCCGCGAGGTGGGCAAGCCGTGGCGCGAAGCCGATGCCGACGTCGCCGAGGCGATCGACTTCTGCGAGTACTACGCGCGGGGCGCCGATGTCCTGGCGGCGCCGCGCCGCGTGGACGTGCCGGGTGAGGAGAACGTCGGCGATTTCCGTCCCCGTGGTGTGGCGGTGGTGATCGCACCGTGGAATTTCCCCCTGGCGATCCTCGCCGGGATGACGACCGCGGCGCTGGTCACCGGCAACGGCGTGGTGATGAAGCCGGCCGAGCAATCGTCGGCGGTGGCCTGGCGGCTCCAGCAGATCCTCGTCGAGGCGGGGGTGCCCCCCGGGGTGCTCGCCTTCCTGCCGGGGCGCGGGGAGGAGGTGGGACCGGCACTGGTGGGGCATCCGCTCACGGCACTGGTGGCCTTCACCGGCAGCCGCGCGGTGGGGCTGGCGATCAACCAGACCGCGGCAGCGTCGGCGGCGGCCGGCGGCGGTCGCCTCGTGAAGCGTGTGATTGCCGAGATGGGGGGCAAAAACGCGATCATCGTCGACGACGATGCCGATCTCGACGAGGCGGTGCTGGCGGTGGTGCAGTCGGCCTTCGGCTACCAGGGGCAGAAATGCTCCGCCTGCTCGCGGCTCATCCTTCTTGACCGGATCCACGACGTGTTCCTCGGGAAACTCGCCCCCGCGGTGGCGAGCCTCCGCGTCGGGCCCGCGACCGACCCGGGCACGCGGGTCGGTCCGCTCGTCGATGCCGAGGCGCGCGAACGCGTGCTGCGCTTCGTCGAGATCGGCAGGACGCAGGCCCGCACGGTGGCCGCCGTGGCTCCCGACCCGGCGCTGGCGGCCCGCGGGTGGTATGTCGGGCCGCACGTCTTCGCCGACGTCGACCCGCACGGGCCGCTCGGGCAGGAGGAGATCTTCGGTCCGGTGCTGGCCGTGTTCCGTGCGCGCGATTTCTCCGCGGCGGTAGCGCTTGCCAACGACACCCCCTACGCCCTCACCGCCGGGGTCTTTTCCCGCAGTCCCGCCCATCTCGAACAGGCGCGCTCGGCCCTCGAGGCGGGCAACGTGTACCTCAATCGTGGCATCACCGGCGCATTGGTCCACCGCCAGCCGTTCGGTGGCTATCGGCTCTCCGGCATCGGGAGCAAGGCGGGCGGTCCTGACTATCTGCAGCAATTCGTCGTGCCGCGGGTAGTGACCGAGAACACGCTGCGGCGCGGGTTTGCCCCGCAGCGGCAGCCGGGGGGACGGCCGGGCTAGTAGCCCGTGGCCAAAGGCCATCCCTGGCCTTTGGCCACTCGAAACGCTGCGCTTTTCACGGGAGCTGTGCTCCCGGCACCGGATCCCTCCGGTGCAGCAGGCTGTGTTTCCGGGCCTGCAGCAGGCTGTGTTTCCGGGCCTGCAGCAGGCTGTGTTTCCGGGCCTGCAGCAGGCTGTGTTTCCGGGCCTGCAGCAGGCTGTGTCTCCGCCGGCCCGCCACTCACGAAACGCTCATGGCCCGGGGTTACAACGCTGGTCGTCCCGCGGCAGGGCCGCCCCTTGCGGCCGGCCCCACGGCTGCCGACGATAGCCGCTTGGCTGGACGATCCCTCCCCTGGGGATCGGTTCGGCGATGCACCGGAGGATCCATGGGAGACGCCGCGGTGGGAGATGGGCCAGCGAACGAGGGGCGAGTGCGGGTCGACGGCTTGCCTCGGCGCCTCATGCTCGGCTTGCCTCGACATCGCATGCTCGGCTTGCCTCGGCATCGCAAGCTCGGCATGCCTCGGCGCCTCATGCTCGGCATGCCTCGGCGCCACATGCTCGGCATCGCGGCCGGCGTCCTGCTCGCGGCCGACGGCGCACCCTGGTGGTCGTCAGCCGCCGCGGTCGAGGTCGACAAGGCCCTCAACCCCTATGAGAAGATCTCCGGTGAAGTGGCCGGGACCCTCAAGTGCGTCGGGTCCGACACGATGAACAACCTCGTCGCCCTCTGGGCGGAGGGCTTCAAGAAGTCGTACCCCGGGATCCGTGAGGGGATCGAGGGGAAGGGGTCGGCATCGGCACCGCCGGCCCTCACCGAGGGCACCTGCAGCTTCGCGCCGATGAGCCGCGACTGGAAGGATTCCGAAGTCGACTCCTTCAAGCAGAAGCACGGGTACCCACCCACGGTGGTCCCGGTGGCGATCGACATGCTCGCCGTGTTCGTCCACAAGGACAACCCGCTCAAGGAACTCACCCTGCAGCAGGTCGACTCGATCTTCTCCAAGAACCGCAACGGCGGCCTGAAGACGGAGATCCGCACCTGGGGCGATCTCGGATTGGAAGGGGAGTGGAAGGACCGGGCAATCAGTCTCTACGGCCGCAACGCGACCAGCGGCACGTACGGCTACTTCAAGGAAAACGCCCTCTTCAAAGGTGACTTCAAGCCAACCGTGAAGGAGCAGCCGGGTAGTTCGGCGGTGGTGCAGGCGGTGGCCAGCGACCGGTTCGGCATCGGCTACAGCGGCATCGGCTATCGCACCGCCGATGTCCGTGCGGTGCCGCTGGCGCCGACGGCCGGCGCGAAGGCGGTGGTGCCCGAGGCGGAGTTCGCCTACTCGGGTGAATACCCGCTCTCCAGGTTCCTCTTCCTCTCGGTGAACCACCGCAAGGGCATGCCGCTGGATCCGCTGCGGCGCGAGTTCCTCCGCTACGTCCTCAGCGCCAGTGGCCAGGCCGACGTCATCAAGGACGGCTATCTGCCGATCACCGCGCCGATCGCCCGGCGGGGTCTGGAGTCGGTGGGGATCGCTCCCCGCTGACGCCCGCTCCCCGCGGTCGCCCCTCCTCCGGTGCCACCGGGCATGCAAGCGCACGACACCTTCACGGGCCGCTCGCGGCGACGGTCCACCACCCGGTGGGTGCGCTTCGGGGATCGCCTGGCCAGGGTGCTGATCACGGCCGGCGGCATCGGCACGATCGCCGCCGTGCTCCTCATGGGGCTGTTCCTCCTCACGGTGGCGCTGCCGCTGTTCGCCGGGGGGCGCACGGGCAGGCCCCACGTGCTGCCCCTTGTCGTCGAGCGGGGACCGACGGTGCTCGGCGCCGAGGACAACGGGATGGTGGGCTGGTGGCTCGACGCCGGAACAGGATCGCTCGTCTGCTTCGAGACCGGTGGCGGCGCCGTGATCGGCGAACGGTCGCTGGCCGACGGCTGGCTGGCGGGATGCTCGTCGATCCGTCTCCTGCCAGGGCGTTTCGACGCGGTCGTCGGCTACGACGACGGATCCTTCCGCCTGGCGCGGATCGGCGTGGAGTCGTCGTTCATCGGCCGCGAGGACCTGCCCACCGGGGCCGCCGGGCTCGCCCCCGGGGAAACGTACGTCGACGCAGACACGACCGTCGTGTGCACAGGCAGCGAGCAGTGGGCCCGGGTTGAAGTGATCGCCGAGCCGGTGGGTGATGCCGCGCCACCCCTGCCGGCGGGGATCGTCGACGTCGACGTGGCGCAGGGCGCGAGGGGGCCGATCGTCGCCGCACTCGCGGCCGACGGCACGGTGCGGGTGGAGACCACGTCCACGCGGCGCAACCTCCTCACCGACGAGCTCGTCGTCAGCCGTGCCGGGGCGACGATCGCTCCTGCCGCCGACGGATTCCGGCCGGCGTTCGTGCGCGTGTCGGAATTGGGCGACCAGCTCTTCCTCCTCGCCCGCGATGGCAGCGGCCGCCGCTATTCGGTCCGCGACATCGAAGCCCCCGAGGAATGCGAGTCCTTCAAGGCGACGCCGGCCGGAGCCGAGATCGCGGCGGTGATCCGCCTGTTCGGTGGCGGCAGCCTCGCGGTGGGCGACTCCATCGGCGGTGTGGGGGTGGTGTTCACGGTCCGCAGCCCTGGCGCGACGGCTGCCGACGGGCTGGTGACCACGGTCGCCCGGTATCTGCCCGCGGCCACGCCCGGGGAGCCGGTCGTCACCCTCGCGGCCTCGCCCCGGTCACGTCTCTTCGCCGTGGCCGACGCGGCCGGACGGGTGCGGTTGCTGCAGTCGACCAGCGGCGCTACGGTGCTCGAGGTGCCACACGCGGGGCCCCCGCCGGATGCCCTGGCGATCGGACCACGGGAGCAGGTGCTGCTGGCGGCCGGCCGGCGCGGGGTCTGGTCGTGCGGTTTCGACTCCGGCTTCCCCGAGGTCTCGCCGCGGTCGCTGTTCGCCCCGGTGTGGTACGAGAACTACCCCGCCGCCGTCCATGCCTGGGAGACCACGGGCCACGAGTCGTTCGAGCCGAAGTACGGGTTCCTGCCACTGGTGTTGGGGACCCTCAAATCGACCCTCTACTCGATGCTCTTCGCCACCCCGGTGGCAATCCTCGCCGCGCTCTACGCCAGCCAGTTCATGCATCCGCGCTGGAAGGCACGGATCAAGCCGACGATCGAGATGATGGCGAGCCTCCCGAGCGTGGTGCTCGGCTTCGTGGCGGGACTGGTGTTCGCACCGCTGGTGGAGGGATGGCTGCCGACGGTGATCGCCGGGTTGTTCATGGTCCCGCTGACGCTCCTCTTCGGCGCCCACCTCTGGCAGTTGCTTCCGGCCGGGAGCCGGGTCCGTGGAGCGGGCTGGCGGTTTCCGCTCATCGCCGTCGTGGGGCTGCCGTTGGGATGCCTGGTCGCGTGGGCGGTGGCTCCCTGGATGGAGCGGTTCCTCTTCGGTGGTGATCTGCGGCGCTGGCTCGATGGCGGGGATGGCAGCGGGCTCGGGGGATGGGTGCTGGCGCTGCTGCCGCTGGCCGGCATCGTCGCCACCATGGTCATGGGCCGGCTGGTGAATCCGGTGCTGCGGCGCCTCGGGGCCCGCTGGTCGCCGCAGCGGGCGGCGCTCGTTTCGCTGGCCACCTTCCTCGCGTCGGTCGCCGTGGCGGTGCTGCTGGCGCTGGCCGCGGGGATGTTCCTCGATGCCCTGCGGTTCGATGCCCGCGGCGGCATCCTCGGCAGCTACGTGCAGCGCAACGCCCTCGTGGTGGCCTTCGGGATGAGCTTCGCGATCATCCCCCTCGTGTTCACCATCGCTGACGACGCCCTGTCGAGCGTGCCCGACCATCTCCGCAGTGCCTCCCTCGGTGCCGGCGCGACACTCTGGCAGACCGCTGTCAGGGTGATCATGCCGGCCGCCGCCAGCGGCCTGTTCTCCGCGGTGATGATCGGCCTCGGCCGGGCCGTGGGGGAGACGATGATCGTGCTCATGGCCGCCGGCAACACGCCGATCGTCGACTGGAACCTGTTCACCGGGTTCCAGACCCTGTCGGCGGCCATCGCCACGGAACTGCCGGAGGCCGCCCGCGGTAGTGCGCACTACCGCGTGCTGTTCCTCGCGGCGGTGACACTTTTTGCGATCACGTTCGTGGTCAACACCGCCGCCGAAGTGGTGCGCCAGCGATTCCGGCGGAGGGCCCATGATCTCTGACGCCCACCGCTCTCCGCGACTCCGTTCGACACATGCGGCGCTGGCCGCACACGGCGAGCCGTGGGTCTGGCTCACCGGCGGCGCCCTGGCGCTGGCGATCGCGATGATCACCGGGCTGCTGGGGTTCATCGCCTTCCAGGGCACGCGGACGTTCTGGCCGATGCCGCTCGAGGAGATCACGCGCGCCGACGGGAGCCGGCTGCTGGGAGAGATCGCGGGGCGGGAGCGCGTGGCGGGCGAAGGCGACGGCGCACCGGTCGAGACGCGGCGGCTGCTGCGCACGGCCAACTTCGACCTCGTCGGCACCCACTTCCAGTGGGTCGACGACGCCAGCATCGGCGCCATCGACTACCCCGCCTGGGCGACCGCCGTTGAGCGGCTCGAGGGGGGGCGGTTCCACGGCACTCCCGTGCGTCTGCTCGAGGGTGACCGGGTGATCGCGGAGGAGGCGGAAGGGGCCTGGGCCGGTTTTCTCCGCGCGCACCCCGCCGTCCGCCGCAGCAGCCGGGAGATCCGCCGCATCGACCGTGTCGAGCGTGGCCGGCTGCAGCGCCGGCTGCGGGCGGCACGCCTCGCCACGGTGCAGGCCCGTCTCGACGGAGGGGCCGATGGTCCCGCGACGGTCGCCGCGGCGGCGGAAGAGGAGCGCCTCGCCGCCGAGGTGGCGACGGCGGAGCGGGCCCTCGACGAGCGGACCGATGCCCTGCGGCGTGAAAACGGCGGATGGGTGCTCGAATTCCGCACCGCCGACGGCGGCACCCTGCCGCTGCCCCTCGAGCAGATCGTGCGTGCCTGGCAGCCCAACCGGTTGTCGTGGTGGGGTAAGGTCGGCGTCTACGCCGGCCGGTGGTGGGAATTCCTCGCCGACGATCCGCGCGAGGCCAACAGTGCCGGCGGTGTCTTTCCGGCGATCTGGGGGACGATCGCGATGACGCTCATCATGGCGGTGCTCGTCGCCCCGTTCGGCGTGCTTGCCGCACTCTACCTGCGGGAATACGCCGGGCGCGGACCGGTGACGTCGGCGGTGCGGATCGCGATCAACAACCTCGCCGGCGTGCCGAGCATCGTCTACGGGGCATTCGGCCTCGGCTTCTTCTGCTACGTGCTCGGGGCGGGGATCGACGAGATCTTCTTCAAGGCGGCGCTGGTGGCCGACGGGCAGCCCACCTTCGGAACCGGGGGCCTGCTTTGGGCCTCGCTGACGCTCGCCCTGCTCACCCTCCCGGTGGTGATCGTGGCCACGGAGGAGGCGCTCTCCGCCGTGCCGAACTCGATGCGCGAGGGCTCCTACGCCTGCGGCGCCGGCAAGTGGCAGACGATCCGCCGCATCGTCCTTCCCCGGGCCCTGCCCGGCATCATGACCGGGCTGATCCTCGCGATGGCGCGGGGGGCCGGCGAGGTTGCGCCGTTGATGCTCGTCGGGGTGAAGAAACTCGCCCTCGACCTGCCGATCGACGGCAGTTTCCCGTTCATCCATCCGGAGCGGGAATTCATGCACCTCGCCTATCTGATCTACGACGTCGGGTTCCAGAGCCCCAACAGCCAGGCCGCGCGGCCGCTGGTGTTCACGATCACCTTCCTGCTGGTGGCGATCATCGCGCTGCTCAACCTGACCGCCATCTGGCTGCGGTCGCGGCTGCGCCGCCGCTACGTCGCCCAGCAGTTCTGACGTATGCTCTCCGGGGGCGTGCGACCCCCTCCCCACATCCACGGCCCGCCCCCGGATCGTCGTCATGCACAGGCCTCCCGCCACCAGCGAGCCCGGTCCGGTCACGGCCCAGCCGGCATCCCCCGCCGCGCCGCAGGCCGGCGACCGCCTCGCCGCGGTCGCGGCCGGTCGCGAGGTGCCCAGCGAGGTCCACCCGCAGGTGCGTGACGAGCCGCCGGTGCTGGAGATCGACCGCTTCAACCTCTGGTACGGGAAGAAGCAGGCCCTCCATTCGATCACGATGCCGATCCCCCACAACAAGGTGACGGCGCTGGTGGGCCCGAGCGGGTGCGGAAAGTCGACCCTGTTGCGGAGCGTGAACCGCCTCAATGATCTCGTGCAGAGCGTGCGGATCACGGGCGACATGCGGCTCAGCGGCGACTCGATCTACGACCCGCGGATGGACGTGATCGAACTCCGCAAGCGGATGGGGATGGTGTTCCAGAAACCCAACCCGTTCCCGATGAGCATCTACGAGAACGTCGTCTACGCGCTGCGGATCGACGGCGAGACCCGGCGCGGCGTCCTCGACGAGGTCTGCGAGCGGAGCCTCCGCGGGGCGGCCCTCTGGGACGAGGTCAAGGACCGGCTCGGCGACAGCGCCCTCGGGCTCTCCGGCGGCCCGCAGCAGCGGCTCTGCAGCGCCCGGGCGATCGCGGCC
>SXGQ01276943.1_pt1 | contig 25828 bp, 25 predicted proteins | sample 3178371 | NCBI WGS metagenome assembly SXGQ01 (sample SAMN11356859, study PRJNA531348) | freshwater metagenome | isolation source: freshwater sample F1-20 | place: China: Fuxian Lake, Yuxi | collected 2017-12-25 | reverse complement strand
TCTTGCGCAGGGACAAAATTTCCCCGTTGAACTCCTGGCGCTCTTTGATAATTCCAAAGATAAATGAGAAGAGAATCTGTGCCGTTGGGGTGCTCGTCCCCTCTGAGACGCAGAGCGCTTTGATTCTGCGCAAATCAATTGCAATCTCATAGTCAGCCTTCTGGGTGGGAGAACGTCCAGTCAAGAGATATGAGAGTGGGACGTCATAGAACTCTGTTAGTTGAGCCGCTTTCTTCACACTCAATGTTCTATCGCCACGTTCATAGGAGCCAAGGGCGACTGCTCGTAATTGCTTATGACTCTTAGCTTCAACGTCAGCCAAGGTCAGATTCCGTGAAAGACGTATTAATCGAAGGCGTGCGGCTATTTCTTCCATTTCTGTATTCATATGGCAAGGCTAGGCATGTGATGCCCCACGCACTTTTGGATATCCACAGAGGTGCGAATCTGCTGATATAGTCTCCCTCGCATCCTTTAACGACCCATCCTGCGAGGTGGGGAAGGAGATTTATATGAGCGTAGCCCTGTCCGCACAGGATATTTCACGTGCGTTGACCCGCATTTCCCATGAGATTTTAGAAAAGAATCATGGTTCTTCAGAGATTACCGTTTTAGGCATTCCAACTCGTGGTGCTCACTTAGCTGCTCGCATCGCAGCGATCATGAGTTCGATTGAGGGTAAAGAGATTGCCCACGGAACTTTAGATATCACCTTGTACAGAGATGATCTTCGCCTTCGCGCACCCCGCGCAATCATGCCTACTTCAATCCCACCGATTGGAATTCAAGGACGAGATGTCGTCTTGATCGATGATGTCTTGTATTCAGGTCGCACAATACGAGCAGCTCTCGATGCACTCGGAGAAGTAGGACGTCCGGGCACTGTGCAGTTGGCTGTCCTTGTCGATAGAGGTCATCGTCAACTACCGATACGGGCAGATTTTGTTGGTAAGAACTTGCCCACGTCAGAGAAGCAGTCAGTCAGGGTTTCACTGACTGAAATTGATGGCGTCGATGAAGTAGTAATTGAAGGGGAGGCAAACTAGTGCGACATCTCCTTTCCATCAACGATCTCAGCGCATTTGATGCAATCGGAATCCTTGACACGGCAACAGAGTTAGCGCGCATCAATGATGGGCAAGTTAAAAAGCTCCCGACATTGCGTGGTCGAACAATCGTTAATCTCTTTGCTGAAGACTCCACACGAACACGAATCTCTTTCGAGGCTGCGGCCAAACGCCTATCAGCTGATGTTATTAACTTCTCGGCCAAGGGTTCGAGTCTGAGTAAAGGTGAATCTCTTAAAGACACTGCTCAAACTTTGCAAGCTATGGGCGCAGATGCAGTGGTCATTCGCCACTCGGCGTCGGGTGCAGCCCAGCGCTTAGCAGATCTTGAATGGATGTCGGGAAGTGTTATCAATGCAGGGGATGGAACGCATGAGCACCCAAGTCAAGCATTACTTGATGCTTTCACACTTCGTAAACATCTTGGTAAGGGAGTAAGTGATCTGAAGGGGCTACGAATTGCAATCGTGGGAGATGTTCTGCACTCACGCGTTGCGCGTTCAAACGTATTGTTGCTTTCAATGCTCGGTGCTGATGTCGTGTTAGTTGCCCCGCCTACCTTGCTTCCTGTTGGTGTTGAGAGCTGGCCCGCGACAATCTCATATGACTTTGACTCAGTAATTCCAAACGTGGATGCAATCATGATGTTGCGTGTACAACAGGAGCGAATGAGTGATCTCTTCTTTCCTAATCCACGTGAGTATTCACGCTACTTCGGACTCAACTCCGAACGAATGTCGGCTATGGCTAAAAATGCGATCGTGATGCATCCAGGACCTATGAATCGCGGATTAGAGATCGCAGCTGATGTTGCAGATAGTGCTCGATCAGTAATCGTTGAACAGGTTACCAATGGAGTTAATGTGCGTATGGCTATCTTGTATGTCCTACTCGCCGGCGGACCTTTAGAAGTAGGGAGCAACTAATGTCTACGCAACGTTTTCTACTTAAAAGTGGAAAAGTACTAGGAGCGGCAAGCTCTGATCTCTTGATTAGCAATGGTCGAATTGAAGCTATCTCTAAATCAATTTCAGATGAAACAGCAACTGTCATTGATCTCAAGGGCAGCGTAGTTTTACCGGGCTTAGTAGATCTCCACACTCACTTGCGTGAGCCTGGACGCGAAGATAGTGAAACTGTCGCAAGTGCTAGTAGAGCAGGAGCAAAGGGTGGATTCACAGCACTTTCAGCAATGGCTAACACTTCACCCGTTGCCGATACGGCCGGTGTAGTCGAGCAGGTTTATCGCTTAGGACAAGAAGCGGGAATCGTAGATGTATTTCCAATCGGCGCCGTTACACAGGGACTCAAGGGTGAGCAACTCTCTGAAATAGGAGCAATGGCTGATTCGGTCGCCCGCGTACGGGTCTTTAGTGATGACGGAAACTGTGTCTTTGATCCTTTAGTTATGCGAAGAGCTTTGGAATACATCAAAAAGTTTGATGGCGTAATCGCCCAACATGCTCAAGAGCCGAGATTAACTGTTGGTTCCCAGATGAATGAGGGAATTATCAGTTCGAAATTGGGATTGAAAGGTTGGCCAGCTATTGCTGAGGAAGCAATTATTGCAAGAGATGTTTTGTTGGCAGACCATGTTCAGTCACGTTTACATATCTGTCACGTTACTACTGCTGGGGGGGTAGAGATTATTCGCTGGGCAAAGGCTAGAGGAATTCAGGTAACTGCTGAAGTAACACCTCATCACCTATTGCTAACAGATGATTTAGCTAGCTCATATGACCCAGTATTTAAGGTGAACCCACCGCTTCGCACAGAACATGATGTTATGGCGCTGCGTGAGGCATTAGCCGATGGAACAATCGATATTGTCGCAACGGATCATGCACCACATACGAGTGAGACTAAAGATTGTGAATGGGCGGAAGCATCATTTGGAATGATCGGCTTAGAAACTGCGCTCTCAATTGTGACAAAAAGTATGGTGGAAAGCGGACTTCTAGATTGGGCCGGTGTTGCCCAGCGTATGTCCATTGCTCCGGCAGCAATCGGTCGATACTCAAACCACGGTCAAGAACTTGTTGTTGGATCTCCCGCACACATAACTGTGATTAATCCGACCAAGAGCTGGGTCGTAGATCGCGATTTGGTTCTCTCAAAGAGTCGCAATACTCCATACCATGGCTATGAATTGCCAGGATTAGTAACACATACTTTCTTTGGTGGCCAAGCAACCATGATTGATTCAAAAGTTATAGACAAGGTGGTGCAGTAATGCCGCAGGCCTTCCTTGTTCTAGATGACGGTCGAATCTTTGAGGGCCGCTCGTGGGGAGCTATTGGACGCACTTTCGGTGAAGCCGTTTTTCAAACTGGTATGACTGGATATCAGGAAACTTTGACAGATCCTTCTTATCACAAGCAAGTAGTTGTTATGACTGCTCCACATATTGGCAATACCGGTATGAATACTCAAGATAATGAATCATCAAAGATCTGGGTCGCTGGTTTCGTTGCTCGAAACCCATCCTCATTAACTTCTAATTGGCGCTCTGAAAATGATTTAGAAGCTGAACTGATCTCCCAGAATGTTGTGGGGATTCAAGGAGTAGATACTCGAGCTATCACACGTCACTTACGTGATCGCGGTGCAATGCGCGTTGGAATATTCTCTGGCCTCGAACTGTCTCGCGAAGAGATGGTTGTTGAAGTTCGCAAATCCCCTCAAATGGCAGGTGCCTACCTAGTCAAAGATGTCTCAACGCCCAAGACCTATGTGGTTCCATCAATTGGTAGAAAGAAGTTTGTAGTTGCGGCAATAGATCTTGGAATCAAAGCTGCAACACCAAGAATGTTGGCGCAGCGCGGCGTTGAAGTTCATGTCATGCCTCACGATTCAACTTTTGATGACATTCAAGCGGTTCATCCTGATGGCGTTTTCTTATCCAATGGCCCCGGAGATCCAGCAACTATGACCGAGACAATCGAGCTTGTTAGACAAGTTCTTGGCGCACAGATACCTATCTTTGGAATTTGCTTTGGTCATCAAATTCTTGGTCGAGCACTTGGCTTTGAGACATTTAAGTTGGCGTTTGGCCACCGAGGTATCAATCAACCAGTAATTGATAAGAATACTCAAAAAGTTGAAATCACCGCTCATAACCATGGTTTTGCACTCAAAGCTCCCACAGATGCTCAGTTCACAACGGTTTATGGTCCTGGCGAGGTCACGCATGTGTGTTTGAACGATGGAGTAGTTGAAGGTTTGCAATTGCTAGAAGGTGCAGCGTTCTCAGTTCAGTATCACCCTGAAGCTGCAGCCGGTCCACATGATGCCGCATATCTTTTTGATCGCTTCATTGATTTGATGGCAAAGAAGGTGAAGGCCTAATGCCTCTAGATCCTTCGATTAAAAGCGTTCTAGTAATAGGAAGCGGGCCAATTGTTATTGGACAGGCGTGTGAGTTTGATTATTCAGGAACTCAAGCTTGTCGTGTGCTTCGTGCTGAAGGCATTCGAGTTATTTTAGTGAACTCAAACCCAGCCACAATCATGACTGATCCAGAATTTGCAGATGCAACTTATATAGAGCCCATTACTTCAGAGATTATCGAAAAGATTATTTCGCTGGAAAAGCCTGATGCAGTTCTAGCAACGTTGGGCGGGCAAACTGCACTTAATGCTGCGATTGGTCTTTTCGAGGGCGGGATATTAGATAAGTATGGTGTGAAACTCATTGGAGCTGATATTCCTGCAATTCAACGTGGCGAAAACCGCGAGTTGTTTAGAGGCATTGTTGAAAAAGTTGGGGGCGAGTCAGCTAAGTCGGTTATTTGTCACACCATGGAAGAGATTTTCGCAGCCGTAGTTCAGCTTAATTATCCGGTTGTTGTTCGTCCTTCTTTTACTATGGGTGGCCTTGGATCTGGAATAGCTTTTAATGAAGAAGAGTTGAATCAAATTGCTGGCGCTGGTTTGCGTCATAGTCCAACTTCTGAGGTCCTTTTAGAGGAATCAATCTTGGGTTGGAAAGAGTATGAGCTTGAGGTTATGCGCGATCACAAGGATAACGTGGTCATTGTTTGTACTATCGAAAACCTTGATCCCATGGGCACACATACAGGAGATTCCATCACCGTTGCACCCGCCATGACTTTAACTGATGTTGAGTATCAAAAGCTGCGAGACCTATCTATCGACATCATTCGAGAGGTCGGGGTTGCAACTGGTGGCTGCAACATTCAGTTCGCAGTAAATCCTGAAAATGGCCGAATCATCGTCATTGAGATGAACCCTAGAGTGTCTCGATCTAGTGCTTTGGCATCAAAGGCAACTGGGTTTCCTATTGCAAAGATTGCAACGAAGCTGGCCATCGGGTACACCCTCGATGAGATTCAAAACGACATCACTAAGATAACTCCAGCCTCATTTGAACCAACTCTTGATTATGTAGTTGTTAAGGTGCCACGTTTTGCTTTCGAGAAATTTGCAGATGCTGACCCTCGATTAACGACAACGATGAAGAGTGTTGGCGAGGCAATGGCTATCGGTCGCTCGTTTTCTGAAGCGCTTATGAAAGCCCTTCGCTCACTTGAGCGCAAGGAAGCAATCTTTAGCTGGCCACAGATTAGTGAACAGGAAAAAGCAAATCTCTTAGTCTCGATGAAGATTCCAACTGAATATCGCCTTCAGCAAGTCCAGAAGGCGATGTGGGCAGGTGCTTCTATTGAGGAAGTCTTTGCTGCGACCAAGATTGATCCTTGGTATTTGCGCCAGATCCAAACAATTAACGAGCAGGCATTTGCACTCACACAGCTGGGGGAGTTAACAGCCGAAAAGCTCCGTGAAACAAAAGGGAATGGTTTCTCAGATAATCAGATAGCAAATCTGCGCGGACTTCAAGAAGAAGATATCCGTCGTGAACGTCATCACTTAGGAATTCGTCCGGTCTATAAGACAGTGGACACCTGCGCGGCAGAGTTTGAGGCTTTCACGCCTTATCACTATTCATCTTATGAAGAAGAAAGTGAAGTCAAGCCTCGCACGACTCCTGCTGTGATCATTTTAGGTAGTGGTCCAAATCGAATCGGTCAAGGAATTGAATTTGATTATTCATGTGTTCACGCCTCCTTTGTTTTGCGTGAAGCTGGTTTTGAAACAATTATGGTGAACTGTAATCCAGAGACTGTTTCAACGGATTACGACACTAGCAATCGTCTCTACTTCGAACCATTGACTCTAGAAGATGTTATCGAAGTCGTGCACGCAGAATCACTTGCGGGTCCAGTGCTGGGAGTTATTACACAACTAGGTGGACAAACACCTCTTGGCCTTGCTGCAGGATTGAAAGCTGCCGGAATTACGATTCTTGGAACTTCTCCGGATGCAATTAATTTGGCTGAAGAGCGAGGAGCATTTGGAAATATTCTCAACGAACAGGGATTAACCGCACCAGAGTTTGGAATGGCTGCTTCGCAGTTAGAGGCGCTGACAATCGCTCAAAGGATTGGATATCCAGTACTCGTTCGTCCTTCCTTCGTTCTGGGTGGTCGCGGCATGGAAATCGTTTATGACGATGCGGCGCTAGGTGGTTTCATCACACGTGCCACCGATATAACACCGGATCATCCTGTTTTAGTCGATAGATTTTTAGATAGCGCAATAGAAATAGATGTAGATGCTCTCTTTGATGGCCACGAGTTGTTTCTAGGTGGTGTGATGGAGCACATTGAAGAAGCAGGAATTCACAGTGGAGACAGCGCCTGCGTTCTACCGTCGTTGACTGTCACACCATCCCAGCTCATTGAAATTCGACAGGCAACTGAAAAGATTGCACGAGGCGTTGACGTTCGGGGTTTGATAAACATTCAATTCGCAATAGCTGAGAATGTTTTGTATGTGCTGGAGGCAAATCCACGCGCTTCCAGAACTGTTCCTTTTGTTAGTAAAGCAACAGGAGTTGCATTAGCAAAAGCGGCAGCCAGAATTGCAGTTGGTTCAACCATTGCCGAACTTCGAAGCAAATCACTTCTTCCAGCTAGTGGGGATGGAGTTGCAAAGGGCATTTCAGTCAAGGAAGCAGTTCTGCCTTGGAATAGGTTCCGTCGAAGTGATGGTCGTGGTGTTGATTCAGTTCTTGGACCAGAGATGAGGTCTACTGGAGAAGTGATGGGTATTTCTCCCACATTCGGTGAGAGCTATGCAAAAAGTCAGATTGCAGCTTTTGGTCCACTGCCTAAGTCTGGAACAGTATTTATCTCATTGGCTGATAAAGACAAGGAATCTGGGATTCAAGCAGCCCTTGGTTTACAGGAATGTGGCTTTAGAGTCCTAGCCACGGAGGGAACTGCCGCCTTTTTAAATAAGCATGGCGTAACGTGCGTGACTGTGCGAAAGAATTCTGAGGGAACCGGGCCTATGGGCGAGAGAACCATCGTCGAAATCATCAACTCAGGAGATATTGATTTAGTGATCAACACTCCGGTGGGTAGAGGAACGCGTCAAGATGGTTGGGCAATTCGCACAGCATCGGTCCAGCGTTCAATTCCAATTATTACAACAACTGCCGGCTTTAGCGCAGCAGTTGAAGGTATTCGATTCTTGCAACGCAATAGCTTGTCGATTAAATCTCTTCAGAAGTGGTTGGGCTAAATGGCTGGCATTAATAAGAATGCAGCACAGATTCACGCAAATGTTGTTAGCAATAAGCGCGTGGGTCAGTATCACCAACTTATTATTAACATTGGCGATCTTGCCCAGACTTGTCGGCCAGGAAACTTCGTAGCAATTACTGTTGGTGGCGAGAATTCTCGAATGGTTTTGCGCAGAGCTTTTGCAATATCTCGTGTCTCGGTTAACTCAGTCTCTGGCGGAACTATGGAGTTAATAGTTGCACCACACGGGCAAGGTAGTAAGTGGTTATGTGCTCAGGGAGAGGGTGCAATTCTAGATATCGTCGTTCCACTTGGAACTGCTTTTGGAATCCCAACAGAGCCAGTTCAAGTTCTACTTGTAGGTGGTGGCTATGGATCAGCGCCGCTGTTTGGATTAGCTGAAGTACTCAACGCTAAGGGTTGCCGTGTGGACATGCTGCTTGGTGCAAGTACTGCCTCAAAGATTTATGCACCTATGGAAGGAAAGCGAGCTGTTAATTCGCTTCGCATCTACACCGAAGATGGCTCGATGGGTCAGACTGGCCGTGTCACTGAACCAATTGCAGGATTGATTCAAGATCTCAATATTGCAGTTATTTACTCATGTGGACCAATGGCGATGCTCTCAGCTATCGATGAGATTACGCGAGGCACTGATGTCATTCACCAATGCGCAGTAGAGGAATCAATGGCATGTGGCATTGGAATATGCATGACATGTGTTTTACCTGTTGCAGATGCTGATGGAAACATCTCAATGCTGCGCTCATGCATCGATGGTCCTGTTATGGATGGATCTTTCGTTCAATGGGACAAGGTGGGAAAAGTGCTATGACCGCATTAGATTTCTCAACCACATTAGGCAATGCCTGGTTTCCTGCGCCAACTTTCACCGCAAGTGGCTGCGCGAGCTCTGGCCGAGAGTTATCTCAGTTCTTTGATATCAAGACCATGGGTGGTGTTGTAACAAAGTCAGTCATGCTAAAAGCTCGCAATGGCCGCGCAACACCGCGCATGGCAGAAACACCCAGCGGAATGCTCAACTCCATCGGTTTACAGGGTCCAGGTATCGATGCATTTTTAGCTAAGGATGTTCCATATTTAGTTGAACAAAAAGCTCGAATCATCATTTCAATAGCTGGTGAGACAGTTGAAGAGTATTCAACTCTGGCGCGTAAATTACGCTCAGTCTCTGGCATTAGTGCAATAGAGGTCAATATTTCTTGTCCTAATGTTGAAAATAGAGGCTTAGTTTTCGCTTGTGATCCCGAAGCGTCCAGACGTGTTATCGATGGCGTGCGCAGAACGATTGGGGGAGAACTTCCTATAATTGCCAAGCTCTCACCCGATGTAACAGATCTTGTCTCTATAGCTAAGGGTGTAGTTGATGCTGGCGCAGATGGCCTGGCATTGATTAACACTGTTTTAGGAATGGTGATAAATCTGGACACTATGCGACCACACCTTGGTGGAAAAATGGGCGGTCTATCAGGTCCTGCAATCAAACCAATTGCAGTAAGAGCTGTCTATCAAGTTCATGCTGAAATGCCACAAGTTCCTATTCTTGGTATGGGTGGAATCTCAAGCGGGCGAGATGCACTAGAGATGATTGCAGCAGGTGCAAGTGGTGTGTCCATTGGTACTGCCAGCTTCGGCAACCCAACAGCGATCATGTCTATCCAAAACGAGCTTAGGGATTTGTTGATTGCTAAGGGTTTTACCTCACTTCGCCAAGCAATCGGTTATGCACATAGACCAGAGAGTGAGTAGGCGATGAATAAACCGGCTCCTATAGTTCTAGCTGTTGACACAAATGATTTAGAGGTTGCTAAGGCTTGGGTGGGTGCAACTGATGGTGTTATTTCAGTTGTTAAGTTAGGTCTTGAGTTCTACACAACATTTGGAAATAAAGGTATCAAGGCAATTGCAGATAGTTGCAGTACCGATATTTTCTTAGATTTAAAGCTTCACGATATTCCACACACAGTTGCAGGGGCAGCAAGAGCTGTTTCAACTTTGCGTCCGAAATTTTTAACCGTGCATGCAGCCGGTGGTAGTGCAATGGTGCAGGCAGCTGCAGATGCCATGCCTTCAACTCACATAACAGGTGTAACAATCTTGACTTCTCTGTCAGAAAAAGATGTATCTGATATCGGCTTTAAATCACATGCGCTTGATTCTGCAGTCGGCTTAGCAAAGATTGCGGTTGCTGGAGGCGCCCGAGCGATTGTGTGTTCACCTCTTGAAATCCTGGCTATACGTCAAAATGTGGGCGAAGAGATAGCAATCATCACTCCGGGCGTTAGACCGGCTGATTCTGTGGGCGCAGATGATCAAGTACGAACTATGACGCCGCGCGAAGCTATCGATCGAGGTGCAAATTACGTTGTCATTGGCCGCCCAATCACGCAAAGTTTTGCTAATGGAGCCCAAGCCATGCGTGAGCGAGCAATTGAGCTAGCAGAGCAGATTCTCAATTAACTTCACATGCAGTTAGGGTTAGCGCATGGGAGCACCTCCAGTACTTACGCCGCAGCAGCGCGCTGATGCATTAGCCAAGGCAGCAGTTTCCAGAAAGCGACGCGCAGAGGTTAAATCCAAAATCAAATCTGGTGACTACACAATAGATACCGTTTTGGAGTTAGCAAAAACCGAAGATGCAGTCGCAAAAATGCGCGTGAGAGAACTATTAGAGGCGCTTTCTGGTGTTGGAAAAGTTCGAGCACAGAGCCTTATGGAGAGATTAAACATCTCCCCAACGCGTAGAATTGCTGGACTTGGTCGCCATCAAATTAAGGAACTGCGTAACGAATTTATGAGAAATACACACGCAGTTCGACCTGGAAAACTCATTGTGCTCTCGGGTCCAGGAGGAGTGGGCAAAAGTACGATTGCAGCGCTGTTGCGCAAGTCAGGGGATTTTTGGGTCAGTGTTTCTGCAACAACTAGGCAACCAAGAACAAATGAACTCAATGGAATTGATTATTTTTTTATTTCTAACGATGAATTCGATCGCAGAATCAAAGAAGATGAATTTTTGGAATGGGCAGAGTTTGCGGGTAATCGTTATGGGACACCAAGTGTTGAAGTACAGGATGCGCTCTTACGCGGTGAAAACGTTTTATTAGAGATTGAAATAGATGGTGCTAAGCAAGTCAAAGCACATTCACCTCAGGCGATTCTTGTATTTCTTGAACCACCCTCATGGGAAGAGTTGGTAGCTCGTCTTGAAGGTCGGGGAACAGATGATCATGAGAGAAGGGCTCAAAGGTTGCAGTTAGCCCAAGAAGAGCTTGCGGCAGCCTCATTTTTCGACCATGTCATCGTAAATGATGCCGTCGAGCGGGTGGTTGCCCAACTGGTAGCATTGGCCTCTTGAGTCCGCAAACGGATTCTCACAGCACACTAGATTTGAGCGGGGTATAAACATGGATGGCATTACAAATCCACCTATCGATGAGCTTCTAGATAAGAGCGGCTCTAAGTACAGTTTAGTTCTGTATGCAGCTAAGCGCGCGCGTCAGATCAATGCCTATTACTCACAACTAGGTGAGGGTCTTCTTGAGTACGTCGGGCCACTGGTTGAGACACATGTTCATGAGAAGCCATTATCAATCGCACTTCGCGAGATTAATGAAGGCTTACTCACGATTGAAAATCTAGAACCAACAGCTTAAGCACTAACTCTATGAGCGCCACTAACCGCGAGGTTATCCTCGGTATCGGTGGTGGAATTGCTGCATATAAATCTGCTGATCTTTTGCGCCGTCTTCAAGATAATGGGTTTGCGATAACTGTTGTTCCAACTCCCAATTCACTCAATTTCGTCGGCGCTGCTACGTGGCAGGCGCTTTCTGGCCGTCCTGTTACAACTCAAGTGTGGGAAGACATAGATCAAGTTCGTCACATTTCACTAGCGAAGTTAGCTGACTTCTTCATAATCGCTCCAGCAACGGCAGATCTCATAGCGCGCTTAGCTATGGGCAGAGCTGACGATTTACTAACTAATCTTGTTCTGGCAAGTGCGGTTCCAAAATTAGTTGTACCTGCCATGCACCCATCAATGTGGCTAGATCCAGCCACAGTTGCAAATGTGTCAACGCTGCGGGCTCGTGGCTTTGTAGTGATGGAGCCAGAAGTTGGTCGACTCACTGGTTCGGACTCTGGTCAAGGCCGTTTTCCTCAAACACAAAAGATTATCGATGAGTTCTTTGCCATGAGCGGAATAAAGCGAGATCTTGTTGGCAAGAAGGTGTTGGTTACAGCTGGAGGAACTCGCGAGGCAATTGATCCAGTGCGATTTATTGGAAACAGATCATCTGGTAAACAGGGTGTGGCAATTGCAAAGGCCGCTGCAGCTCGGGGAGCCACTGTTCACCTTATTGCGGCAAATGTTGATATGCCTGATTGTGATGGCGTGATAATTACGCATGTTGAAAGTGCGCAACAAATGCTAGCTGAGTTAGAGAAAAGCTTTCTTGACACAGATATCTTAGTGATGAGTGCAGCCGTTGCCGATGCTAGGCCGATGAATAGTTCAAGTGAGAAGATAGATAAGAGTGATTTCACCTCTGTAGATTTGCAAGTTAACCCTGATCTCTTGGCTACCTTGTCAGCTAAGAAGACAGGGCAAGTAATGGTTGGATTTGCTGCCCAAACAAGCGAACTCATTGCAGCTGCACGATCTAAACTCGTTTCCAAAGGTTTGGACCTGATTTATGTTAATGATGTCACCGGGGGAGCCATTTTTGGTCAGGATGAAACAGAAGGTACCATTGTGCTTCGTAACGGGGATTTAGTCCCTTTTACACGACAATCTAAAGACACGCTTGCCCATCATCTACTTGATTACGCTCTTGAGCAGTTAGGTTAGGACAATGTCACAACGACTATTTACATCTGAATCAGTAACAGAAGGCCACCCAGACAAGATTGCCGACGCAATCTCTGATGCGGTTTTGGACTCGTTACTCTCACAAGATAAAAAGTCCCGTGTAGCAGTTGAAACACTCATCACTACTGGACAAGTTCACGTCGCAGGTGAAGTTACAACTGATGGTTACGCCGATGTTATGGGCATTGTTCGCGATACTGTTTTAAATATTGGCTATGACTCATCTGATAAGGGCTTTGATGGAAATAGTTGTGGTGTTTCAATCTCAATCGGCCAGCAGTCTCAAGATATTGCACAAGGTGTTGATGATGCTTATGAGCATCGTGTTGGTTCACAAGCTGATCCTTTAGACCTACAAGGCGCTGGAGACCAAGGTTTGATGTTTGGTTATGCCTGTGATGACACAAAAGAGTTAATGCCACTTCCAATTTGGTTGGCTCATGCACTTGCACAGCAGTTAACTACGGTTCGCAAATCCGGATTACTTCCATATCTTCGCCCTGATGGAAAGACTCAAGTCACCATTGAATATGACGGAGACCGCGCAGTTGCACTCAATACAGTGGTTATCTCCAGCCAGCACGCTGAGGAAGTAGATGTGGCTAAGAAGCTCACTCCTGAAATCATTGAGCATGTAATCGACCCAATACTTGCAACGATTGATCTACCTCGCAAAGATTTGCGCACCTTAATTAACCCAACAGGACGCTTTGTAATCGGAGGTCCTATGGGAGATGCCGGATTAACTGGGCGCAAAATTATCGTTGATACATACGGTGGAATGGCCCGTCACGGCGGAGGCGCATTTAGTGGAAAGGATCCATCAAAGGTTGACCGCTCAGCCGCTTATGCAATGCGTTGGGTTGCAAAGAACGTTGTTGCAGCTGGCCTAGCTCGTCGTTGTGAAGTACAGGTTGCATATGCTATTGGTAAGGCACAACCTGTAGGTGTTTTCGTTGAAACTTTCGGAACAGAAACAGTTCCAGTTGCAAAGATTCAAAGCGCGGTAACAACTGTATTTGATCTTCGACCAGCGGCGATTATTCGGGATCTAGACCTACTGCGTCCTATTTATTCACTCACCAGTGCCTATGGTCACTTCGGCCGTGAACTTCCAGAGTTTGCTTGGGAACGCACTAATCGCGTTTCAGAGCTACAAAACGCAATTAAGTAATCACTGTGGCAACGCCACGGCTGTTTAGACTCAAGTCTCAGCTCGCACCTGCACCAGATGGACCTGTAGCAACAGATTTACCCTATGCACGCATCTATGTTGATACAGGTGTCTTTCATTTAGATACACCTTACGACTACGAAGTCCCAGAGAAATTCTCTGAGATAGTGCGAACTGGCGTGCGCGTGCAAGTTCCATTTGGAAACCGCGAAGTAGAAGGCCTTGTCATCGAGCGAGTTGGAGCACCTAGGGTTATCAGTGGACTCAAATCCATTACGAAAGTTCTCTCTCATCATCTAGTCGCAACACCGAATTCCCTGGAGTTGATAACTCAAACCGCCCAAAGATGGGCCGCGAATCCGTGGGATGTGATTAGAAGTGCTATCCCACCTAGAGTTGCAGCAGTTGATAAAGCTTTTACACCAACTGTGTTGAAGAGTGCTAAATCTAGCAACCAATCTGATGTTTGCTTTCGAGCTTTCGAGCCACATATTTCAGCACATGCGCAAGTTGCATCCACAGCACTTGATTCGCTTCGCAAGGGATCGGTCTTAATTATTGCACCGGATCAGCGTGACATCAATACCATCTGCACATATCTTCAAAATTCATCTGTCTCCGTTGTGCGTATTGACAGTGGACTTTCACGCCGTGAGAGATATGCAAATTTCTTGTTATCTATGCAGGAACAAAATCAGATCATTATTGGTTCAAGAAGCGCTGTATTCGCACCGCTTCCGCAAGGATCTACCATCATAGTTTTTAAGGAGTCTTCACCAGATCTCTATGAGGTTCGTTCGCCTGCCTGGAATGCACGTGATGTTGCCATGATGCGAAAGTCAATTGACTATGCTCGAGTGATTCTGTGTGGATTTGTTCCATCACTAGATGTGGCTGCACTCATAGATACGAAGAGAATTTCCTACTTCAATTCAAATGCAAAGGTTCCAGTGAAAGCATTCACACCAGTTGATTCTTCTCTCTTGCCTGGCCGAATCTTTACTGACATTCGCTCCAACATCTCACAAGGTCCAGTTCTATTTTTGTTACCTCGTAAGGGCTATGCAAATGGGATTCTCTGTGCGCATTGCAAGAATGTTGCCCTTTGTGCGTGTGGGGGTCGAGTGCATCTCACTAGCAAGAACGCGAACCCAGCTTGTCGAATTTGTGGAACCGTGACTAAAGAATGGAAATGCAGTTTTTGTGCGCGAGATAAGAAGTTTGTTGTCTCTCGTGGAATAGAGAGAGCCCAGGAAGAGATTGCACGCGCTTTTCCAAACACAGCCATAGTTTTATCCTTTGGTGATGTCATTAAAGACCATGTTGAGAGTAAACCATGCATAGTGTTGGCAACTCCTGGTGCGATACCGCAAGTAAAGGGTGGATACAGCGCTGTTGTAGTTCTAGAAGGTCTTTCTTATTTCAGTCACGATGATTTACGAGCAAGTGAGCGAGCTATTGAACTTTTCTTTGAAGCAGCAGGATCAGTAAAGAAAGGGGGAGTAGTTCTTCTAGCAATTGATGACTCTCATCCAATAGTTGCAAGTCTAATTCGTTGGAATCCATCTACCATTTTGAAGCGAGAATTAGCCCAACGAGCAGAGATTTCTTTCCCACCATCTGTTAATAGTGCTGTGATGATTCTTCCAACTGCGCAGGCCAGCCCACTAGTTAGTGGCATAAACAAAGCTGTTTCGGATGCACGTTTGGCCGGTGATACTCGTGTATTGGGTCCAACCAAGATTGATGGTGAATCAAGTAAGGTTGTAGTTCTTTCTTCATCGGACTCTAGGACTGCTCTGACAGCATTTCTACATGAGTTAATGCGACGCAGAAGTATGGCTAAGAAGAGTGATTCCAGCCTTCGAATAGATCCATATTCACTTTAGTATTTTTGATAGACTTCACCCATGTCGATTCAAGAAATTCGTTTATTTGGTGATCCGGTGTTGTTAACTCCGGCATCGCTTGTAGTCGACTTTGATAAAGAGCTGCGAAAACTAGTCGCAGATTTGACAGACACAATGCTTGAAGCACCCGGTGCAGGTCTTGCCGCGCCACAAATTGGTGTACCGCTGAGAGTCTTTACCTGGCATGTTGATGACGTTTTAGGTCATCTGGTTAATCCAACGCTAACTCTTAGCGATGAAATCCAAGATGGAGAAGAGGGATGCCTATCCTTTCCTGAGCTTCGTTATGATGCTAAACGAGCGATGAACGCAGTTGCCAGAGGCTTTAATATGTTTGGAGAACCAGTTCTCATCGAGGGGACTGAATTTCTAGCACGAGCGCTGCAGCACGAGACGGATCATCTCGATGGAATTCTCTTCATTGATCGGCTATCACCGGAGGATCGTAAACTAGCCATGCGAGAGATTCGTGAATCCGAATGGTTCAATGCGCAGAGCGAAATGGGAAAGACACCAACTATTAAGACATCACCGCACTCTGTTTTCGGACGGAGTACTTAATGCGCATAGCGGTAGCCGCTACGCCCGAAGTTGCTTTGCCAACTCTTCATTGGTTACAAACAAGTGAGCATGATTTAGTAAGAGTTATAAGCCAACCTGATAGGCCCTCAGGACGCGGGCAGGAACTGCACGCAACTCCAGTTAGTCAATGGGCTTTAGCCAACTCAGTCGATTTGGTGCGGCTAGCAATTGTTGGAGAAATTGATGCGGCGATAGCCGATGTAGATTTATTGATCACTATCGGTTATGGACGAATCCTGCCTTCTGCGACCATATCCATACCAAAGTTTGGTTGCATCAATCTCCATTTCTCGCTTTTGCCCAAGTATCGAGGAGCAGCACCAGTTCAAAGAGCTATTGAAGCTGGTGAAAAACACAGCGGAGTAACTGTATTTGCACTTGATGCTGGAATGGACACCGGCCCCATCTACACGTCCATCACAACACCTATTGAGCCCACTATGCGCAGCTTTGAATTGCTGGACAAACTCTCACATGTTGGAGTGGATGCACTTAAACAAACTTTGAAAAAAATTGAGAAAGGTACGGCACCTGTCCCGCAAACTGGTGAGTCGAGTCTTGCTGCAAAGATATCTCGCGATGAAGCGCTGTTAAATTGGAGTTTATCGGCGCATTCATTGGTCAATAAAATTCGCGCTTTCTATCCGCAACCTCAAGCATGGACAGTCTTTCGTGGGCAACCACTCAAGATTTCTTCGGCAAGAGTGTCGGATGTAGTGCCAGATTTGCAGCAAGGCGAGCTGCGGATTTTTGGAAGCGATTGTGTTATTGGAACTCTAGATAAAGCGATTATTTTGGAGAGGGTAACTCCGGCAGGCAAGAAAGAGATGTCAGCGTTAGATTGGTCGCGCGGTGCTCGCTTTGAGGACGCAGAACGCTGTGGTTGAGTCTAGACGCACCACATTCAAGGCTCCCAAACCAGATGCAGTTCGTTTGCTGGCATTTGATGTTATTACCGAGGTTAATCGCAATGAGGGTTATTCAAATCTCTTGCTTCCGGCAGCTCTTAACGCGTCGTCATTGGAAGATCGAGATCGCAATCTAGTTACCGAACTCGTTTATGGAACATTGCGCATGCAAGGAAAGCACGACTGGATATTGACCCAGATATCAGATCGACCTTGGGCGGAAGTAGATGAAGGGATTGTGGATGTTGCACGCTTGGGTGTTCATCAGATTCATGAGCTTCGTATTCCAGATCACGCAGCAGTTTCTGCAACAGTTGAAGTAGCACGAAAACGTCTGGGGGAGTCTAAAGCCAGTTTTGTTAATGCGCTCCTTCGCTCAGTGACTCGAAAGAGCTATGAGGAATGGTTTGCACCTCTTGAGCAGATCACTGACAGAGTAGAACGACTATCAATCCAGTACTCACATCCACACTGGATTATTTCTGCTTACTTTGATCTATTGAAGGATTGGCAGGCAGTCGAAGCAGAACTTGCAACAAATAATCTCCCTGCACTTCCAACGTTGGTTTCCTGGCCAGGCTATTCGACTCAAGCAGAGTTAGTGGCACTTGGCGCAGAACCTACGATTTACTCCCAGCTAGGCGCACGTTTGAAGGGTAACCCCGGAAATCTAGATTTGGTTAAGCATCGCTTGGCTGGCGTGCAGGATGAAGGTTCGCAGTTAGTTGCTACTGTTTTTGCCGCAGCAGCAGGCGGTAGATCATGGCTAGATCTTTGCGCAGGACCAGGAGGAAAAGCGGCACTTCTTTCGAGTATTGCTAAAAAGCGAAGAGTTGATTTCACTGCAAATGAAGTGTCAGAGCCTCGCGCAGATCTAGTGAGGAAAGTTGTGCATGGTGCAACTGTTTGGTGTGGTGATGGACGCGATATCGCTTCTCACAATCAAAGATTTGATGCGGTACTCATTGATGCTCCTTGCACGGGTTTGGGAGCCTTACGTCGTCGCCCTGAAGTCAGATGGCGAAGAACTCTGAGTGATCTTCGTGAACTCACCTCGTTGCAAAGAGAACTTCTGGAGGCAGCTGTCGCTGTTTTAAATCCTGGGGCAATCTTGGGTTATGCAACATGTTCACCCCACTTGGCTGAAACAACTGTTCAAGTTTTAGACATTTTGAAGAAGCATCCAGAGTTAGAGCAGTTAGATATTATTGAGTTTCTACCAGCTAACTTGCAGGACGCCGTTCGTGGCAAGTCAATGTCCCTGTGGACCCATAAATACGGCACGGATGCGATGTTCCTGGCTCTGCTGCGTAAGAAGTAGCACCATGGAAGTTAGGCTTGAGACATGACTCGTGAGATTCGGATTACACCCAGCATTCTCAACGCAGATTTTGAACACCTTGATCAAGAAATCGCAAAGATCGCAGGTGTCTCAGATCTGATACACCTAGATGTGATGGACAATATTTTCGTCCCTAACTTCACTTTTGATTTTGAAAACGCCAGCGCAATCATTAAGACTTCTCCCATTGGGGTTGATGCCCATCTTATGGTTTCTGATGTTGATGAAATCGGTCCTCGGTATGCCCAAATAGGTTGTGCGAGTGTGACTATCCATGCTGAAGCCAGTGAGAATATTGCTCAGACTCTGCGTGCTATCCGAAGCGAGGGAGCTCGTTCTGGTCTAGCAATTAAGCCAAACACTGCGATAGATGAGTACGAACAATTCAGCGATCTTGTAGATATGTTTCTAATAATGACCGTTGAACCCGGTTTTGGCGGTCAGAAGTTTATGAGTCAGATGATGGAGAAAGTCCGAGCAGTTCGCCGAGTTATTGGTGATCGCCCTATATGGTTGCAAGTCGATGGTGGAATATCTCTTGAAACTATCGAAATCGCGGTCGAGGCTGGAGCTGACACCTTTGTTGCCGGAAGCGCGGTCTTTAACTCAGATGACCCAGCGCACATGGTTAATGCATTACGTTCTCTTGCACAGAAGGCTAGTTCGTAACCACTATTAGTAGGACAAATATTGGCAACGCTGGCACGAGGCTCTCTAGTAAACTAAGGCCATGAAAACCTTTGAATCTTTATGGGCTGAGTTAAGTGAGAAAGCCCTTCAACGCCCTGATAGTTCAGGAACTGTTGCAGCATTAGATGCTGGAGTTCACGCAATAGGTAAGAAGGTTTTGGAGGAAGCTGGAGAAGTGTGGTTGGCTGCTGAGCACGAGAGTAATGAAGCCTTAGCCGAAGAGATTAGTCAGCTGATTTATCACGTGCAAACATTGATGTTGGCGCGCGGTCTGACTCTTGATGATGTCTATACCTACCTTTAAGCGAATCGAGTTCACACATGTTACGTATTGCTGTCCCCAATAAAGGTTCACTTGCCGAAGAATCTATTGCGATTCTCAAGGAAGCTGGATATCGACAGCGCACTGATAGCCGCGATTTAGTTCTTATTGATAACGATAACGGAGTTGAGTTCTACTACCTGCGTCCACGCGATATTGCAATCTATGTTGGCTCTGGCGAATTAGAAGCTGGAATTACCGGCCGTGATCTTTTAATTGATTCAGCGGCAAGTGCCGAGGAACGTCTTTCTCTGAATTTTGGTGCATCGACATTTAGGTTCGCGGGACCGGCAGATCGTGAATGGAAGATCTCCGATATTGCGGGAAAGCGTGTCGCAACAGCATACCCAGGTCTTGTTAATCACCACTTAGTCCAGTTGAACATCAATGCCGATGTTGTCAGACTAGATGGGGCAGTTGAAAGCAGTGTTCGCTTAGGGGTTGCAGATTTGATCGCAGACGTCGTCAGCACCGGTAACACGTTGCGTCAGGCGGGCTTAAAGGTATTCGGTGATGCCATCCTTACTAGCGAAGCTGTTGTCATCTCCAGAAAAGATGCCGCTATCCCAGCAGAACTAGAGATCTTGATTCGACGTCTGCAAGGAGTTGTTACTGCGCGGATGTATGTTCTTTTGGACTATGACATTCCGAAATCTTTAGTTGATAAAGCCTGCGCTATTACTCCAGGCTTAGAGTCACCAACGATCTCTCCACTACAAAATGCTGATTGGGTTGCAGTTCGTGCCATGGTTAAACGTAAGGAAACTAATGATGTTATGGATGAACTATGGGCACTTGGGGCGCGTGGAATCCTAGTTACTGACATCCACGCTTGTCGTCTTTAAGCCCTTATTGAATAGTTATCTCTACGCCGTTGCTTGATGCAATCGGGACGAGTGCTTGGTTGAGAGCTTCTTTCTTAGCCCCAGAGATTACAAACTCAAGGGTAGTTAGAGGATTTGAGGCCAGACGAGTAACACTTTCAATATTCCCACCGCTCTGATGAATCACCTCTGTTAGCTCTCCAATAGCCTTGGGAAGTATCTTCAAAGAGGAAAGAGAAACGCGCGCTAGGTCTGTTTTGATATCAAAGGTTGATTTGTCCGCGTATGAGAAGAGAGAGGCGATATCCACATCCAAACTCGCTGCGCACGTCTCTAAATCTGCAGCTATAGCATCTTCATGAGCTGGATTAAGGATGATTAATACCGTGAGAATGAGTCGATCTTTGATAACTATTTGTTCGATATCGGCAATGGTTATGGAAAAGGGTGAAAGGACCTCAAAGAGGGATGCGGTGATACCAGGCTTGTCTACGCCACTTAGAAGGATGAGACCGGTGTATTGCTCTGTATCTGCGCTAGCACTCATGATGAGGTCAAGATTATCTTAAAATCACATCGCGTAATCGCCATTAATTAGCCAATTGGTGCTCTCTAACCAGTATCTTCTTGCTCTATGACCACTTCACCGGTACTTGAATTAAGCGATGTTTCAGTACGTCGTGGTGAAAAGCTCATTCTGGGACCTTTGAATTTTCAAATCGCGCAGGGGGAGCGTTGGGTCATTTTGGGACCTAATGGCGCGGGCAAATCTACTTTATTGCAGCTACTTGCAACGAAGATTTTCCCAACACACGGAACTGTAAGTGTTTTGGGAAAGCAAATGGGTCTTGTGGATCTTTTTGAGTTGCGCACTCGTATCGGAATTTGCGGAGCACCTATCGCTGAAGACATTCCAGAGGATGAGAAGGTTAAGGATGTTGTCCTAACAGCTGCTTATGCGATTTTGGGTCGCTGGAATGAAGATTATGATTTATGGGATGAGTCTCGAGCGATAGCTTTGCTGACAACCTTTGGTGTCCGTGAGTTGGGCGATCGTCTATATGGATCACTGAGTGAAGGTGAGAAGAAGCGGACCCAAATTGCCAGGGCTCTGATGGCCGATCCTGAGCTTCTGCTTCTGGATGAACCTGCCGGGGGATTAGATGTTGGAGGCCGAGAAGATCTACTTCGACGCTTTGCAAACTTCGCAGCAGATCCAACTGCTCCAGCAACGATATTAGTTACACATCATATTGAGGAGATTCCTTTAGGAACCACCCATGCTTTACTGCTCAAGGATGGTCAAATAGCCGTTTCTGGTCCAGTGCAGGCGGTAGTCAGCACTGAACATATCTCTGCAATCTTTAATGAAAAGATCGAAGTGACTCAAGACGCGGGGCGATTCTTCGCGCGTTCATATCAATAGATCATGGGGATTTTTGACCAGCTTCATCCAGAGTGGCAAAAGCGTTTAGCTGATTACAAACCATTAGTAGCAAGAATCGATTCACTCATAGATAAAAATAGTGTTACTCCGGCTTATGAAAATATCTTTGCTGCCTATCAATTGCCCCCATATGAGATTAAGGTCGCAATATTTGGACAAGATCCATACCCCACACCTGGCGTTGCGCATGGTTTAGCTTTTTCTGTTTCAGAACACAAGCAACCGCTTCCAGCATCACTAAGAAATATTTTTAAAGAGCTCGAGAATGATTGTGGTGTCAAGCCTGCACTCAATGGTGATCTCCATCGCTGGGCTGATCAGGGCGTTTTGTTGCTCAATCAGATACTTACGACCCGTCCGACTCAATCTCTTGCCCATGAGAATTTTGGCTGGCAAGAGTTCACGGCAGCCACGGCCAGAATAGTTGGTGAATCTGGAGCTATCGGAATATTTTGGGGATCAAAGGCCCAACAGTTAGCCAAATACTTTGATTCCAAGCTCTCAATTTCTTCGGCGCATCCAAGTCCGTTATCTGCATATAGAGGATTCTTCGGCTCAGCGCCATTTTCAAAAACCAACGCCCTGCTTCATCAGAGCGGGAAGCCGGAAATAGTCTGGTAGGACAACTAAAGCCCCGCAGATTTCTCTACGGGGCCTTAGTGGCAGACTTACTGGGAGTTTATCCGATCCAAGAATTAATTGGTGAGGATAGGAAATAAACCATGAATAATCCGGATACAAGTAGTAGCAGGGGATGCACTTCTTTGGTTCGACCCTGAACTACGCGGATTACAACGTGAGTAACAAATCCTGCTCCAATACCTACAGAGATGTTGTAGGAGAATGGCATCAAGATAATTGTTAAGAATGATGGGATACCAATTCCCAAATCATCCCAGTCAATGTTCTTCACTTGACTCATCATGAGGAATCCAACTACTAGAAGAGCAGGAGTTGCTGCCTCGTAAGGGATTATCGCGACAAGTGGCGCAAGGAATGTCGTTAGCAGGAATGCAACACCAGTCACAATCGAAGCTAGACCAGTACGAGCACCTTCACCCACACCAGTAGCTGATTCGATATAGCTAGTGTTTGAAGAAACACCAGCAGCACCGCCAGCAGCAGCGGCAATAGAATCAACGATGAGGATCTTGTTAGCTCCTTCAACATTGCCGTCACGATCAACGAGTCCGGCCTGATTTCCAATGGCTGTCATAGTTCCCATCGTGTCGAAGAAGTCTGCAAGTAGCAATGTGAAGACTAGAAGCAGAGCAGCAAGGAAACCGGTTTTTGGATTTGTGAACGCACCGAAAATATCGTTAAAACCTATACCCAGAGTGTCAAAGCGTGGGGAGTCTGTAAGGTTTAGGTTGCCAGCGGCGTCTTTGGGAAGGACTGGATTATTCAAAGCCCATCCACGGGCGTTAGATTCCGTTGGACTGAGGAAACTGTTACCAACCTTAAATTGTGCTTCAACCAGAATTGCTACAAGAGTTGAAGTAACGATTCCAATTAGAATAGACCCCTTAATTTTCTTAATCATGAGAATAATCGTGAGGAACAAGCCAAAGGCGAAGACCACAATCGGCCAACCAACGAGTTGCCCGCCGTCACCGAGTTCTAGCGGAACAGCCGATGGCTTTGAGTTTGTGCTACCCCAGACAACGTTTGGGGTTCTTCTCACGAAACCGGAATCAACGAGACCGATTAATGCGATGAATAGACCAATACCAACAGAGATGGCAACTTTGAGAGATGTTGGAATTGCCTTAAAGACTGCTACTCGGAAGCCCGTGAGCACCAGTATGAGAATCAAAACTCCCTCGATTAAAACCAATCCCATAGCTTGTTCCCACGTTGAGTTTTTTGCTATTGAAACCGCTACGAACGTGTTAAGTCCTAAACCAGTCGCTAATGCTAAAGGGAAATTAGCGACAGCTCCCATAAGCATGGTGAGAATTCCAGCGATAAGTGCTGTACCTGCAGCAACAATAATGATTGCATTTGTTCTATCGCCGCCACCGATGAACTGCCCGGCGCCATCTGTTGTCGCAAGAATCAATGGATTAAGAGCCACGATGTAGGCCATCGTGAAGAAAGTTACGAGTCCGCCTCGAACTTCCTGGGCTACAGATGAGCCGCGTTCTGAGATTTTAAAATAGGAATCCAGCATTAGTAACGCCTTTCTAATTTTGTTAACGGGGGTGTTTGCGACCCCGTGCGAAGTAAACGGCCAACGCACGCCGAGGGAATACTTTGAGCGTAGTTGTTACTTGCTCGTAAGTCGGGAAACAACACCCAGGGCAACGGCAATTGATTGCCCGATTAAGCCTGCAAAGAGGAGTGTTCCGAGCCCAACGGTGCCGCCAAGCAGCCATCCAAGGGCAAAGACCGTGCTTTCAATGGCAAAGCGCACGCGGCCCACTCGGATCCCGGTCTTGAAGTGGATCCCAGTCATCAGGCCATCTCGCGGACCAGGTCCTAGGCCACAAGTGATGTAGATGGCCGAAGCTGCTCCAACCATTGCGATGCCTAGCAATGTGTAAACAATTCCTATGAAGTAGTTGTCTTGGAGTGGAATGTATGTAACGCCAATTTCAATTGCCAGGGCAATGATGACTATGTTGGAGATTGTTCCAAAACCTGGTCTTTCTCGAAGTGGAATCCACGCGAGTAAAACAAGTGCACTAATTCCAAAAGTTGACCAGCCCATAGTGATATTGAGATTCTTTGAAATGCCCTGAGCTAAAACCGACCAAGGACCATTTCCGATATTGCTTTGAATAACGAATGCATCTCCAACTCCGAAGATGAAGAGGCCAATCCAGAGGATTAAAACACGGCTAACACATAAATCCCATCTTGACTTCGCTGTCCATGGAGTCATAGGAACGGTGCGGTGAGGGCGAAGAAACTCCATGAATGCATTTGATGACATTGGGGGAGTCTAGTGCAACAAGTTGCGCTGCATCAGGCTATTCTTCATCAATGTTTCCAGGAATTGGCACGCTCATCAATGTCGTTGCAATCATAGGTGGAGCGGGTCTAGGAATATTTGTTGGACATCGACTTAATATCAAAACAAGAACTCTTCTTACGGATGTCCTTGGCCTTGCGACGCTTTTAGGCGCAGCTTCAGCGCTCATCCCACTGTGGTCTGCGCGTTATGTCGAATCACTTCCAACAGGTTGGCCATTGCTCGTTGTTCTAGGTTCACTCATCTTTGGTGGGTTAATCGGTTCTGCACTCGGTTTAGAGGATCGATTAGATCATCTAGGGGAGAACTTACGCAGAAAGTTCAAAGCGTCTAAGGAGAGTCCATTCGTCGAAGGCTTTGTTACCGCATCTTTACTTTTCGCAATTGGTCCACTGGCTATTCTCGGAAGCATTAGTGATGGAATGTCTCAGGGAATTGATCAACTCCTGCTCAAAAGCACACTCGACTTCTTTGCAGCCATGGCTTTTGCTTCATCCCTTGGTTGGGGAGTTGCGGTAGCTGCCATCCCTGTTGCTTTGTATCAAGGATTTTGGACAGTTATCGGTTTGGCTCTTGGGGAAATCCTTGCGGGGTACCAAGTTGATTCAATGACAATCGTTGGCGGGGTGCTGCTCATCGGAATTGGCCTGCGACTTCTCAATATCAAACAAGTAGCTGTCGGCAACCTGTTACCAGCACTGGCCATAGCACCGCTATTAGCGATGCTAGTGAATTCGTTTATCTAGAAAGTTGATGCATCAATAACAAAGCGGTATTTAACATCGCTGGCAATCGTGCGCTCATAGGCTTTGTCTGCATAAGAGGCATCAATGACTGCAATATCACTGATGATTGAATGCTTCCCACAAAAATCCAACATCTCTTGCATCTCTGGAATGCCCCCAATCATTGAGCCGGCTATTCGCCTGCGGCCGTTTAGCAAGGATCCAGCATTAACTTCATAGAAAGCTCGGACGTGGCTGCAGAAGATGCAGGACTGGCAAGAACCCTAAAGATAATAGCTCAGGCGATGACGAGAGATTTAATCCCCATCTTGGCCGGACTCTAGACCTAGCCGACC
>SXGQ01460074.1_pt1 | contig 25865 bp, 41 predicted proteins | sample 3178371 | NCBI WGS metagenome assembly SXGQ01 (sample SAMN11356859, study PRJNA531348) | freshwater metagenome | isolation source: freshwater sample F1-20 | place: China: Fuxian Lake, Yuxi | collected 2017-12-25 | reverse complement strand
GGACCTGTCGGACAAGGAATCCCTAATAGGTTTTCTAAACTCATGTTTATTCCTTAAATTGTTCCAAAATCATACATTGCGCTGTTTATCCCGTCGCCGACTGCGCCCAAGTCTAAGGCTGCAGGTTGTTCAACTGGGTAGGCTGAATTACTTACATATAACTGTCCAGCTCCGCCGTAATTGTCATCAACATATGATGCCACATTGCCCCAGCAAGTTAGTATTTTTACATTATAATTATATTGTTCTCTATCTAACTGTACCAAATCTAATCCAGTTAGTGTGACGTATCCCAAACCAGCAGCAGCATTGCTCATTACCACATTTGCACTCAATACAACATTGGCATTAGAAAAAACATAGTCATCGACTACGTTAAATGTGAGTAAATGGCCTGTTACATCAATGGGTTTTTGATCTGCATTTTTTACTGCAATCTTAACAACATTGGTAATGCCTTTGTAAATTTGTAATGGTCTAGTATACACAACTCTATTCCTTTGAGGGATTTCTACTGGTATCAAACAAGTTGAACTGATGTCAAATTGTACATCCACAGTATTGTCATAATAATAACTTATAACGGTTTGCATCACATATTTAGTTGCTTTTTCATATTCAATGTACACAAAATTTTCGAAAATAAATATCATTGTGGATTTATCTTACCAAAAATTATTAGACCAATATCCTTTTTTAAGTTTTCTTACCTACGGGGGTAATGAATACATAGGAATTATTCAAAACTTAGACGATGTGATTACCAGCGTCTATGATTTTGGTCTACTTAAAACCCCCGATCAAAAAAGGTTATACCTGGAACTAGGGGAAATATGGTGGTGGGAATCGAATAGGTTAATACCTATTAATATATTTTTAAAATCGGATTGGGGCTTGTTCAGGCCTACACTCAAGACCTTCAACAGCAAAGATGTAGAATTAAAATACGGACCAGCGCTGAGTCTTAAAGAATCTGCACAAAAACGTAGTAAACGTCGTAGTATTACACTGGTTCGAAGAATCGTTTAAGATTATCTTCTGAATTAGTCAGCAAATTCATATGAACCACAACTAAATGAGCATATGATATCGCATGTGCTTTTTTAAAATAATATCCGTCGTCATGGGGTCTTTCAAACACTGTTTTAGCAACTTCTACCCAAGGTAGTCCTATTAGATGTCGTTTTGCCGGTCGAATAACACTTAAAAACATGGCCATCCTAGGAATACTGTTAACAGGCTCAGGCATTTTAGTTAAAGTCTCATAATGAGAACCTATGTGAATTAACTGCCCACAGAATTCAGAATTATATAATTTAGTCCAGTCTGGTTCTTGCTGCATTAACTGCACTAAATGATCTTCATTTTTTACCTGTTGATATAAATTAACGTTCAAAAAATCTAACTTTAAATATCCCCGATCTTCTGCTACTTGATAATCCAGACTGGACTGTCCAGTATAAGGATCCACTGGAATATCTGTAAAGTAAACACCTGTATTGTGTTTGGTTAATTTTTCATCCCGTATAATACTAGCAGGTATGTGTTTTAACAAAGACAGAATCTGATTTCTGTCACCGAAGTCTATGTCAATGTCGCTTTTAAATTTCATGTTCGGCCCATTTCAATGAAAATAATGTAGCATAACTTTCTACATGATCTTCAAAATAAAACACAGTTACATTTTCATCCGATTTAAACTGCCAACTATAATCTTTATTCAATTTTAGACCTTGTTCTTCACACCACTTGTGCAATAAAATCGAATGAGATGACCCAACGAATCTATGTAACCATCGTATTTCTACTCGCTTCATAAACCGGCTTTTTCTAATATGTCCTTGGCCCATTCTGAATCAGCCATATAGTCTTGAAACTTTTGCTGCCAAAAGTCCGGATCTATACAGGGCATTACAATTTCTAATTGTTCAGAATTAGCTCCATTAAGCCAATCAATTCCACTGGTACAATTATATAATACCCAAGGACTGATGCGTCCGTTTGAAATATGATGTGAAATCCGATTGCCGGATCCAAGTTTAAAATAATTATTAAATTTATTATCTAGAATTGGATCCGAATCAGCATAATCTTGCATTTCTTTCAGTGCTCGTTCGATGGCATCTTGTACGTTTTCTTTTTTAAGATACTGATACATCCATTCCAAGTACAATGTATCTTTGCACCAATGATCCAATTTTTTATTATTTTTCAATAACCATTCAGTAAAACTGTTGCTGTTAACTGCCCTGATGCCAACTAAATGTCTGCCATATTTGACAAAAGCAGAATAATAAGGACTGCCTGCAAAGTCTTCGTATGTTTTCAGTTTGGCACTGCCTTGAGTGATCTCGTAGAATTTTAAATATGATTTAAACCCAAGTTGAACTCCTGTTTCATTCTGTTGTTGCCACCTGCGTTTAGGCTCGCACAAATGCGCCAGCAATGTACTTTCTTTTAAGTACGACTTTTTGCAGTATTTGCAGACAAAACTCAACCCAGTTCCTTTTTAATCTCACTGTCACTCATTCCCATGTCTTTGGCCATGATTTTAATTTCTTTTTCAGTGTTTAGTTCGGCCATAAGAGCAATGTCATTTGATTTCATTGCAGGATAAAGCTTACTTAAAAATTTAATAATTTTAGTATTCGATCCTTCTTTCTTTTTACTGCTCAACCAATAATGGCGTTGCTTACCCATACCTGGACTGACTGATGTACACATTAACCATTGAAGTTTTGTGTGCTTGTTAAAATCAAAAAAGTTTATATTCACCCGTTCATTACTGGCCAGCAAGTACCAAGCTTGAAGATCACTGCTGCCCTCAACATTTGCACTGTATTTCATCATTAAGTATGTACTGAACTTTTTACGTTCTTCATCAGTGAGCTCATCATAAAATTCTCGATTTTTTATATCGAGCTGAGCCATTTCGTTGTTAATTGAGAGTTTATCCATATATACAATTCTTCTGCTATTAATCGATGACCTTCTTCATTTGGATGACTGCTACGCTTTATCATGTATTTTCGATTCACATTCGCCCAATCTACTTGGTAGTCTGGGTTGCAGGGTCCAGCACTTATCATTTGCATAAACGTTTTTGGGCACCATTGTTCTTGATCTATTAGAGTATGAGACGGCAATGGATCCCAGTTAGACGCAAAGTATACAGGAATTTTTTTATTTTTGCAAATTTCTTGCACTAATAGACAATTTTTAATACGATTAAGATTTCCCAATTTGTCCGAGTACAGTCTTGTATAATACCATTCCATGGCAGGGTCTTGTGGATGTACTTCGAATATTTGATCGCCGTCAATTTTCATAGTCCTTGCATATCCTGTTGTACAAAACAGTACCATTGAATCAGATATATTAGTTTCTAAGAATCTAATCACCGCATGATCTATACTTGTTCCGCCTTGACTTAAATTTTTACAATTTAAGTTTAATTTTTGAGCTAGTATTGTAGGGAACGAGTCTTTTTGCGGATCCTGCAAATCAGCGCCAGCTGGCCAGCTGTCCCCGAACACTATTAGATTTTTCATACCGGATGATGCGGTATTTCTACAGCATTTCCCTTCATTAAAAGATAAAATATCTTAACACGTTCTAGTTCTGACTGCAAAGCAGGATGGAATTCACTTTGCTCAACTATTTCTTTCCATAAGTCCCAATCGAGTCGATCTTTTGTTACACGGTCTGCGGTTCTGCCCATTTCAATTCTTTCAGTAGACAGCGATTCCCTGGCATATATTATGCCATCCACTTGCTCATAAATGTAAGTAGCCCCAGGTTTAAGATTGCCCATCTATTAGATCAGTTTTAAAATCATAACCATATTGGGTATACGACCATCTCATAAACCGCAATAATTCTTCTTTATCGTCGGGGTAACTTTCTAAATAAATTCTAATTAATCTATTAAAAATTTGAAACATCTCGGGTTCTGTATATTTGGACATATCACCACACCTTAGAATAATTAACTACTTCGCTTTGACGACTGATATCTTTAACAAAATAAACACACATTGGCTTTTCCGTTCCAGTCTCTAAAGGCACAGCCAACATCTGTCCGGGCTTGAGCTTGGGAAAGTACCATTTAACATCTTGATATATGTCGATTACTTCTACAGGATAGAACTCAGGACGAAAGCTAGCCATAGGATTAAAAGCAAATGCACTAAAACCTCGATCATTGATGCTAGTAAGCGGAACAACTTCTAAATCTCCTAAGTCAGGTTCGCCTATAAGTAATTGCCAGTCTATAGGCATTTTAACTACATTATTTCCTATTTTAAGAACTAGTGCAGGACTGTTAAAGCTTTCTAAGAAAATTAAAGGAATAAAAAAGTAATCAGGTTCTTTAGGATCTGAATTATCTAGTACGCAGAATCTTATGTCGTCAACTTCTTCTGGTATTTCGTTTAATTCATAGCTTGTATTTTCTAATGTTAGTAATCTCATAATTTTATTATAATGTCGTTAATTATTTTTTGCAATCTTTCAGCAAACTCTTTTTGTGTTTTTGGTGTGGTATGATATCCTGGGTCAATGCTATTGGCAGATTCCCAAATATTATAATACAAACTTTGATCCTTACTTATAATATCACTATCATCTAATATACCATGAAAGAATTGTTTTACTGTTACTTCCTCGTCCCATAAAATTTGAGGATGTAATAAAATCGGTATCCCTTTTAGTTTTAGTTGCTGAATACCATCTCTGATAATCCATTGATCTATTTTTTTCTTAACTTCGCTCAAAAAAAAGTAAGTTACATAGTCTTTGACTCCCGGATAGCATTTGTCTTCCAAATCCCAAATTGCGCTAGTTTTAATATTTTGATTTTTATCTAACTTTTTAGAGGGATTTACTATAGATGATAATGTTACATTTTTATTTTCTGGTTTGCGAATATCGTACGGAACTTCAATTCTATCGGGGTAAGTCGGACTAACAATAACTATATCAGGTTTTAACTTTAGTACTTCGTCTATTTGTAATCTGATAACAAAATTAGAAACCCCACCCACTGCAAAATTATACAGTTCTGCATTAAATGCACTGGCTATTAATTCGCTCCAATGCGTATTCTTATAGTCGGGGTTCGGACTAATTGCACTCCAACTACAACCACACACTGCGATCTTTTTCATGTGTTTTCCCATCGTAATCTAAACATTGTTAATTCTTCTTGCTTGAATGCAAACCGTTTGATAGCCACTTGTTTGCCACACTGATTTTGATTACACCATTTGGCAATGTCCTGTGCTTCGTTTCCATTAAACATCACTTTAACAATTATGATACCCAATGAATTGGTTTGCTGCTCAATGATCTTCATTGCCACTCTGTCTTTTCTATACTAAATGGATAGTTTGCTTCTTTATAAAACTGTTTACGTTTGGTCAAATGTCGTTTGGCAAATTTACAGGTGCTGGTTATATCCCAGATTTGTACGAAGTCTTTATCTTCAGCTTTTCTAATGCCTCGCCCAATGCTTTGTATAACCCTTGTAAAGCTCTTTCCGGACTCCACAAGAACCAAATTAAAAATCCTAGGGATATTAATACCCACAGCGGCCACACCGTAAGTCGCCACAGCAACCTTGTCATCAGTGATCGCAAATTCATCGTACTCATCTTTTCTTGCCTTTGATTTAGTAGCTCCTGACACAAAAACTGCATTTTTTATTTTACTGGCTAACTGCTTACCTGGATCCACACGATCAACTAACACCAATGTATTTCCGGTTTCAGCGATCTTATTGACTAGATCGGCAATGTAATCTATACGTTCTTCGGTCTCCAACAAATATCTTAGTTCTTGTTGATAGTCTTTGTATTCAACATAGTCGATCATTTGTATTACATTAACATGACAGTTGCTTAAGTGGCCCTGCTGTTGTAGCTCACTGGCACTGAGTTGTCCTATCACTGGACCGATGCAACAATTTAGTGCTTGATATGCATAATCTTCCTTAGGAACTGTGCCTGTTAATCCCCAGCGAATAGGAACACGAGCAAAGATAGTGGTCAGCATGGACTTCAAAGCATCTGCTTTGGCGCTGTGTGCTTCGTCTACCATAACACAGACAACATCTTCAATGAAGTCATGTATGGTCACATCTGCTTCATAATTTTTTGTATTTTTTACCAAAGCATTCAAACTTTGCCAGGTGCAGATTGTGTGTTGTTTAGTGTATTCTTTGCGGTCTCCGAATAGCACACCAACGTCTAGTCCCATGGTTTTGTAGTCTGTTTCTGTTTGTGTAACAAGACTCTTAGAGGGCACAATAACAATGCTTCGACCCAAATGTTGCACACTCGCAGACAGTGCCGCCGTCATAATAGTTTTACCAGCGCCTGTGGCTACTTCCTGAATACACTGCGGATTCTTTAAAAAGCGATTGATAATCTCAACTTGATAATCTCGCAGTATAATAGGTTCACCGTTAGGCCATTGTTTATGGGCGAAACTATCTTCAACTACTTGCCCAAGTTCTAATGTAGTACTGTACTCGCGCACATCATCAACATCAATATCGTAGCCCCGTTCTTCTAAGTACGGAAGAATATCGGGCAATAAGTTAATGTAGGTTGTACCACCTAAATTGAAGTAAGGAACCTTGCCATCCCATCTTCCAAGTCTGACTGCTGGTAAATATCTTGCTCCAGGAATTTCGTATTTGAATTTTTCCACTAATCGTTTTCGATCAGTGAGTTCGAGCCCTTCGATCTTTACATTAACTTCGTCGCGAATAATTAATTTTGCTTGATTCATTCTAGAATTATAATCTTTTCAGCATTAGAAACCCAACTTTGTTTTTTACTACCTATCATCAAACTAGTGGTAGTTACTAATAACTTGGGGCGTACTTCGGGTCCTATTCCCCGATTCAAGTAGATAATATCTTCAGTATTAGATTTTGGTAACCCAGTTTCATAAACATGAATGGGTAATCTATTTACCTTCCTTGCATATGCTAACACTTGCTCTATGGATATTTTTTCTTTGCTGCAAGTAGTTTTTCGATTTATCAAAAATCTACGGTCGTGCCCATAATCTAACTTATCGATCTGTTTTATTAAAGTGTCATCGACTTCAAAGCCTAGTACTGAACTAACATCGATTAATTTTAACAGGTTGCCCATGGTAACGCCACCAACCGTCTCTATATAATCCAATAAGCCAGATTCGGCATTTTCTAATATTAATTGATCATTTACCAGTCTTAGGCAAATTTTGTAGCTGATTTTTTCTACCGATAGCATCTTTTCGTATAGTGCTGTAACAGAATCATGAATAGTAAACTCATTGGGCGGGCAAATTGCCATAATCCAATTTAAGTTGTTTTCAGTCATGCCCAGTAACCATATTTTTTTATCATAGTTAAATCTGACTGAGCCCTCACTTTGCCGTGCCTGTTTTTTTAATAAATCAATTAACTTAGTATCATATGGAAATTTAACTACAAATTGATTATCTTCGATATATACAGATTTTGTTCGATCAACTAAACGAATTCCCAATCTAAATGATTCGAGTTTTTCAGGAACAACAACGGGGGTGACCAGACCTGCTAACTGTCTTCTATACTTGTCTACTAGTTTTACTGCTAATGCGCTTTGTTTATCTGTATAAGGATTATTTAATTCGCAGGTTTGTGAGGACAAACTATCAATGATAGATACGTCATATCTTGCTAAGTTTATGGGAGGCGGGGCATAGTTAAATATTCCAAAAACTTTTCCGTCAACACTTCGGCGGCCACCGATAAACTCTATATAGTCTTCAACATAATTAAAAGTGGGCTGCTTCATATTGCTATTATAGCAATATTTAATTCACAAATCAAATGTATTGATAGTCAGACACTGTACTCTTGAAGAATTCTAATAGCCCAATCAAAGGCTAGATTAGCTTCGTCTGCCATGCTGTCATCTAGCTTTGACCTAATTGTGCTAATCAATTGATCCTTGTTTTCAAACTCAAGTGCAATGTGACTGCCGGGAATTAATCGCTTAATCATTTGCCCACCGTAGAGATCTCCCATATGCCAGACATATAAGTGAGCCATTATTTTGGCTGGATCTTTGTTAATGCTTAAGAGATAATTATGATAATCAACAGCGACATTCTTAAAGGAATATTGTTTGTTATCGGCGTTCATTTCTTGAAAGTCTTGAAATAACTTAAACGCTCTACTTAGGTCTGGCAAGTCTCTTAACAAACCATTCATGCCCGCAGCACCTTCTATGGTTTTGTAGAATAACATCTTCTGATATGTATAGTCTATCCATTGATCCATAGGCAATGTTCCTGCAAATATTGCTCGCATGAATTGCGTGGATTCGGCTTGTTTATGTTTTTCTGCCGTAAGTTCTTTGAGACTCATATCTTTACTTATTAAGATGATTTAACAGTCAAAAAAAAGCCCTACCTAGTAGGGCTTTAAAGAATCGCCACAGGAGCTGTCTGATTAATTGGCGACCCGAAAAACTTAATGTGCTTCGTTATTTACAGTAATATTGCTTAATCCAGCAAGAATCTGAAAACGCTCCCAAGCTTCTTTTACAGCTGGCCTGGACTCTAATTCACTGTCAGGCAATGCAGTTTCTAACCAGTAATAAGGCATGCGGCGGGGATAAGAACCAAATTTACGGGGCTGATGTAGCTTGCCACTGGCCCAGAGATTCAGCGTAGCATCGCGAAATTCCTGTTCACGATCTTCTTCATAGTGTGCCCACTCACGTGCCGTACCAAATGCGCCACGACCGCGATAACCATCCCAAATGTTTTTCCACTGCTCATCGTTGTGTGGGTCAAAGTCTGTGCGTGAAATAATGATCAGCACATCGTTAGGATCCACTACGCGATCTACAATGTCGCGAACGCATCGACTATAACTCAGTCCAATTTTCATATTACTTGGGCATCATCAATGCATTGAAATTAGCAGGAACAACAATAGTCTGCACTTTACCATTTTTAATACCTTCGCTGATATTCAACATGGCCTGTGCCTGCATGAACTGAATAGAACTTTGACTGTTGTTTGCCAGTGCAGCCATACGACGAGATTCAGCTTCAGCAGTTTTAACTTCGATTTCCTTCTGCTTGAGTTCATTTTTACTGCGAACCAATTCGTTGGCACTGGCCACAACACTGTCAGCTGGAACCACATTACGAATTAGAACCTGACTGATAGTTAGACTGCCATCCAGTTTTTCTTCAGCGAGATTACGAACAATTTCTTCCTTGATGAAGTTTTCCATCTCTGATCGATTGTCGGCCATGTCCAAGGCTTCATACTTACGAGCTGCCTTGTATACGGCATTGCGAGCATTCTGAACAATATAATTGTACATTAGAAATACATCGCCGCCCTTTTCGGTAGCATGGAAAGCACGATTCTTGGAACTGTACAATTCGGCCACTTGCTGTGGATTGATGTTGTAAACAACCACAGCGTCAAAGTCTTTCATTGTGCTATTGTCTTTGGCCACAGGGGTCATATTTTCCAGCGTGACATTGACATCCTTGACAGGGAATGTTAGAACATCACCAATCAGGACCTGATTGAAAGTGCCGGGCAATAGTTCGCCAGGCTTAACTTGTTTGTCAAAGCCTACACGAACACCAACTTCACCAGTTTCAATTCGAGTGCAGCCTGTGGCAAGAACTGCGGCGGCGATAAGACTCAAAGTAGCAAAACGTTTCATTAGAAAACTCCATAAGTAAAAAGAAGAATTGTAACAACCGCTCCCAACATCATGTAGGAAATACGGCCTAGCACTTCTAGTGCAATCTGATAAATTTTCATAGTTTAAAATAACAGATAAATGATTAAAAGACTGACTGAAGCAATCAGTCCACACAGTATAGCAACTAATACAATTTTAGTCAACTGCCAACGTTCTTTGTCTGAAGCAATGTTCCATCCGTAAATCAGTAGGCCAATCACGGCAGACATCATGACCCACACTTGCAGAATTTTTAGCATTAATTAATTTCCTTGTTTAACACAGACAAACTTTACTTCTTTTGTAGTTCGTCTGACAAGAACTTCGGATTGTTTACCGGCAGATTGGCAAGCGGCTTCTGTGGCAAAGCCAGGAACATTGGTTAGTGCCATGCTGTCTTTGTCACTTAGCATTCCAGCATGAACAAATAAAATTAATACCCAACTCATATTATATCCTTTACTTTACAAGTTTATCAACTTGGTCTTCGGTTTTATCTGCCAACGCGGCAAACATCTTACGTTTTTCCAAACGTTCTGCTTCTACTCTTTGACGCTCACGCTCTTTGTCTTCATATTTTTTGCGCTTCTTTTCATCAGTTAAACGCAACATATAGTCATACTGTTGAGCCTTGGCCCACCCATTCAACCACACTTCTAGTTCTCGAAAGGATCCAACAAAAAGTTCAGCGTCCCGGGCATAGATAGGCAAGCTGTCATCTAGTGGAAAAACTGCAACATACTCTCTACCATCTCGACTAGTGTATCCATGTTTAGGGTTGTCCAATCTAAAGCCAAGCAGTTTTGCCTGAGCTTCAATTTGTTGCAGTTGAAGATAAGTTTTGTATCCGCTCATTACATCACCGCTACTAAAAAGATAAAAAATGCCGCTACAGGGTAGCCGAACAACAAGGCCATCATGGCAAGTATAGTGCCAAAGAAGGCCTTGTCGTTACTGTCCATTATGCTGCCTTCATGCAAGTAGTCGCTGCCATTGCCTTCCAACGCAAAGGAAAGCTCTTACGCAGATCCGCAATCTTCAGTGCCATACGCAGGCTCATTTCACGAAGCTTGCTCTTGTTGGCATCCATGAACTCCAAGATCTCGTCACGGCCAATGTCGCCAAAGTCGTAGTCTTGAAACAATTCGCCGTCAGTGGCAATCTGCTTGATACGCAGGAACTTGTCACGCATGGTGTCCAAAGTCAGATCCAAGTAGTGGCAACGACTTTGCAGTGCATCCAAGTGATCCCGCAGTTTCTGCGACTTCATAGTGTCAAACTTCAAGTTGGTGATAAAAATCACACTTCCGTTGAAGTTGAACTGATCCGGCACACCTTCACGACGAAGCATGTTGCTGTCAGCCAGCCAAGAAATCTTACGCTTCTTGCCACTGTCCAGCGCACCCTTGAGCAAGTTAAGAGCAACATCGTCAAGCAAGATGCTGTCGCAGTCGTCAAACACAAGAACGCAATTGGGGTCGCTGTATTTGTACAGAGTGCAATACAGACCCAATGCAGTGGCGCTACCTTTAACAACTTCTGCACGAAGTTTCTTGCCAGCAATTTGGTCAAACAGGCAAGCCTTCTCTACAATGGACTCAACACCGTAGCTCTTGCCAACACCTGGAGGGCCACTGACAATCATTGCGCGAATGTCGCCGTTAGTTGCAGCCTTGGTCATTTCGTCGAGGATATCAAAACGCTCACGGATGCGAGCAATGACTTCTTCGTCAGTCTCAACGCTGACAGCTTCGCGCACTTCTGCGTCATGTTGGACGGCTTCGCTGCCAGTTACAAATTCGTAGGCAGCAACACCTGCAACTTTGATACGAATAGTATCGGGCATGTCAGGGAAAACACCGCCATTACGAACAGTAACATGCCCGCCGCTGGCAGTTTTCTTGTACTGCTCAACCAGCTCAAAAACTTTGCCGTCAACGGGTTTGTTGCGGTAAGTGCCCTTACGAATAAGAATAGTTGCTTTCGACATATCAGCTCCTGTTTTGTTACGCTATGAATGTATTATAGCAGTTCTACCAATTTCGGTCAAATACTCTACATTTTGGTAGGATATTATGGTGTTGCTTAAAAACAACACATTTTCTGCCTATTTTTTAAGCAGATTTTACAAAATTCAGCGTGGTAACACGGGCACCGTTATGAAAACTGCTAGTTTCAACCCGCTTAACTTTGGCAGTATAGCGGCCGCTGCGAGTGCATTCTTCCTTACTGGTAAAGTAAGAAATCAGGTTGCCCGAACTGTCTTTGGCATTCACAGACCAGCAACCGAACTGCTGAACAAACCGGGAATTCAACACCGTGATTTCCGCAGTAATTTTATCGCCAACCTTGCCCAAAAATTCACTGGTATGGGCCAATTCTGCTACTTCTTGTTCGCGAGCTTGACGCTGACGAATTTGGTCGGCCATGGAAGGCAGAAATGCCATAAGTCCTGCATCACTCATAGTGCATTCAGTCTGCACTATAAGATTAGTCAGCGTATTTTGGAAATCGGCAACTTTGAGTCCTTTAAGGATTCGCATCATTCGATCCTGACTCAGGGTATCCATGGCCGACTGAGCATCCGTGCGATCCTGCTCGGTGACTTGAAGGTTACCTTCACGCATCAAAACTTTGTTAGGAGTCACAGGCACCACAGAATCTGTGACTTTGTCAAAGTAAGTCGAATCCTTGCGAACGTTCAACTGATTATGACGAAATGCTGCAAAAGACAGAGCAGCCAAATCCACCGTAGAAATCTTAACTGGAGTGTAACGAGCCATTTTGTTTCCTCTTGTTGCTTACTATTCCATTATTATAGCAAAATTGGGAATATTGGTCAACCGAAATCTCCCAGTTATTTTGGACTAAGAATCGTGTGAACCCACCAAATTAAGGATATAATGTTGTAAGAAACCCACAACAGATAGCCAGTTAAAACCAGCAAAAGTCCATTAAAAACTAACTGAACAGCTGGTTTATTATAAAATTTAATAAACCATTCTTTCATGTTTTAATCTTTAAAACGATTATTCTTCGGATTTGTTATCAGCGTCGATGTATTGTTTAATAACACGCATCATTTTTCGACTGGTGTCATAGACAAATTCTTTAGCTTCGTCCTCGGTGTTAACGACCAGAATAAAGCCATTGGCGGCTTTACGAATTTCGATTGATTCAAACATACAGTTCCTTAAGGATTAATTGAACTGCAATAATAGCATAATATTTAAATTAAGTCAATGACTTTAACCAATTCTTTTAAAAACTGTGTGCAACACCTTGCTGGCATTTTCGAAATTTTGTTCCATCAAAGTCAAATTGGCCATTCCGTAGGCAATGGTTCCCATTTCAACATAATATGTATCACTGGGCCAGCGTCTTTTTTTCAAAGGAAAACTGTTTATAAGCAAACACTCATCGCCAATGGGTTGGTAATTATTGGTGGATAGTATTTGTATTGCCACAGGAGTATTCCCTATGTCTGTTCTGTTAAAGTTTTTAGCAAACAGATGTACTACATATGCTTCTACTTCGTGATCCAAAAAGGTAGCACTTAGACCTTCACTTTCGATTATTAGGTCATACGCCGCACGTACATATTCCTGCCAATAAACCATAAAAGTATTTACACATTTTTTATAATCATTTCTTGTTCTAATTCCGTTTGACTAAGAAATGGTGTCATGTCGTGCAGGCCAGCTTGTTTGCCATTTTTTAATGCTTGGGCAGGCAATATTTCCTGTTCGGAAAGACATTGGCAATCTATAATGACTGGTCCTTTTTTCTTAAGGGCTCTAGGAAAATAAAGTCTTAGATCTTCTTTGGTTCGAATATCCACACAGGGCATACCAAATGCCGTGGCAATATTTTTCATGCTGGGAAACCAAAGACCAGTTTCACCGCTGGTTCCATAAACTCTGCCATTGAAATATTTTTGTTGCGTATTTTTAATGCTCAAGTAACCATTATTATTTAATATAACAAATTTAATATCTAGCTCGTGCTGTTTGACCACAGCCAGTTCTTGAACGTTGCTCATAAAGCTGCCATCGCCTATGATACTGATCACAGGCTGATCACTGGCCATGCTTACCCCAACCGCAGCAGGCAGCGCCCAACCCATGTCTGCTTGGGCAGGACTAAAGATAAAACGCTGGCCTTGTTTGGCATTAAGAGCCACAGGTCCCGCATAGCTAATACTGCCTGCATCTCCCATTAAAATATCATCAGCTGAACTATGCTGATTAATTGCATCCAATACAGCATAAATGTTTAATTGAAATTGTCCTTCAGAGGGACGATATTCCTCCTGCATCACAGGCCATTTATTTTTCCATTCATTGCATTTTTGAACCCATTCGTTTCTCATCATAGCATAGCCTCAAAAAAGTTTTCTAAGTAATCGTTATACTTGAGATCGATTGGTACAATGTCTTTGTTTAATTCGTTCCAGTCGATATCTACTAGAATTTTAGTGCTTGCTGGAGAGAATTGTTTAGGATCATATCCTATAACACTGGCATTCAAACTGCTACCTAGGATCAACAATAAATCTGCGTTCTGCATGGCAAAGTTTCCAGCTCTTGACCCCTTGATACCCACTGCCCCGATACTTAATAGATGACTGTTCTCTGTATAATCTCTAGCACCATATGTGCTTACATAAGGAATTTGATATTTTTCAACGAACTTAACAAAATTATCAACTACGTTTGCCTGTCTAATACCGTAGCCTGCCAATACAACAGGGCGTTCGGCTTTATTCAACAATTCTTTAATTAAAGCATAGTCCCACGATTTAAGTGTACTTGCAGGGGGTTGAAATTGCGAAGGATTTTCAGGCATTTGTGCTACCTGAACATCTCCTGGAATGTCAATCCAGACTGGACCAGGTCGTCCCGTTGTTGCTTTCCAAATTGCTTCTTGTAGTCTATATGCAATTTCATCGGGGCTCATGACAAAGTGAGACATTTTAGTCATCGACTTATATGTATCCACAACGTTGTGCTCTTGAATACCATACTTACGAATGGTAACACCTTTGGTTTGGTTAATATAACCACTACAAGTATTCAAACGAACATTGCCACTGATAAACAAAACAGGCACACTGTCTTGCCAAGCATTAAGCACAGATGTTGCACAATTGGTACCCGCACAACCTGTAGTAGGATTAACCACTGCTAGCTGTCCTGTGAATTTGCTTTCACCAATAGCTGCATGGCCAGCGCCTTGTTCGTGATGATAGCAAACATAGCCTATCTTTCCATGTTTGATGAAACCGTCATTGAGGCCACTGGCTCCGCCGCCCATCAATCCATGAACACGTTTAACTCCAAGTTGATACAAATATTCAGCGATCCAATCACAGACTCTCATAATTTACTGGCCCATTCTTTAATTCGTTTAACTGCACTCATTATACTATAAGTGTCAGTGGCATAGCAAAGCCTAATATGACCTTGCCCATACTGTCCGAAACAACTGCCCGGCACAGTTACCACTCCTGCTTTATCCATTAATTGTTCACAGACTTCAATGTCAGTGAGTCCGGTTTCTTCTATATTAGGAAACACATAAAACGCACCGCCCGGGGATTTACATCGAAATCCTGGTATCTCGTTGAGACCTTTGACAAGAATATCTCGCCGACTTCGATACTCGGTCATCATTCTATAAACAGAATCTTGTGTTCCTCGTATTGCTTCAACGCCTGCATGTTGAATAAAAGGACTGACACAGCTACTGGTAGTTTGCAGCAATGCAGCCATACGTTCCATAACTTCAGCGGGGCCAATCAGTGCGCCTAATCTCCAGCCTGTCATGGCAAATGCTTTGCTGAATCCATTGCTTAATATAACATGAGATTTACACTTATCATATTGACTGGGACTTGTAAATTCATAGTCATCGTAAATCATTCGACTATAAATTTCATCGCTGTACAAATAAATGTCTTTTTCAACGCATAAGTCGTAGATAGATTTGAGCTCGTCTTTCGACATCACTGCGCCAGTGGGATTATTGGGACTGTTGATAATTAGCAGTCTTGTACGGTCAGTGATCAGTTTACGCACGTCATCTGCTTGCATACGGAATCCGTGTTCTTCTTTGAGGGGAACTCGAACAGCATTTGCACCGCACATCTTAATTGTGCTGTAATAAGTAGCAAACCCAGGATCTGGTACTAGCACATCGTATCCAGGATCGCACAGTGTAAACACGGCATAAAATATACCGACGTTGGCTCCGGGTACTACCAACACTTGATTCAGATCCGGCATAAAGTGTCTACTATTAAATGTAGCAACACGTATAGCTTCTCTAAATTCTAGTTCACCCCAACTGCTGGTATAATGTGTGCGACCCTCAGTCAAAGCTCGTACTGCTGCCATGGTAATATTGTCCGGAGTATTGAAATCAGGATCGCCAATCTCCATGTGAATCATACTTCGACCTTGAGCTTCCAGTTGTCTAGCTCGATCTAAATATTTAAACATAGGCTGGCCGTCAATATTAGCGGCAGCAATGCTTAATTTTTTCATGCAAACAAACTCATAAAACCATCAACCTTCTCACCAATGTAAGCAATTTGTTCGGGTGTAATCACAGGGCTAGTGCCGTGAAAATATGTATGAGTCATGGCATGGGTCGCATTAGGGTAATTATCTTTGGCTAGTCTAGGATCCATCAAATGACTGTATGCTGGTTGCAACATAATGTTACCAGCGAAATAAGGACGAGTTTGAATTAAGTTTTCTTCTAAATAATCCACAATGTCACTACGTTTAAATGGTGCATTTTTTCTAACAGTCAACGGAAATGCGAACCAACTGGGATTACTTTTATCCTGCGCTCTTGGCAAATGAAAGAATTCTTCGTAACGTTCGTAGATGCTGAATAAAAGAGCATGATTTCGTCTACGTAGTGCATGGATCTCGGGCAATTTTTTAAGTTGCTCTAATCCCATGGCACATTGTAGTTCGATGGGTTTGAGATTATACCCAATTTCATCGTATACATATTTGTGATCAAATATTTCATCGGGCAGCGTAGGAATCCAATTTTTAAAACGGCTACCGCACGTTCCACATTTTAGCTTGTTAGCTTCAGGTCCCACACAATAGCACCCACGACCCCATTCGCGGAAGCTACGAAGAATTACATCAGTGTTGGCATCGTCTGTGGCAACATATCCGCCTTCGCCCATGGTCATATGGTGTGCTGGATAAAAACTACAACTTGCCATTAATCCAAACGAGCCCAGGAGTTTGCCGTCATAGATACTGCCCAGGGCATCACAACAATCTTCTAATAGAATCAGATTGTATTTGTTTACTACACGCATGACTTCATCCATATTAGGAGGATTACCTAATACATGAGCAAAAGTTATTACTCGAATGTCTGGATTGTCTATTAGAATTTTTTCTAATTGTGTGGTGTCCAAGTTTAGTGTATCTAATTCGATGTCTACAAACACCGGAACGAACCCTACTTGCAATGTAGGATTAAGTGTAGTAGGAAAGCCAGCGATGGGCATTAACACTTTAGTACCTTTGGGTAAGTTATAACCACGCTTACTGGTCAGTGCTGACATCATCAACAGATTACTCGAACTGCCGCTGTTAGTGACAATGCCTTTTGTTTTACCAAATTGTTTTGGAAATTGTCTTTCAAATTGCAGTCCTTGGTCTCCCATGGCCAGCCATCCGTTGAGCAGCGATCCTACTCCGGCGACGAACTCGTCTTCGTTGTAATATGCACCTGCATAATTAACAAAGTCTCGTCCCGCCTGCCATGTTTTGTTTGCTTGTTTTTCGCGAATGTATTCACGTACCTGTTGAAGAATTTGTTCCATGTATCACCAAATAAAATTTTCTTTGTAGTATTCTACTATCTTTACTAGTTCTTTGTCAAATATTGCTTCAGGCTTCCATCCCAATTGACGTAGTTTACTGTCGTCGATACTGTACCGAACATCCTGTCCAACTCGTATCATGTGTTCGATGTAATCTTCCAACGGAGCAGTGAGTTCCATTAAATTGATTATTTTCTTTACTACATTAATATTTTCGGTTTCGTAGTTTCCGCTTATATTGTAAATTTCATTCACAGCACCCGATTCGATAATTTTAATCACAGCTTGGGCCGTGTCACCTGCATATAACCAAGTACGCACCGGAGTACCGTTATTGTGTAGATCTACTCTACGCCCCACACTTAAGTATTTTACCGTTTTAGGAATAAGTTTTTCAACATATTGCCCTATACCGTAGTTGTTGGTCGGACGAATTATAACATAGGGTAAATTATATGTTCTTCCCCAACTTGTAACAAGATGATCAGCGGCAGCTTTGGTTGCACTGTAAGGATTGCTGGGTTTTAACAGATCTGTTTCTGTGTGACTGCCTTCTGCTATATCTCCATAAACCTCGTCCGTACTGAAATGTAAGAATATAGGTTTTTTATTTTTCTTTTTGTTTATCAACTTGAGTAAATTATGCACCCCGTTAATATTGCTGTGAACAAATAAATCACTGTCTTCTATGCTGTTGTCAACGTGAGTTTCAGCCGCAGTATTAATAATATAGTCACAGTCATACAGTCTTGTTAAATCATTGATATCACTTTTTATAAAATGAAACTGATCACTGTATCTCATTGACCAACTGTCGATCCAAGCAGAGTTGCTGGCATAGGTGCATTTGTCTACACCAATGACATACCATCCTTGTTTTAAACAAGTTTCAGTGACATGGCTTCCGATGAATCCTAAACACCCTGTAACATAAACAATTTTTTTAGACATAATTTTTTATTCCTTGTTCTAGCCCTTGTAAGTCAATTCCCAATTGAGCGAGCTTTTTTCCACTACCTGTATAATAGCACCATTGTTTATCATTGATAGTAAATGTAATATTAGTACCGTGAAAAGAATTTAACATCTTTAAATAATCGCTAAGAAAATATTTTTCTAAATAAACACAATTAATATCTTTAAATTTAGGTTTTTCTTCTTTGCAATAATATTCTACAATCTTTGCAAAATCTAATGCACTAATGTAGTCAAAAAATTTATCTTCAATTGAAGTAATTTTACCTGATAGAAATTTTTTAAACAATCTAATGTCTGGTTCACTGGAATCAAAACATCCAAACAATCGCAGAGTATAAAAATTGTCACGATTCAATATTGCACGAGCGATGATATTTTTAGCGAATCCATAACTTTCTAAGGGGGTGTTATTTACAACATTTTCTTCTTTGACATTGTGTATAACATTTCTTCTATCAAATTCAGCTCCACTGCCAATGTTGATAAATCTGGGACATTTCGAATTATTATAAAAATTGAAAAAGATACCTAAGTCAGTTTGCACATCTGTATAATTAATATCATTTAGTTTTGTGCCGCCGCCACTGGTAATTGCATTAATTATTATGTCTGGTTTAACCTGAGTCAGCCATTGATCCACTTCAGCATAGCTGCTTAAATTTAAAGTTTCCCTAGTGACCGGAATCACCGAATGATCATGCGAAAAATATTTGTGCAAATAACTACCGAGGTAACCCCTTGCACCTAGAACAGCTATTTTCATTTAAATTCTGTTAACAAAGGAACATTCAATGCTTCATTTACTTGTCGCATACATTCTAGTTTAGTAGGACTATGTCGACTGCTATGCCAATGTATGACATGTGCATCTACATACTTACAGCGATTCCATTCGTCTTGCATTTCAATAGATTGCCATGGCAACCATTGTGCTTGATAGAATAAATCGGGTCTATGTGCTTGTTCCCATGGCAATTCCTGGCTCCAAAACATAGTATTATGAATAATTTGTTGATTATTGTAACTACTCATGCCATCACTGTTATCCCATGCAGCTCGCATTTCACGTTCTACTGTCCATAGGCCTTTATCCATTGTGTGCGGATAATACTGCAAATCATTGTTAAACAAATTATCAAAACTTTGATTATATTGGTTGGGTTCATTCCAGCTTTTAGGATCGGTCCAATTAAATAACCTAAACTCATTGAATTCACCGAACAATTTAGTGGGTTTCACAAACTGTACATCGGGTCCAACCCACAAAATATTACAGGGTTCTTGGTGCCACAACTTATAAACTCTGTCGTTGTTTAAAGGCATGGCATCATTGATGCTTTCGATTTCTTCGTCGAATAAAATATATTCCCATTCGCCTTCGAGAAAATGTCGGGCACTGCTCAAACTATGCAAACACATCTGTTTGTAAGTTTCATAGATGTCGCCCTCGTCTTTGGTATCTTTCCAAACCCACTTGGTACTTTTAATTTTGCGGTGAGCACACACCACATAGTTTTTTACATTTGTCATTGAAATTAAAGTTTATAGTTGTATATATTCATAGTTAACACTTTCATGATTAACTCTGAATACGTTGGCACCGTTTTTCAAATGAAACTTTCGGGCCATGTCTGTGGTAGGACTTAGTGTTACAAACCGTTTAACGTTGGGCATGGTCTTTTGTAATTCTTTAAGACCTTCTCTTATTAATTTTTGGCCGGCGCCCGGATGATAACTCCATATTGTATAAAATACTGCGGTATCTGGCATGTCAGAATTATCAGACAATAACTCTTGTTCATCTTTGGGGATTATACTGCACAGCCTGGCACAAACAACTGCGCGAACGGTGTTGTCTTCTGTTAGTGCCAAGACTTGACGGTTTGCGCCAAATCGTTGCTCGTGTGGTATATGTGGTCTGACAGGGTCATCTTTAAGATAAGATGCTAGAGGATCAGATAAATCTTTTATGGTGTAAATCATTTTGAAGGCCAGTTATAACCATATTTATAATAGTAGTATAAAATAGCCTTATTATTTTAAACGTTCCACAAAGAACTGTCAATTGATTTTAATCCACTATATCTGAAATTTTGGTGCGGATGATCTAAATTATAAGGATTCTGTCGTTTAAAAGCACTGCCTTTAATTCTATCCAATATACGATTCACTTTTTCTAAATCGGCCGCAGGAACTTCAAGATATTGAATTATAGAATTTCTATTGTCGAATACAGTACTGGAATTACACAATGACATTAATACTGTGTCAAATTCTAAATAACTAAAACCAAATTGATCTTCGTCTCCGCTGCTAATACCGAGACCATCAGTGGGTGTAGCAAAAACAGTAGATTCAGGTACCCCGTATAGTTCAGCTAATTTGGGAACTTCCCAACTCTTGTTCAAACTTTGAATTGGAGCCAGATCGCCCACGTCCCCGTGTAGTGTCCAAAATCCTGCTGCTAGTTCACTGAAATTGTCGGTGCTGCCCACTAAACCTTTGATAGCACTTGCTTCATTGTACACTGTCATCATTCGCAGACGAACTCTTAGATTTCCTCGTCGAAGGCTTTGATCAGAAGACATTATTTCTGGATCATGAACTTTCACACTTTTTAATAAATCATCATAGTTTTTAGTTAAATCTATATGTTTATGTGCAATACCTAATACTTTACAGGCTTCGATGCCTCTTTCTGTTTCTTCATTTTTTTGGTGTATAGGCATAGTTAGCCCTACAACACGCCAACCCGCAGTTTTAAACAGAGCTGCTGTTAACGCACTATCGACTCCGCCACTCATGCCCAATGCAACCGAATGTATATTATATTTTTTAGCGTATGATATTAATCCGCTAACTAATTTCTTTCCAGTTACTTCTAGTGTATTAATATCTGTATACACACCACTGTCGATTAGTTCTTGTAATTTAAATTCAAACCAACTACTCAGTGGCGACATTGTTTCTTGTCGACTATATCTTAAAATTTCTTGCTTGATACTCATGATTATAGAACCTATATACAAATATTTACATTAAAAATTTAGCTCTTCTAAATTTTCTAATTCTTTTTGTCCATGTACATCCACAATCAGATGCACTCTTCCTTGGTCACTGTTATTGTGTACCCAATGAATATGTCCTGCGTTTAAAAAATAAATTCTGCCGTCTGCAGGCAAATGAATTCCGCGCTCTATTCCGTGATTATCTTTGGCAAAGAAAATTACTCCAGGATTGGTTATCAATGGAATATGATACCGAGTAATGTAACTAGGATCATAGTCTCTATGAGGACCGAATTTATGATTTTCTTTCATGTACGCAAATCTTACTCGTTTTACTGAACTGGTAAACATATCTAAGAGTTTTTCAATTTCGCCGGTTACCAGCGAATTTCGAACACCATAATTATGCTCGTCTGCTTCTGGCACATAACTGGCTCTCGACGGATCAATTCTTTTACTGCGATGAAGCACTGTTGTAGGAGTAGATTCGAAAACATTACCTGTGCGTTTACTTTCATCGAAATCTGTTAGTGCCAACTGTTTATAACTTTCCATGTTTTCGCAATCTTCATCAGCGGCCATAATGTAGTCATGACAATGATGATGATTCATTTTTATAAAATCTTCGTACCCTGTTTTATTTTTTACTTGAATAGAGTTATATTTGTTGGGATCTAATAGTTCTTGCTGAATACAATGATTAAGTAGTGCGTTAATATCTACTTTAAGGTCTCGAAGGTATCCAAAGCTAGGTAAATCTTTTCTTGTTTTCATTTTTTAATCCATTCAATAATATATGCTGTGATATCGAATTCGTACCACTTCTTACCGAATCGGTAATCTGCTGGAAATGCATGATGATTATTATGCCATCCTTCTCCCCACATGATTATACCATTAAACCAATGATTGGTGCTGGTGTCTTTTGTCTGATGATCTTGCCAACCTATTGAATGACTAAAAGTATTGATACTACTACCAGCATGCCATAATATAACAGCCGGTACTAACCATGCATATACCAGTGCAAAAGGATCTATGCTCCACAATATTGTGGCGTAGATAGCATGTATTAACCAATAATATTTGTGCATGGCTAAATGAAAATTACTACGCAATAAGTCCGGCACATATTTAAGATTCACGTCGTGAAACATACTCAAAAATTGAACTTTAAAAAATCCTAGATGATGGGGGCAATGTGGATCTTTGTCTGTATCAGTGAATCTGTGATGCTCCCGATGAACTGAGCACCAAGCAATTGAACTACCTGTGCCTCCCAAAGTAGCCAATATAGTCCCCAAGTACATCCACCAATTTGGAGCTTGATAACTTTTGTGGCTAAGTAACCTATGGTAAGTTCCGCTCATACCAATACTGCCTGTTAAAAAATAAACAAAAAATGCGATCAGCCAGTGATACCACAATCCATAAATAATCATCGGAATTAAACTTAAATGCGTGATTATTTGAAATGTAAACAATAAATTTATTTTAGATTTCATTCTCTGATTATTTCTCCGTAAATTCTTCTAGTATTACTACCAACAAGACTAACTATTTCATTTTCTTCGACATCTCTGAGTACAGTTATTCGAGGATGAATAACACTATTGCTTCCCACAGTTTTAGCTTTCGATACCACAGAATCAAAACCTATATGCACATTTTCCCCTACATTAATACAGCCGGTAACAAATGCACGTCTTTCAACCACACTGTTTTTGCCTAGTACACAATCGTGCGCTAACGCAGAGTATGTGTGTACTTGACTGTGTGGCATCAATATCGTTTGATATCCAACCCCGCCACAAAACCCAACATAACATCCAGGATGAAGAACTGCACCCTTACTTATTTCACAAAATTTATTAGTTAGAGTTGCTAAATTGAGGTTAAATTTATCTACCAAGTTGATCATTTTTCTTCTTTTAACTTTGTCTTTAAGACTAACAGGCACCACTGATGCACTAACAAAAAATAAGTAATTGTCTCGTTCAAGTTCAAAATTAAAATTTTCCTCACTTCCGACCAATGGTACACCACTCATAAAATCTGTATTTCCAAAATAATTATCATCTAAGACACCTGCGACAGTGATTCCCATGTTTTCTGCCGTTTCTGCGAACAAAGATAAATTATAATTTGTCCCTAAAAATAATAATTTAGTCATAATTAGATTATGTTAGTGATTACAGTTGCTAGTAGAATTAATATCTACACACGGTCGGCGTTCTGAGCATAGTTATGTCAGTAAAGAAGTCACTACTTCAAGCGTCAATTTGATCCGACGTCGAAATATTCGGCGTTGCAATGTATTTAGTTTTATGTTATTTTAGTCAAAAAAATAGACCCCGAAGGGTCTATTTTACATTGTAGGTCCGTTACCATTTTTAAATCCAATTTCGCCGCCCTCTTCTTTAATACGCTTTAACACATCTTCGAATAAGATAGGAGCAAAATCAGGAAGTTGTTCTACGCAAACACAATGGTAGCGGGGATCAATGTCCTCACTGTACAAGATTTCTCCTGTACGTGCATCTACACCACGAGCCTTTTTTACACGATTGGCATGTAAGTGTCCGTGAATGTTAACACCAAAACGACCTAAGCTATCACTGTGTACAGGAATATGACTTAAGATCATTCCGTTCATAACATGGTATGCTCGCAATTCTCTGAAGTACTGCCTATACTCGTCATCGCGGAAGATGTCATGATTGCCACGGATCAAAACTTTGTCGCCGTTTAAACGGGCTAACGTAGATAATGCCTTGCGGTTAATAACAACATCGCCTAAATGATAGACCTTGTCAGTAGGCTTGACTCGTTGGTTCCATGCCTTGACCATGGCTTCATCCATTTCTTCTGGACTGTCCCAGGGCCGAAGTTTTGTAACACCGTCGTTACGTGTGAAGCGACACACACCCATGTGCCCAAAGTGCGTGTCGCTGACTAAAAATACACTGGGCATATTATTTCCTTCCAATTCTTTCTGCAATTTTTAACTTCAGTGACTCACGGTATTCATTGTGCCACCCTTGTTGAAATTGCGGATATTTTTTTGCAAAATCTTCTGCTTCTCTGAGACGAAACTCCAGTTGTTTAGTTGACATAGAAGCATAGTGGGCTTCATGGTCAAACTTTTTTGTATTGTAACCCATACTATACTCCTTTCTTACCAAAGTAATTCGAAATTTCCGGCTAGCACTTTTTTGGTACTTGCCGTTTTGTCTGTTCTATGATCTTTAACAACATCGTCTTGGAATCTGTAGGTACGGACTTTGTCCCCACGCATACCTGTACCAACCTGTTGCTTTCTATCACAGGCTATTTCATTATTATACTGCCTTTTAACCAAACTGTCAACCGTTTCAAAAATAGTACTTTTTGCTTGGTCTAGGCTATTTTGACGACTACGGCATTGTGCTGTTGCAGTTATGCCCGTGGGTATGTGAGTTATTCGGCACGAGTTTTGATGTTTGTTGCGATGTTGGCCACCAGCACCTGTGCCCGAATACCATTCTATCTTTAGATCAGTGTCCAACACTTTTATCTTTGGTGCGCTTTGATCAATGACTGCCACAGTCACTGTGCTAGTGTGAACCCTGCCCTTGCGTTCCGTTGGCGGGATACGCTGTATGCGATGCCCACCAGACTCATTTTCTAAGCCGGATAAATCAGCACCTTGGACTTCTAAATGTAACTCGCCAAGATATTCATTTATCAGGCGGGTAGTTCAACCCTTGCTTTGAGCAAATTTAATGTAGGCCTGTGCCAAATCTTTTACAAACAACTTGCTATCCTCACCGCCTTCTGCGGCTCTAATTTCAATAGTTCGTTTCATAAACTTCTCCTTTAAATTAACTACTATTTTTAAGTAAGTATATTGTGACTTCTGGTCCATCTAATAAAACACAGTCATTGGGGTATTTATTATTAGGACCCCATCTATTTTTTCCCACAGCAGTTACACCGATCATTTTAGGATTGATCTTTTTAACAGTTCCGATAATAAGAGAATTACTACCAGGATATGCAACACAGTCACCTATCTTAATCAAACGACCAAGTTTGTCCCGATGTTCTATAATTTCTTTAGACATACCAAATCTCTTTAAAACCTTCTTCTTTGGTAGGCATTTCAAAGCCTGCGATCATGCTGGCAACAATCTGCTCAGGAATTTCTTTGCCCGGGCGGCTCATCAATCGACACATAAGTTCTTTATGCTCGGGTGTCTCGAACACTACAGCAAT
>SXGQ01524415.1_pt1 | contig 25876 bp, 17 predicted proteins | sample 3178371 | NCBI WGS metagenome assembly SXGQ01 (sample SAMN11356859, study PRJNA531348) | freshwater metagenome | isolation source: freshwater sample F1-20 | place: China: Fuxian Lake, Yuxi | collected 2017-12-25 | reverse complement strand
CCGTAACCGTCATCCCCTCGATTCCGATCGCAGACAGCGCTTCCTTCACATCCTCCTGTTTGAACGGTTTGATAATGGCTTCGATTTTCTTCATGCGGGCACAGTGCTTATGCTTCACGCTGGGAATGGCAAGCGCGATGCATCGTTTACCCATTTTTCCGGCCAAAAATCAAATTGGGAGCTTCAGTTGCTCGTGCCACTCCTCCGTGAGCGTGGAAACACCGATACCTAGCAATCGCAGTGGTCGCTTCACGAGTGACTCTCTTGCCAGCAACCAGCACGCAGTCCGGTATATCGCAGCCGCGTCTATCACCGGTTCCTCCATGGCCGATTGCCGCGTAAGCGTCTTGAAGTCCCCGTACCGCACCTTCACCTGGACCGTGAACGCAGCAAGCCTACGCCGCTGCAGTTTCGCCGCGATCTCGTCCGCCTGTTCGCGCAGACACTGCCGCAAAACAACGCGATCGGCGGTGTTGTGGAGAAAAGTGTTCTCGCTGCTGATACTCTTCACATCGTCGCCGAGATCCAACGGGCGGGAGTCATCCCCGAAAGCAAACCGCTTCAACTCAGCCGCCCACGAGCCAATCTGCGCGCGGAGATCGCCACGGTAGTCCTGCAAATCGCCAATCGTGTGAATTCCGATGCCCGCGAGCACTTCCGCAGTCACCTTCCCTACACCGTGCAGAGTCCGCGCAGGCAATGGGCGCAGAAAATCCGCCTTCCCCGTTTCGTGAATGACTGTAAGTCCATCGGGCTTTTTGAAATCGCTCGCCAGCTTTGCGAGAAGCTTGTTTGGCGCGACGCCAATCGTCGCCGTAAGTCCGCGCTGCGAATGAATTGCGCGCCGGATTTCCTCAGCCACCGGCACGGCTACATCCAGACTTGAGTCATGCGTTTCGCGCTGACTCTGCGTCGTGAAATCGAGATAGGCCTCATCCACCGAGACCTGCTGAACGAGGTCACCCGCGAACCCGCGGACAATCGCCATGACTGCACGGGATTCGTCGCGGTAGGTATCCATACGCGGACGCACAAAGCGCCCCTGCGGGCACAACCGACCCGCGGTTGCAGAAGGCATCGCCGAGCGCACACCGAATTTTCGCGCCTCGTAACTCGCGGCACAAACCACCCCGCGGCGATCGGGAGGCGAGCCCACAATTACGGGGTGTCCGCGCAATGTCGGATCGTCGCGCTGCTCCACGGATGCGTAAAACGCGTCCATATCGAGATGCATGATGACACGGAACACAGCACCCTATTTTCTGCGCTCGAAAACCCTCAGGACAATTCCCGCGAAAAATCCCGCAGCTACTGCCGAGGCCAGCGCGACCGCAGGATTCCGGCGGCACGACGCGAGCCAGAGCTTCGCCCCGCGCCGAGCCACAGCCGCGCATTGCTTCGCAGCATCCGCGCCGTTCATTTGCGACGGCGCTCGACCTCCTCAAACAGCCGCACCACGCCGAGCAGCATCAGCGCGGGCCGCAACAACGCCAACGCGAGACTCACGAGCGCGCCAACGATTCGACCGATAGGAAAAATTGTCAGAAAGATGCCGATAAAAAACGACCACACGATCGAGTTGACCGGACGTTTCTTCACGGTGTCCGCAGTTCGATCCACGAGATCACGGAGCGGTTTCTTTTGCGCGTCTTGCTGGCTGGATTCGGTCGGCTCTGGCATGAGATTATTAAGCCCCACGGACACCGTGCGGTCAACGCGCCACTTCATTTCATGTTTCCCGTGCTTGCAGCGCGACGCCGCTTCCATCCACTCTCACGCACTCATGTCCACGAATCGCATCGACCAGACCTTTGCCCGGCTCCGCGCAGAAAAACGCGCCGGTTTCATCGCCTACATATGCGGCGGCGATCCCACGCTCGCCGCCACCCGAGACCTCGTGATCGCGCTCGAACAGGCGGGCGTGGACCTCATCGAGATCGGCATTCCGTTCAGCGACCCGCTTGCTGACGGTGTGGTCAACCAGATGGCATCCACCCGTGCGCTCGCAGCCGGGGCCACGCTCAACGGCGTGCTCGAATGCATTCGCGAGATTCGCGTTAAAAGCCAGATTCCCATCGTTCTCTACACCTACATGAACCCGGTCTACCGCCACGGATTCGATGCCTTCCTGGCCGATGCCGAGAGCGCCGGAGCGGACGGCATTCTTTTTCTGGACCTCCCACCGGACGAGGACGACGGCTCGCCCGAACTCCGCATGCACGGTCCGCTGAAGCGCATCCGGCTCATCGCGCCCACAACTCCGCCGGCCCGCATCGCCCTGCTCACGAAAGACGCCAGCGGTTTCATCTACTACGTCAGCCGCACCGGCGTCACCGGCGAGCGCACCGATGTCGCCGCAGACATGGCGCAGCAAGTCGCGGCGATCAAAGCGACCACTCCCCTGCCTGTCGCCGTCGGCTTCGGAGTTGGAAATCCCGAGCAAGTCAAAACCATCGCATCCGTGGCCGATGCAGTCATCGTCGGAAGCGCAATTGTAAAGCGCATCGAGCAGTACGGCAGCGACCCGGACCTCGTCCGCAAAGTAGCCGATTTCGTACGCCCGCTCGCGCAAGCCACCCGCTAGACCCTTCCATGAAATTCACCGCCATCATCCTCGCGTGCATCTTCGCATTTGCCGCCGAAGCCGCAGATAAGAAACCTGCCGCCAAAAAGCCTGCTGCAAAACCCGCCAAACCACAGAAGAGCATCGGCGAACTCGCCCTCGACGAAGCGAAAGCAGCGGATGAAAACAAGGACGGCAAAATCACCGGCACGGAAGTCACCGCACTGCGCTCCGCGTTTTCAAAGAACCCGAAAAGCTGGCTCTACATCTACGACGCGAACGGAAACCGACTCCTCGACGACGGTGAAATCGCCGGCATCAAATGGGGCCCCGCCCTCGCCCCGTCAAAACCCGCGCCCTCGAAGCCGGTGAAGCCCGCGCCAGCCAAGGCGGCGCCGAAGAAGAAAAAGTAGCGCCGCCCTTTCCGCTTGGCGGACAAGCCGTGCTTCCCCACAGTCCGGATCGTGAAACGCGCAATCTACGCAGGCTCCTTCGACCCCGTCACCAACGGCCACCTCGACGTCATTGAACGTGCGGCGCGACTCTGCGACGAAGTGATTATCGCCGTCGCGTTCAATCCCGAGAAACGCGGCCTGTTCACTCCCGATGAACGCGTTGCCTTGCTCCGCTCGGTAACCAACCACCTCACAAACGTCCGCGTCACATCCTTCCACGGCCTCCTCGTTGAATTCGCGCGCCAGCAACAAGCGAGTGCCGTCATCCGGGGCATCCGCGCTGTCAGCGATTTCGAGTTCGAGTTCCAAATGGCCCTCATGAACCGCCGCCTTTCCCCCACTCTCGAAACACTCTTCCTCATGCCAAAGGAGGAATACAGCTACGTCTCCTCGCGTCTCGTCAAAGAAGTCGCGAGCCTCGGTGGCGACGTCTCCCACTTCGTTCCCCCCGTGGTGGCCGGAGCGCTCCGCGAGAAGTTCGCGCGAAGTCCAGAATAGCCAGTGGTTGTGGCCGGAGGATTGAAGCGATCGAAATTTACGCGGGACGAAACCACGCGAAAATTTCACCTCACATCGTCTGCTGATGAGGTGGCAGTGAAGGGAGCAGGAACCCGCATGCTGCGCGGACGAATTCCATCATTTTCGTGCCGGGGCGGCGCCGCTTTTCTGGCAGGAAAAATCACAGCGCTCTAGCTCGCCGACACATCGCCAAACAGGAAATCAGTTGTCCGGTGTAAAGTTCCCACCAAAACTTCCCGAGCGCAGGATTTTTACTTGGCTGGGATAGTTTAAAGCACCTCCTCGCGGCAACTATTGTCCGCACAGTATTCACAACCCCGCGCGCCGCTCACCGAACAATCGTGCAATTCGCGGGCCGCATCACCGCGCGGCGTGTTTCTTCACCACGGCAATTGCCATTTTCTGAAAGCCTGCATACACACCACGCGAATGAGCGACCAACCCGGCGAACTTGATCTGAAATTTCTACCCGACTGGCTGAAAGAAGGCCCGTCCACGAACCGTTATGCCAATTTTGAGGGCGAACCGGAGGGACGCGGCTTTCGTCGTGACGGCGGCGGTCGCCCCGGCGGACCCCGTCCGGGTGGGCCTCGCCGCGACGATCGTGGGCCACGCCCCGGCGGCGGGAATCGCGACAATCGGGATAACCGCGGGCCTCGCAATGACCGGCGCGGACCGGGCGGTGGTCCTGGTGGAAAATTTGGCAAGCCGGGACCGGGAGGTCCGCGACGTCCGGGTGGGCCGCAGGGAGATCGCGACCGTGATCGCGGGCCGCGCCCGCCATCGGAGCCGGTGCGTCAGGTCGTGCGCGTGGAGGTTTTGCCGGAGCCGATGATCGCGCAGAGCATCGCAAAGCAGGTGAAATTGAGCGGCCGCGCGTGCGGCGTGTTCCGTTTGGCTAAAATGTTTTTAGAGCACGTCGATCGGTTGCGTATCCGGGTGACGGCGCTGGACGAAGGCGCGGTGCTATATCAAATCGGCGACGGTGTCGTGTCGTTCGATAGTGCTGCCGTGGAGCGCGGGGCATTCCAGCGGTTCCGGAATGATTTTTATGTGACGGAGACGGTGCAAGGCGAACCACCGAAGGGTAACTATACAAGCATCGCTCGCGAACGTTTCAGCGGCGCGCTGCTCGGGCCTTCGAGCCATCATGGTTATCAGGTCGCGTTGCGAAAGCTGTATGAAGAACGCTTCTCGCGGCGGATGGATTTCCGCGATTTTCTGCGCAACATCGAAATGGTGAACGACCCAGCGGTTGTGGAGCAGTGGAAGCAGCAGGCGAGCAGTTCGACCGTGATCAAGACGAAGGTCGCCGAGGGCGAGGAGCCCGTCGTGTTCAAGGACGAATACGAGGCCGAGCAGCACTTCAAGCAGCACCATCTCCCCGGTTTGATCAAGAGCGGTCCGGTGATGGAAATGACGGGGGCAGCCACGAACTGGTTCCCGGATCGAAATGTGGCGTTCAATGTGCGCGACGCAATCGACCGCGAACACAAGTTCCCCGGTCAGATGGTGAACGCGCTGCGTCCGATTTTCTCGGAGGCCGGGCTGCATCATTTCAAGTGGAAGAAGAAGATCCTGTACGTTTCGGCGATTCGTCCGCAGCGCCACGCCGCGGACCAGTCATTCAGTGAAGGCATGGGGGCGATCCTGACGACGGTAAGCGAGCATCCCGGCATCAAACGCCCGGACCTCGCCGCGCGTCTGCTCGCCGGTCTTGCGCCGGATTCTCCTGAAGCGACGGTGAAAAAGGAATCGCTCGCGGCAGACCTGCACTACCTCATTCACGTGGGGCATGTGGTGGAGTTCCAGAACGGCGCGCTCGAATTGCCGCCGGACCGCCGCGCGGCGCAGAATGAGGCGCCGGAGGACGGTCGAGTGGATGCAAACGCCGAGATGGCAGCGCTGAATGAAGCCGGTCAACCGCAGCAAGGGCAGCAACAAGGCCAGCAACGCAAAGGCGGTAACCAGCAGCAGCAGCAACGTCAGAACCAGCCAAAGCAGCAGCAGCGGCAGGACCGTCCCCAACATCCGCAGGGGCCCCGGAGAAAAGGAGATCCCGGTTACCTTCTGCCGATCACGACCGTATTGCTGTAACGACCGGACTTCCATTCGACAGCACAGCGCGCCACGCAGGCGCGGAACTTCGCCGTTGAAAGGAAACGTCCAAACCTGTTTCGTCACTTCATGATTAGTTTTGATCAGCTTCCGGATCCACGGGGACATTTTGGAAAATACGGCGGGATGTTCGTGCCGGAAACGCTCATGCAGAATTTCCTCGAACTCACTGCAGAGTACGAGCGCGCGAAACACGACGCAGCATTTCAGGCGGAACTAGCCCATTATTTGAAGGACTACGTGGGTCGCCCAACTCCGCTGTATTTTGCGGAACGGCTGACGGAGACCCTTGGCGGTGCGAAAATCTATCTCAAACGCGAGGACCTGCTTCACACCGGCGCGCACAAAATCAACAACGCGCTCGGCCAGATTCTGCTGGCTCGCCGCCGCGGCACGAAGCGCATCATCGCGGAAACCGGTGCGGGCCAGCACGGAGTGGCGACCGCGACGGTTTGTGCACGCTTCGGTTTTGAGTGCGTGATTTATATGGGCGAAGTCGACATGCAGCGCCAGGCACTGAACGTGGCCCGCATGAAATTCCTCGGCGCGACCGTCGTTCCCGTGACCGCTGGACAGCGCACGCTCAAGGAGGCGGTGAACGAAGCGATGCGCGACTGGGTTACGAATCCGCAGACGACGCACTACATTCTGGGTTCCGCGCTCGGAGCACATCCGTTCCCGATGATTGTGCGCGATTTTCACCGCGTCATCGGCGACGAAGCACGGCGGCAGATTCAGGAAAAGGAAGGCCGGCTGCCCGACCTGCTCGTAGCGTGTGTGGGCGGTGGCAGCAATGCGATCGGGCTCTTCTGGCCATTTCTCGGCGATGCCTCGGTCCGCATGCTCGGAGTGGAAGCGGGCGGACGAGGCATTCGAGACGGCGACCACGCGGCGCGTTTTCAGGGTGGAAAACTCGGGGTGTTGCAAGGCACGAAGACGTGGTTGCTCGCAGATGATGACGGCCAGATCCAACTCACCCACAGCGTCAGTGCCGGCCTGGACTACGCGGCCGTGGGCCCAGAGCACGCGTTTCTCCGCGAGCAGGGGCGAATCGAATACGACTACGCAACGGATGACGATGCGCTGGACGCATTTTCAAAACTCTCGCAACTCGAAGGTATCATCCCCGCGCTCGAAAGCGCGCACGGCATCGCCGGTGTGATCAAGCGCGCCCCGAAAATGCGGAAGGATGAACTCATCATCGCGAATCTCAGCGGGCGTGGAGACAAGGACGTGGCACAGGCCGCGGAGTTCCTTCTCGAAGGCAAGAAGCCATAATCCATAGGCAGAACGTCACCGCTCGTGAATGTGTGACAGCCTCGGGTTGACCGCTCGAGTGATGAGGGATAGCTTCGTGCCCATGAAAGCATCCTACCTCCTCATCGGCGCGGCATCGTTGCTCCCGCAACTCGCGACATCGGCGCCCATCGACAAAGCGACGCTCACCGAAGTGGTGAACAACGTCAGCATCATCGAACGCGCGACGAAGAAATCCGCTCCGGCGAAAGCGCAGCAGATTTTCGAGGCACCAAACGTCCTCCGCACCGGTGCTGATTCGCGCGCGGAGATGGTTGCCGACGACCAGACCGTGACGCGTGTCGGGCAGAATACGATCTTCGCATTTCAACAGAACGGGCGCGAAATCGAACTTGAGAAGGGCAGCATCCTTTTCCAAAGCCCGAGCGGCAAAGGCGGCGGCACCATCCGAACCAGCGCGGCCTCGGCAGCGGTGCTCGGCACCACGCTGATTGTGAGCGCGACATCCAACGGCGGCTTTAAAGTCTTGCTCGTTGAAGGCAAAGGGAAAGTCACCGGCGCGGGCGGCACACGCGCATTGAATGCGGGCCAGATGGTCTACGCGCTGCCCGGAGGGAAGCTCTCCGGCGTTTTCACCTTCCAACTTCGCGAGCAGACATCGGCTTCGAAGCTCATCCGCGGATTTAAGAAACCGCTGCCGTCGCTTGATAAAATTGCCGCTGCAATTTCCGAGCAGGAGCGCGACATCTCCGGCGGCAAAGTGAAGGCGACCGGATTACTCGCAGGCGGCTCGCCGGATTACGCCTACCGCATCGATGCAGCGAGGGAAACGCAGTTGAACGCCCCCGCAAACGAGGTGCAGGTCGCCGTGAATCCATTCACCGCGGCTGTGACGAGCGACGCGGTGCTCAAGGAATCGACTCTCGATTCCGAGCGACTCTTCGGACTGGGGTTCTACGAAAATGAGTTCCTGTCTTCGCCGGTTCTTTTCGACCTGGTCGCTTCGGCGAAGGATGGAAGCGGCCCGAAGCCCGCGACCAACCCCGCGGTATTCCTCGGAAACAACATCATTTTCGATACGCCTACGGTGGACCTTTCCCGCTTCGCAACTCAGGATTTGGTGCAGTTCTTCTCCACATCCGACACGACCTTCAGGCAATCGGTGGAATTCAGTCCGTTTAACGGGCAGTTGTTTGTTTCCGCGGGCGGAACGATTCGCAATTCGCAACCAGTGACGCTCACGGCTTCCTCGCCGCTGTTTGCACTTCTCGCCTTTGGCAATGCCCAAGCGATGACGGATATGCCGTCCGGTGAAGGCGACGTTCGGCTCGACAAGGCACTCACCGTCGAAATGCTCAACTTGCTGAACAAGACGGGCGCGATTGCGGTCGCGGGCGGCGATTTGAACCTCCGCGCCTTCCAGGCTGCGGCGCCCCGTAACATTGGGATCCGCAGTTCTGGGACCCTTCTCATCGATCGCGCGCAAACTGTGGGCGACGTGCCGCTGCTCACACTGCTTACAGAGGACGGCATACTCCCACCCGGCTACTCGAATATTGGCTCAAACACCGCGATCTCAATCGACGGCAGCGGCGACGGAACCATTCGAAACACGAGCATCCGTGCGCCGCGGATAAGAATCAGCCAGCAAAACCTCACTCTTGAACGCGTCCGTTTGAATGATGGCAACCCCGCAGGTTTCGTGGCAAGCAACACGCCCATGCCCACCGCGGCCACAGTGCGACTCAATGCGACGAATCTGCTCAGCCTTTCCGGCATCCGCTTTAGCGCAAATGACATCTACATGCAGGCACGCACAATCTCGCTCGCTGATATGAATTTCCGCTCGGGCTCGCGCGTGTGGCTGGAATCTCAAATCGGCACGCTGGCGTCCTCACCGAATACCAATGCACCCGTGGAACCCGGGAAAGTGAACTTCATCCGCAATGTTCGCTACGGCGGGAACCAGATTAACAGTCCCTCAGATCCATCGATTCTCCAGAACGGACTTCCGGCTTCCGGTGCCACTCCGCAAGGCCCCGGCATTGTCATCCGCCCGCGCCGCTAAACTCTCCACCCGCAATCTCGTATGAAATTTTCGCTATTCGTATTCCCCGTCCTTCTCGCAGTGACCGCAGCGGCTCAATCTCCAACCGATCGGGCGATTGCCACGCTCCAAAGTGCGGCGAACCGTCCGTCGAGCGCCGCATCAAAGCCGGTGCCCGCGCAGGAAATCGCTCCCGAACTTTTCGCCGGTGAGCTTGATGATGTCGGGCCTCAGTTTCTCCTCATTCCGAATCGTCCGGAACGCGGAGAACCGACCACCAACAACAAACAGCACTGGCTCGAAGCCACGGCGGACGCGCAGTATCTTTACACATCAAACGCCTTGCTCACTGAGAAAGGGAACTCGGATACCGGCCTCATGATTGTAACCCTGCAGGCCGCCGCAAACCTCCCGACGTTTGACATCGCCGGGCGCCGAATCGAGACGAAAGCCGGTTACCGCCACCAATGGTGGATGTACAGCCTTCATGACTCCGGCTCGGGGCTCAATGACTTCGACTTCGCGGTTTCCACATTCTTTATCCAGGCGCGCCATCAGTTGGGTGAGAACTGGGTTACCGGCCTCGGTCTGGATTACAACCGCCTGCTGAGCCACGACAACGATTGGACGGAATTTTACACCGAAATCGTCCCCTCTTGGTTTGCCGAGCGGAACTTCAGCTTCGGCGAGAAAGCGCTGCTCACAGCCGGTCTCTACGGATCCTACCACTGGGCGCACACCGACGATCCGGTCTCCCACATCAACGATCGCCTCGATACGGCATTCGGCATCACTTATTCGTACGCACTCGCACCGAATTTCTACGCACAGCCGTACTACAGGATTCAATGGTCGCACTACACGGAAAACAGCGATCGCAATGACATGTATAATTCCGTGGGACTCGGCCTGACTTACAGCATCAATGAATGGTCGGCGGTGCGCGCGTTTGTCGGATACGAGAACCGCAATTCGACGGACCCAATTGTTCCTGATTACGGAAAATGGGATACCGGCGCAGGCATCACGCTGAGCGTGAAGTTCTGACGCTGCGCAGGAAAATTTCTTTCCTCCCTGCGCGGACTTCTGGCAGCGTGTGATATGGCTGCTCTAGACGCTCAGTTTTATAAATCCGCCGACGAGTTTTTCCCGTCCGTCGCGTCCACTGCCCTCACTTACGACGACATTTCGCTCGCGACGCTCTACAGCGACGTCCTGCCGCGCGAGACAAAACTCGACACCGTCCTTCACGACCGGCTGCAACTACATCTACCGATTGTTTCGGCGGACATGGACACTGTCACGGAATCGCCAATGGCAATCGCGATGGCACGCGCAGGCGGACTGGGGCTCATCCACTGCAATATGCCGGAGCGCCAGCAACTCTCGGAAGTTTCGCGCGTGAAGAACAACGTGCACGGGCTCATTCAGGACCCGATCAAAGTGCAGCCGGAGCAACTCATCGGCGATGTGCTCGCTATCATCGAGGAACGCCGCTTTGGATTCAGCACGTTTCCCGTCGTGGACGAAAAGGACGTGCTCATCGGACTTCTGCCCGGACACACCGTCCGCCCGCGCTATGCCTCGCGGAAAGTTTCCGAGGCCATGCTGCATCGCTCGCACGTGCAGACCATTCACGAAAGCGCGCTGGGCGACGATCCGATCGCTGTCGCCGACCGCTTCTTCACCGCGCACATGGGCATTCACAAACTGCTCGTCGTGGGCGATGGAGACAAGCTGCGCGGGCTCTTCACGCTGTCGGACATCGAGCGCATTCTCCACGAACGCGGCTCGCAGTTCAAACCGGCCCGTGACTCCAAATTCCGTCTTCTCTGCGGAGCAAGCCTCGTCGGCATGAGAAAGGCGGACGGCTCGCTCGATCGCGACCGCATTCTCGGACACGTCGCCGCACTCGTTGATCGTGGATGCGATACGATCGCCGTCTCAACCGCCCACGGCCACAGCAGCGGCGTCGGCGACATCGTTAGCCTTATCCGCGGTGAACACAAGGAACTGCCGATAATCGCCGGCAATGTCACGAGCGGCGCGGGAGTCGAATACCTGGCCGACTGCGGGGCAAACATCATCAAGATCGGCCAGGGCCCGGGTTCCATCTGCACGACGCGTGTCGTGGCAGGCGTCGGAATCCCGCAGCTCACGGCGCTCTACGTCGCAAGCCGCGCCGCCGCAGACAAAGGCGTCACGATTATCGCCGACGGAGGCATCGTGAAAAGTGGCGACATCGTGAAAGCGCTCACGCTCGCAAACGCCGTCCTTTGCGGTGGCCTGCTGGCAGGTTGCCCCGAGGCTCCAGGCCAGATCATGGAAATCAACGGCAAGCTCTACAAACAATACCGCGGCATGGGCAGCCTCGCTGCAATGCAAGCTGGCAGCGCCGCCCGTTATGGCCACACAGGCAAGGACGCCACGCGGAAAGTCACGGCCGAGGGCGTTGAGGCCGTGAAAGAAGTCAGCCCCGCCGTCGAGACGGTTCTTTCCCAACTCGCCGGCGGCGTCCAGAGCGGCCTCGGTTACCTAGGTGCACGAAACTTGGGCGAATTGCGGCAGAAGGCCCGCTACATTCAGGTGACGAGCGCCGGCCAGCGCGAGAGCGCGCCGCACGACATCATCGAAATCAAAGCGGCGAAATAGCCCGTGGAAATCGTCCACCGCGGCGGTCTCTACCTCCCCGGCCACGACTTGTGGCTCGACCCGCAGCGCGCGAAGCCGTTCGCATTTGTCTCGCACGCACACAGCGATCATACGGCGCGACACAAAGCCGTCTTTTGCACCGCTGAAACCGCCCGATTGATGCGGGAGCGACTCGGCGGAAACCGCGAGGAAACCATTGCGCCGTTTGGCGAGCCGGTCGACCTGCGTGACGGCACGGCGACGCTGCTTTCCGCCGGGCACGTCCTCGGCTCCGCCCAGATCCACTTTGAGGGCAGCACAGGCTCCGTGCTTTACACGGGCGATTTCAAAGTGCGCCCCAGCCGTTGCGCAGCGCCCATCGAATGGAAACCGGCCGATACACTCATCATGGAGACCACATTCGGCATTCCCAAATATCGCATGCCGCCGACGGACGAAGTCCTTGGACAAATCGAGTCATGGTGCCGCACGCAACTCGCTGAAGACTGCACGCCGATTCTTTTCGCGTACTCGCTCGGCAAGGCTCAGGAGCTTGTTTGCGCCCTCACGTCCGCCGGACTCACACCGATGCTCCACGACGCCGCATGGAAAATCTGCCGAATCTACGCTGAGTTTCTGCCGTCATTTCCGAATACGTATCGTCGATGGAAGCCATCGGATTCGCGCGGCTGCGTGATTATCTGGCCTCATCTGCGCGACAGAAATGAGATGCTACGCCTCTTCGGAAAACACAAAACTGCAGTCGTCACGGGGTGGGCAATCGATTCATCGGCAAGATTCCGCTACGGAGCCGATGCCGCATTTCCACTCAGCGACCATGCCGACTATGATGAACTCCTGAGCACGGTCGAACACGTGCGACCGGCAAAGGTTTTGACGGTGCATGGTTTCGCCGCCGAGTTCGCCGCAGACCTGCGGCGACGCGGCGTCGAGGCCTGGGCGCTCAATCAGGAGAACCAGCTCGAATTACCAATCTAGCCAGGGGATTAACGACCTCCGCCGCCACCCGGACGTCCACCTCCACGCCCCCCGAAACCACCAAAACCACCGCCCGGGCCGCCTTCACGTTGGGGAGCAACGGCCTGCTGCTTCACTTCTTCGGGAAGCGGCGTGGCGGCGATGATGGCCGGGCCATTCTGCGGATCGGCTTTGACCAATGCAGGCCCAACCTGACGCGCGGTCCGAGCCTGGCGCTCTGCATCGGTAATTGATGTGATCATATTCCACGCCTGTTTCGGATCGTCCTTCGAGAGCCGGTTAATGATCTCCGAACGCGCAGAATCCATATCGGGACCGACCGGCTGGCTCGCGACGTATGACGACGCAGCCGCAAGATCGGTCTTTGCCCACGAATCCACGACCCGTCCCAATGCGCGGCGTTTCGTGTCGCCAGTCTCCATTTTCGCAACCCATTGTGCCGTTCCCGACGGATCCTTTTCCGCAAGCCGCTCCGCCGTCTGTTGCACGAACTGATCACGGAAGGCGCCCGGCTGGAGCGAGTCCGCGTAGGACCGCATGGCATCGGCACCTTTCTGGTTGAACATTTCACTCGCCAGCGTTTCGACCATCCGGTCGCCAAATCTTCCCAGCTCCATAGTGGCACCGGTCGAGAGTGCCTTATCGATGTCGGTCTTCGCGAGCTGGCTCACCACGCTCATCAATGCGAAATTTGTTTTGGGCTGCCCATCCTCCTGATCACCACCGCCACCGGGCCCGCCCGGTCCGCGACCGAAATCCATTGAAACCGCAGCTCCCTCAGATGCAGCCCACGCAAGCGCCGCGTCGGGCGAAAGCCGGGTCCACGTCCGCAACGCGGAGCTTGTCGCCATGAATTTCTCTCCACCTTCGAGTTTCGTCGAGTAAGCCATGGCACCCTTTGGATCGAGCTGCACATACTTCGACATCAGCATGGAGATTTCCGTAAACCGCGCGCCACCGAATCCTCCGCGACCGCGTCCACCGCCCGACATGACTACTTTCAGAGCAGCTTCGATATCAGCGGGCGAGTTCAGCGATTCGAGCAGTTTCATGAAGTTTTGCATCCGGAACAGCTCATCCTCCTGCGCCATGACGCGCTTTAGCCAATCTTCAAGCGGCTTGCCGCCGGTAATCTCACCGACCGTAGGCACACTCCGACCGCCGCCGGAACCGTCGGTCGAAAACACTCCACCGACCCGGGAATCACCTCCGACATTCACGCCGGGCTGCTCGGTGATTCCACTCGCGGTCATTACGGGTTTCGGAGGCGTAATGGGATCTTCCAGCCAATTTATTGCGCGACCGAAAGCGAAGCCGACGGCGAGACCCGCGAAGCCTCCGAGAACGTATCGGACAATGTTGGAGTTGCTTTTAATTTGAGTGGGCATGGATTGGAGATGGTTGAAAATTGGACGTTCGACCCAATGATAACACCACGTTCCGATGAAAGTTGCGAATTTCCGCCGCACCGCACAAACCGCGGAGTTGCGAAAACGCGAGGGCTCCGGCATTGCCGTGCCATGAATCTCATTTCCATCGAAATCGGAGGCTCCAAGCTTCAAATCTTTGCAGGTACGGAATCCGGCCATGTTCTCGAGCGATGCCGCTTCAAAGTCGATCGCGAAGCGGGAGGCGAAGGAATTCGTGAACGTATAGCCGAAGCGCTTCCAGACCTTCTCAACCGATGGGCTCCGGAAGCAATCGGCGCGGGATACGGTGGTCCCGTCAACTGCAAGACCGGCGTAATCAAATGCTCGCATCACGTAAGAGGTTGGGACGGATTTCCGCTTTCCGACTGGTTGGCGGAGTTGACGGGTCTGCCCGCTGCCGTGGAGAACGACGCGAACGCCGCCGCTCTCGGCGAGGCGCTTTTTGGCGCCGGCAGAGGCGCAAATCCGGTTGCCTGGGTAAATTGCGGCAGCGGTGTCGGCGGCGGTCTTGTCGTCGATGGGCGCATCTACCACGGCGCAGTTCCGGGCGAGATGGAAATCGGGCACCTCCGACTCGATCCGTCCGGCACGATAGTCGAGGATCGTTGCTCAGGTTGGGCACTGGACCGGGCCGTACGCTCCGTCGTGGCGGCCAATCCGGATTCCATCCTGGCGAAAGAAGTACGAGCAGAGGCTCTCACCGCAGGGGAAGCGCGCGCGATCGTCCCGGCCTTGAACAAAGGATGTCCAGAGGCGGATCGGCTTCTGACATCGGCGATGAATGACCTGGCGTTCGCACTCAGCCACGTAGTTCACCTCGCCCATCCTGAAGTTATCGTTGTTGGCGGCGGTTTGCATCTAATCGGAGAACAGCTGCGGAAACGAGTCTCCGATGCCCTGTCCGGCTTTGTGATGTCCGCCTTCGGCGCACCGCCTGTTGCACTGGCGAGGCTCGGCGAGGAATCCGTGCTTATGGGTGGACTCGCACTCGCATCATCTGCGAACCACGTGTCGAGACGTTGAACGCTGGTTGGAGAGCAATCATCATGTGAAGGGTCACCGATGTGACGACCTGCACACTATGGCGCAATAGCTCCCGTGCGGCTGCACTCCCCCGGTATCCTCCCTCCAGTCGTCTAGGAGCCTGCTAAGGAGCCCATGCGATTTGAAGTCGGAAGAACCGCTGCGTTCCACCGGTCGTATCGGTTACGGTAACCGGCACGAATCCGTCGCTCGGCGCGCCGATGTTGACGGTTCCCGTCCAATTCGTGCCAAACGACTTCGTCGCGATCGTTGCCCATGTACCCGCGGACAAATCACTACGTCCCTGCACCGTGTACACGAGGTCTGCAACTCCATGACCTTGCGCAGCTACGGCGCTTTCCGGAACGAGGAACGTGTAGCTGCTGCCCGCTCCACCGACCGCAGGAACTCCGGCGGCACCATGACCACCGGAAGGATTATTGGGATTCATGCCCAGCGCGCACTCGACAAGCGCGAGCACGCCATCGTGATCGGCATCATCGCCAATCGCGTTCACTCCATTCAGAGTCATCCATCCACTGAATGTGTCCGTGCGCACCGCAGCACCCATCGGGCTTCCACCGAGGGCCGTTGCGGTCCACGTGTCTTTATCGCCCCAAAGCGAAGCCTTCGTGATTCCCGGCAATGTGGTCAGTGCGGTGCCCCCTCCATCGGCGCTGATCCGCCAGGAATCGCCGTAGGCAAAGGTGAGGATGTTTGCATCAAACGGCGGCGGCAATTGCAGCGCGAGCGTTTCACCGCTGTTGTCGAGATTGCCGGAGTAGGTGCCGGCGACGAGCGGCGCATTGCCGTAGCGGCTGCGGAATTTCGTGAGGTTTTTCACCACGAGAATGCTCTCGCCCGCGTTCAGCGTGAGCGGCGCGGTGAATGTGAACGTGATGCCTTGCACGAACTTCACGTTTTGCAACTGAAGCGCTGTCGCGCCAACGTTCGTCAGTTCCACGTACTCGAAATCCTGCCCGCCAAGCGCATTGAACATCACCTCCGAAATGCGCAGTCCGCGCAGAAGTGCGAGGGCATTGGCGTCGGTCGTGGTGTTCGCGAGTCCGGCGGTTGGCAGTTCGTATTGGGTCAGAACGCTGCCGTCGCGGCCTTGCGAAAAATCGCTCGTCTGCTGGAAGAACTGCACGGTGTCGAGCAGCACGCCGTTTGAATCGTAGAGCGAGATGTCGTCCTGGAAATCGCTCAGACTGAATGCAAGGTCGTTGCCTCCGCCGCCGGCGTTGAGTTTTACGAAGCCGTTTGCAGCGATGAAGCTGAGCGGCGGCATGATGTGCTGCGCGGGTGCACCGGCGCGGTTGTCGGTGATTCGCAGTCCGCTGAGATCCACCGGGAATGCCTGCGAATTGCTGAGTTCCAGCCAGTCGCTGTCGTAAAGCACGGAGCCACCTGTGAACCACTCGCTGATGCGGATGCCGGAGAGGTCCGCGGTGATGGTCCAGTTGTTCGCCGCGCCGAGGCTTTGCGTGCCGAGCTTCCACGCGAGCGCGTTGTCGAAAACGACGCGCCCGATGGATAGGTCGGCGATCTGCGGACCGAACGCCACGGAATCCCGCTGCGTCGCGCCCTGGAAGAGATACACGGCATCGCCGTCCTTATCGAGGTTCAGCAGCGCGTTGGAGAATGTGGCGAATCCGCCGGCCGGGATCGTTGTCACGGGCAGCGGGAATTTCGCCGGTGCGAGCACGTCATCCGTGAGTGCCCAACCGGTGAGCGTGACGGGAGCTGTGCCGAAGTTGTGCAGCTCCACGGTGTCGGCGAGCGTCGCGCTGTTGGCGAGGATTTCGTTAATGCGGACGGTCGGCGTCGCGGCATCCACGGTCCAAGTCCGGACGGTCGGTCCGGCCTGCGGAAGACCGCCAATCGTCCGCGCAGGGTCGTTGTCCTGCCAGTTGCCTGCGACGTCCTGCCCGAGCACTTCCAGCGTTTGCACACCGGGCGTAAGTGAGCTGAGCACGAGCGCCGCCTGCCGCGTGGTGGGATTGGTGCGCGAAAAGAGACCGCCTTCACCGATTTGCACGGGTGCGCTCCATGCGCCGCCATTGAGCCGCCATTTGTAGGCGACGATTCCGGGGCCGCCCACGGTGAAGGTCGCGCCCGTCGCGTCGGTCGTGCCGACCGGACCGCCGACGACATAGGCCCACTCGGGAATGCCGGCGCCGAAATCGAATCCATTGACCGTGCGGCGTCGTGCGACCGAAGTCACGGTCAGCGAATAATCCTCGGCAGCAGGATTCACAAAGCCCGGAGCGCCTGCGGTATTCGGCCCGTAGGTTCCGCTGAAGAATCCGCCGGGATGATTCGGCCCGACCACCGGGTCGCCGATTTGATCGAGCAAATTGTGGAAGAACTCGATCTTCGTCGTGACCGGTCCGCTGGACGAAATATCGGGACTGCTGAACACGTGCGGGACGTTGCTGATGATGTTGAAGCCGAGATACGCTCCATCGCCGCGAGTGGGCGCGCCGCCATCGCCCGGGACGTAGAAATTAATGGGCGCGCAAATCACATTCTGGCTCACCGTCTCGCCCTGGTAGAGGAAGTCCGCGTGGAAATCGGCGACAGTGTTGTGCTCGAACATCGTTGCGGTGTTCGCCTTGAGGTTGATGACGTGATCGAGGTCGTAGCAAATGTTTCGCACGACCCAAATCGTGGTGCCGGTCCCTTTGTCGCCGGAGCTGATGGCGTTCGAGTATCCGGTGTCGTTAGTCCAATAATCCTTGGACGCGTTTTCCATGATGTTCGACGCGATGTACGCATCGCCGCCGAGATCGATGTGCTCGTCGCCCGCGCGTCCACGGAAGTGGTTAAACCGGCAATCGAGCAGGAACTGACCGTTCGACTGGAAGTTCGTCACAGCATCGCGCGCCGCCCATCGACCGCTGTCGGCATCGAACACATCCTGATGCCCTCGGTTGCCGTTGAACTGGTTGTAATACACGCGCCAGTGGCCGTTGAGCGGAAGACCGTTCGGGAAGTTCACCGCGTTCGCGCCGGTGACTTCGGCATCGGTCGTTGGGAACTCCACCTTGAGCGGCTCCATACGGTTATCCGCGGCAGCAATGAAGTCCGTCGTCGGCTCCTCGATTCGCCCGAGCAGCGGATCGAAAATGAACATGTCCGGGAATACGCAGCGCACAATTGTGAGCTTGCTGTTCCGGCCGTAGAGCATGCGCAGATGAGTTCCGGAGAAAGTGAGCCCTTCCGCCCATCCCCACGAACGGATGAAGCCGAGCGAGCCGTAGTTTTCCGACGTCGCCGGGTCTGTGCCTTGCGCGTTGATGAAGTCGGCGTATTTGATCACGTTCTCAGCCGCCATCGCGTCCACGATCCGAATGCCTCCCCATTTCGGGGCGCCATTCTGCGTTCCGATTTTGATCGGGTCCACATCGTGATCGGTCACGTTGGTGCCGGGAATGTGCGAGAATACGACGCGCTGTTCCGGCGTGCCGTTGACCTCGATCTTCCCGTTCACAGTCATGCGCGCACCTTCGGCGAACTGCACACTCACGCCGGGCTGGATAGCGAGGGTAATTCCCACCGGGACGCTGACGTTTGCCGTGATGACGTATGGCGAATTTGCCGCCGTCCATGTGACGACGCCGCCGGGGTTCGTGATGATGATGCCGGTCGGCAATGCTCCCATATCGGCGCGGGAGTTATCAGGATCTGTCGCGAGTGGATCGCCGGCGTCGATAGCCGGGGAACCCGCGGCGAGGTTGTAATTATCCGCCGCCAGATTGACAAAGAGCGGGTCAGCGTTGCTGTTGCCCGTGCCCGGCCATGCAGCAGCCGCGGGCGTGTCGGTGTCGCGTGTGATGCTGTAGCTCACGACCGAATTGACAGGATCATACGGCGCATCCACAAGGATCGGCGATTCGGCGAGGATGATGCTGTTTGTCGTGATTATCGAAATAGTCGCGCCTGTGTTGCTCTGGCCCGCTTTGTTTTGCGTGTATAGTCCGGTGCTCGGCGTGTCGGCATCCGGCGCAGATGGCGGGATGCTGTAACCCCACGGCGCGAGCGTCGTGTCGTGGTTTTCGCTGAAGATCGTGCAGCGATCCACGATCGTCGTGCGCGTCACAGCCGCATTCGATTTCGGCACAATGGCTTTGTCGCAGTCCACTATGAGCGTCCGGGAAATGGTGAGGTCGTTGTTGAGCAGTGACATTCCTTTGTCCCATCCTTCCCGGATGATCGAATCCTCCACGGTGATCGGACCGCCGAGGCAGTCAAAAACGTCGTCGCCACAGCGCGCGAGCACGGTCCGGCGCACGATCACCGGCCGTCCGCTCCCATTGTGAACATACAGGCAATCCTCGTCGTCCGGCGTTGCAGCATTGCTCTCGCGGTAATCGGGCAGAATGAGCTGGATGTTCGAGTCCTCCATCAGGATCGAAGTGCCATCCTCCGTTTCCGGACCGGTAATCATGCGCGTCATCAGCGAGCGCTGCATGACAAAGTCGCACAGTCCCGCAGAGTAGAGCGCCTTCGCCGGGCCGTCACCCATAGCGCTGTTATTGAACGTTAGATTTGCGGCATTTAGCCGCCAAATCGGTCCGCGGCCAGTGTGGCCCTGTCCCGGCGCATGGCCGCCTGCCGAGATGAGTGCGAAGTTGCACACGGTCGGGTTCGCGCCGTTCAGGTAAATCTGCCCCCACTTTCCTGTCGGATCGTTGGTGGTGATGTGGACGGGCTGCGCCGCCGTGCCGTTGACTGCGAATGTTCCTCCAGCCGTAACGATGATGTCCGCGCCGGTCGTGTCTCCCGGCGCCGCCGTGGATGCCATAAGGACGTGCGTTCCCGGCGCGATGTTGAGCGTCGCGCCGCTCGGGACGGTGACGTCGCCGGTGACGTTTATAACACCGCTCCAATTCGTCGTGCCTGCAGCCAGTGTGCCGCTCACATCCATCGGCGTCACGCTACCCAACGAAGTGAGCGCCTTCGACGTACCAAGCGTTCCGCTGGTCGCTGTCAGCGTGAAGTTACCCGGGTCTGCTGCGCCGGAGGAGACCGTCGCGCTGAGACGGAGGTCGAACGTCACGTCACTGCTGGTCGAGTTACCCTGATGGATCTGGACCGCGATCGTATTGGAACCCGTGCGAAGGTTGGCGAGAGGGATGGTGATATTCGCAGTCTGGTTGTCCGTGCTTGTCGCGGTCGCGTATTGATTGAGAGCAACTGCGTCCCCGAGACCAGTACTATTGGCGATTTTCACGCCATTCACGTAGATGCGATATGCATCATCGAACTTAATCTGGCCGGTAACGCTCAGCACCTGATTGATGTCAGCGATGTTGAACGTCCTGCGGAAAAGGTAGCACGGAACATTCTGCGATCCTGCCGCCACTAGATCGTAGTCGAGGTCCGGGATCAGCGTATTCTCGTCGCTGTTTCCATATCCGGCCTGCGTGTTGACGTTCGTCCATGTCGAATCATCGAAACCATCCGTGAACCACGTCGTGCCCGAACTCGCGATAAAGGCCGTGAGGCTCGTCGTCGTGAAGTCGCTCTTCGACTTCCACTGCGACCCCGCCGTCCCGCTGCCGGTGGTTCCCGTTCCGCCCGTACCGTAAACGAGAAGCGGAACGGTCGTCGTGGTCGGTGCTCCGACCGAAAGCAGCGCGCTGCCCATTCCGTTGTAGAGCGTCACAGTGGACGGCGAAATCTGCACGCCATTGCTCGCCGAGAGATTCACCGTCGTGTTCCAAGCGCCGCGCTTCAGCACGCCGTTTGCGTCCTTTTGATCGATGCGAACGAGCAGCGGTTTTCCAGGCACATAGCTCTCGGGCGCGAGCAGGGTGAGTGTGTCGGGCGAACCGAGGGTTCCGCTCACCGGCGTCCCGGTACCGCTGTCATACGAAACCAACGCGGTGACCGAGTGGATGATGTTCCCCGTTGCATTCGGCGCGTCGTAAAAGTTGGTGACGACCTTGTTGAGGCCGCGCCGTAACACGCCGCCGCCGCCGGCCGGGACTGTGAGATTCCACGTTCCCGCAGTGGTCGCCGGCGATGCCACCGTGCGGTAGTTCAGCGTCGCAGGCTGTCCATTGACCGTCGCGCTGTAAGTTCTGGCGACATTGAACGTGCCGCTGAACGTCGCAGCACCGGTTGTCGTCCGCTTGTAACCTTCGATGGTGTCACCCACCGCTGTCGTGATCGTCTGCGCAAATGTCTGCTGGATTTGCGAAAGCACGTTGGCGCGCCGCGCGGTGACGTAGGCTTTCAGATCGTTGATCGAGCGGTTCTGCGACACGCCGTCCGTCAGCGGAACCCATCCGGAAAACATCTGGTCGATGATCGGGTCGATCGTCGCGTTGTTAAACCAAGTGTTCGTGGCTTCCAGCAGCGCCGCGTAGTAGCGCGGCACGAGTTGCGGGTGATTAAAGAGCCGCGTCAGGCCCGCGACACCGGTTCCAGGGCTGGACCCGCCGTCGTAGATGAACACACCTGCGGTCGTGCCGCTGCCGCTTTCGTTATCAAAAATCGTGTCCAGATCGTGATGCACGAACCGGAACCGCGTGTCGATCAGTCCGCGGTACATTGACACGTCGTCTCCGCGCCCGCTGTAAAATCCGCCCTCGCGATTTCCGAGCAGCGTATCCACAGCGAAGTAGCGATACGTGGCGTCCAAATCGAGCACCGCCCCGACTTGCGCGACATAGTTTGTGTCGGAAATCGCAGGCTGCCCCGCAGTGCCGCCGGTCAGCGGCGCGCTCACGATCCGGCAGAAATTGATCAAGTCCGAGTAGTCAAACGCTTCCTTGTTCGTCTCCTTCAAAAATGTGTCGCTGTATGCCAGCGGATCGAGCCCCTCGTAGCGGAACTCGCCGCTGCCGAGATTCCCCGGCGGCACATTCACCGAGCCGAGATCGTGGTCATCGAGCCGGTAAAAATTCCCCTCTCCGTCACCCGGATAATGAGCCTCGGCCCACTCGCCGCCACGCCCCTCGAGCACGGCGTACCGGCCGTACATCAGCGAGCCGGACTGCGCGAGGTCGGTTCCATTCACTCGAACCTTCACTACGACCGCCTCCTGCGTCGCGAGTCCCGCACGCTGCACCAGCGCATTACCGAGCGCCTGCATGTAGCCATAGCGGCAGTTCACCGCCAGCGAGCCACGTCCGTTCCATTTGTCATCGCTGCGAAGCGAAACATGGTAGTTATTTGGCGGCCCGAGCGCGGAGCCCTGGCCGCGATTTCTAAAACCCACCAGATAGCGAGTTTTCAGACCCGTTCCGTCGTGCGAGATCATTGTGCCATTCATTTCCGCGGCCGACTCCTCCTCACCGTTTGTCGTGCCGATTTGCACAAGCTCCAGGCGCTCCGCGTCCGTCATCACGAACCGAAGCACCTGATGATCCGCCGCCGTGACAAACGTCGCGTTCGCATCAAAAGAATCGTCCACTTGATACAGCGCGTTCACCACCTGACCAAACGTCTCCGGCAACACGCCGGGGTCGCTCGTCCGCGCGGGCGCCGGCCAAGTCCGCGTGTTTGTGCCATCGGTCGCCGAGACATACCATTCCACCACCGCCAGATTTGCCTGCGCGGGAATCGTCGCCTCCACGTCGCCATCGCCGTCCGTGTCCGTCATCGGAAGCGTCGCCCAGGTTCCCGCATCCAGCCGCCAGTGCAGCGTTGCCACCGCCCCCGGAGCTTCGTCTTCGAGATTCGCCGAAACCGTCACAGCCTCGGTAGACTTCGGAATCTCCGGCTTGTGCTTCGCGTCTTTGATCAGCGGCGCGATATTCGCCGAGGCCACCGAGTTTGCCGCCCCCGGCGAACCGCCCAACGCAGAACTCACTCCCCAGTTCTGCCCGCTCCCGTTGCCTAGAACCGGATTGCGAAGCTCGAACGAGTACCCATCCCCATCAGCCGGGCAGAACCAGTCCCAACCCTGGTGGGAAAAGCTCACCACCCCGCGCCCGCGCAGCGCCCACTCGCCTTCGTCGGCAAACGTCACATCGTTCACCTTGTTCCCCAGCGCATCGTTCAGCTGAATCTGCTCGCCGCCATTGCTCAAAACACCCGTCCACCCGCCAATCACCGTCCCCGCGAAGCCCGGATGCGCTGTGTTGAAATCCGCCACATTCGCCGCGATCACCAGGTAGCCGCCGGCCGGAATCGTCGTCGCCGCGGGAATCGTGAAAATCACACCTTTCGTCAGCGCCCAGCCCGACACGTCCACCGCCGCGACATCGGGATTATAAATCTCAATCCACTCCTGGCCGACCGGCTCCACCCCACCGGGCGGACGGTAAAAAATCTCGTTAATCACGGGCGCGGCAAACGCGGACGAAGCCATGATCATGCCGGCAAAACTGAGTAGGATACGCATAGAGTGTAGGTGTCAGGGTGTAAAACGGGTAGGAGGATACGCGAAAACGTATGTAACGAATCCGTGTCAGACAAGGGCGATTACCGATCCAAACCGTTACTGGAATGTCAGATTCACGGCCGTCCCCCGGACCCCGCCCCTGCCCTCCCCGCCTCCCCGCGATAGGTCGACGGAACAAACGGCGCCACCGCACCGCCAAAAAGCGCACCGCCCGCAAAGTAAAACACCCCAAACGGATACAGCCCCGCCCACTTATCCTTCGTCACCGCCGCCAACGGATACGTCACCGGCACCAGCACGATGGAAGCAGGAATCCCCACCACACACCCCACAAGCAGCCCGCCAAACTCCGCCGCACCGCGCACCGCCGGACTCGGGTGACCGCTAAAAGGCATATCCTTATCGACATCCACCGGTTTCGCCGTCGCCCCGCCACCCGCGCCGTTCCCCGCCGGCTTCGAAGCACACCCCGCAAACCCGGCGGAAGCAACGGCGACGACGGAAAGCATGGCGAGAAGTTTCATCGCGCAAACAACTCACCCACCCGCCCATTCCTTAGCGCCCACCTGAACAAACAAAGCCCCCAAACAGGAAACTCATCCCCGTCTGGCCACTTGCACATCTCTGTTATTCAAGAGGCCGCATGGTCTCCTGCCCTTCGGTGCTTCAAAGCGTGCTCCACAGCCTCGGGAAACAACTGAGCAATCGTGCGCAAGGCGTGCTCGTTGCCACACGCAACCGCTCTCATGGCATCCTCCACCGTAGCCTCTCGAACAAACCGGGCGAGGGACTCTGGAACGATCACAGCACCACCGCTCATCGGCAATACCGTCCACCAAGTAGTGTCCATCGGCAAAGCTCGGAGTCTGCTATCCCTCTGGTCAGCCAACCAACCCGCCGCAGGTCGCTTCGTGCGCTCGACTACAATGCCCTCTCGGTCATGATTATCAATAATCAGATCACGTGGCTTGAGGGACATAGCGTCAGTTGCCTGAGGCGACTATAGGGCGCCTATGAGTCTGTCGAATTGTCATGCTGTCCGTCGCACTACTTCGAGCCCGTCTCATTGTTTGCTCCATTCATAGCTTGGAACTCGGTTTAAAGTCGTCTGGAATCGTAATGATGGTCGGCCTGTGCGGAGAAGGGTGATTAACTGTAACATCTCCGAAGGTAACTTCGTAAGTGAAAGGCTTGACGAGGCGCTGCCTGCGAGCGCCCAACGCGGTGAACGAAAGTCTGCGCGGGGGATGCGAAAGGACAAAGCTGAACGTGCCATCTGCATTCGAGCGCGTGACACCTGCGCGGATGTCTGAACGTGGAAACATGAAAAGGACGTGTGGTGCTGGGCGCGCGGTCGCTGCAACAGGAATTCCGGCTACAGGCCGGCCGTCTGAATGGCGTCGAACGATACCCGTGTATTTCGTGGGCTGCGTGGCACAACCGGTGATGAGAGCAGTTGAGAGTAGTAGGATCGTTCTCATGCGCCTGGGCAACTGTGAGTCTGTCGAATTGTCACGAGGCGTTGCGGTCATTCGGGGAGATTCGGGTTGCGCCACGAAGCGGTTGGTGACGACTGGAACCACGGCATAGCTACGTCGTGAATCCAGCGAATCAGGTTGTTGGCGCAGCGGTCGTAAGTCTCGACGGCGAGATGAAAGCGAAAGTTGTATCGAGTGCCGTTTGGCGTGTTGGGGGCCTGGTAAGGGTCTGTGAGCGGACCGAGAATCGGAGTGCCACCAGCGCGGGTGATGGAAGGGTAAATGCGATACAACGGAGCAAACGTAGGTACACTGAATAGCAGCCGCCACTCGGAACCGTCGTTGGCTGTGAGAGTGAACTCGCCTCGCGGATGCTTCGTGAAGCCGAGTCCGAGCACAATGGGCTCGACGACTCGCATGACGTGTCGCTTGCCCTTGATCTTGTCTGCGGCTGGAATTGGCATAGTTCACACGAGGCGGGTAGCAACGCCTAATACCCTACTCTCCCGCAAACAAGGAGGCTGTCGTTGGCAGTTGGTACTGGCATGTTCGTTCTTCGGTTTGCGGAATATGAGGAAAGCGGCGGGCGGCTTTTCTGTCGAGGCGGACTTTGAGGGGTTCCGCGGTTGGCAAATCAGGGCGGGGTTGGCACATGCGGCGGCTCCGCCGGCACTCTCCGATGCCGGGACTTCCCTTTTCCGGGCTCTGCTCGGGAACCCATGAAGGCTGTCGCCGTCGTCACCTGAGCTTTCGGCAGTTCCGGGGTCGGTTTGGGGCGGGAAAACGGGGCGCTTCTCTGTTGCGGGGTCGGTCCCAAACGCTGCGGGGTCTTACCTGCGCGCTCCGGGGTCGCCCCCGGACGTCGCGGGGTCGCTATTCCCGGTCGCGGGGTCGGTCCCAGACGCCGCGGGGTCTTACCTGCGCCCTGCGGGGTCGAACCCGGACGCCGCGGGGTCCGTATTCCGCGGCGCGGGGAAATCCCCATTTGGCGCGG
>SXGQ01189695.1_pt1 | contig 25885 bp, 29 predicted proteins | sample 3178371 | NCBI WGS metagenome assembly SXGQ01 (sample SAMN11356859, study PRJNA531348) | freshwater metagenome | isolation source: freshwater sample F1-20 | place: China: Fuxian Lake, Yuxi | collected 2017-12-25 | reverse complement strand
ATGAGTGCTTATGATGAAGGATTATTGGATGATTAATTTAACCTCAATTAATTAAGTATATTCATATATAAATAAGAAAACATGGAAAAGAAAGTTCAAATCGAGTTGAGTTTAGAAGAGTTAAATGAGATCTATTATGTGTTTGCTAAGACATGGCTTGATAAACCTTATGTTTTAGCTAAATATGATGTGGTAGAAAAAATAATGGACCAAGTAAGGGAAAAAATTGAAACTGTTAACAATGAGAAATAAAATAGATGACATATTGTATTTTTTGACTTTGTGGTTAGCAGCTTTTGTAATAACAATACAAATAATATTTATATTCATTAGACTAATATATTAATAAAAATGGAAATTAAATCTGTACTCAATGAAATTATTACGGAAATATACTCTGCCCGTAGTGTTAAAGAAGCAAAAGAGTTATTTACTAAATTTGTTGATGCTACTAAAATTAAAGAGACAGATAAAAAGAAAATGTTATTGGAAGTGGAAGATATGACTACGTTAAGACAAATTCAACAATACACTACCAATGCAATGTTTAAGTATGAAGGATTAGGTATTAAATAAAAAGTTATGAATAGAGATTTTTTGATTGATCTTATGTTAGTAAATACAGATTTTACAATTGAAGAAATTATGGAAATGCCAACATGGGAAATAGAAAGTTATTTAGGAATATAATAAAAATAAAACAAAATGAGTTATCAAATTACAGACAGAGTTGTTTATAGGACAACTAATTGGACAATTGAATCTGAAAATTGTACTTATTATGTACAATGTCAGGAAAATGATTTTGATAATAGCTGGTGTATCCGTAGTGAGGAAGATGGTGATATTGATACTCATTCTGAATTAGGACAACAACTAATTGAAATATGTGAATTTGATTGGGAAATGGATGGTGATGAAAGTTAAAATAATTAAAAAGAAAGGTAAGAAATCTAAATACCATAAATCTAAACTTAGATTAAATAAAGATGGTTCAATAACAATTTATGAATAAAAATTAAAATAAACAGTTATGAAAGAGTATTTTGAAGCAATTTGGGACCTTATTTCACTCACTTTATTTGGTGAGCGTACTATGACAGGTGAACCTGTTAATCTAGAAAAAGGTAGAAAAGTGAATTTTAAAACTACTTATCCAGATGACCAACCAGATGAAAATACTTGGAATCAAATGTTTAGAGTAAGTTCACTTCATAGGGTTCAACAAAATGTTTACTTCGGAAAATAATAAGTTATGGGTGCTAGAGATATAAAACGTATAACTGAAGAACAGGCTCATTATTACAAGCCACTTATAAGTAATAACTACACACCAGAACAGTTATGTGATAAAGCAACTGCTTTTACTCTAACACCTGATCCTAATGATCCAAAATGGGATATAGTTACTTATTATGAAGACTCTCCATTCACTCAAGATGGGAAACTAACTCCAACTGAATTTGTTTATGTACTAGTAAACGGTTCATGTCCTGGAATGGTTAAAATAGGAATGACTGTTAGGGATGTAGACCAACGAGCAAAAGAGATTTCAGGTGCAACTGGTGTTCCAACTCCATGGGTTCCGATTTATTCATTTAAATGTTTTAATTCACATAAATTAGAACAAGAACTTCATGAACATTTAGACGCGGTTCGTGTTTCAAATAATCGTGAAATGTTTTATATGAAATCAATTGACGCTATTCGAATTGTAGAACAACTAGGAGGAAAATATGCTGTTCCTAACCTCAACTCTTAATTTATCTTAAAATAAAAAGTTATGTTAAATAAGATTTTTCAAGTACGTGTAGGTACAAGTTGGTCACAAAATAATAATGGAATAGAATGGAATGTAGCTAATTATTGGGGTGGTGATTCTTATTATTTTGTTAATCAAAATGATAGTAAAGAACTTCAAGATGTATTTAAATTGATTCTCCAATCTCAAAATACTGTTAATAAAGGAGATATTGTTTATGCTTCTAAAGCAAGTGAAATACCACGTTTCAAACTTAAAGAGTTTATTAAAGAAAAAGGACTAAAGAAAACATCCCGTTATAATCATGCTGATTCTATTATTATTAATAAGGGATATATGATGGAATTGATTAAAGTATTTAAGTTTGGTGATTGTACTTTTATTAAAGAAAGTTTTGTAAAAGATAATGAGAAGAAATGGTCTAAAGATAGAGGAGGATATGTGTCCAAAGTTATAAGTGAAGTTAAGGATCTAAATCTAGTTGCTATGATAGATGATTATACAACTAGAGAAATTCATAAAACATTAGCTAAATATCCAGCTGAATTAAAAAAATATGAAGACAATACTTACAAAGTGAAAGGAACATTTATTAGTTTATATCGTAATGAACGATTAAAAAACCTATTAAGTATAATTTATGAACTAAAAGATGTTATTAAATCAGGTAGAGTAAAAATTATATTTGATGAGGATATGTTTGTTGAGTTAAATAAAGAAGGAATTGAATTAGATGAAGAATATTTACAAACACTTCGTGATATGTTGTTTAGTAAAGACCAAGCTAATATTAAATTAGGTTTTGAAATGATGTCTAATCTAGTTTTGAATCAACCAACAATATTATCAATATCATTTCTACTAAATGAACTAATACATACAACTAATTTTAGACCTAGTTATTATACTAACTCAAATACCAACTTAAAGAGTCTATTTAAACTACTTAGAACCAAAGGTATATATTGGGAACGTGATTGGAAAACATTTGGTACTGGGTTGAGAAATAACTTTAAAGTGGGAAAAGAAGGTGATATTGTTAAGAAGTTCTTATTGGATAATATTAACCGTGAATTCAAATTAAGTAATACAACTGCTGAATCATTAGTTGATATTGTTTTTACGACCGAGACTCAAGTTTTAAATTAATATAAAATAAATTATATGATAGATAATATACATGCTGACATTGCCAAACATTCAAAAACGTTAATGTTTAAAGAGCCATTTTATGGTTTGTTTTTGATTAGTTTAAATAAGGAATTAAGTGACGCTGTCTCAACTGCTTGTGTAGCTAAAGATGGCATTAATACTAAATTAGTTATTAGTCCTAAGTTTTGGGAGACATTAACTGATAATGTTAAAATAGCAGTTTTGAAACATGAATTGTTACATATTGCTTTTAAACATCTACAAATGTATGATTCATATTCAGAAAAGGAGCTATTGAATGTAGCTGCTGATTTGGAAATTAATCAATACATTGAAGACTCTTATAAAGATGATACTTGGGATGGTTTAGAAATCACTAATGCGCCTTGGGCTGCTCTTAATTTACCTGTTAAAGCAGGTACTAGAAAATATTATGAGTTGATTCAACAGGAAATACAAAACAATCCTGATGGTGATGTTGCTAAGTTTGTTCAAGCAATGAAGGATGCTAATGGTGATGGTGAAGCAAGAGAAATAACATTAGGTGATGGTACTAAAGTCACTGTTAAAGCATCTCATGAGTTTTGGAAACAATATGAGGGTATGGATGAGGCAGAAAAGAAATTGATGGAAAAACAAATTGAACATCAACTTAAAGACACTGCTGAACAAGTACAAAAACAAAGAGGTACTATACCTGGTGAATTGAAAGAATTGATTGATAGCTTATATGTAAGTGAAGAACCAGTTATTGATTGGAGAGCTTATTTGAGACGTTTCAATGGTATGGCTAGTAAAGTGTTCACTAAGAAAACTCGTCGTAAACCAAATAAACGTTTCTATGGTAATCCTGCCCTTAAAATTAAACAAAGAAAAAATACACTAGTTGCTATTGATACCTCAGGATCAGTTTCTAAAGACGATTTAAAGGAGTTTTTAAGTGAAATTCATCACATATATAAAACAGGTACTGAAGTAACTGTTATTGAATGTGATGCTTCAATTGGTCGTGTTTATGAATATAAAGGTAAAGCTGAAGAAGCTAAAGAAGTGACTGGTCGTGGTGGTACTAGTTATGAACCAGTATTAAATTATTTGTGGGATCATAAAGATAAATATCAGAACTTAATTTATCTAACTGATGGTGAATGTTCAACTAATATGGTTCCATGTAAACCAACATTATGGGTTCATTGTTCAGGAAGAAGTATTAATGATGAGTTACCAGGTGCTAAAGTACAAATCGCATGACCTTAATTATTAAGTTATATTATAGTATAAATAAAAAATAAGAAAATGGCTAAGAAAACATCAACAAAAACAAATGTAACTGTTTCATTAAATGTCCATGAATTGAAAGGATTTTTGAAACACATTATTGATAACAATCGTTATCTACAAGAAAATAATAAGCCAATGGTGAGCACTGAAGTAGTAGGTGACTCAGGTATTGGTAAAACATCATCTATCATTCAGTTAGCAAATGAGTTAGGATTGAATTTTGTTAAATTGAACCTCGCACAGATTGAAGAAATAGGTGACTTGGTTGGTTTTCCAATTCGTCAATTTGAAATGAAGGATAAGAAAACAACTGAGTGGATAGATGAAAATTCAGTTGAGGACTATCGTAAAAAAGGTTTTGAATCAACTGGATTGAACCGTATGAGTTATTGTCCACCAGAATGGATTAGTGGTAAAACAAATGGTGGTATTCTATTATTAGATGACTGGAATAGAGCTGATATGAGGTTCATTCAAGCTGTAATGGAGTTGATTGATCGTCAACAATATATTAGTTGGAAGTTACCTAAGGATTGGCATATTGTACTTACTAGTAATCCTGACAATGGTGATTATTTAGTTAATAGTATTGACAATGCTCAAAAAACGAGGTTCATTAGTGTTAATTTGAAATTTGATCTTAAATGTTGGGGTAAGTGGGCTGAAGAGAATAAATTGGATGGTAGATGTATTAACTTTTTATTAATGCACCCAGAGCTAGTCACTAAGGAAATTAATAGTAGAAGTGTTAGTATGTTCTTTAATAGTATTAGTTCAATTAAGTCATTTGAAGATCAACTTCCACTCATTCAAATGATTGGTGAGGGTTCAGTTGGTAGTGAGTTTAGTACTTTATTCACAATGTTTATTAATAATAAATTGGACAAGATGATTTCACCAGAAAATATCATGTCTCAAGATGAACAATATGTAATGAACACACTTAAGAGTCTAGTAGGTAAAGACAAAGCATACCGTGCAGATATAGCCTCAACATTAGGTACAAGGGTTGCTAACTATTTAGAGTATTTTGCTAAAGAAAATAGTATTGAGAAACCATTAATTGAACGTATTGGTAAACTAGTTACTGAGAAAATATTTGCTACTGATGTTTGTTATAATATGGTCAGATCAATTTATAATAGCAATCCAGGTAAGTTTAAATTAATGATGTTAAATAAAGAATTGGTTAAGTATATTACTAAATAATGTTGGTGTTGATTAGCCTGAGAGGTGAGTCATAGCTCACCTTTCTTATATATTTATATATGAACATTAAGAAAAGTTTGGCCTCCCAAAGAATTTTCCATATTTTTTAGAACACTAATAAGTAACTTATGATTAGTAAGAGAGAATTAGGAGTAAGGTTATTAACATTAAGCGATTGTGCTTATTGTAATTGGCTTAAAAGTGAATTAGATGCAGAAGGAATAGCCTATGATAATATTGACGCTGATAAATTCTCTGATTTTGCTGATCAAGTAGAACAAAAATTTAAAACAGATACTTATCCAATTGTGTTTATTGATATTGGAGTTAAAATTATCACTATTATCCCAGAAACAGAGTTGGAAACATCAGATACTTTACTTACATTTGATACAATACCTCAATTAGTAGGTATTATAAAACAATATATATGAGATATAAACAACCAGTACAAGACAAATTAGATCAACTTGAAAATATGCTTAATGGATTTCAAGCTCAATTTTCAAATCCTAAATTCACAACATTATTAGCTAAAGAAATGGTTAGTGCTATGAAGGACAAAGTTGAAGAAATTCGTACATTAATCAACTCAGAACAATAATTAGTTTATGCTAACACCAGAACAAATTCAATCTAATTGGAATTATTTTCTTGATACTATTCGCCAGTATATCACAGGTGAACGAGGTATTAAGTTACTTGAGTTCTATCAGAAACATGAAGACCGTCTTATAATGATGCCCGCTTCACATCGTTCTCAATACCATAACTGTTTCCCAGGTGGTTATATTGATCATGTGAACCGAGTTGTAGCAGCTGCTCTTAAAATAGATGCTATATGGCGTGAGTTTGGTATGGTGGATACTTACACAACTGAGGAACTTGTTTTCTCAGCTATCAATCATGACTTAGGAAAACTAGGAGATGAAAATGAAGACGCTTATATTGAACAAACAGACCAATGGAGACGAGATAAGTTAAATGAAACTTATATGTTCAATGATCGTTTAGAGTACATGTCAGTACCTGATCGTGGTTTATATTTACTTTATAGTAATGGTATCACACCTACTAAAAACGAAATGTTAGCTATTAAGTTGCATGATGGTTTATATGATGAATCTAATAAGTCATATTTAATGACATTTAATCCAGAAACTAAACCACGTACATCACTTATTTATGTTGTTCATCAAGCAGATTTATTAGCTGCTAGAGTTGAATTTGAAAGAGAGTGGTTACCTAAATTAACTGGTCCACGTCAAGAAACTTCTAAAGAATCTAAAAAAGACAATTTTAAATTAAATAAAAATAATTCGGCTATTAAGCAGAAATCCCTTAAAACAATGGCTAATCCAGCTTTAGCTGAACTAATGAAAAATATATGATACTAGGAATTATTTCAATCGGATTATGGGTATTCACAATATTTGGATACATCATTTGGAATTTGAATCAAAAAGTAGTTAAACTAGAACAAATAGCTTCTAAACAAAAAGTAATTATTGATAGTGTAGCTGCTATTGTTGAAGAATCAAATAAACAACTACACCAAGTTGATTTAACAGAAGCATTTAAAGCTGATGATCAGATTGGTTTCTTCTTCCGTAATTTACAAAACATCCAAGATTCGTTAAATCATTATTTAAGAAGCTAAGATGAGTGAAGAAGTATTACTAACTAAGAAGGGGACTGTTCGTAAACGCAAACCAAAACAGTCAATTAATTATTTCACTCAAGAAACTGAGAATGCTATTATTGAGTATTTAAGATTAAGGAGTCCTAAAAAAAGAAATAAACTTTTTAATGAAAAGATTAATTATGCGTTTCATAAATTGGCTGAGAATATCATTCACACTTTTAAGTTTTACTATACAGAAGTGGATACAATCCCTGAGCTCCAACATGAAGTAGTAGCATTTCTTTTAGAAAAATTACATTTATATGACCAATCAAAAGGAAAAGCTTATTCTTATTTCGGCACTATTGCTAAACGCTATCTTATCCTATACAATAATGCTAATTACAAAAAGTTAAAGGATAAAGCACCTGTTGATGCTGTTGATGAAGATAAATCAATATTAATTGATCTTGTTAATAATAGTGAGAAAGCTAATGATCTTGAGCCTATTTCATTTTTAAAACAATTCACTAAATATATTGATCATAACATGTTTATTTTATTCTCTAAACAACGTGATGCTCAAATAGCTGACGCTATTATTGAATTATTTAGAAAAAGTGAAAATATTGATATTTTTAATAAGAAAGCCTTATATATCTATATCAAGGAAATGACTGACGCCTCAACTCCTCAGATAACAAAAATTATTAAGCGTTTAAAGTTAATATATGTTCGTAAATACAATGAGTTTTATGAGCATGGACGTATTACTATGGCGTTATAACTCTTTTCACCTTCCATATTTATATAAAATCAAATATGGATTTTAACCAAGTTATATTTAAGGATAAAACCTTTTCAAGTCTTCTTGAAGATATATACAAGAATGCTAACCGTAAAGAAAAGGAAATTAAATCATTAATTGACCAGCTCAAACCAATGATTCAAGAGCCAGGTGATGCAATGATGCTTGTTCCATTACTTAAAGAGTATATGGAGATAGCTGTTAAGAATGATGAGGCCTTAATTAAAATGGCTGGTATTGTTCAACGTGCTATGTCTAATGTTCAAGGTGAAGGTGATGGAGGTATATTAAGTGAGCGTGATAAAGAATTGTTATTTCAAGAAATTAGTGGTATTAAAATAGATGAGCCTAAACAACTAGGGAATGGGAACTAATAATACTATAAATACTGGTGGAAAAATTGAACGTAGGTTTACTGGTGGTGGGGTTGGTATAGGAGGAAATCCTACTTTTGATAGAAAAAAAGATCCATACTCATATGGATTTGTTATAGATAACTCTAACTCTGATAGATCAATAACTTATAGACCAATAGGAGACAATATATCACCTACTAAAGTTGGTAAAGCTGTTCCTTTCCATGCTAATAATATTCAATTACCTGGGATTGGTGAAATTGTTCCTTTATTAAAAGGTCCTGATAGAGTAGCTGGTGCTTTTTCATCACAATATGAACAAATAACATACTATTTAAATCCTGTAACTGTTAATCAAAATGTATTTGACAATACCTCTATACCAGGAGGAGCTGGGGGAGAAGGTGGTGTTAATACTAGTATGAACTCATATAATAATAATAATATAGGGCTTATTGAAGGAGATAGACATTCTATTGAAAATTTAGGAATAGAATGGCAACAAATAGCTGCTAATTTTATATCTCGAATGGAAGGATTTGCTAAAAAAGCAGCATGGGATCAGAATGCTTATAGAGGAGGATATGGAACAGATAAAAAATTAGTTAATGGTGTACTTATAGATGTAAGTAAAGATCCAAATACTACATGGACAAAAGAAGAAGCAGTAGCTACTTTAGCATATGAATTACCTAATACTTATGCTAAAAGCATTATAGGAAATATAGGACGAGATAATTGGAATAAATTAAATGATAATCAAAAAGCCGCTTATCTAAGTTTTGCTTATAATTGTGGACCAGGTAGATCTAGAGACAAAATTAAAGCCGCTTTAAATAATAATGATATTAATGGTGTAGCTACTATTATAGCTAATGGACCAGTTACAGGTGCTGGAACTAAGAAAGTTTATAAAGGTTTAGTAGAAAGAAGAAAATTAGAATCCGCTTTATTTTTAAAACCAGTATCAACATAATTAAATGTCTGGAAGAAAATATTTTAGAGAAGTTAATAGTGGAAATATCAGTATTGAAGGAACTGATGCTAATGGTATGACATTAACTAATGGAAATACTTATATATACTCAGGTGATACTCCTCCAATTATTGATCCAGCGCAAGTAAATATAGAAGATCCAAATAAAAAAGTACAACCAGCAGATCCAAATAACACATCATCATATATAGCTGTAACTAAAGCAGGGAATGTTGATGTTAATGTTGGTAATACTAATCAACAATCTCTAAGTGTACAAAATAATAATGTAATCACAAACCCTCCTCCAAAACAAATACCAGCTAAAGCTATAATTATGGGGGATAGTTTAACACCTTCTTTTCAAGCCAATTCCAAAAAGCTTCAACCAACAAAAGACACAGATGGAACTTTATGGAAAGCAGGTATAACATTAGTCACCTTAAAAAAATTTATAGAAAAATATAGTGGTGATAATGATGTTACTCATATTTTTATAAGTATAGGAACAAATGATACTTATTTAGAATTTAAAAATACTCCAATAAAAGATTTTGTTGAATTATTAAAAACAAAATTTCCCAACGCCGCTAAAGCAATATATATAATTAGAGGATTATATGGATATGCTGGTCTAACAGATAATGGAAAAGATTATTATGGTAAAACTATACCTAATATAAAAGAAAGAATATCTAATTATTATAATATATGGACTAATTTAGGTGTGTTTACTCTTAGAAATGAAGTAGGATATGTAACAAAACATCCTGGAACTAACTATCCAGATAGTATGAAATTAATTGGTAAAGAAATAGATGAAATTATATCTTTAAACGCCACATTCACTAATACTACTAAACAATCTCCTCCAATCCCTCCAAGAGAAAGAGTTAAAATAAGTGGTTCTGCTCAAATTGAAATAGTAGAAGATGATTTATATAATGATGAGTTTATGAATTTACCTGATGAAGAAGCACCTGTTCAATTATATGAAATAGTAGAACCAACTGACCCTGATGTAACAACAACTAATTATAGTGATCCTAAAGTTTACAGTCAATATTTTGCTACAACAGTTCAAGGATCAGTTATAAAACGTGTACCTTTATCACCTAGTAGTGGAGGAGGAGGTGGTAATCCTCCAGCCACTCCAGCTGGAAATTATAAATTAGATGGTGAATGTGTCAGTCCAGACCAATGTGAATATTATTTTGGAAATAAAACACCATATATAGCTCAATATAATAATTGGGGATGTTTTGTGACAGCTATCACTATGGTTGCTCAAGCAAATGGTGTTGGTATAACTCAAGAAATGTTCTATGAAGCACCCAGTTACACTAGAAAAGCTAAGTATATTTTAAGTGGTAATGCTTGTAATTTTTCTGGTCTCAAAGATGATTATCCTAGTCTAAAAAGAGAAACAAAACATTCTGACGCGGGAACTAGAGTTCAAATTTTTGAAGCTTATAAAAAGAAATTAATAAGTCTTCAAAGACCTATGGTTATAAGAATACGAGGAACTAAAAATGCAGGTAGAGGTCACTATATTGTTGCTGTTGGTATAACTAAAGATGGTAATATTATAGTCCATAATCCTGGCTCACAAAAAATTGCTTTCGCAGACCAAGTTATTGGTTCTAATATGTGTTTAGGAACAGATCAAAAATCTGATAATGGTAAAAATTATGATATAATTTATATTTAAAATAATGGCTGAAAGTGCAAATACATATAATGGAGAACAAATAGTATTATCATCAGGACGATTATTATTTAACGCTCGTTCTAATGACATTTTTATAACTTCTAAACGCTATGTTAATTTATCAGCTGGTGATAAAGTGACTATTGATGTTGGAATTGAAGATAGTGATAATGAGGAAAATATGTTTTTAGTTAACGCTCCTAAAATGCAATTAGGTCTAGACTTAAATGGACAAGCAGAGCCAATAACTAAAGCAAATGAATTAGAAGGTGTTTTAAATGACTTAATAGATGCTATATCAACATATAGTGATATGGTACAAGCCGCGGCTATAGTACCAGGACCATTAATGGCTGCTTTATTATCTCCAGCTACAGCTATGTTAAAAGGAAGATTATTTCAAGTTAAAGCTGATATGATTAATTTCAAATCAGAAAAATCATTTACTATATAATGAGTATTAATCAACCAAATATAACAAACAATCCACTTCAAAATATTTCAGGAGTATCTTCACAAGCAGCTTCAAGAGCAGCTACTGCGGGAGCATCTGCTATCAATAATGCCCAAAATCAAGCTAATCAATTACAAAATGATGCTCAAAATAAAATTAAAAATGCTCAAGATAAAGTAAATAAATTATCTCAAGAACAACAAGATAAATTTAATAATCTCCAAAACTCTCTACAAGACCAAGCTGATATGGCTAAATCAATGGCTAAATCAGCTGTTGTAGGTATTATTACATCTTTAATAACTAAATTTATTAATAATGATATAATAATTAATGCTACTATCAGTAATTTAATTAAAAAAACAAAAAGAAAATTAAAAAATAAAGGACGTGTAGAAGTTAAAAATAAAGCATCTATTATTTTTTATCCTAAATTTTCAGGTGATTACTCTCCATATAAACGAGAATTTGAAAGAAAAAAAGCTAATTTATTAAAAGTTATAAAAATAATGAAAACTATCACTGATAGTTTAGTTATTGTTCTTAAACTTGTAAAAATAGCTCTAACAATTCTTCAATTACAATTAAAAACAAAAAAGAAAAAATTATTAGCCACAGCTATCGCTTCAGGACCTGATTTAGCTAGTCCATCTCCATCTAAACCAATCGCGGCTCAATACCCTGCTAATAAAGAAATTGATGATCAAGTTACTAAAGATTTAGAAGACAAAATTGAAAATTATATATTATTAATAACATTTGTTCAAACTATATTAAGAACACTTCAACAAGTATTAACACGAGCTAAATTTAAAGTTGAAAGATTAAGTTTTGATACAAACATAGATATAGCTTTAAATGGTGGTCCTCGCGCTATAATTCCTGAGCAAAATAATGCTGACTCAACTATATATAATAATGGTGTACGTAATTATATTATTGAAGTAGTCACAACACCTGCTGGTGATTTACAAGCGGTTGCTTATGATGCTTTTAGTAGAATGAAAATAACTCAAACAGCTCCTAGCAAGACCCGTAAAGCTAATGAATTAATTGAAGAACTTAAGTTAATACTTGGATAACGAAAATATTTATAGACATGAAAGCTGATACATTTATTAAATTATTACGTAAGGTTATACGTGAAGAAGTACAAGCTGTTGTAAGGGAAGAGCTCGGAATATTGCTTGAGACACCAGAGTCCAAGCCAGTGGTGGCAGAGACCAAGAAAACTACTGTTAAAAATTCCATGGTTGAATCAATTAAACCTGCCAAACCTACACAGCCAACTAAACCTATGAACTTTACTAATAATAATATACTTAATGATATTCTAAATGAAACTAGACAAACTAGTGAATGGCAATCATTAGGTAATATGAATTCATCAATGGCTCAAGGTTTTGGTGGATCAATGATGAATGAAGTACAAGTGGTAAATAGTGTTGATCAAATGTTAGCTAATACTAGACCTGCGTCTGATATTAATGCTGTTAAAATTGATACAGTACCTGATTTTAGTGCTTTAATGAATAAAATGAAACAAGACGGTAAAATCTAATGTTAAATAGACCAGCATATAGACTCAATCCACAAGATATAGGCCAAAAAAAAGGTATTGGTATCAATATTTTATTTAATAATAGTACTAATGTTTTTAATCAGACATTCACAACTAAAGAACAAGTTAAATCTAATTTAATTAATTATATACTAACAGATAAAGGTGAACGTTTTTTTAATCCTCAATTTGGTGGAAATTTAAGAGCATCTTTATTTGAACCAGATACAACTTTTGATAGTGTAACTGCTAGATTAGAGCAAGAAATTATAGCATATGTGCCTAATATTATTATTAAAGATATATTAATTAGAAAACAATCAGATTCAAATCTTATTAATTTAATATTAGAATATTCTATTAATAACCAAGATGATAATTTAGTAATTAATGTTTCAACAACCGATTTAAGCAGACAATAATGGCAAACATACCTGACATAAAATATTTTGATAAAGACTTTAATACATTAAAGCAAGACTTAATTAACTATGCTAGAACCTACTTCCAGAATAATTACATGGACTTTAGTCCATCTGCTCCTGGAAATATGTTCATGGAAATGGCTGCTTATGTAGGTGATGTATTGTCATTCTATACTGACACTCAATTACAAGAAACATTATTATTATATGCTCAAGAAAGAAAAAATATAATTGCTTTAGCTTATGCTTTAGGTTATAGACCTAAAATAACATCAGTTTCAACAGCTAATTTAGATGTTTATCAATTATTACCCTCTGATGGTGCTCCTAACTATGCTCCTGATTGGAGATATACTTTAAGAGTAGGTAAAAATTCTAGTGTTAAATCAATATCTAAACCAAGTGTTACTTTTATAACTCAAGATATTGTTGATTTTAGATTTTCATCTTCATTTGATCCAACAGATATAACAATATATTCTTATTACACAGGAACTTCAAACCCACAGTATTATTTACTCAAAAAACAAGTAGAAGCTATATCAGGACAAATTAAAACAACTACATTTACTTTTGGTAATCCTGAGCAATTTCCTACAGTCACTATTAATGACTCTAATATTATTCAAGTATTAAGTGTGACTGATAGTGATGATCATCAATTTTATGAAGTACCTTATTTAGCCCAAGATACAGTATTTGATGAATCATTAAATATACCTGTGAATGAACCTAACTACTATAATGATGATGATAGCGCTCGTTTCTTATTACGTACTAAAAAGGTAGATAGACGTTTTGTTACTCGTTTTGATGATGATAATAATTTAATGATTGAATTTGGTAGTGGTGTTACATCATCACCAGATGAAGTTATTATTCCAAATCCTGATAATGTTGGTATGGGACTAGTAGATGGCATCAGTAAGTTAAATATAGCTTATGACCCATCAAATTTTATGTATACTAACCAATATGGTATCGCTCCTTCAAATACTAATTTAACTGTAACTTATTTAGTAGGTGGAGGATCAGAAGCTAATTTACCATCTGATGACATTGGATTAGGTAGTGTTGTTAATACTACTATAGATACTTATAATTTAAATAATACAATTGTTTCTTTAGTTGAAGGTTCAGTCCGTTTTAACAACCCAGAACCTTCTTCAGGTGGTGGTCCTGGTGAAACAACGGAACAAATTCGTTTACAAGCATTAGCTAACTTCCCAACCCAAAATAGAAATGTCACTAAAGCTGACTACTTAGTTCGTACTTTATCTATGCCTGCTAAATTTGGTTATATAAGTAAAGCTTATGTAACACAAGATTATTTAGTAGCAAATGATACAGACAGACAAAACTTTTTAAATAATAATCCATTAGCACTTTCTATTTATATTTTATCAAATAATATTGATGGTAAAATAACTAGAGCTTCTAATGTTGTAAAACAAAATTTAAAAACATACTTATCATATAATAAAATGATGAGTGATGCTGTTATTATAAAAGATGCTTATTACGCTAATATAAAAGTTAATTTTGACATAACAATACTTCCAGCTTATAACTCACAAGAAGTATTAACTAAATGTATTAATGAATTAAAAAATTATTTTGACATAGCTAAATGGCAAATTAACCAACCAATTATATACTCAGACATTTATAATTTAATTGGCGCTATTAAAGGAGTTCAATCAGTTATTAAAGTTGATATTATTAATTTAGCAGGAGGTAATTATTCTCCATATTCATATGACATAGTAGCTGCTACAAAACAAGGTGTTATTTATCCATCTCTTGATCCAATGATTTTTGAAGTAAGATATCCAGACACTGATATTTATGGCCGAATTGTAACTTATTAAAAATTAAATATATGGACTTAAATAAACTAAAAGGACATGTTCCAGACACAGTGATCACTCAGATCCCAGATGTGATGACTAAGTTTAAAATTGATACAGCTGTTAAGTTGTCTCACTTTTTAGCTCAATGTGGTCATGAATCAGGTGGTTTTAAAGTAGTTAATGAAAATTTAAATTACGGAGCTAAAGGTTTAAATACCATATTTAAAAAATATTTTCCAACAGAAGAAAAAGCTAAATTATACGAGCGTAAACCAGAAAAAATTGCTAATTTAGTTTATGGTGGACGTATGGGGAATGGAGCTGAAGCTACAGGTGAAGGATATAAATTCCGTGGCCGTGGTTATATTCAATTAACTGGTAAAGATAACTATACAGCATTTGGTAAAGCTATCAATGAAGATATAGCTACGAATCCTGATTTAGTCGCTACTAAATATCCATTATTATCTGCTGCTTGGTTCTTCTCTAAGAACTGCTTAGGTAAATGTGTTGATGCTTCTGATGCGTCTGTATTAGCTGTTACTAAATGTGTTAATGGTGGTACAATTGGTTTACCAGATCGCCAGAAACACTTTAAGGAATATTACAACTTATTGAAGTAATTTCTATAAACGCCTCATATTTATACTAGAATAATACTAATATAAATGGGTGTTTATAAAATATTTCCATCTCAGGACACAACAATCTACACAGATTATAATACTCTAAACGCAGGGTTAGACGCTATTTTAGATTTATCTAAAAATGCGCCTAATCTTTATGCGTCTTCATCTACTAGCCGTGTATTAATTAAATTTGATAATGATGATATTTCTGATGCTATATCTAAATCAGGAGGTAATTATACAGCATCTTTAAAATTATATAATGCTAATGTAGAAGGAATTCCAACAAACTTTGATATTAATATTAATCCATTATATCAGAGTTGGGATATGGGTACAGGACGTTTTAATAATATTCCTGAAAGTGATAATGGAGCTAGTTGGCTATATAGAAGTGCAAATCAAACAAATGCTTGGACTGTAACTAGTTTACCAGCTGGAGTCTCTTCATCTTATTTTACAGGAAATACAGGTGGTGCTGCTTGGTATAATGCTTATTCAGCTTCACAAACATTTAATTATTTTTCAACTAAAGATATTAATGTTGATGTGACATCAATTGTAGCTGCTTGGACCGCTAGTGTTATTCCTAATAATGGATTTGTTATTCGTAATACAGGCTCAATTGAGTTTGATACTAACTATCAATATACATTTAATTTCTTCTCAAGAGATACTAACACAATTTATCCTCCATGTTTGGAGTTTAAATGGAATGATAGTACATTCAATACCGGATCATTATCATATGTAGGTAACAATAACATATTAGTGTCATTATCAAACAATAAAAACGTTTTTTATGACAGTGAATATGTTAAATTTAGAGTATATGTTAAAGATAGATACCCAACTAGAAATTTTGTAACTAGTTCTTTATACATTTATAATAAATTATTACCAACAACTTCATATTACTCTATTATTGATTTACAATCAAATACAAAAGTAATTGATTTTGACACATCAGCTACTCAATTAAGTAATGACCCAACTAGTAGTTTCTTTATGTTATATATGGATGGTTTAGAACCTGATCGTTATTATAAAGTACAAATTAAATCTCAAATTGATGGTGGTACTTACATTTATGATGATGATTTTTATTTTAAAGTTTTACAAACTGTTTGATAATGGCTGAACAAGTACAAATACAAAAAACCATTTATGGGTTACAAAGTTTTAATAATGTTATTGATACTAATTTTAAACAACTAGCCAGATCACAAGCTACAGTTGTTGAGGGAGAAGCTACAATTGAACAAGATATTCAAAATTTTTTTGAACAATATAATGCTTTATTTTATAATATACCTCCTTCAGGTTCAGAAAATTCTCATTTAGAATTAGCTACTAGAAGTTTAGAATATTTAGGTGTATCTTTAGATGACTTAACAACAGAAATTTCTAATCTAAGAGAGGAAAATATTGAATTAAAAAATCAAATATTACTAGAAAGTAATATTAATATAGGAACACAAGTATAATATGTCAACAACTGTTATAAAACTACCAAGAAACAATAATATCCTATCAGGATCAGTTTCATCTACTTTAGTTCCATCTAAAGAGATGATGCGTACTTTTGGTAATCAAGAAGATTATGTTGAATTACATGTATCTAATCCTGCTGGTAATATTTTATATTCTGTTGTTCCTTTTAAAGGATACACAGTACCTGGAACATTCCAACCAACATCTGGATCTATATCTTTAAAAGAATTATCATTTGATCCATCTGCTGATTTAAAGAATTTAGGGTTACAATTTGGTGATTTTAAAGTCACATATAATATTTTAAGACCTAAAATAGATCCAACTTATGATAGAACTTTCTTTATAAAAGAAATATCTGGTGATAGAACTGAAATAAGATTATCAACTAATAATATTACAGATTCTGTCTTACAAGAATCAACACTTAATTTTGTTTATGAATTTCAAGGTGCTCCTTATTTTAAAGAATTTTATATAAACCTTGGACAAAATAGATTACTACCAGCTATTAATATAGCTTTAGATTTAGGATCACCTATATCAAATAACAATCCTTCCCCAACTGTATTAATTAAATTACTTAATCCTTTACCAACTAATATTGCTGTTAATACTTTAGTTAGTATTGTTGATGAAATATCTAATCCACAAGAATTTAATGTTAATATAACTATTGATCCTGTCTCAATCACATTTCCAACATTACGTGGACCTAATTTTAATTTAGATTTAGATAATTTAAGAGTTGGACCTACACCTTATTATAATTTTAATCAAGTAACTACTTTTCAAGGTAATTTTGCACCACAATTACAACAATTACTAGGTCGTTTAAGTGCTTCTAATTTTGATATCAACATTGATTATAATAATTTTGAATATGAAGATTGGATCCATTTCTCATCAGCAGCTCGTAGGTTAGAAGGATTTCAATATAAATTAAGTAACATTGAGTTATATGCTTCAGCTTCATCCTCAGCTGCTGCTAGTTCAACCCCATCGGCTCAAATAGATGCTCAATTATATCAAAATAAAATAAATCAAACTATTCAAAGTTTTGATGGATGGGAGCAACATCTTTATTATGAGACTGGATCATACACTTGGCCAAAAAGAACATCTACTAAACCCTATATAAATTACTCAGTTACATCATCTCAAGCCATAACATGGTATAATGGAGCATATGAATCAGCTTCATTATATGATGATAATAACCAAAACTATTTGCTTTATGCAATGCCTGGTTATATAACTGAAAATACTGATAATGAGTTAGTGTTTAAATTTGTAGCTTCAATGGGTCAAATGTTTGATGACATTTGGATTCATATTAAAGCCATAACTGATTTATATCAGGCTAAAAACGCTTTAAATAAAGGTATATCTAAAGATTTAGTTTATTTTGCTTTACAATCTTTAGGAATCAATGTTTATACTGATCAAGATGGAAAAAATATTTTCCAGTACTTGTATGGTGTAAATGAAGATGGTACTTATAAATTCCCAACAGGTTCATATCAAACACTAGTTAGTGCTTCTAACTATCAAACATCAGGTCAAGATCAGCAAAAAGGAATTTATAAGCGTTTATATCATAACTTACCTTTATTACTTAAATCTAAAGGTACAAATCGTTTCATTCAATACTTAAATACTATATTTGGTATTCCTTCAACTGTGATGGGTTATACAGAATATGGTGGTGTAGATAAATCAATATCTACTACTGAATATGAATTTGATAGATTTACCTATACTTTACAATTATCAAGTTCAAACACTGTAAATATACCTTGGAATTATACATCTCAAAGTTTAGTTAGAACAGGATATAGTGATATTATTCCTAATGGTATTGAATTTAGATTTAAAGCATCTCCATCATATTCAACTACTCAATCATTATTTTATAGTGGATCTGATATTCAATTTAATTTATTATATATCAACACAGCTTCAGCTGACTCTATTTATTCAGGCAGTACAGGTGATTTTGGATATTTTCAATTTAAATTAGGATCATCATTAGTATCATCTTCAACCATACCAGTTTTTTATACAGGATCAAATAGTGATTCTGATAATAATACTGATTGGTTTAGTGTTTTAGTACAAAGAACAAATCCTGATCTAGGAATAGCTGATACTAGTACTTCTCAAACATATGAGTTTTTTGTTAAAAGTAATGTTTGGGGAGAAATAGGACATAAAACAAGTGCTAGTTTAACCACATCTACTTCAGCTAATAACTTACTTTGGTATAGACAAGGTAATATGACTTTTGGAGGTGGTTCTTATCCATTCTCAGGATCAATTCAAGAAATAAGATTATGGTCTAATTATTTATCAGAATCTAAATTTAATTTTCATGTTTTAAATCCTGAATCAATTGAAAGTATTTATACATCTTCAGCTTATAATGATTTAGTTGCTAGATGGCCATTAGGTAATAATTTATATACTTACAATCATAGTACAACCACAACTGTTGCTTCAACTGCCCCAGATCAAAAAATTCAAAGTTGGACAGCTTCATTCGCTAATTTTGGAAATCAAAATAATTATACTTCATTTACTGAAACATATTACGCTAATGTAGCTAATTCGGGATATGCTAATCCTGTTACTGATAAAATAAGAATATATAGTGGTAGTGAGTATGGTACTCAATTAATGCCTAATAAGAGTATTGAAGTACAACCTATATTACCTACAACTAAAGATATTCATTTAATTGACGCTAGTTTATCTCCACAAGATGAAATTGATAGAGATATTATAGCTCAATTAGGTTCAACTTATAATATTGATGAGTTTATAGGTGATCCTAGAGGTAATGGATATAATGCTTTAGATAATTTAAGATTTGAATATTTTAAAAAATATAAAAATAAATATAATTATAAAGACTATATTCGTTTAATTGAATTTTTCCATAATTCACTTTTTAGAACACTTAAAGATTTTACACCAGCTAGAACTAATGCTGCTACTGGTATTGTTATTAAACCACACTTGCTTGAAAGACCATCTATTGTTATACAACGTCTTAGTACTGATAGAAATAATAATTTAAGTCAATCTATTAACACAGCTTTTATCACAGCTAGTAGTGGTGGTAATTATAGTCAATCACTTTATAATTATACAGTTAATGGTAGACTAGGACCTGTGACTATGATTTCTGATAATAGAGATTTCTTCACAGGTGAGTTACCATCATCATCTATTTTTATTCATGATGATTTTGATATAAATAATTTTAATCCATTTGCTATTGGATTTAATAATGATAAAACAAGTTCATATTCTCAATCAATATGGAATGTTGAATTTAATCCATTATTAAATAATGTGTCTCAAAATCAGATTTCTAATAGAAGAAAAATATTAACTCTTATAGATGGAAATTCTGGCTTTATAAAAGGAAGTACTTATGTAACTGAAAGTTTTCAATATCAAGATTTCACAGATAATTATTATCGTCACTCTGATCCAAGACACAATGGTTCTACAACTACAAGTACTAATTATAATGTATTTTCTTTAGCTGATGAGGCATATAACACATATGGTAAAAATCCAACCATAGATAAAAATACTAAACAATTTGCTTTTATATCAGAAATTGTAACTAATGAACTTGATATATTAGCCATGTATGATCGTAGTAATGTTTATATTAAGTATTTAATTGATGATGAAAGTAATTTAACTGAATTATCTAAACGTAATTATGAAGTATTAACTGAAGATCAAAGATATAATTTATATCAAGTACAAAATATATTTAAATCAGGAGAAACAGTAAATATTAGTTTATTTGATTATCAAAATCCAACAGACCAAGCTAATTTAGATGGTAATAAAGAAATATTTGCTGGTGGATTCAGATTCTACCCAGTATTATGGAGAACAGGATCTTATGATTTAGTTTATAACGCTGATCCTCTTTTCTTCCCTAATGGTATTTCTAGTAATAGTCCTTATACAACAGCTGATTTTGTTATTGTACCATTTAATGAAAGTTATGGCTTTTTAAATGCTCAAAAAAGAGTTAGATACCAAGTAAAAAAAATATCAGGTACTGTAGCTGTTGATACTGTTATATCATATGTTGTTGATATTGATATATCTGGTATTGGTGGTTTTTTTAATGCTAGTGCTACTAGATATTACACTGGATTAATGTTAGCTGGAAGTAATATATCAAATTTTTCTCCATATTATTATAATGGTAAAAATAAAGGACCTAATTTTATTCAAAATATTCAAAATGCTGGTACAACTGGTCAATTTAAATATAGAATAGTTGACACAAATCCAACATTATCACTTAAACCAACTGATTTATCAATTATATCTTGTTCAGCAGACATGTCTGAATACTATCCAGGATTTTATTTTTCCGGTAGTGTAACTTCAGGATCTAAAATAGATTATAGATTTGAATTAAATAAAGGTGATTTAATTAGATTTACTTCTGGATCAACTTTTATACCACAATTAGAGTATGAAATTACTGATGTATTTCTTCCTGTGAATAACTCTACTGCCTCTCGTTTATCATTTAGAGTAAATAATAAAGTAAATAATGTTGCTACTAGTTCATTATATTCAATTGATAAATACATATTTATTAGAAGAATACCTGATGAAACAAATATTGTTATACAACATCAAAAAAATCCTGGTGATACTTCATCTGGTATAGCTAAAAATACCAACTTACAACCAGCTGTTGAAGCTAAACTTGCTAATATTGTAAGTGACTTGAAGAGTAAACTTTTTGCTACAGTTCTCACAAGATAATATATTTATATAAAACACATTTAGAATATGTCATTTTTAAACAACCAGTTAGTAACAATTGATGCCGTACTAACAAAGAAGGGCCGAGAGTTAATGGCTCGTAACGACGGTTCATTTCAGATTACTCAATTTGCATTAGCTGATGATGAGATTGATTATACTTTATACAATCCAACTCACCCATCTGGCTCAGCCTTCTTTGGTGAAGCAATTGAGAAAATGCCTTTATTACAAGCATTCACTGATGATACTCAAAACTTAAAATATAAGTTAGTAACTTTACCACGTGGTACTTCAAAACTACCAGTATTGAATCTTGGATACACTGCTGTGTCATTACGTCAAGCAGCCGCTATTAATATTACTCCTCAAACATTAAACTACTTAGGTGCTGTTTCAACATTTGAACCATCTGGTTATTTAATGACTGTGGGAGATTCAAGATTCTTAAGTACATTCACTAGTACTGGTATTGATACAACTGGTCTAAATGTTACAACTCCTATTCCAAACGCATCAGGTACTAGTTTATCTAGAAGTACCATTGGTACATCATTTAGTTTGATCGCTACAACAATTAATACTTTGTTTGGTACTTCAGCTTTACCAGGAGCTACTATTACAACCACAATTACTTGCACTGGTAGAGACAGTGGTGCTAGAATTACTATACCTTTAACTATAATTAAAACCTAATTAATATATGTCATTTACAGCTTTTAATCCTGAAGATTCAGTAGTAAGCGCAGACGCAGTGATATCACCTATGTGGAGTAATGATGTGACAACATTAACTACTTTTTTTACTAGTTCTATTCAAGAGTCTTCTACTCCAGGAACATTTTATCTAGATGTTTACCAGACACAATCTGTAGCTACAGATGCTCAGGTACAATTTTCTATAGCTTATGGACATATAAGTGGTTCAGGTTCAGCCCATTTCAATCCAGCTATTCCAGATAAAACTCCAACTAGAGATATCTATGGTCAGTTTAGATCATTAATTTATGGAGATGAAAATACTCCATTCACTTTTGGATCAAACAACTATTCATCAAAAGATATTATTGTATTATCTGTTAATAGAGCCCGTTTTAAAGAATCATTTAATCCAGGATCAATGACTTTAACATTGACTACTGGTTCAAATACTCTTAAATTAACTGATGATTCTACTGTCACAACAACAGCTACTTATATTGGTACCTCTCGTGTTTATCAGTTATTAAGTGGATCATTTAATAGTGTTTTCTCTTCAAATTATACAGTTAGTGGTTCTTATGGTATTGTAGTTCCTGATGAAGGATTAATCATATTGAATCCAAGAGCATTAGCTAATCCAGTAGGTAACTTAGGTGGTTTAAATGTGACTTGGAATGAATTTAGTTCATCACAAGCAGCTGCTTGGACTTCTGTTAGTGGTAGTTATAATTTAAATAATAGAAAAGTATTTGAATTATTAAGTTCAGGAGCTAGTTTCCGTTTACAAAACTATGAGACTATCTCATCACGTTATTTCTTTGTAAGAGTTAAAAACGCTGAGAATAACTATACTACAAATCCAACAGTAATTGATTCTAATGGTAATTTATTATATACTCAGTTAATTTATAATCCACAGACTTATATTACAACTATTGGTTTATATAATGATACAGGTGATTTAGTTGCTGTAGCAAAATTAAATAAACCATTAATAAAAGACTTTACTAAAGAATTATTATTACGTGTTAAATTAGATTTCTAATGTTTTGCCAATGTCAGTATTTAAGCGAATTAACGTATCAGACTCATTTGTAGTACCATATACAGCTAATAAAAGCTGGAATATACCATCTGGGTCTTTAGCTGACTTTCAAATAACAATAAACGCAGGAGTTAAATTTACCAGTTCATTATTTGATCCATATAATGAACTTGAAACTAATGATCAATATGATCGTTTAGTTTATGATATGGTAAACACAACTTATTATCCTAGTTTTTTACCTAGATATAGAGATACAAGCTCAATGTTAGGTACTATCTATAATGATGGTACTTTATCTACATCTTCATATTATAATGGACTTATTGAATTAGGTAATTTAGATACTATAAAATACTTCCCAACAGGAAATGGTGATCTTATTTATGTTATTAATTTTCCACGTCAATTAACTGGTGATAAAATATTACCAACTACATTTGAATTATCTTATTCAAGTGCCTCAGCTGCTACTTATAAAATATATGATGATGGAAATTATAACTTACGTTTTAGTGGTAGTAATTTAAGCTCATCTATTGGAACAGTATTATCTCAAAGTTCATATATTGGTAATGTATTTTATGAGCAAAACATAGCTGTGTTAAGTATAATTCCTGATGGATTTATGCCTACACCTACACCAACCCCTACTCCAACTCCTACTCCAACTGGAACACCAACGCCAACACCAACAGCAACTAATACTCCAACCCCAACATCAACTCCTACACCAACCCCAACCTCAGCTCCAACAAATACACCTACACCAACACCTACTCCTGTACCAACAAATACACCAACACCTACACCAACTGTTACTCCAACTCCAACTCCAAGTAATTATGTAGTTGAGTTTTTTGGTAAACTAGGATCTGCTCCATCAGCTGATGACGCTTATATTTTCTATTCATTAGATAATAGTACCTGGAACCCAGTAACTGTTGGTCCATCTACAGCATCAATTGATAGTTTATCTTGTGTTTCTAGAGGTACTATTAGTGTAGCTAATGGATCTAATGTTTATGTAGGTTTAAGAAGACTTGATGGTGTGACAACAGTATCATATAATGCTCAAACTGGTACTTCCTGTCCAACAAGTTTACCAATATATTGTGAAACACCAATTAATTTCCAAGTTAATGTCACTGCTAATACTGATATAGCTATAACAGCTTATGTAACAGCTGGAGATTTAGATGATTGTCCTTAAAAGATTAAAATAAAATGATTAGAACTATAGTACCAAATTTTGATGTTAGTTTTAAAAACAACCATGTTGTTTATGAGACTTTCATCAAATGTACTATAAAAGACTATGAATTTAATACTTCATACAACCCAACATTATTATCAGGATCACAAGGTATATTAACACCATATAGTTCATCTATTAATGGAAATATTGTTTATACAACATCAGAAAATAATTATGGTATATTAAAAGATTTTACTACTGGATCTATTTCAGGTTCAGAATTTTCACCTTATGTAACAACAATAGGTTTATATAATGATGCTAATGACTTATTAGCTGTTGGTAAAATGGCTGCCCCAGTACCTATTTCATCAAATACTGATATGACGTTTTTGATTAAGTGGGATATGGATATGAGCTCTAGTGATAAGTTAGCTTTGGATTGTAGATTACAAAATGGTAGTTGCCAGCGTATAACTTCTTCTCCAACGCCAACTCCAACTCCAACTAATACTCCAACAGTTACTAACACACCAACGCCAACACCAACTGGAGCTCCAACAAATACACCTACACCAACTCCTACTATTACTAACACACCTACACCAACAAGTACACCTACATTAACACCAACATCAACCCCAACTCTTACTCCAACACCTACTCCAACAGGTGCTCCAACAGACACACCTACACCAACTCCAACTGGAGCACCAACATTCACTCCAACTCCTACTAACACACCAACAGTACCACCTACTGATACACCTACACCTACTCCAACAAATACACCTACAGCTACTCCAACACCTCCACCACCAACAGAT
>SXGQ01408111.1_pt1 | contig 25888 bp, 56 predicted proteins | sample 3178371 | NCBI WGS metagenome assembly SXGQ01 (sample SAMN11356859, study PRJNA531348) | freshwater metagenome | isolation source: freshwater sample F1-20 | place: China: Fuxian Lake, Yuxi | collected 2017-12-25 | reverse complement strand
GTTACTGAAGAGGAGGTAGCCCTCAACCTTATCACCACCAAAGAGTTCAAAAGAGTTTTTGATCTGTGCCATAGCCCAAACCATCTTACCATCATGCAAGGAACCTGCGGTATGCATCTCCATGTCCCCGGCGGCCACGAAGTCGTTAAAGAATTCAAATGCCTCAATATTCTGAACTGGATTCCAATTCTCCGATATTACGGTCAATACCTTATTATCGGTAGAACGTACCAGAGCACGGGCCTTGGTAGCCACCAAACCCTCATCTGATTCAAAAAACAACGGTCTCTTTTCTACTGTCCAATCAAGATTGGCAGCTTTAAGCATTTGTTCAGGAGACACATCGGAGGGAACTCGTTTACCAAGTCCATGCCAAGGTACCTGACCGACGTAGGCCATATTAGCCTCACCGCTTGCGGAAATTTCTAGTTCATGAGCCATTTTCATTACCTTTCTGAGTTAAGATAATTAATTATAACGTATTCGCCCGAGGAAATCAACTGTTTCAGGTAACATTACGGTCTAAATTATCTAAATTATCCCAAAATTCCTTATCACTTACATTTTTCTGTTTATCAAGGAAGTTTTCAGTGTCGAAAAAGTCAAACCAACCCGTAGTTACATACTTTTCTGTAGTATGACTGGGGAGTCCGCGATGGATGTGGGTAAAATGGGCCGGCCAAATGAGGGTCAACCCCTTTTCTGGCTTGATTTTTACGTTTTGATGTAAAAACTCAGTCTCTCCCCCCTCATCCACAGTGTTGAGATAGGTCATGAAGGCCAGGTGACGGTAACGGTAACGGGGATCACCGTTATTTTCACAATGCCAGGCCGAGTAGTGCTTACCTTTTTCATATTTTTGAATATTATAAGGTTCAGATAAGTAAAAAGCCTCAATAGTTTCGGTACAGAAGGGATATAGTTTCTTATATTGCTCCAACACCCCCTTAACATAGTCCTGGTAGGCATCTATCAAGGGGGTACTCATCATCCGATTATCAATTACCTTGTAACCCCTGGAAGAATGAGATTCTTTTTGTACGGGTTTGCGGTTTTCGAAATCGTTGATAAGAAGATCGCAAAGATCTTCGTTAATAAACCAACCACCAATGAAGTTATGGTTGTAGGTGTTTATATCATGTGATTTCATGGGGTACCTTAAAGATGGAGGAAAACTTTTTCAATCGTTCTTCTTTAACGGTAATACGGTTTTGGACTCTTTCCTCATTCCTTACCATAATACCGTGACGGTAGGCCAGGTTGATCATACAGAGTACATCGGCAATTTCTTGTTCCAATTGTTCGATGTTATTGGTTTCCCCAAACCGCCTGACTTTGGAAACGGCCTGTATGACCTCGGCACACTCCTCCTGTAAGATGGTAAGGATTTCCTCCTGTACCTTATTCAACATTGTTACTCACATATTCATCAAAGAAGTGTTCCTCGCCAGGAAACTGATCGAGGAAAAGAGATTTTACATCTTCAATTACATATTCGGTATCATGGATGAGGTGCCCAAGGTAGTTCTCCATCTCCCCCTGGTTCTGTAGTAACATCATTTGTTCGGTTTGTCTTTTACGCCACATTTATTTTTCCCCTATGGATATAATTTTTCAAGATCAACACACACCTTTTCGGCCAATTCAGCCTGTCTGCCCCAGGCCTCAATCTCCCAGGGTTGCTTCCGATAGGCACGGTAGGTGGTACCTTTTAAAAAAGCACTTGACCCCATCCAGTAGTGCATCCACCGACCTCTGGACATTCTATGCTTCAACCGCCCTTGGTGGTATTGTTCGGCATGCACCAATTCATGGGCCAGTACTTCCAGGGCCTTGGCCCATCCCAATGTACAATCCAATTCAATTATGCCCCTATCACTGCACCTCCCATTATCGGAACCACGGAGGGGGGTGATACGGACCTTAACGTCTTTAGAAAAGTCAAGGTACTTACGGAAGATATCAATAGAACGATTCACCACGGTGGCCACCGTTAGGGTACCTGCCAGGTTACGTTTGTTGAGGTAGGAGGAGGCGGAAAGATAGATCCCACCGCCTATGTGCTTATCAGTTTTACAAATTTTAATCATAATTCATTATATAATAAATCCATCAAAAGATAAAGCAGTTACGTCATCAACCTTCCATCCAAACCGTTTGGGTGAGGTATTCGATGGTTTCGGCCCCATCGTACTCGGTGATACGAAACTTATCGCCTAATTCAATCCATTCAATGGTCAGATCTTCAGCACCAAAGTAGCAATGACTACCATAGGTACTTTCACAGTAATTAACAATCTTATCGGTGAAGTAGGTCTTTTCTTCTTCGGCCCCCTTTTCACGGCACTCCACCAGGTGCACCACCTCGGGATCCCTTAGTAACTCGGAAACATTATGCCAGGTAAACCACCCGGCCCCATGGGAGGGGGCATACAATACAGCCACCTTACCATCTCTGATGATTTCTTTTTCCTTGGTTACGGTAAAAGAAATTTTATCTTCAATTCCCAGATTGTCTCTCATTCTACACCTTCCATATCAAACCATTCGTACAATTGGGTCTCGATCTCTCTCTTGATATTATCCATCATGACCTCTCTAGATGGATTATCATCGTGTTTATATGCACGATTAAGACCAAAAGTAATACCATTCTCAATACACATCTCTAGGACGGGAAAGAATTTAACCTTCATATTGGGCTCCATACCTCTTCACCCATTCATGGTAGAACCAGAACGAATACCGGGAATGGTATCGGTGGGGTTGATGTCACTGAAGTAACGATTCAAAGAGTACTCGGGGGTATCGTTTTCCTCCTGGTACCCTTTCTTTTCTATTACCACGCTAACGTCATCGTAGAGGGAGAGGTGTTCTAAAAGGTTTTCCAGTTTATCCAAAAAACCAATATTGTTTACCTCGTAGTCCACCCCATTATCCAACTCCACAGAAACATCCATATCAGAATACTTCATCTTGATACTGATCATGATAGCCATTTTCATTCTCCTTCATTAATTTAAAGATCATCTATTATAATATAGAATGAATCAGAGTACAACCCCAAACACGTAAAAGCCACCCAGAACAATAAACCAATAGAGTAACACCATGAAGATACAAAACAATAAGAATCTCCATATCCCCACCATCATCACCAACACCACAATGAGTATGATGAAAAGTACATCCAGTAACATCATAAGGTAAACTCCAAGGTTTTCGGTGCAAATTTGGCGCGCACATTTTCTTGGTGTTTTCTGGCGCAGATTTTTCCGCAGGTATTTTGCGCGCGAAAACTTTTAAACAATGAATGTAACTGTCTGTACATGAGTGGTGTATGGTAACTATACTTTATTTTGAAGTTGTACTGTGTTTTTCTACTACTAGTCCCAGGAGCCTGGGTCGGGTTCTCCGTACGGGTGTACTACATGTGAGTCTTCTCCATAGTAGACCGCCATCTCGTCCACGATTTCATCTGTGTAGGGTTGGAATACAGTATCGTTTAACTGTTCGGCCTGTTGGATGATATCCTCGGCCATATATACAGGGATCTGGAATATACGGGTGATTTCGTGGGAGGTGTAGCCCAGGTTCAACAACTCCGCCACCTCTTCTATCATGCTCTTCATTTTAATTCCTCGTTTAGAATCTCTTTAATAGCACGTACATGCATCATGGCATTAGCCAGCCTATCACCAGCTAATACATCTGATAGAGGCCACTCCACCCCCCGCTCTAGGGCCTGCATGATACTGGCGATTACTTCTTGTGGGGTCGAGCCCCAATCAGACTTAAATTCCATTATCAAGCTCCTTGAGTCAGAACGTACTTAGCCAAGTCCTTCCACTCCCCACCCTTATTGGCAATCTTAGATACCTGGATGAGACTACGGAGGGACATATTAGGGATACTACTGACGTTGGCCTTCAAGAAGGACAGGGCCGAGTCCTTGGCATAACGAGAGATTTCAGGCAAGAACTCCGGAGACTGGGCAATCACCTCCATGCGCTGGACCTTCTGGCTTTCGGTCATCGCCAGATCCACCACCATCGAACGAGTACGAATGGCCTGGTCGATCTTATCCAAAGGCATATTACTTACGAAGATAATACGGCCGGTGAATTCAAATGACCTGGGTAGATCATCATCACGCATATCGGCGTTCCAGCTGATGTATCTCTTGCTGAAAGAATCCAGGGCACCCTTCAAGAGGTTCCTGGCCACATCATCTTTAAGAACAGAATCACAATCATCAAAGACAATCGTCATACCATTGTTCTCAAACAACGTACGATACAGGCCCTTGGCTGTACTGAAGCCTTTAATGATCTTATAAGACTTAGACTTATTGACCTTGGCACCAACTTGGAAATTGGCCAGATCGGTGATATTACTAAGACCGGCGGTCTCCAGACTTTTAAGAACAGTGTAAGATTTACCTAAACCGCCTTCCCCAGTAATCACGCACGATGGCATGGTACCATCGGCAATCATCGTCACCATCTGTTCCAGGAACTGGAACCTCTTGTTAATACCGAACTCGCATTCAACGGGGGCAGGGGCGGCACGAAAGGCCGTCTTCTGACCTTCTAGCTGACGCTTTACATAGTACTCAGACTTAGATTTCACAATGACCTTGCCATTGACCAAACCTACAAACTTCTCACCGTCAAACTTGATTTCTGTATTCATGTGTGTGTCCTTTTAAACGATGTCCAATTATAGTCTACTTCTTACGTATCGTCAACCGGTTACGTAATACCCGTACTTTTTAGTACGGTACTATAACTTACCAAAGCCCATCCCCACCCCCGGCAATAGGCTTTGGTAAGTTGCCGGTAATTTTTCAACCGGCACCTAGGGGATTCGATCCCTTCGGTTTAAGCACCCAAGGCGCTAAAAGGCGATACAGCAGCACCAGACTTACGAAGATTGGCAATAACGGCATCAATTTCGGCAACCTTGGCACGAGCCTTCTCTGGAGACGTCTCAGTGACCTTATTCACCTTAGCGGCTTTAGGAGCCTTAGCGGCATCCTTATCCACCGTAATCGATACGTTCAGAGCTTTAGTGGCCTTGGTGAAGTACACAAAAGCATTAGAACGAGTCACCGACAACTCCGAAACCAGGAGATTCAAGATCTCAGATTTAGGAGTACGGCTTTCGATAGCGGCTTTAACGATATCGGTAGCACGGGAGAGGTTAGTTACTTTAGTCATTTCGTTTCCTTTCTTATTTAACATATCTGTATTATGGCTCACTTTCGGGCCTAAATCAACTGTTACTTTACGGTCAGCTAACTTGTTGATTTTATTGGTGTTTTTAACCGAGAATACCGGAGCATCCTGTAGGGGTACTACGGAATCTCCAGGAAATCCGGGGTATGGAACACCGAATTCACGTGAATGATCCATCAACCAGGCATTGTAATGATCAAGTCGATCTTGACCCTCCATTCCTTTGATGGTATTTCCAGGCTTATGTTTCATGCTTCCTCCTTCACGGCAAACAACTTTTGAAAGCCACGCATAGCTACTCTGAATGCACATCTCTCAACGGAGCCAAACTCAAAGAGATTGCGATCCATCAACTGCAAAGTCTCCAAGATCCCAAGACCCATGCTGTCGGCCTCTTGCTGGATGATCTCCAGCGCCTCAGTTTGAGTCATTGTATCGTAGCTCATACAGCCTCCACTTCTTTAAACACACGCAAGATTTCAGGGCATGCCTCACGAGGCAAACCTTCCTCCACCATCAACTCAATGGTAAGTTCCTCGGAGATACCAGCCTCGATGGCATCCATGATAATCATATGCAGTTGTGACATTCTAGACATATTATTCTCCAGTATAAAATTCGTACATCTTAACAGAGGGATCAAGCGCCAGCAATTGCTCGGCAGCCTTATCCAGCATGCGCTTGCGTGTGATCACTTGTGACCGCGGCAGTTCACCATCACAAGTCAGGTGTTCCGGTGAGAGGTCAGAGTCAAGGCATTCAGCAATTGCCTGGCGATCTACAGCGGAATTCAAAGAGTATTGATCACCCTTGAAGATTGCATTCCACTGGTTCTTCTGAGCGACATATTGATTGAGTTCTTTCATGCTACTTCCTTTTGATCCATCATTTCAGATAAGATGAACTTTGCAATATTCATCTGCTTACGAACATATTCAGTAGAACCCTTTGAGCCTACCAGGGGGTTATTCATGGCCAACATCTCTTGGCAGTCAGACATGATGCCCATTACCACCATCTCTAAACCGCATGTCTTAGCGGTAAAAGAGCCCATGTACTGGGCACGAATAGCTTGCTCGGACATACCGTAGCACTTAGTTTCGAATTCAGTCATTTCGTTTCCTTTTCTATTTAACATACGTTATTATGGCTCAAAAGGACCAAAACGTCAACTAATACCCTTACGTTACGGTTGGGTACTGTAACCTATTGAATTCATTGAAGATTTACGGAAAGTAACTAGTTAATTGGCAGAATGGCGAAAAGCCCATAAAGGGCCAGTGCTTTTACCGGTATACTCCGGCGATAAACGGTGATGGCAATATTTTTTCTTTCTTTAACGATCGCCTCGTATCAATTTAACATTTTGGATTAGTAAGTCTTCCTTACTAATTTATGAGGAGGTGTTGTTCATATAGTCACCGGCTGTGGTAAATTTGAGATCATTTCTATGTTCCAATAACGTTCTACCCTCTATCTCCCAGTACAACTCTACCGACTTTCTTGCATAATCAGAATTTATGTACTGTCCCATAATGGATTCGTTGTTATTAATGAGATAGACCCTTGCCCCCCAAATTCCGGTAGAGTTACCCACCTTGTAGACCGCACCTATCAATTTACCATCTTCTTCATCGTAGTAGACCCATTGACCAAACTCTTTTTCCATCCAATGTTTCATTATTTCTTTTCACCAAAGAGTTGAAGGAGATTGAGGAACAGGTTGATGAAATCCATGTAGAGCACCAATGCACCCCTCACCTCTGCCCCATCGTTGGTTACTACACTCAATTCCTCCCTGATCTTTTGAGTATCGTAGGCCGTGAGACCAAGGAAGATGATGATGGCCAGTGCCGATATCACCATCTGCATCACCGTTGAGCCAATAAAGATGTTAACAATGCTGGCAATAACGATGGCAATTAATCCAACAAACATGAACCTACCCATACCATCTAACGACTGTTTGGTAAAGTACCCATACCCACTCATGACTCCAAACAAAATGGCCGCCCCCATAAAGGCACTTACGATGGAGCCCATGGCGAAGACGGCAAATATCATGGCAAAACTTAACCCCATGAGGGCGGCAAACCCATGAAGACATAATTGAGCGATAGTCTTACTGGGGTTATTAGCCAGTACCATCATTACACCAAAAATGGCAGCCAGGGGTGACAATATCACCAACCACTTCATCCAACCGGTAAAGAGGAATTGGAGTAACTCCGGACTCGATCCAACCAAATAACTGATCACCATCGATACCAAAACCGCCATCCCCATATGTTTATACACCCCACCCATGGCCGAATTGATTTCTTCGGCCGACCTATAAGCAATTGCACCTGTATAATTTGCACCAAACATCTTAATTCTCCTTTAGTTTCTTTAATAGATTCTCTACCAATAAGGGGGAGGAGTTGAGGGTGCTTGCAATCTCTTGCTCCGTCAACCCCTTTTCCCTCAACTCCTTTACCTGCTTTAGGTAATCATTCCACATCCTTTGGGTATATGATTCTTCAATCATCTATTTTTCCTTTCAAATTTTAAGCCTCGATATCAATATTCTGACCTTTATCTAACCCCAGGCGAATGTTCCTGGCCACCCTCTCGGCTACAATCCTATCAAAATTCCTTCTTTCAACTACCTTTCGATAGTCCTCATCTTTTTTCTCCTGATTCCGAACATATTGTACTCGGTCCATCTGTAAATTGTAGGAGGTAATCTTAGATATGTTCATAGTTTTTCCCCACAATGTGGGCACCTATTAACTGAAGCATTACGCATTTCTTTAAGTGTCTTGTTTAGTTTACGGGCATCGGATAACTGACTCTTTATCTTTTTACGATTACGCTCGGGCTTAACCTTACTTAATTCTTCTTTAAGATGTAACTTCATCTTATTCAAACGACCTTCAAAGATTTCAATAAAGCCCGTTATACCCGTACTTGAATGTGGGGGAGTTTCTGAACTCATTTATTTAATCCTAAAGTCTTCGGGCTATGATCCAGGCTGTTACCCTCCGGGTCGGTGTAAAGGTAGCCATCATCATCGTTTATTATGATTTCACAATCACTGTGTCTTAGATCATAATCAATAAAGGTACCATCTTTATGGTAAATTCTAAAGACGTATTTCTCCCCACCACACCAAATGAGAAAGCCTTTTTTACCTATGGCCGGTTCAATCTTCATCTTTTAGACCAAATTTATTTAAAATTAAATCATCAGCCTTATACGGTTCTGCCTTATTGGCCACCTCCGCACACCTCCTCACCACCAACACCGTATACTTGGCCAATGCATTATCGTAGTTACTGGACCAATCGATAAAGTCAGGCCCGGGGCCCCATAACTCATCTTGCCAATAAACGAACCCCGCCTCTTCTGCCAACTCTTTTATTATCATATAACCTCATTTAAAGTTTTAATGGTCTTATCTACATCCCCGGTATGGTAGATGGCAATGCCGCCGGCTCTCATCCATTCTTCAATGTTGGAGGGGCGATCGTCAATAAGAATATCCCCCGGGCTGCACCACTTTTGCTTATCGTGACTGAAAGGTCCGATATCCATTTTCATACCAGGAAAGTATTTATCAACCCAGGCCTGTTTATCCGCCTTTGCATCCGGCATCGTGGTACGACGGGGGACGGCGGTAAGGAATTGGACATGGAAGCGCGTAGATAGGCTTCTAACATATGCAATTAACTTGGTAGCGTTAGGCATGAGGGGTAACTGGTAATAGAGTCGATCAACAGTTGTTAACTTCTCCCACTCCTCATTAGAAAGATCTTGAGTAACCCCCCACCCAATTGGTCGGTTAAGGAGAGAGGAGACAAACGTATCAAAGTCCGCCACCACCCCATCCATATCAACAAATATCGTTTTCATTTTTATTCCTATTCAATTGTATGATTATATACTACAATTGACCCAACATCCACTGTTACCCTACAGGCCAAGGGCCATGGGAGAGTAGTGGAGGGGGGTACCAGGTTTGAAGTCTCTTTTCAAGTACTCCGCCACCATCTCAAACCTGAAAGCAGAATCTGGCTCTCCCTTCAAGGTCAATTGATGCTGACACTCCTCCATAAACCTTATCAGATGGAGATGGGAGATTTTAGTTTCTTTAAAGGAGGGGGCCTGGAGCCCGCGGGTAGGTTTATTCATAAGAATCTCATAATGAATTAATAGGGGAGGGTGATTTCAGTCCCAGTTTTATACGAATATTTTCTGCTGCTAAGAACCTTTGATAGGCTACCTCCTTGGAGGGACCTTCTATAGAAAATTGAGTATCCTGGGCAATAGAGGCACACAGCTCAACTAAACGGTTGGAATACTCTAAAAGATCATCTTTTGTAAGATCAAAACTTAAAAAGTAACCCTGGCTCGGGGTCTCTCCATCTACGTAGTTAAGTAGATTATGGTCCAGCATCAATTTTAGGAGTTGATTGTTCATAATTTAAATTTAAAAAATTAGTATCTTCTGGCATTAGTTCCATAAGATGATTAGTTTCTTTTATCTGTCTGTTAAATCTATTGTAAATACTCTCAGTCAGAACGGTCATTCCATAAGAAGATTTTCGGCAATAATACGTTGAACCCGAATAACCTTCAAAGCATAAAAAATTATCTCTTTCAATACATTTAACACACCCGGAGTTTAACTTCCAGAAGTCAGGGTCAGCAAAGCCTCCCCTCCATCCAGCCAGAATCTTATATGTTACTTCCCCATCCTGGGTAAACTTTAACATACACCATCTATCTGGGGTATAGTCAGACATACTGTTTAAATAGCAACAGGCAGGATGAAAGAATTAACAAAGCCCATCCAAGTGCCATAAATTTATAAAAGTTCATAGTTCTTCCTCAGATTCTATAGAGAAGAAAGTATCAAGATGCCTACACACTCTTGAGTCCTCAATAGAGTAGAAGTGAAAGTTACCAAGACTATAGACGCATTGTGAATCCACATACTCAAACCCACCGTAGTAATTTAGATTTCTTTTATCTGAGTCCCTACATGCTATGAAATCTTCATTGATATAAAGTTTATAGGCACAACGAGTATCTAACCCCAATTCTTCAGGCGTTACTTCAGTAAAAGAAAGAATAATTCCCTGTACTTTTTCTTCTACTTCAACAACCAAATCATGGACGCTCATCATAATATTGCTCTTCCTCAGTTACATTGTAATCACACACGTTCATATTATCTTCCACCGATCTGACCCAGGAGATGGGAACATGAAGGGTTTCGGCAATGGTGATTAAGGAATATCCTCGGATGAGCATATCCTCAATCTCCCAACTCAATTCGGACATCTTACTCATAACTTTGTTAGTTACAAATGGTTGCAGGCACCCGGTACTCGTTTCCAAATCGATCCATCTGAATGGTCAATACCTGACGGCATTGGGGTACCAGGATGTAAGGATAAGGGCTAGTCGGGTATTGACCGATTATTGGACCCTGGGGTACTGGGATCTGAGGGGCCTGTTGAACCACTACAGGGGGCTGGTTAAGGCGCTGGATAAGCCAAAGACCGGCAGCACCAGCCAAGATACCCTGCTCCCGGTCGCCCCATGCCATAGCGGGGGCAGATAGAAGAGTACCAACTAAGGCAACAGCTAAAAGTTTCGTTTTCATTTTACTTCCTTTCCTATTTAAGATACCTTATTATATAGACGAGTCGATAAAAAAGCAACTGTTACGTTACTAAATTAAACACAAAGTCTCTAAGTAAATTGTGGTGTCTCCCCCCATGCCAATGACGTTTCATCCAGGAATGATAGTGATACCAAACCTCTTCTGACTCCGGATGAACTCCAATAAGGCCTATGTTATCTTTAATAATGGCCGCTGGCATTCCATTAGGGTACAAGGCAATAGTGTTAAAGTTACTCCCCTTAAACGTACAACCATCGTAAAAGTACATTTTTTCTTTACTCCCCATCCATTCTATATCCATAGCCTTAGCATGGGGACGATGGGTACAGGTTGACGGTTGTATAATATATTGTTCGATTTTAACACCGGGTAAGATATTAAGGTAAAGAGAGTCTGCCCAGTACGCACCCATACAAATACCAATATACTTTTTACCCTCATCAACATGCTTCTTAATGGCTGGAGCATGACGGATGAGAGAATAATCATATGAGTCAGCATCCCCTACACCCCCGGGAATACAAACTATATCTACATCATCAAAAAAATTATCCTCAACCTCGTGCTTGGTAAATATCTTGTACTTGTTATTACCTAGAGCAGATATTATACCGTTTATGGATTGAATGGAGCATTTAGGGTGATTAACAAACAGAGCTACCTGTTTCACTTATTTACTCATCATCTATTTCCTCACGATTTTCGGCATGCTCGTCACATAAAGTTTTAATCCATCCCCCTCTTCGTACCTTCCCGGGGTTACCACAAGTCTCACACATTCGGGCAGACATAGATTCTGCCATACGCACCATTCCTGTAATAGCATCGTCCCCTCCCCCGTAGTAGAAGCTTAAAGTACCAAACTTTTCCTTTACCTGCATGGCTACTACCTGATGAACCTTATCTGGAACTTCTTCGTACTTCTTCTCAGCTAAAATTTCCTCACATCTTTCAATCCACCAATCACCCTTATGGTGATCAATTATAGGTTCAATAGAATTAAGTTCAATAGCTTTTTTAATTTTACGATTAAGTTTTAAAGCTGAAGCTCTTTTCTTTCTCCGCCAATCGGTATGATGCTGAATGTTAGAACATAGAGCATCTAAAATATTATACCATCCATCTCCATGCTCAAAACCCCAACACATCGCCGTAACCTTCATATTACTATAACGATCACGAAAGATCTTGGGGTATTTTTCTACCAGTTGCTTATCCAATAGTTCGTACATTACTTAATCTCACTAATAATTTGTTTATATCCCTTGACTGTAGGGTGGATTTTATCCTCTTGCAAGTGCTTTATTTCAATTATAGTATCGTTATTATCTTTTGCAACCTGTCTTACTGCTTCTTGTACATGAGGTTTAATAGCAGGAAGAATCCAATAGACATGATCTGAAACAATTTTACTTCGAAGAGATTCTAGCTCTTGTTTTGTTTTAATGTTACGATGATCATTGGAGCCTAAGGAAATAATTACAGATCTAGCATCTGTACTAGTATTGCCAAATTTATAATTATAACCTTTAGAACTTATTCCAGATTCAGCAACTGCCTCGCATTTTGAAAGATGAACTCTAGTCCCTACAGCAATTGAGTCTCCAATAATCATACATTCAAGCATTTTTCACCTTTTCAATATGCTTACATGTTCCATGGTACTTATAACCAGTGCAAGTACATTTATATTCACCTTCATGGTCAGTAACATAATAAGTATCACCCTTAGAACCCGTTACAGCAACCCCCAGGTTATCTAAATCAATCTCCCGAAGTACCTCAAACGAACGACCCTTAACAGAAATAGAGATAGGATTCTTAAAGATCTTTGATTCTAGGGAATCACCCTGGATATATGCATACATCTTAGACCGTGAATTGTCTAAAAAGTAGATATGATTGATATAAGAGCCTGAGCCCCAGTCGGTGGTTTCTTGAGCGATTATCATAAAATAATTATATACTAGCTCAATAGAAAGGTCAACTGTTACTTTACTACTTCACCTTTGCTTGCCCGTTCGTTAAACGTCTGCATCCATTCTTTTAGAAAATCACTTGCCTGGTACTTACTCACCCCAAAATGTTCTTGGATGTAAGGCCTTGCTCTGAACATATTAGTAACACCAGAAGAACGAAGTACATCTAAGAAGATGTTAACATCGTTTTGTAATGGTAATGTTTTAGCTTCCAAGGGACACCTCATAAATGTTATCGTTACTTTTTACTTTGTGGAAATTCTCAATAAAGACATGATCTCCATGCAGTTCTTCCGTATAACTAATTAACTTGTCTGTTGCTTTCCAGAGATCAAGCCACGTAGGCCCTTCCACAGTAACAGCAAAATCATTTCCAGAATAGTAAGAACGAAGCTTGGCACCAACAGGAACCGTAGACTGATCTTCAAAGTTTGAAACTTCATACATAGACCAAATAGAATATTTAAAGTCGTTAAGTTTAGCAATACGCTGGGAACGTTCCCATTGATCCTTACGGATATCATCTTGAATTTTTAAGACTCTAGTTGCAATAGGATCAAGGTAATCCATAGATTGTTTCAAGTTCTGCATAAAGCTAGAATTTTCTTTAAACATATCTCTACCATGCTCTAGCGCGTAAAGAAGGTACACTTTAGCGTTATGAAGATTAGATACTTCTTTTTCAGTAAGTTCGTATGTCATATTATGCCTCAACTTTTATATCTTGATTATAAAAGATATTAAGAACCTTATCAACTGTTACGTTATACTCATAGGCAATATCTTGCATGACTTCCCGAAATTCATCTGAGCATTCAAAACCTTTACTAGTTTCTTCACCAATAGCTTCTTCAAGAGTCAAGGAAATAGTTTTATAATACATTACGCTTCCTCCATAAATTCATCGTAATTAATTCGCTTGGCAGGATAGGCAATTTTACCATCATACTCTAGTTGTGAACGCTCGAATTCAGACATAAAGTCATCCTCTACAAAGTCACAACCAACAATATACTCTTCAGCATACTCTGACTTGTACTCAATTTTCTCACGCATTGAGTCAACAATCATCTGTGCGTTCTTTTTAGCAAACTCTTCATCAAAGCGAAAGCCTGGAACTTCAACGATAATCTCATTACCGCCCTTGAACTTCCAATACTGGGGGCACTCACCTTCACCATCCCAATCATGGGCGCCATAGTTTTCTCTATACTGGGTTGTTAAAAGCAATTTCATACGTCAAACTCACATTCTTGATTGTTAAACAAAGCCCACTCTTCACATTCGTAATTATAATTATACTCTTCAGCCATTGCAATTACTTCTTCTTTTACGTCAGAGAAGAATACTACCTTACCAGTACGAATACCATTGGTAAGAGAATCCCACTTGGTAACATCGTAACGCATACGCTTGTCATCGTAATCCCATGTAAACTTGGCTTTGTAATAATCTTGCATTTCGTTATCTCCTTAAGATGTATCTATTATAGGTGATTTTGGTTGTTACGGCAAGCGTTACGTAAATCGTTACGTCAATCACCAGAGTCAATGTCGTAACGATGGCTACAGTGAATACACGTATAAACGGTGTAGCATCTACCGCGTTCTACACCCTTATACTCATGCTTACAAGGAGTTCCGTCTGGACGAAGAGGAACCTCACCTGTTGGACGACCATACATTCCCTGTCCTCCACAGTTATTACATGCAACCGTATCGTTACTTTTATCGTAACCAGCGATTACGTTAGCATACTTTTTCATACTTTCATCAGCAGGTTTACGACCTGAACCGTTACATACAGGGCAAACACCATATCCATCTCTCATCTCATCTCCTTAAACTATGCCCTATTATATACTCGGGCGACCGAACTTGCAACTGTTACGTTACAATAAATATACATTATATCCAAAAAGTTATTAAGGAGTAAAAAATGGCAGAGTCACGCAGTGAAAGAGAAGCACATATTAAAGATAAAGCTGGATGGGTAATCACCGTTCTAGCCGCTTTGCTCGCTATTACCACGTATATTGCTAGTGGTAATAGCGGTAAAGTTTTGCACAATACGATTAAAGCAAACGACACCTGGGCATTTTATCAAGCAAAATCTATTAAACAAACGCTTGCAGAAATGTCGTATGAGGATGCAATTATACGTAAGGAAAATGAAAAAGCAGAAAAATTACTTGTTAAAATCAATCGCTACGAATCCGATCCCTCTACAGGTGAAGGCAAAATAGAACTTATGGCTAAAGCACGTGCGTTAGAAGCCGAGCGGGATGAAGTTCGTAAAACTGGACCGTGGTTAACTTTTGCTGGTTCTGCTTTTCAAATTTCTATTGTATTACTAACCGCAAGTATCTTAGCAGTTAGTATGACTTTGTTTTGGTCAAGTATTTTAGTGGGAGCAGGTGCTGCTTTACTTATGAGTCAAGGTATATGGCTTTGGCTTCCAATAATTTTATAAAAATTATTATCTTTTTATTATGTTTAACAATTTTAAATGCAAGTGCTAATAAGATAGGCAAGGATCAAAACTTTGATCGGGTAAAATGCACGAAATGGACCTGGTCTGGATATATGGAAAATAAACGTGTAATTTGTTTGAAATGGGAACCTGTAGACTGTTCAAATCGATTACACATTAATATATGTAATTTAGAAGGTATAAAAAAATGATAGATCCAATCACAGCACTGGCAGGAATATCTTCTGCCATATCAATGGTCAAAAAAGCCGCAAAGGTGGCTAATGACCTAGGCTCACTTGCGCCCATGATCGGCAAGATGTTTGATGCCAAGAGTGTTGCAACTAAAGCATTAATTGAGGCAAAAAAATCTAAGAAGGGTTCAAACATGGGAACCGCACTTCAGATCGAAATGGCTCTAGAGCAGGCAAGGGCTTTTGAAGAAGAGTTAAAGATGTTGTTTATGACAACAGGCAAAATTGACGTATGGAATAAGATTAAACAGCGTCAAGCAGAAATGGATGCAGACGATGCCCATGAACTGAGAATGTTCAATGATCAAGAACGCAGACGTAAACAAAAAGAAGCAGAGTTAAATGAGTGGGCAATGATTATAGGCGCAGTTTCATTTGTCGTATTCATATTTTTTATAGGAACTTATGAACTGGTACAATGGTGTCAAACAAGTGCTAGGTGTGGCCGCTAATGAATGAATATCAAAAAACCTTTGATATATGTTTGAAGATATTCGTCTATGGGTGTGTAGCATTATGGTTTTTAGGATTTTTAAAATTTTTACCTGATGATCTATCAGATAAAATAGTCAACGGGTTAATAGGTAGATTTTTAAAATAACCCAATCGTAAATATAAATTTAGGAGCTAGTAATGCAAATGCTTTTACTGGCGTTTCTTGTCTGTTTATCCAGCCTCGTCAACGCTCAATCTAATAACGTTTCTAAAGAGGAACTATTTAGATACGACTACCCATTGGTATGTGACAACACCACAAAGATTTTAAAAAGTCTTGGAGAAAACTGGAAAGAAACATTGACCTGGACGGGCAAACATACTGATGATCGCAGTGTATACAGTCTGTGGATTAATGAAAAAGTTGCATCCTGGACCTTGTTAAAAATGACACCAGAAACATCGTGTATTCTTGGAACAGGTAGTGACTCTAAAATTATATTAGGGTTCCCTGTGTAAACTGATGGATCCTTTAACACTTTTTGCATTAGCTAACGGTGCTGTTTCAGCAGTTAAAGCGGGCTGTAAACTCTATAAAGATATTAAAGGTGCCGCTGGTGATGTTACTGATGTTCTTAAGGATTTAGATAACCAATGGGAGAAATTACACCCACCCAATAAACCTCCATCCATTGAACAAAAAAATCACTTTATTAAGACAAGAAATGAAGTTGTAATTAATAATAAAAAAGCAAACGCAGGGGAACATACCGGGTTATATACAGAAATTGGCAATCACCTTGGTACATATTTTGACAACTATTACAAGTGTAAATTCATTTTTGAGGAAGAAGAAAGAAAGTCAAAAACCGAAGTATATACAGGTGATGATAGTCTAGGTAAAAGAGCCTTACAACGTGTTCTAATGAAAAAACAATTAGAACAAATGGGAACAGAGTTACGTGAAATAATGGTCTATCAAAGTCCTGCAGAATTAGGTGCGCTTTGGACTGAAGTCAATGACATGATGGAGGTGATGGGCAAACAACAAAAAAGTCTTATAATAAAACAGTTTGAACAACAACAGATTATAAAAAGAAGACAAGCTCAAAGAAGACAACAACAATTATATCGATTATTTTTTGGTATAGGAATATTAGTTATTATATTTGGTGCGATGGGTATATTTATGGTTGTTGCACACATGCGTACTCAAATGTATCCTCAATATGGTTTAGAATTTCTTCCTAGTACCGAAGAAGAACGCAGACAACAATCACAACCTCAAATCTATGTAGGAAGATAAATACTAATGTTTAAAAGGAGAAATTATGAGTAAAGAAATTAAATCAGAAGACTGGATGCAAAAAAAATGGCGACCTGCCATGGGTTGGATGTACATGCTTGTATGTTTCTGTGATATGATTTTATTTCCTGTAGCTTGGTCTATTTTACAAGCTTCATTAAAGCAACCAGTTACTCAATGGAACCCTCTTACATTACAAGGTGCTGGGCTCTTTCATTTGGCAATGGGAGCGGTGTTAGGAATAGCGGCCTGGGGGAGAACACAAGAAAAGGTAGCTGGAGCCTCAACTCAACCCACCTCTTTTGAACCCTCTATTTCAGCTGTAAGACAACCTATTTCTGGAATGAGTATGGGAATGCCTGCTCCTACAGTAGCAAGAAATGAATTTATGCAAATGCAAAACCCTCCTTCATTAAATAGAAATGAATTCTTACCAGGACAGAGTCCTAAATTTACTGACGACTAATGTTTCACTTTTATTGTCTCATCCTCGAAAAGAAACTCATTGTTTCTGATCTTCCTATAGAAAAAATTAAGAGTAAGTTTGGCTTTAAATTCGAAAAGCTAACATCGGTAAAAGATAAGACAGCAGTTCCTCATATTATAAACCGATTGGTTAAACAATACCCGGAATATAATATAGAGGAACATTTCGTTAAGATAAGGAAGGTAAAAACAGATGAAGCAAGAGAAAAAATTCCATCTCCTTTACTCGGTATCCCGAGATCCCTCGAAGTTCGAGCCAAAATATCTGCCGCATGCAAAGGAAGATCTAACTTTCAAGGCAAATCCCATAATGCAGAAACCAAGGCCAAAATGGCAACCGCAAAAATGGGTAACGATCACGTTAGAGGAAAAGTCTGGGCTCACGACCCAAGATCAGATAAAGAAGTTAGAGTGAATGATATGAAAGAGATACCAAACGGTTTTTCTAGAGGAAGAGATTATTACTCAACCGAGCATGGGTTATATTACTTTAATATAAATCGCCATCAGGGTTAGTCATCCACCAGTTTTCCCATGGAAATATAACCCATATTTCTTCTTCAAATTTATTAATGTCTATTGAAAAGTAATCTACCTCAAACGATGAGGTTACATTACTAATAAGAGTTGCATACTTAAAATTAGCTTCATAGTTAAAGTTAAAGTAATTACCTACCTCAGTTAACGCCTTACCTGTATCGTTTATATCATCGATAACTAATATGTTTTTAGCATCAGGCAGGATATGAGTCTGCTCATCCTTATTAACCATATAGCATGGTATGTCTAAGAATTGGCTGATAAGGTTTGCAGGTACCGATCCCCCTCTTACCAATCCTACTACCAGATCGGGCTTAAACCCATCCATATACATCTGACGAATAATATCCATCAGACAGTTCTTTACATCAACATCACTTAAGTATTCTTGTCTCATGCTCTTGTGATAGCCAGAATTTTATCTATTTGTTTTTGAATAAGAGGTGCACGGTTAGGCCAATGAATATAGTCTTTATCTGGATTTTTCATTAGATTAACTAGCAAAGGCATAATAAAGCCTTCAAGCTGCTTAAGTTTTTCTTTAGTATCTTTTGCAATTAAAGCCTTGTACTCATCAGTATCAAGATTAGGAGTACCCACTTGCTCCAATCTTTCAAGAATATTAAGAGCTTCAAAAACGTTTATTTCTAAATTTCTAATACGCTCTAAAATTGGACCTGATATCTCTTCTGAATTTACCACTGAAGATTGAGGCGGAGGGGGAGGAGCCCCTCCACTATCGGGGTCATCTACAGCTGTAAATCCAAAATCAAATCCTGAATCAAGATACTCTTGTGGAATCGTTGACATTTTCTTCCTTTATTTTATTAGCAATATTAACCAATTGACTTTGAACGCCCCTGCGAATAATTTTATTAGTTCGTTTACTAAACCGATTAAATGCAAGGTCCCATTTTATTTTAGATACTTTTTGCTTTAATGTTATTCCTTCCATGTGATCGTACTCATGAAGGAATATCCTTGCAGTAAGGCCTGTAAGAGTTTCCTCTCTTACCTCTCCTTTTTTATTTTGAAATCTTACTCCAATAGATGAAGGTCTTTTAACCTTAATGTAGATGCCAGGGAATGAAAGACAACCTTCATCCATTACAATATGATCCTGACTCATAGATATAATTTCTGGATTAAAAATAGAGTACTGACTCTCTCCCGCACCCATTACAAACATTCTATAATTAAGACCAACTTGATTGGCCGAGAGACCTAAGCCCCCCAGCTCCTCTAATCTTGCCAACATTACATTAGAAAGCATCTCGGGGTCATCTTCCCCATTAAAGTCAAAAGGTTTCGGAGGGGTAAGAAGAACGGGGGAGTCAGATTTAACTAATTTAAGTTCAGATTTTTTAATCATTTTGCTATTCTAGAAAAGTTTTGATGTTTCTCAAAGCGAATCACCGATCTAAATTTATCAAATAAAGCATCCTTATGACTAATAATAAAGACATTGGATTCATCGCCTAATGTATTTAGTATAGTCATAACATAATCTGTACCGTTAATATCTAAAGAACCATCAAATACTTCATCAAGGAGGAGGAGGTTGGTGCTGGCTGAGTTCTTCATACGAGCAATAGTGCGCCAGGCAAACAATAAGGCAAGATCGATCTTCGCCTTCTCACCCTCACTGAAAGAGGCATAGGTAAACTCATCTCGATGTCTGGACTTAATAGTTTCATTAAACGATTCATCTAACTCAAACGATACAAAGAAGTCCATAGCCTGTAAGAACTTATTAACTAATTTATTAATAACTGGTAGGTACTGCTTTATTACCTTGGTCTTAATACCTGAATCCTTTAGTAACAGACCGGCAATATCTAGGTAGTGGCGTTCTTCAACAAGCGTAATCTTTTGATTAGAGCATTCAACCACCTCCTTGGCAAGGGACTTAAGTGCTGCCTTCTCTTCATCGATATTACCCCTCTCAGTAGACTCAGCATCTAACTCCGCATTAAGCTTCTGAATGTATTGTTGGTTGGCGATAATCTTGGTATTAAGAGTTATAATATTGCTCTTATGTTGAGATATTTTCTCTTCGATTGCGTCAATTTTCTCAAGTCTATCACTAACTGCTTGAAGTTGATTGTTAAGGGATTGAATAGCGCCCTCGATCTCTTCAATCTTATGGCTGTGCGCTTCCTTTGCCGAGCTCTTGAAAGTATCATCAAGACCTTGGCTACACGTTGGACAGACGTCATGGTCGTTGTAGAACTCAATAGATTTCTCCTGAGTCTTAATTCTTTCGGAAAGCTTTCTAAGCAAAGACCCCATTTCTTGACGCGCGTTGCGCTTTTCTGACGCATCTGAAATAGTGGATTTAAGATCACTTTCCTGTTTCCCTTCATTTTCGACGTTGTTAGACAGTTGTGATATTTCTGTATTCGCTTCAAATATTCGCTTTTGTACATCTTCAACCTTCTTTTGTTTATCTACCTCAAGAGTCTTGATGTAGTCTTGCTGTACCCTCACCTTTGCCTTACCAACTTCTATTTCATTATCAAGCAATTGAATCTTGCTTTTTATACTACTATACTTCTCTTTCAATACTTCGTTCATAGTAGAGAAGATTTTTATATCTAAAAGATCTTCAATCACCTCACGACGATGGGAGGTAGGTAGCTGCATGAAAGGAGTAAAGGAGGCGGAACCCAGAATGACAATCTGAGTAAACGATTTATAGTTTAACTTAAGTACATTTTCTTCTAGATACTTTTGATAATCCCTAGCAGCTGCATCCTGATTAAGTATCTCACCATTAAGGTGTATTTCAAATATAGTAGGTTTAGCGCCTCTGACAATCTTATAAGCCTTTGTACCAATACTAAATTCTACCTCTACAACCATCTGCTTTTGATTGATAGAATTAATAAGTTGGGGTTTATTAATATTACGAAAGGGCTTATTGAATAAGGCAAAACAAATAGCATCAAGAATAGTAGACTTACCAGCACCGTTTTCCCCTACTATGAGGGTGGTGGTAGATCTATCTAGATTAACTTCAGTAAATTGCGAGCCAGTGCTAAGAAAATTAGCCCATCTTACAGTTTTAAATTTTATCATGCTTCTTCAAAATCTTGCGCTTCAACATATAAAGTTTTCATTAGATTCTTAATTCTGTCTTTGTCAGCATCTGTATCTAAATTATCTACATACTGGGATAATAAAGTAATAGTATCTTCTAAATCCAAATTACTATCACCTAGTGCCTCAGTTTCGAACTCCGAAAGGTCTTCAATAATTTTTAACTCTAATGGATTAATTTTATAAAGTTTTTCAACAAATTGATCATACTTATAAAAATCTTTTTTATTAACTACGATCAATTTTAAATGTTGATTTGCATACTGGCTTATATCTACAGCCATAGAGTCTACTTTATCATCGTCGTAATATATTTTAGAAAAGATCGTAAACGGGTTCTGAATAAATTCCAATTCTCTCGTACCGGTGTCAAATATATGAAAGCCTCTAGGGTCTTCGAAATCCGCCCAGGTAAGCTCATAAGGATTTCCAAGATAGTTAATGTTCCCATTACTACTACGGTGATGAAAATGTCCAGAACAAACCGTATCGAATTTTTCAAATATTTTAGGATCGAATCCTTCATCGTTTTCATGACCTTTATACATTTGAAAACCAGCTATCTCAAGATGCCCAAACATTACCTGGGCATCAGTAGTCTTAATAGCTTCCATACTCTGATTATAATTATCGGTACATATCCATGGCATCATTAAAATCTTAGACCCGTCCCCAAGCTCTAATTCCGTGGGGGTATCAATAACATTAAACTCATAATCTTTTAACAGTAGACGAGGGGAGTTAATATCGTTGGTATTCTTAAAAAAAGTATCATGATTACCTACAATCATGTGCAGTTCAATATTTCTCTTTTTAACTTCGTCAAAAAAGTAATTACGACAAGAAGACAAGGTATTAAAATTAATATATTTACGACGATCAAAACAATCACCTAAGTGCACAATATGCCGTATACCTCTCTTATCAATCTCAGGAAAGAAGACTTCCTCATAAAATCTTCTAAAGAAATTATCAAAGGGGATACTATCTGATCGGGCACCGAAGTGAGTATCAGTTACCAATGCTACTTTTGTCATTACCAATGCCTTATGGTGTTAGCTATAATAAAAAAACATGTTATTATATGTATGATGACCCAGAAGGTTTTAAGGAACAGGGCAATACGAGCTTCCCGGAGAGATAGGATAGGAACATCAGGTTTATCACTATCTGTACTACCCATCAGGTGCCCGGTTGCCCGTGCCCAGATTTTTTCTAAACTATTCAATCTTGATACTCGTTATCTTCTCTGTGACCTACACGCATAGCCATATTAGAATCAGTTTCTCTTACCTCAACCTTACAGCACCAGATACGATCCTTTTCCCCATAACTGGGTAAGAAGATAGTATTAATATACTCGTACAAGAAGTCAGCAAGACCTTCACACCCAGTCTTCTCTACTTCTGTAATTTTAGCAATGCCTTGCTTACCTAATTCAAGTAAGTACTCTCTCTTTGGATCGTCTTGTGCAACAAGCAAGGTATGATCAAACCATTCCTCCAGTTTATCTTTCAGAGGACGGAGGCCTCCAAAGTCCATTACCCAGTTACGAGCATCCAACGTATCAGATTCAAACTCAAAATGAAATGACAAAGCATAACCATGAACCAGGTTACAATGACTATCGGCTCTCCACTGACGATAGGCTACCGGGCCTATCTGCTTATACGTCTTAGTAGAAATATATTTCTTACCCATTCTTTAACCTCTTATAATTTTCAGAATTATACCACCGCTTTAAACTGTCTATAATACTAGGAAGGGTGGTTGTTGGTGACCAGCCTAGTATGCTTTTAGCTAACGTGTTATCGGCAACCAAACAATCAGTATCCCCCTCACGTCTACCAACGTCTATGTACTGTTTGTTAACTGCTTTAATTATTTCTAAATTAGAATATCCTAATGAACTGCCTAGATTATAAATGCCATAACATTTTAACTCCATAGCTTTTACATGGGCCTGGGCAATATCTATAATATGAATGTAGTCTCTGATACATGAACCGTCACGAGTTGAAAAGTCAGTACCGTTTAATTTAAATTTATCTTCACATTCAAAAAGTTTAGGAAAGATGTGTTGAGCACCCGGGGGCTGTCCATGTGCCTCATCCAAAGCGCCACATGCATTAAAGTATCTAAAAATAGTAGCTTTAAGTTTATATGCCTTAACAAAATCTTCAGTAACCTGTTCAATCATTACCTTAGATCTTGCATACGGGGAGAGAGGTCTCAAAGGATCCTCCTCTATAATTAATCTATTTTGTGACTTATAAACAGAGGCGGATGAACTGAACATAAAATGTTTATTATTGTCAGCACACCATTCCAATAGTGAGATAGTTTTTGCTACATTATTTAAATAATAATTAGCAGGATCTAAATTACTAGGGCCAACTAAGGATGAACCCGCACAATGAATTACAGTATCACAAGCATCCCAGATTCCAGAATGAAAGGTAGGTATGTCAGAGAAGTCACAATTAAAAAAGCTATCGAAATAAGGCATAAGATATTTACGCTTAACCAGATCTAAACCTATAACGGTATAGCCTCTCTTCTTAAGCTCAATCCCTATTGCCCCTCCTATCAGACCGCAAGCACCCGTTATGCCTACAATCTTAGGTTCCATATTTCTTATCATGCTCTTTACCTATACCATAATCCCCGTTATAATTATGTAGAGCTTCTGAATCAAAACTTAAGTACTGACCAATTCGTGTACCTTGTTTAATGCGTGCAACACCACATGTAACATGTAATACACCGGCCATAGCGCCATGATAGCCAGAGTCGTACAAGCCAGAAGTAATATAACAACCATTCCGGTTAAGAGTTGAGCGAGTAATAATCCACCCTGCTTCCCCCTCTCCAACATGGATGATGTTCTCCATAACAACTTCGTACGCTCCAGGTTGGAGTGTATAAAAACCTTCCACGTCTGGCAAAATTTCTTCAGAACCACGATGTTTTTTCGAATCATTTGTTAACTCAAATACAGAATCATTAATTTTAAATACCTTACCTAAACGAACATCACAAGCATTAGGCTGAACATCTCCCTCTTGAACATTTGTTAGTATGGACTTACTGGTAGTACTTACAATGTGTTTCATTGTTTATCCTTCTTATTTAAAGGTTGACGTCTTGCACTCTCCTCCTCTAACTGGGCATTTACCATAGCTCTTAAATATGCACCCCGTTCGTGAGAACAAAGAAATAATGCAGCCGTTCGTTTATATTGTTTGCTAATTCTGAAAGATGAGGTAGGTTTCATGTTATGTAATATGGATTTTCATGAGTTGTAAAGTAAGCGACAGGTTTAATAGTTTTTAAAGACAAATTAAGTTGAAATACTTGATTAGGTGGTAATTCCTCAGCTGAGTCTGTTTTAGTAGAACTAAAGTTTAGATTCTTATCGTAAAACATAGGTGCAATTTCATTTCTAAAAACATAAAGATATCTATTTAAGTACATGATGCAGGCAAACGTACCATCAACCCTAGATAATGACGACCACCCGTAGTCAATAATTTTTTCTAGTAACCAGGCCGTGTCCCATGTTCCAACAGAAATATTTTTTTGCTTAATAATACCATTATGCCAGAGCATGGCGTCACCATATACTGCTGGGTGTATATTTTTTGAATCGGTTGTAGGGGCTTGAGAATGTGCAATTATAAAGTCACCTTCTTTAGATGGTATACTATCAATCATCGTATCAGGCATTTTACCAGAATCTTGAAATAAAGTCATTAACTCTAATTTATCTTTATAGTTTCTAAAGGTAGATAAAGAGTAATTTAATTCACCCCTATAAGCATTTAACTTATAAAGTTCTTTTAGTTTTTCTTTATCCAACGATGCAGTTATAGCACACATTTTATGCCTTCGTTCTTTCAATTAAGTCTTGCCAGGGAATAGACTTGGAATATGGAATAGGATCTTTCTCACCAATCTTTATAAAGTTAGCAATACGTTCCGAGCAACTAGGACATTCTCCACAACTATTTCCACTTACATCAGGATTATAACATGTAAGTGTAAAAAGAGTCAACTGTAAATTACCATCAAGTTCCCGAAGTATATTAAGTTCATCGTACTTAGATAACTTACTGAAAGGGGCTACAAGTTTAATTTTAATAATACGATTTTCAGATAGTAGGTCGTTAACCTTATCTACCCAGCGCTGGGTAGTATCATGATAACCATATTCATCGTGTACCTGTAAACCACAAAGAACAATATCCACATTTTGAGTTTCAGCAAAAGCAGCAGCAATAGACATTAAGATCATATTACGATTGGGTACATACGTCTTAGGGCGAGGATCCCCTAGTACATCTTTAATTGTCGGCATTGCCATATCGGTATCAACATTGGCTGAAAAACCTTTT
>SXGQ01651691.1_pt1 | contig 25890 bp, 37 predicted proteins | sample 3178371 | NCBI WGS metagenome assembly SXGQ01 (sample SAMN11356859, study PRJNA531348) | freshwater metagenome | isolation source: freshwater sample F1-20 | place: China: Fuxian Lake, Yuxi | collected 2017-12-25 | reverse complement strand
GCGTCATGCGTGCACGGCATACATACACACATGCGTCATGCGTACACACATGCGTACACACATGCGTCATGCGTACACGGCATGCGTTGCGTCGTGCGTACACGGCATGCGTACATGCGTCATGCGATGCGTCATGCGTTGCGTCATGCGTTGCGTCATGCGCTATGCGTTGCGTCAAGCGTTGCGTTGCGTCATGCGCTTGCGTCATGCATACATGCGTGTATGCGTTGCGTCATCATGACGGCACTGCTATCGGACTATCCACTCGGAGTATGCGTAGCCATGCCTGCCCTCGCGCGCGTGCGTGTGCGCCTGCGTGTGCGCCTGCGTGTGCGCCTGCGTGCGCCTGCGTGTGCGACTGCGTATGCGTGTGCATGAACATGCATGGGTATGCATACTCATGCACATGGGGGGGGGTAGGGGGTAGGGGGGCGAACACCTGTTCGGGGGAGGGGGGCGAACACCTGTTCGGTCAGGCGAACACCTGTTTGTCGTTGGGCGGGACTTTTCCGTGCGACACCCACCCGCTGGCCACACCTGAGACAAATTTTTGGATTCACCAACTTCTGGTTAGATTTATCCGATTCAGATGCTGGGCAAGGAACGTCTTTTGGTTTTTGCTGCTTGCAGGATTTCATCTACTGAATTGCCACTTGACACTTTCTTGAAGCCTTTTTCTCTGTCATAGAAAGCCCAATCTATTTCTGTGATGTGCAACTCATTGATAATGTGATAAAGAGTTGTTTGCACGTTTAATCCACTGCAGGTGTAGATGTCGAACTGAATGTGCGCTGGTTGTGGTTCATCCCACACATGCAATGCAATATGGCTCGTTTCAATCATCACTACTGCCGTAAGTCCCTTGTTGCCAGGCTTATTGACGTAATGAACATAAGGACCCGCAATTTTGTACATTCCGATTTGCTCTACCAATAAGGTGAGCCACTTCTTCATCTTTCTTTTATTCGTAAGCGTCGACTTGTTGATGCAATTGGCCAGGCTTTTGGCGTTGATGAGAAGATGATTGTGCTGCGGCTTTTTGCCTTCTTTAATTTTCATCCTTGTACTCCTTTTTGACAAGTGCCAAGAGTAGTTCCTCTGCCCACTCACAGAATGAAACAACAGTCATTGCTGGGTCGCAATCGAGCGTCAACAGATGGTTGTAAAGGATGCGGTTGTTGACGAAGTCCCCCCTGAACACCATGACCTTGTCGCCACCAGACCACTTGCAAGTCCAGATGTCTTTGCCGTCACCCAAAACGTCCAAGGCAACTTCGTGGCTGTCTACAAAATTCATCATCAAACTCCGTTTCTGGTTAGATTTATCTGAAGTTCGCTCATCTTATTTGCCTTGTTCTTGTGTAGGCGCCAAGAATTCCCCGTGCGTTCGCCTTGCTTGGCAATTTCGTGTCCGTGCGCCCAACACACCGCCCTGTAATTCACCCCGACCCATCCGTTCTCTGGGTTTCGGCGCGTCTTGTGGCGAAGGCCATCAACCAATAACACGTAGACGGCATTTTGGTCGTCCCAATCCGACAATCGGAGCATGTTGTTGCCGAATGAGTAGCGAACTTCCCATCCCGATACATCCTTGACCGTTTTGAATTTGTTGACATGTGGGACAAAATCACTCATTCCGCACATGCGCGCGAAGGCAAGTTCGGCACCAGCGCACACAGCGTGTTGCCACATTTCCCACACTTCGCCCTCGTAATAGTTGCGATTGCGCTCAGGTTTGGCGAACATCGGCTTTTGTCGTTCATAACCAATGGTCGCAACAGTTGCTTCTTCTTCTGGAGTGAGCGCATATTCAAAAAATGTTGGAATGATGGTCGTCATAAATTTGAACTAATCCCCCATGTCTGGTTAGATTTATCTGGTTTTATTACCTTAGTCGAGTTTCACACTTCAAGCAGAATTCCGACCACGGGTAGTAGCGCCTTTGGTCGATTGGGTGTGAGCATTCGAGAAGTTCTGTTGCTCTTGCATTAAGCAGGTCTCTAATGAACTGCGACAGCGGCACTCCTTCTTTTGCTGCCGCTCGTTTCCAGCGGTCGCGTTCTGGTTCAGTCGTACGAATCAATACCTGCTTATCCGCAGGACCGTCATCTTCCTTATTAATCGTCGACACCGTCGTGTTCAGTGTCTCCGCTACCTTGTTGATTGCTGCTTTCAAGTTGTCTTGGTTCTGCTGGTTCATTTTCTACCACCTCGGCATCGATAATAGGTGTTTGGCCAAGCATTTGAGCGACAGTTTCTCGTGGAAGAACCCCAGATACGGCCATGAGTTCCAACAACTTTCTGGCTTCTGATTCAGGGTCAAATGAGTTGATTTGTTTGGGCATTCCTTCTTGACCCGCAAGGGTGGCTCGGATTGGAGTCCCCTGGACATCTTGCTGAATGTCGGTGGAAACATTGATATTTGTTTGCTCCATGCCCAACAATTTTGAGCGCCTATCCATAATGGCCAATACTTGCTGTACGGCCTTCAGGTCTGGCTCAACAGAGACCTCTGTTCCGTCATCAAGTGTCACTTTGCGATGCTGGGTCAGCGGCCACAATGCTGACTGCATGGCGTCAAGCCGCTCCAGTTCCATGCGTAGCACCTCTGGATACGCCAGCGAAGTCTCTTTATTGAGTTTGTCCAATTGGCGCGAAATAGCCAAAGAGACGACTTTTGTAGAGATGCTAAACCTTTTTGCAATTTCCGAAACTGCAACCCCAGCCTGACGCATTTTAAAAATGCGCGAATCTCGCTCCGCGAGAAATTCTTTTGTCATTGGTGTATTGCTCATATTGGCGCTTTCACTGAGGATGGCCAGTCAACCACCTCAAATGGGAATCGTTTCCCCCTTTTAATTCTAGTTGGCCACTGACGCTCATCTCGTGCACCTCTGAAATGGCGAACGTCGTAATGAAAGGCCATGCCAGTTGAGTCAGGCTGTAGTGAAACTCCAAACTCTGGCCAGCGAGACCACACGGCACTACCAAATGGCCGAAGTTCGCGTGTCGTCATGGAAGTTCCAAGGGGAGCGTGGTGTTCTAGCCACATTGCGCACTGGTAGATATCTCGTATGGTGTCAAGGTATCTTGCAACTTCAATTGCCACCGCTTCACTTGTTCGCCCACCTGGGTCAATAAAAGACTTATACAAAGGACCCATGACCAGAATCGCTGGCTGGGTCTTTTCCATCATTTCCTCCAGCACCGCCCTATCTTCTGGGAACAACAAATTTAAACCCTGCGGTTTGATAAGCAAATGCGCCTGCGGCTTGTCATTTTTTGAAACGGAGTAGGCGGCACCATAAATCGAACGAGATGTACGGCGAATAATTCTTTCTGGGTTCTCAAGGTCAACTGAAAGCGTGGTCTGTGGCCTTATCGGCTGATACGTAAACGGATGTATGCCCATTCCAACACAAATGGCGACTTGCCGAGCGAGCATTGTTTTACCAACGCCCTCAGCGGCCACAACGATAACTCGTTCATTCCGTTCCAGAAGACCAGGAATTACCCAATCATATGAATCGTCGTCCGTTTCTTTCACGAAATCAGACCAGGTGACCAACCGCCCAGTGTCCACAATCTTGGTGCTTGACGTTCTGGAAATGATGAGTTGAGCCCTGGAAAGTTTCTGGCTTTCCGACATGTCGTCGCGGTCAAGGAGGTCAATAATTTCGTTGATTGCGCGACCCTCGTGGGTATCGCTTGCCTGGCGAATCGTTTCTTTTACTTCACTATTGATTGAACCCAAATCAACCTGCTGAAGTTCTTCAATTGTGCCGCCAGATGCGATGTGGTCGGTTATATCTTTTCCCTTTTTGCACACCCAAACCTGAGCGTCGCAACCTGCATCTGCTAATTCTTCGTATACACCTTTTGCGTGCTTGAGTCCTGCTTCATCGTTGTCGGCGACAATTTCCACAACTGCACCAGCGAGGGCTTCGGTGTGGATGGGCAGCCATGTTCCAGCCCCATTGGGCATAGTCGTCGCACATATACCCATTTTGACGAGAGTGTCGGCATCTTTTTCTCCTTCTACAACCCAAATAGGTGCTCCAGTAGATTTTGCTTTAATTACTTCGGGCAAATTGTAAAGAACTCGCGGCGTATCGCCCAACTTGTATTCCCAGCCACCATTGCCGTCTGGCTTGCGCTGACGAAATTCTTTTTTGCCAGTTGCCGTATCAAGATATCGAAGTTTTTCAAATAACAGTGTGCCCGTCTCGTCAAGGTAGCGATACTTGGCGACGAGTTCAAGTTTCTTGGATTGTTTTGGTGGATACAAATCTGACATGGTGATTCCCATCGACTCACACGCCTGTTTGGTGTCGCACCGACCTGCGTGGCAGTAAACCACGACTTTACCACTTTCTCCCTCCGATACGGAAAAGGATGGATTATCGTCGTCGTTCCGACATGGGCACTTCGCTTGAAAGCCACCAGAAACACGAACCACACCTTGAAGGCGGTCCAGTACGTTCTGGAGTTGAGGCGAAATGGCCGTGTTAGACACTTTGTGCTAAACGCTTCTTAACAATTGGAGAACGCCCAAACTGCAAGTCGTAACTCACGACGAGCGATGGCGACTGAAAACCCAGCCGAGCCTTTCTGGCTACACGGCCCAAACTAATTTCCCTGACGCAATCAATACCCAGTTTGCTACGCAGGTATTCACGCTCTATTTCTGTGGTTCCACCCCAAATTCCGTAAGGCTCCGCTTTCAGTGCATAGTCGAGGCACAACTCCTGAATGGAGCAAGAAGTGCACATTTTTATGGCGTTATTGATGCGCTCCTGGTGTTTGATTCTGGCTATTCTGCTCTGCGGATGGCCCTCAATGAAAAATGTTCCTGTTGGTTCACCCTGGCAGGCGGCCTGCGAAAAATCTGGGTAATCAACTATTACTTCTTTGGGTTCAGCGGTTACATTTTGCCGTGGTGCCCGATTGTTCTGGTAGCAATTCATTCCATTTTCTTTGAGGTGTCTGCGAACTCGCTCTTTCCCAACCATGAGGATTGCCGCGATTGTGTCAGTGGATTTCCCCTCTTCGCGGAGAGATTTAATGAGGCTTTTCTGGTCCTCATCAAATTCCTTGCGTTGTGATTTGCCTGTTGACATTTTGGCTGACCCTCCTTAAAAGTGTTAATCGATGAGGCTACGAACATCACTTTCGGAAAGAAACACAACGGCGCCAGAAATTTTTTGCTCGCCGAACTTATCCACTACCGAAACTTCTACTTGCTCTAGGGACACGTTAAGGGCGTGGGCAATTGTTGCCTTTGCACGCGCAATTTCTATTTCGGTTTTTTGTATATCTATGTCAATTGTTTTTGCTGGTGAAGACAGGGACCTTATTTCTATTTCCTTTACTTGTGAACGCAAGCACCAAGCGCAGGCAAGACTTTTTGACGATGCTGCCCTGGGTCTCCTTTCGGTGTGGCCACATTCGAGTCGGTGTTCGTAAACAATATTTCCCCAGGAGCCAACCTTGTTGATATTGACTACCCTTTTTCTTGGCGCTTGACGATGTTCGCTTGTCACTTTAGATTTTGTCTATCGCATAGAAATCTTGCCAAAACTTAATTTGCAAGTTTGCATGCCAACGGGTCCACTGGTGCATCAGTATTTTTGCGGCGGAAATTTTGTCAGCATGCTGATTGAGTTTTGTCGTCATCAGTGTTGCGTCCCCTCCACCAAAAAGTTCTGGTTCTGAATCCTGCATCATCCTCATCACCGAGGAAATTTGAATATTTGAGTTGAGCGCTTCTTCTTTTTCCATCCGCGCGGCTTCTTCAATGTCGTATGATTCTCCGCCACCGCCACACATTACGACCTCGCCCGTTCGTGACATTCCCAACCCAGCGCCGCGTAACCCACGGCGTCTTTCCAATGGTCTTTTTCGTTCGGCGTCCACGTCAACCGAGCAATTTTTAGCAGCATCATCATCGCAGCAACGTCGTGGGGCAATATTTCCAATTGCCCTCGCTTTTGGGTAATCCGCGTCAGATAGTTCTGCCAGAATGCGGCGGTGGTGGTGAAGTCGGTAAGCGGGTCGCCATAATCTGCGTTTCGCTTGCCGTTAATAATGGCTTCCGTTTCGGCGAGGATTTCGCCCCTCAGGTTGTAATTTGTCACTCGGCTATCGTAGCCGTTAATGTGACTTAGGGCCTACTCTTCACGCAACGATGGGCAAATTCTTTGCCCCATGTGCAGGGGTCCCAGGGACCCCATCCAGAGACTTGGTACAACAGGTATCCAACCTTGAGGTTGATAAGGGGGTCGAGCAGGGGTTTCTGGGTGCAGACACCAAGTTGTCGGCAGGCAAGCGCCCACTTGTTTCGTTTAGGGTTGTAGTTTACCCCATTGATTTGGAGCAAGCCAGTATCCGACCTGTGGCTCCATTCCGTTACATGGGTAACGTTGCAATTTTCGTCCACCGCATCACCGCCACGACGATTTGGGCACCCACCAGATTCTCGCAGGATGATTTGGCCCAATCTTTCGTGTGTTTCAATGGGCCAACCTGCTTCAAGGGCCAATGCCGAAAGCCACGAAATATTGCCGTGCGTAAAGGCAATATTTGACTGATTTTGCTGATGCCGTTCTAATTGGATATTTTCAAGTTTTTCGTGCGGCCAAATTGGGCTTTCAGGGATGGCTGGCGCAGACACCGTTAAAACTGGCGCCTTTGCTTCCGCGGGAATATTTAAACCGAGGGCAAGAAGGGTAATAGATAACCCCCAACCGATAAAACCGTTCAACGTGTCTCTCCTGTGTTCGGGAATAAGGACTAGCGGTTGATAGTAAAAACCGCGTGTTGCATCTCAGTAGCAGACTACCTCAATTTTAGCAGAAAAGAGCCGTCAGTGACGGTTTTTGTTAAAATGTTTTACAAATTCGTCACCATCTATAACAATTTCTGGAACCGCCTCATCAATTTCTACGAGTAATTGTATTACATCTACTATTTCCACCCTTTTTTGCCCAATGACACCCAAGTGCAAAAGTTCACTGATGGCTTCATCTATTAAATCATAAACATTCACGTTTTTCGACTCCATAAGATTAATTACGCTACCACCCAAGTCAGTGTTTATAAACAACTTTTAGTAACTCTCGTTTTCGTTAGATTTATCCGATATAGTTTATTGTCATGGCACACGACATTGAAATTGGAAAACTTGGAAAAGCGAAGATGGCTTACGCCGATAGGGAAATCCCCTGGCACCGCCTTGGGGTCCCCATGAAGGGCCTGCAGACATCAGAGGCGATGCTCGCTGCTGCTGAGGCTGATTTTGATGTGGTTCTGGCTGAAGTAGCGGCGGTTGACGCCAACGGAGAAATTCTTCGCAACCCAGATGGGACAATCGTGAAAGTCACTGATTCCCGCGCCACACTGCGCGTAAACGCAGATGGAACTTTTGACGGTCTTTCTACTGTCGGCACTCGATTTACGGTTCAGCAAAATCGCGAGGTAATGGATAGGGCTCTTGACGTAGTTGGTGCCACGGATGGAGATGCGGTTGTAGACACCTGCGGTGTTCTGGATGAGGGCCGAGAGTTCTTTGCTTGCATTGACCTTGGAGCATTGGTCATCGACCCTCTGGGCGTAAACGACCAGATTCAGCGATATTTGTTGGTCAGAAACGGCCACAATGGCAAGACCCCAATCACATTTGCCAACACGAGCATTAGGGCCGTGTGCAAAAACACCGTCATGGCTGGCCTGTCATCTGCGCAAAGCGTGTTCACTGCCCGTCACACTCGTAATGCCGATAACGCGATGGAGGAGGCTCGCACGATTTTAGGAATGTCGGTTGAGTGGGCAAAAGCATTTACCGAAACAGCCAACAAACTCCTAGCGACCCCCATGAATTCAGTAAAAGTTGACAAGATTATGCAGAAAACCTTCCCTATGAAAAAAGACGAAACACAGCGGCAAAAGAATAATCGTGAAGAAATTTGGTCAATGGTGAAAGGGTTATACATAAATTCCAATAATGCTGGTGGCTATGGACAAAATGGTTGGTCGATGTACAACGCCATTGGCGAATATCTAGACCATTACCGTGATGGCAATGCGTTGGACAGGGCAAATGCTTCTATGAGCATTTATTCTTGGGTGACAAAAACCAAAAAGGAAACCGAACAGTACATCCTGTCGCTGGCATAGACCACTCAAATGAGATAATATCACCATGGGAATTTCCCAGATTGGTGGTTGCCTTTGTGTCTGAAGAACATAGCGACAATATTTTTGGCGAAGACGGACCAGACAGGAATGAATTGCTGAACTATCTTTCGGAATTCATGAAAGAGGGGCGACATATGGAGAAAATGTATCGCGAGAATTTTTGCGAACTTGTGGTGAACAAGATTTTTGAGGACTTTGGCTACGAAGGCCTTTGCAATTTGATGATTAAAATCGACGGCAAGGCAAACTGGATTTCCGACATTCTTATCGAAAACTCCGACTTTGATGACGTTATGTTCAAGAAATACGGCACTTATGATGCCACGGTGTGTGACAAAGCACGAAATACCGATTCTTTTATGGAGATGAACAGTAAAATCTGGCGCTTAAGGAAAAAATACGCTGGAATTATTGTGGACGAAATTATGACTGGTGCTGAAAAAAAATAATGAGGAAACATCCATTTAGAAGCGGAAGCCCGATACACGACACCTTGGGTTTTGTCGGCACCGCCCTCGGGCAGCGAGCGAAAGAAAAGGCAAAAGAAGCACAAGCAAAACTCCGCGCCATTTCCAAAGATATGTCCATGAATGAGTCAAATCAATGGCTCAAAGACAATTACCCAGATTGGCCTTGGTTGACGATTCAACCGTTGAAGTTCAAAATAGACAAAAACGAAAGATTCCCTAATTCAGAAAAAGACGTCGCTATCGGTTGAACTAGAGGAATCTGCTGGCGTCTAATTCAACTCCATAAATTTTTCTAAAATCCGCGCATAGTGGCTTAATCGCACGAGGTGTTCCGTGCGTAAAGTACTTACGAGTACCCAAGTGTGGCGGTGGAGTTATTACGTATTTGTTCCTTGTGTTTTCAACAACAAAGCCAAGTCTTTGAATTTCTTTAATGAATTTGTTTATTTGCTTACTTCCGTGTGTTCTTGCCATGATTTCTATATTCAATCGCCCGCAAGGCAGAACAACATGGTGTCAAATGTCACAGCCAAACTCTCAAAGCATGTTGGATTGGGGATGTAACGCCGATACCTTATAGGTCACTATGAAAAACAAACACACCCCATCACCCGAAATAACAGCCTCAGTTGAGTTAATCACACCAGTGATTGCCAAGAAAATGCTCGAGGGCAATATCGATAACCGCAAACTCCGAAAGACTCGCGTCGCACAATATGCCGACGCAATGAAACGTGGAATGTGGGATATCCAAAACGACGCAATCACCATTTCCAACACTGGCAAACTGCTCAACGGTCAACACCGATTGAGCGCCATCGTCGAAGCCGACGAGCCTTGTCAGTGCCTTGTTCTGCGAGGCGTGGAAGACAGCGCCTACACAGTGATTGACTCAGGTCTTTCACGCTCGGTAAACGACGCTCTTGTAGGTGCAGGAATAGGCTCAAATGCCACCCACACCACGCCAATAGCGAAAGTCCTTATTGCGTTTGAGGCTGGTCTGAATATTTATGACACCAACGCCATGGCACTTGTGCAACGTCAAGACGTGGTTGATTACGTCACCAAGAATACCGAACTCATTGATTGGGCCCTTGTCCAAGCGCGAAAGGCCGACGGCAATCTCGGTGGAATCCGTAGCGCATGGGGCGTGTTCGCCGTCCTTGTTGCCCAAAAGCACGGTAAGGACAAGGTTGAGGAATTCATCAACCTGTGTGTTGATGGCGTAGGACTCAAGTCGGGCGACTCACCGCTCGCCCTGCGTAATTGGGTCACTCGTCAGCGTGGCTCATGGGCTCGCACGGCAAGCAAAAACAACGTCGCCGTTTTCATCGCCGCTTTCAATAAGTGGATGACAAATGAAAAAGTGAGCGTTATTCGCCCATCGGGAACCACATGGGAAACATTCCCAGAGATTGTTGATTAATTCAGTCTCTTAAACGAGTCACGGCCAATCGTTACGGCGCGAATCAATTCCTCGGTCTTATCGTCGTTCATGCGACGCGAGATTTTGTCACCGAGGAGATTCGCGGCTAACGAACTCCGCTTGTTTTTTGACTTCTTTTTCAACTGACCTTAAACCAAGATTTGATTCGGGCAAGTACGCCCTTTTTGGTTTTCTCTGTCAACTTGAAGTCGTCGGTTTGAATGGCCTTCCATGTATCCGCAAAAAGGTCTTTAACTTCGTCGGCGGTGGGAACGTTAATTTCCACCTTGTCAACCTTGGGAAGTTGTTTCTTTTTTGCAGGAGCCTTTTTCGCGCCTGACGATTTGTTTTTTGCTGAAGTTTTCTTTTTGTTGCTCATATGTTGACCTTAATCCATTATCCCCTACGGCGAATGCAACTATTGCTAATGTCTGTTTGTGGACTCATATTTAGACCCTTTTTCAAAGATTGCCTTGACGCTTACTGCGTCCCAATTGGCCAAAAACCTCATCGTAAAGTCCGAGGGTATCGGTGAGGACCTGGCTTTTAATTTTTTTGCATGGCGGAACGATAAACCTTTTGTCTGCGTTCAAATGGAGACAAGGTGCATGAAGGAAAGCCATCTCAAGAGATTTGGAAGATGCTATGAACTTATGAGGATTTTAAGATTTAGGCTTGGGGTGCAATCCCTTACCTTCATTGCAGAGGGCTATGTGTCCGACTCAAAGCAGGATAAAGAATTGTCCCTGGCCTTTTTGGAGCCAAACTCATCAGTAAAAGAGTGCCTAACGGTCATCCATTGCGACGATTGCAGGCCCTCCGCGTCCCCAGATACATACTTGTTCTCAATGCCCTATACATATGGGCTCGGCAAGGACGTGAGATGGGGCCATTTAATGGAGTTTTCTCAAAACGCAGCAAAAACAATAAAAAGATATTCGTATCCAGCCATGCTAAATGCTGCCTTTTCGATACCAATCGACAGCGAGATTTCAAGCACAGAACTTGACACAGAAATAATCAACGACATAATCGGTCATGGATTTCTGGTTCAGGAATTTTAGTGCCCTCGGGTGGAATTGAACCACCGTGTCACCGCTACGGTTTCTACACCTTATAAGAGTGGGCCGATACGAGGGCGTATAATAGGTTATGGTCTTTTACAAAAACGATTTTCTGAAGTCCTACACGATAGGCGACAATATCAAAATAAGTCCAGCCGACAGGAGCCCATGTCCAGTATGTGGCCATCCCACTGGGGATTGTGTTGGAGACTCGCCAAAACCAGACCATATCGCTGGCATGGGCACAAACATGCTTGAATCATCTCAAACATATCTTGTGGAAGAAGACATAATTGTTGAACGACAGTTGACAAACTCAATAAAAACAAAAATTCTTGTTCACCCTAAAGGAAAAGTCATTTCTGTGACCGAAGCAAAAAAATTCGGTTTAATTTAGACTCTTTCTGTATTCGGCCCTGTGGTACTCTGGGCAACTCCAAATAACAGAGACGGGGAAACGTCATGCTTGAACAATCATTTGTAGATTCCTATTCTCAAAAAACACCTCCTTGGGGTTTTGGTGGACTTGGCGAAATAGTTTTCTTGCGTACCTATAGTCGCAAGAAGGACAACGGTGACAGTGAGGTTTGGACAGAGACATTACAGCGCGTTATCAACGGCGCCATAGAAGCGGGTGTGGCGCTCACCAAGGAAGAAAGCGAAGCGCTTTTCGACCACTGCTTCAATCTGCGCTGCTCTCTTTCTGGCCGCTCGTTGTGGCAAATGGGCACACCACTCGTAAAGAAGTTCAACGCCACGTCACTAAACAACTGCTACTTCACAAATATTGAGTCAATTGAAGATTTTGAGATGTTGTTTGAATATTTAATGCTTGGCGGTGGAGTCGGATTCTCTGTTGAGCGTTCAAAGATTCATGACTTGCCCAAAGTAAAGAGCGGTGTCACTATTTCGCATGAGCGAACCAATGACGCAGAAATTATCGTTCCAGATTCCCGTCACGGTTGGAAGCGATTACTTCATGCCGTACTTAAGTCATACTTTGACACTGGTAAATCGTTTACGTACTCGACAATTTTGGTCCGAGAGTACGGCGCGCCGCTTAAAACATTTGGCGGAACGGCGAGTGGACCTGGCGCGCTCATCGAAGGTGTTAACGACATATGCAAGGTTATGGATAATCGGGTCGGCAAGAAATTGCGCTCAATTGACGTTCTTGATATTTGCAATATCATCGGACGTATAGTCGTATCTGGTTCATCGCGTCGTTCTGCGCAAATCGCAATCGGCGACCCAGACGATGTGCTGTTCATTCGCGCCAAGAACTGGTCTTCTGGCTCTGTTCCTGCATGGCGGGCGAATAGCAACAACAGTATTTACGCCGACTCATACGAGGAAATCATGCCCGAGTTGTGGAAGGGCTACGACGGTTCTGGTGAGCCATACGGTCTCGTCAACCGTAAGTTGGCTCGCAAGTATGGCCGCCTAGGAGAGCAGAAAACGGACAATTCAATTGAGGGTTTCAATCCATGTGCCGAAATTGGTCTTGCTGATGGCGAGTCGTGTAACTTGGCGACCATTTTCTTGCCGAACGTTGAATCCAAGGAACAGTTGTTCGAAATTTCGACTCTTTTGTACAAGGTGCAAAAGCACATCACGACCATGTCATATCCGTATGACAAGACAACCAACATCGTGCGAAAAAACGCGCGCCTTGGTCAGTCAATCACTGGAATTTTGCAGTGTTCGGATGAGCAGGTTTCATGGCTGGATGATGCCTACACGCACCTTGAGGAATTTGATGCCGAGTGGAGCCGCAGCAGCAATCTTCCAAAATCCGTTCGCCTTACCACTGTCCAACCATCAGGAACATTGTCGCTTTTGCCAGGCGTTACGCCAGGAATTCATCCCGCATACGCCAAGTTCTATACGCGCCGTGTTCGTTTCGGCTCCTCCGACCCATTGGTGGAGGCATGCCGTAAGCGTGGCTACAAGGTTCAATGGGACATCGGTATTGATGGACGTGAGGACCACACCCGTTATGTGGTCGATTTCCCGTGCAAATCGCCAGACGGTGCAGTTCTTGCCGCTGAAATGACTGCAATTCAGCAGTTGGAGTGGGTGAAAAAAATGCAGACAGTTTGGGCCGACAATGCTGTGTCTGTGACGGTTTACTACCGACTTGAAGAACTTTCCGAAATCAAGGACTGGCTGTCAAAGAACTACGACTCGTCAGTCAAATCTGTTTCATTCTTGCTGCACGCCGACCACAACTTCCCACTCCCCCCATACGAGGAGGTAACAGAAGATGATTACAACAAGGCAGTGGCCAAAATCGACATGTCTGTTCCACTTGTCCAACGCTCATTCGATGGCGAATTAACCATGGACGACTGTGCAACTGGGGCTTGCCCGATTAAGTAATGTGGGGCCAGGCCCTCGTAGCCCAATTGGATAGAGCAACAGACTTCTAATCTGTAGGTTCCAGGTTCGAGTCCTGGCGGGGGTGCTAATATTTTTGTGTGCCTGAACTAAATGCCAACATACCGCCAATTCATTGCCTCGTCAGGGGAAACTTTCTTCGCAATCAAGTTGACAGTCACGACAAAAAGTTCCCAGTAGTAATTTTTGGAGTTGCATCAATTACCGACAGGGCCCCAGTTTTTCACTTCCTGATGGAGGACGGTGGCGTTTGGTGGAGGGCACCGATAAATGCTTTTTGCATGAGAGAAGATAGCCCAGTTGTGGACATCCACGACTTGGTTATGTGGAACTGCTTTTCCCCATACATATCCGTCACTGTTTTTGAGCAAATGGCGACTATGTCGATGACGTATTTGGACCGTCACAAGAAAGATGTCGACGGCAAGTACCTGTTTACTTTGGACTGGCATCATCCAGAAACAAATATAACTGACACTAATTATTCAACCAGCCCGTCAGACCACAAGTGTGGTCACGTCATCCAAAGAGTCGACGGAAATTTCGCCATACAACCCAATAATAGAGTGCGACTCTGGGACCCGTCGTTTACCACTAAAAGAGGAAAGAATCTAATAAATAGACTCATAAGTGACAGAATTTTTGGGGTCGAAGATGGAAGCAAGTGGCTCACGTCTGACGACAGCAAGTTCGACTACGAAGTGACAAATCTAAATGAGTAATTTAAATATTTCCACCGACAACAAGGGCCGCTCCCTATATCCGATAGTCATCAGGGAGTCTCGCTATAACGGCGTGTACGAAAACGGCATGTGGCATGCGATTGCCAACTGCGTATCGGAAACCTGGAACATGGAGTACTTTGAGTATCTCTATGGCGACGATGAAGATGCGATTGCCTTTTGGTGGGAGTCGGAGGCTGCCAAAAAAGTGGGCGTTGGCGTCACACCAGATAAAGCCCTTGAAGACCTATTTAGGAAACACTTTGCCTGATTACTCCCACATGTCTTTCGGGATTCGCCACGACTGAACGACTTTCCTGAAAGTCTTTACAGCACTAATCGTAATCAGCGGCAACAAAAACCAAAATAGAGCCATCTGCTTTATTTCTTTTTTAAAATCATCTTTCATGGGCATCCTATTCGTGACCAATAACGCACAAAAATACCACATTGGTTAGTGCCATGTGTGTCAAAATAGTAAAATGATTTTTTTACTTGTTCTGACATCGATATACGCCCTTATGCATTTTGCTGCCAAGAAGGCTGTGGATTCCTATGATGGTTGCTACGGAGCGGACAAAGACCTATTCTTCTATGAAAATACACTCCCCAGGACAGTCCTCGGCAGACTGGATAACGTCGTCAAGTAACTGTTCGGGTATTTCGGCTGTTGCCGTCATTTGTAGTTTTGGGCCGTCGCCCTTCCCATCTGGGCCAAGTAAGTTGGGCCATTCTGCATTCTTCACATAGGCAAGCCCGTCCGTATGCATCATAAAAACGTTTGGCGCTAGTTCCGCGCATAGGCCATCGCCAGTACATAGGTCCTGGTCAATCCAAACTTTCACTTCTTTTTATTCTTGTTCACTAATTCCGACGGGATTGCCGCCAATCGGCAATAGCCACCTGGCTCAATTTTCGCTTTGATTATTTTGCAAACGTTGGCTGACTCAAAATGAGCACAATTTTCACACCTGACACCTATTGCGTAATTCTCATTTTTGGCTCGTGATTCATATCCGACCCAGATTCCATTCTCGTCTTTATCGGCCAATTTTCCAAATCTAATGGCGATTGATTGCATCGCCGAGATGAACTCTTTTTCTGCTGGTGGGTGATATGGGGGAACCTTCGCCGTTGGGTCATCATGCAACGCTTCAATGCGCACGCCCTTGATTTCGCCTTTGTAGTTGCCCCAGGTGTTATTGCTCATCTTCCGTATCGCCTTCTCCGCCCCTTCTATTTGAAGAAATCATTAATCCAGCCAAAGTCCCAGTAATGAATGTCGCCACGGAAGACAAAACAGTAAAGAACATCTTGTCATTTTCTGCTTGTGCCCCAATCGGCTGGGCCACAAATACCAATGCGTACAACACGCCAATCGTCGTAACCAAAAGAACCACCCCAAGAATGCACCCAACAACAAACTTGAGCCTCGCGTCAAGTTCCTCGGATGTGTATCTTCTTTTCACGACTCCACCTCTGCCCCAACCAAATCTCTCCAGCAAATGTTTTCTATTTCGCACATCGGCGGATTGCATTCTTTTTTCTCCCAGTTATCAGGGTCTTGGCATTTATATCTGTAGTGACCCTGATAGCCACACGAGGCCAAAATAAACATCAAAGAAGCGGCGATGATTAACTTTCTCACCTAACCATTATAAAACACAAAGACCTGGGCTTTCACCCAGGTCCCTGCGCATTGTCCTAAGGTATTTAGGAACTTGTATCTGAATTAAATCAGACTGCCGAACCAGTCGCGGCTCCAGCAGTCGTGGTGCCATTCTCCTGGTAGGTGTTCACGTTGGCTGCGGTCAGCACGCCACCGTCGTGTGCGCCACGGCGGAAGGTGAGTGCGTACTCGTTGGAGCCTTCACCGTCAAGGTTGTACTGGTCGACGACCAAGGTCACCATGAGGTTTGCACCTGCGGTGCCGCTGCCGACCTGCGAGAGGTCTACGGTCAGAACCTGACCAGCAGTGAAAGTCGTGTTGGCTTCGGTTGCCGAAAGGGCAATCGCGTCATCGCTCGAGGCGCCATCGGCAATCGAGAACGAACCCATTACGGTTGCACCCTTTTTGATGTCGAAGGTCAGTGCCGCACCTACAGGAGCGGTCGTCACTGCACAAGCACCGCCTGCGAGGCGACCCTTGAACGGCATGACGAACTTGACTTCCGAAGAGGTCGAAAGCGTCCCAGGAATCTGGGCCGTGACGGTTGATGGGTATGGATATCCAGTTGGCTGACTTGCCATAATTAATTCCTCCTATGGAATTGTTGTTGACACAAAGAGTAACACATGAACGCCCTACACACTGCAACTTTTTATGACAACAGTTATACGCACTTTATTTAAACATTTGTTGACTGCAAATTAGTCAATAAAATCAGGACAAAGTGCAACTTTTGTTATTCGTATATTTTCTTTACAAACCCAACATCGGGCATTTGTCTCGCTTTTCCCTTTGCCGCAAGGTCAACCCATACGCCGCGTTCGTGGTATCTGTCGTCGCTGAGGTCCCCGTCTACAACTTGAATTCCCAAAAATGACTCCAGGGTTTTGCCATTCTTCTTCCTGTTTGTAACAAGTGCTGCCGTTCCGCCCCTGGAAAGAAAAGAACGGACCCTTGCCAAATCAGATTTTTCATTAACACTGTAAACGGCCCTGTATTTTTCCCCAACTTTCCCATCTCCATGCAAAACTGCTGGATTTTTGGTGTAGTCGTAAATATAAACATTTGGCATTTTGGGATGACCGTTAGAGAGTGTTGGCAGTATTTGATACCATCGCAAATCACTGTTCACGTTCAATCGAACAAGGACCTTTTCGTTTTCATCGGAATGCTTTTTTATTTCCGAGCCAAGTATTCGCAAAAAATCAGCAGGATGTTTGGCGAGAAACTGTGTTTTGATATTTCTTGCTTTCTGGACGCTTGAATATCTTCCGTTTCCGTTGTCCAGAACACAAACACTCGTGCAGTGTCCCCGCCAGGCACAAGTTTCGATTCCAGAAACATTCGCATGCTGAATCGTAAGACCGACGGTATATATTTCTGACTTCTTGAGTTTGTGTTGAACGTCTGGCAAGGTCAAAAGGTTGGCATACGAGCCGAACCCATTTTGAATTCTGAACTCCTTCAAGGCCGCTTTGGATTCCTTTACGCCGATGCCGTCGACACCGTCATTAAAAGCCTTGTCAAGTTCTTCTCCTTTTGATTCCAAGAGAAACGAAAGGACCTGCTTTACTTCTCCTTCTTGAACTCCACCCATGTCTTATCACCAACTCCGTAATATTCTCTGGCAAGGCCAGCCTGAATGATGTCCGTATTCAGGCACGCTGTGGTGGGGTTTTCAACTTTTTCCGAAGAATAAATCTTGGCAAGAATTCTTCCATACTTATCGTTTTTGTCGGGGATGGTATTGACAAATACCCACTGGTGGCCCGTCAGCCAGTCCTTGGTGAATGACTTGGCCTTAAGGCCCATTTCTTTTTCCGCTAGGTCTTTTGTTCTTGATTCTGGGGTATTCACGCCGTATAGACGAACGCGAATCTTATGGTGAATATTGAAACCAAGGTCAATCATCAAGTCGATGGTGTCTCCATCAATTACATCAAGAACCTTTGCTCCGTACCAAAACCGATTCATGGTCAGACCATGTCGCCTGGCTGATATCCCCCTGGCTTCTTTCTGGGCGCAGGCCCTGGTCTGCCGTATCTATCAACTGGTCGCTGTGGTCTTTTCGCTCTGTTACGAGCATCTTCCACCCGCTCGCTACTTCTATCCCGAGGGCGCATGCGCTCCTGACGAGTCTCCTCGGCCCTGTTATTCCTTTCGGGTGGGGGCTGCAGTCTGTCAACTGGTCGCTGCGGTCGCTTTGCTCTATTGCGAGCATCTTCTGCCTGCTGGGATGACGTATCCTTGGGTCGCAAACGCTCAAAGCGTTCGGTTTCATTTCTTGCTATTGCGCCAGCCTTGCGTCTATTGCGCGCATCTTCTGCATCCTGAATCGAAGTGTCCTTCTTTGGCTCTGGATACCTGTCGGGAGGTAGGCCAGGAACGTAGCCATCTGGGAGTTTTGGCTTTGGAGGTGTAGGGCCAGGGGTCGGCTTTGCTTTTTTCGGCTCACCGTCACGCACTCTTCTGTCGTATTCGGCTCTTGCTGCCTTTCGGCGAGCACGCTCGTTGTCGTCACGGTCTGCTTTTTTGGCGTTTGCCGTAACGCCTTGTTTCCTTAATTGATTAAGAACGAAACGCTTTCTGTCTTCACGCTGATTAAAAGTTTCCCTTGCGGAAGAGCGAGCATCTCTCTCTGCATCACCTCTTGGCTTTGTGGATTGGACTCCCTGCTTATTGAGTTCTCGGTTTACATGACGCCTTCTGCGCTTCTCAAGATACGAGTTACTCATCTTCTTGTAGGGCTTGCGCTTTGGTGTTGGTTTTTCATCTGGGGTGCCATCAAAAACAACTCCGTCACCATCCCTGTCGACCATTTCTGCATCTGGAGTATTGCCAGTTGCACCGATGGTTGGCCCCAATTGTTTTACGTAGACATCGTCCCAGGCGTCTTTCTTTTTGCTCTTCTTGGCATTCCCGTAACGCTCAAGCATTCGCCTGCCCTTTGCCGCCAACTCGGCAGCGTCTGAGGCATTCTGTGGAACCGACTCGCCCCATGCAGCAGCAGAAAGGGCAAGGCGTGTTGGCCTCCCCTTTTCGTCCTTCATTGGGCCAGACGGGTTAGTGAAAAATCTTGTGAGGAAGGAGCCTTTGCGGCGCATCTTTTCTGGCGTATCTGCTGCACCTTTTACCCCAGGCTTGAGGTTTGCTCCTTCTTTGCGCTTGAAGTGTGCGCGCCCAGCAGCGGTAAGCCCACCTTTGGGGTTTCTTAATTTCTTCTCTGCCGCTTTAATTTCAATTTCTTGTTCTGGACTAAAGTAGCCATCAGGACAGCACTCATCGGCATCCGATTTGGTGTCAACTGGAACACAGTTCGGCACCATCTTGCCGCTTTTGCCTTTTTTCATGCCGACTTGTTTGTAGCCTGGCCAACAAGGACCTTCTCCTTTGATTTCAGTATCGTCGGATATTTCCTTATATGTTCTTCTTTTCTTTTTGCCGTTTCTTCTATTTGTCAAAGCCCTTTTTACAAATGTAAATTCAGTGTCAAAAAGAAACTTCAACTCTTCGGCTCGTTCGCTATCGTTTTGTTCTGGGTAAAGCGAGGAGAAATCTTCGTCGTCAATGGCGTTGAGGTACTCAACTACTTTAAGTTCTTTTTCGCTGTAATTCTCGTCATCCTCATCTTCGTCTTCATTGTCTGGGTCTTCCTCTGGGTCAAATCCATCACCCTTAGGTTTCTTAACACCAGGCTTTGGCTTCCCATCAAAGTCAACACTATGCGCACCACCCATACCCATAACCTTCAACTCACCAGTTGACTCGTCTATGACCGCCAATGCGCGACCGTATCTGGCCACCATTTCTTCAAGGCTTTGCGGGTCTCCCGAGTTGTGTTGCATAACGATTAGTCCTTGTCTCCGTAATCTTCAGCCGTCAGCGGTTCTGGATTCGGATTATTTTTTTTCCATTCAGCCAATTTTTCTGTTTGTCCCTCTTGTCCTTTGATTTCATTCCTGAACCTATCCAAGGCCAAAAACCAACGGCCCCTAGGTGTTGCCTCCAATCGTTCCCGCATCGCAATCTCTTCATTGATGCGTATCATGGGGTCGTTTAAACGTTCCACTACTGCATAAAGATATTCCATCTGAGCGGCATAATCCTCTGGACGTTCTGGGTCGTATTTGGGCATTCTTACGCTGGCCATTTATCTCTTCTTTTTCTTTTTGGTGGGTGCCTGTGGGGCAATTCCGTACATGGCGTTTGCCCATTCTTCGAATTTTTCGGGTATTGCTTTCGAGTTTAACGCAAAACGACCGAACTCCGTTGTATGCTCAATTGGCTTTTGAGACATGAACAATTTTACTCCCTATTTCTTCAGTCAAGCGAAAGTTTAGCAAACATTTGCTCAAGAGTATTTTTGTTTTCTGGTTGACAATAAAAAAACTTCAAGGCCAATGCAGCATTGAGCAGGTCATTTTCGATGCCAGAATCCACTACGTCTTCAGCCAATAACGCCGCTACAGTTTCTGCTTTCTTCAATATTTCTTCATCCACACCCACAAAAGTCCGCAACATTTCATCACGTTCGTCTTGAGCGAATGGTTTAAACATAAGTGCCAGTATAAAGCAACACCCCCGCCTTCGCCGAAGGTTTTCGGCTAGGGCGGGGGCGACGCTTAACTCGCGTCAGCCTTTATCAGGCTGGGGCGCTGTCGAACGAGACACGCACGAACGACTCTGGACGCTTGACGGCCAGCGCTAGGCGCTGTTCGGCAAGAATCACAATCGCGTTGCGGATGAAGAAGTCCGCATGCTGCTCGCTGACTCGGATGCTGGCTTGCTCGCGGTCGTAGAGTTGTGCACCCTGGCCGAACGAACCGATAAGTGCGGTTCCCTCTGGCATGGCGACTGACTCAACCAACGGCACTCGCCACACCTTCGGCTCGCCGCCAAGGGCAACCGACTGCGCGATGAGGTATTGACCGTTTCCATCCTTGGTCAATTCGATTTGCTCCCAGTCATTCGGGTGAATGACGATGCCTGATGGCTCGTAGTAAGCCAACAACGAAAGGGTGATTGCACGACGGAGTGCATCCGCGCGCGAGTCCTTCTTTTCGTTTGCAGCAGCGTTTGCACCAGACGACCAGTTGTAGGTCTGGATGCCAGGGGTCTTCAAGATGCCGAGCAGGTTTTCACCAGTGCCGTCACCCTCGAGAATCTGAGCATCTTCCTGCAGGCGCAGGCCGTACATCAGTTCGTTGTCGATGATGCCACGAAGTTGTGGTTCATCGGCGAGAACGTTGCGGTGCGCTGCTTCCCAGTGGGCCATCGTCTTGACCGAAGTCTGCGCGCCCTCGAAGGTCATGCTTGACTGCGGCTTGATGCCGAACTGATTGCCGACACGCTCAGCCACCATGGCCGCGTTGTTGACAAAACCAGTTTGCTTGAAGTACTCGATGACCGTTGAGTTCGTCGAACGTGCTGGGAAGAGGTCACGGACTCTCTTCGTGCGCTTCGCAGGAACAATCATCGGGTCGCGTTGTACGGTTCCGAACACGGCGTTGGCGTTGTTGCCAAGAGTGCCAGTTGGGAGCGTGGTGTACACGTCCTTCACTTGAATCGAGCCGTTGTATTGGAACGGAGCCGACATGTTGGCGCCGTTACGACCATTGGCAAGTGACTTGAACTCTGGTGAGCCAAGGAACGCTTCGCCAATGCTGCGGGTCTCGAGTGATGTGAACTGCTGGGCCTGAGCGGCGGCTGCCTGAGCAACCGAGTCCTTGGCCTGCGAACCACCCCATGCTTCGACTTCGCTCAATTGCTCAAGGCCACCGATGAGTGACTTGATTTCGCGAATATCGCCCATGTTCTTGTCGAACGCGGTCTTTTGGGCAGAAGAAACGACAACTACGCCGTCTTCTACGCGGAAAGAATCGGCAATTGCCTTATTCTCCGACATTTTGGAACGAAGTGCGTTCTGCAGTTCGTTCAATCTTGATGTGTCTTGGGTAGACATTTGATTTACTTGCTTTCTGTTGTGAGTATTTGGACTTGTTGCTTTTTGGCTCAGGTAAGCACCCAGCCCTAGATATCAAAGATACATACAATAAAGTTCGCGTAGTGTAACTAATTTGGCAAACGAATATGTGTAAATAGATAAACTACTTAGGGGGGAAATTTCTCCTAAACCAACTGATATCCGACCCTCCGCCCCTACCTCCGTGCTGTAACGCCCACGCCTCAAACTTTGGGTCGTCAAATGATTGGAAAACTCCATTTTCAATTTTTGCGATTACTCTTGGCGCGGCCCCAAACGGAACGTCCATGTCCCAGATGTACATTGTTTGCGTTTGGCCCCTTCGTAGATGGTCTGTAATAAATCCGTATAGCCCATCGCCCTTTGCTATTACCTGACTTATTGGAAGTTGGCGTCCACCTTGAGCGTTTCTTTCCTTAAGTCGTCTTATTGCTTCTTGATAGGGGAGATACGGAATATGAAATATTTTTTCGTAAGTATTGTCCTCGGTTGTTTTGTAATCGTATAAACGAAGACCCGTGCCTTCAGTAACGATATCCATCCCCTCTTTTTGAGCGTCGTTGACCGTATGCGTAGCAGAATGCGCAGATTCTCTGTGTACTCGCTCGGAACCACTTCCACCGTTATAGCCCTCAATGCCAATCTTTATGAAGTCTGGGTCGACGTGGGCCGCTTCTGTTTTGTTAGGAATGAGTCCCTGCTCTTCTAGATATTTGGTTAATGTGCTTTTGCCCATGCTGCCTGGTCCAATGATATGAAAGTGCCTTCTTTTTCCTGCTGGCCTATTTCTTTTATCTTGCCTAACTCTGTCAAGAATTATCTTTGCCATTCTTCTTGCACCGACATTTGCATATTGGGCAACATCCGTAGATGAGTCACCAGAAGACCTTAAACCTCTCCTGCCAGAAGTGTTTTCTGGTCCAAAGTTTTTGTAAAATCGAAGCAGAGTTTTCCAGTCCCTATCGGAAAGGTCGCCGTCTTTAATTTTCTTTTGAGCGATTGCATATGGGATATTGAACGAAGGCCGCCCATTGGCCCAATTGACCATATGCGTCTTGGACGGCTCGGGCCATTCTTTTGGCGGAGTCTTTTCCATGAGGCTGATACTGAAACCAGATGAACGCAATCCAACAACCGAGTTGTTGCGCCCTGATGAACGAAGTCTCTTTTCATTGGAAATATCAACATCTCTTGTTGTTGTGTCAACCGTAGTGTCTTTGTCTCCCGTCATCAATAGATTAATTTCCTCTTGAGAGAAACCCATTTCTTTGAGTTTTTCTATTGTCGACTCCAGATTTTCCTTGCGTCTATCCAACTGCCTCGTGGGTCTCCCACGCTCATCTCTTCGAATCATGCCATCGCCGCGAGAAATTTGCGAGCCTTGGCTTCTCAGCGAATCGCGTTTTTTGTCGGCTTCCGTATTTCTCTTTATGGCCCGCTTGTATAGTTGCTCCGCTCTTTGTTTGCTCACCTTGAGTTCATTGGCAATTTCCTGAAGAGTTGCTCCATTGGCGCGCATTTCTAGAATCTTCTTGTCTCTTTCGTCCAGTTCGCCAGGTCCGAGTTTGGCAGCACGAACCTGTCGCCCATCAAGCGAACCATATTGGCCACGTGAACTTCTTGTTTTGCGGATTTTCATTTTTTCTTTTTTGTCTGGCTCAAGCCATGCTTCGCCCCAAATAAGTGCTGGATGCAGGTCCAGTGCCCTTAGAGACAGTTTGTCTGCGTCTTGTGGGTCAAGTGACGCGTCTTTTTCTTACATGGCATCAATCACTTCTCGAGAAACACCCAGCACTTCTGCCTGCTCGTCCCTATCTCGGCGGAGTCTCACTCTGTCAAATTTTAACAATTCCGACGCTTTTAGTTTTCCTCTTTTTTTAATTTTGTCAGGAGTCAACCAACTATTATCATTCTTTGACTTCCACCATTTTTTATCTGGGTTAACAGGAACATTTTCACCAGAAGACCTTAACCTTGCAAAATTTGAAACAGTTGACCGTGCTGGTGCTGGCATTTCTCGCCATGTTCCGTCAAAAATTAAGCCGTCTCCGTCAACGTCGCGACGCAATCTGGGGTCCTGAATACCATCAATCCTTGCAGTCGACCTCATTCCTCTTCTCATTCTTCGTGAAAGCGAACCAGGCGAATTGATGCGGCCAATGGCCCGACCCAGAAGACCCTTATTTTCATTTAGGTCATCGAATAAAGATTTTTTTCTTATCCCAGAACGGCGTGTTTCGTTCTGGAGTTCTCTTCTTACTATTGTCCTAATCATTCTTCTGTTTTCTTCTGCTTGACCTCTTCGCCCAAGAAAAGTTGTCCCAGCACGGCGAGCATAATCGCTATTGTTCGTGCATGGCATCCAAACGGTTCGCCCACTTGCAGATGGCATTCGCCTGACACCTATGCACCCAAGCATCCTGCTTCGCTTTCTTGCAGATTCGATATCCGTAAATACATCTGGGTCATTATCCCTTGGTGAAACGCCAGGGATATAGGCCTTTATGCCACCTGAGTAAATTGTTGAATTTATTGGCGCAGAAACTATCCCACCACCTTCAAGCGTGGCGAAACCAAGGGGTCTCGATTCGTTGAGTTTTTCCCACCCACGTTTCTTCTTTTTGCCTTTTGCTTTTCTTGTGTTATACCTGGCATGAAGGTCAACAAACGCTGTTTTTTTCTTGGGTTCCGCTTCTCCAGAAACCCTCAACAATTCCTCGTGCGTTTCGCATGGCATCCATTTCCCATCATGCTTGTGTGCACCAGTACAGCCAATCCATTGCGAAGCCCGCAGCGCAAAAACTCGAGAATTGGTGTCAGATTGCTCATTGGCCATGAGCCAAACCTACTTTTGTTGCTTTGGTTTCCAAGCCTGCATCAAGGCTGAAATTCTGGTTTCTGGAAATCGCTTTCTATATAGGCGAGCCTCGTCCAAATCTTCAGAAAATTCTTCTTCGACTTCATTGAATATTGTGGAAAGCATTTTGCCATCCATGTCATATGGAGTCTTGCCCTCTTTTATAAGGCGCTTTGCCTCAGTCGAGTATGTTTCATTAACATCCCTTATTGCTTCGGCCAAGTCTTCTCCACGCTCGCTTATTGTTGGAAAACCCCAATCTGGTTCAACTTCATCGCCGCCGTCTATTTCGCTAAAAGGTGGATAATCCATGAGGCTAAGAAGTTCTTTTTCTGCTGCCTCCATTGTCTTGATTCCCTGTGTGTAGTCCATGATTATGCGTACCTCTTTACGATGTCGTCTCGTCTGGCGATAAGTGTATCAGCAAGTGCTTTTGCTCTAGCAGGGTCGCTGATAATCGCTGAGACGCGCGCCCTGATGTCGGCGTCAGTTACATTACCAAGTGCTTTTGCCTGTTGCTTAATTGCGGCGGCCGTAATTCTTGTGTAATTGTAAGTTCCATTCTTTTTCATTGAGTCTATTTCGCCGACCGTATTGCCCCAGTTCTGGCCTTTTCGTGCGCCTTGTGCTCTGAAGTCGAGTGAGCCACCGACATCAAGACGAACTGCGTTTCCATTGCTATCAATCTTTATGTTGTCATTTAGCGGAGCATCCCAGTTGGCAAGCCAGGCATCCACCACATATCCCTTAAGCGCTTCGTCCTCGTCTGCTTGCGAATTAGGCATTCGTGATTGGACCATGCGGGAAATAGTCACTGGCTGTCCGTTTCGGGTACCCACCTGAACATCGGCGCTTTGGACTCCAGCCAACTTATACAATTCTGAGGCAAGTGCTTCAGTCTCCATTCTGTCCTTGTCATCTGGCGTCCCCTTCGGGAGTTTCGTGTAATACTGCGTGCCATCTGGAGCAGTCAAGAGAGTCGCTGGATTTGAGCCAGTTGATTGAGGCCTACTCGAAGTCCACGAAGAAACATCGACTGGTGATTTTGCTCCTTTTCCATCCGTAGAAGGGGTTGGGGAGGATGGCGCACTCGGAGGTGGGGT
>SXGQ01840702.1_pt1 | contig 25905 bp, 20 predicted proteins | sample 3178371 | NCBI WGS metagenome assembly SXGQ01 (sample SAMN11356859, study PRJNA531348) | freshwater metagenome | isolation source: freshwater sample F1-20 | place: China: Fuxian Lake, Yuxi | collected 2017-12-25 | reverse complement strand
TTCTTCGCGATCGAGACCACCAGGCGGAGGTTGGCTTCGACCAGTTCCTTTTTCGCCTGCTCGGCCTGCGCTTCACCGCGCATGATCACTTCGAGCGTGTGGCGGAGGTGGTCGACGCTCTCCTCGAGATCTTCCGTGCGGGTCTTGATCTCGGCCTTGAGATCGTTCATCCGCTTGGTCATCGCCTTGCGCTCGTCTTCCTTGAGCTTCGGCTTGCGGACCTTGAGCAGCAGTTCCTTCTTCAGCTTGTCGTGCTCGCGCTGCTGCTTCGAGACGCGCTCGACGATGTCCTTGACCTCCTCGACGAGGCGGCGCTTCACCGGTTCGGTGAACTCAATCTTGCGGATGTAGCGCGAGGTCTCGACCTGGCCGCGCATCAGCTTCCAGCGCTGGCGGCGGTACTTCTTCTTGTCGGCCTTGGGAATGCCCTCGAGCTTCTCGTCGTGCTTCTCGACGCCGAGGCGCGCCTTGCGCACCGCCTCGACCTGCTTCAGGAACTGCTGCGCGCGCTCCTCGATGCGGTCGTCGGTGATCTCTTCGTCGTTGAAGATCACCAGCTCGCGAATGGTGCGCTCGCCGGCCTTCAGCGCGTCGCCCATGCGAATCACCGCCTTGGTGATCGCCGGCATGCGCGAGATCGACTTGATCACCGAGAGCTTGCCGCGCTCGATGCGGCGGGCGATTTCCACTTCGCCTTCGCGCGTCAGCAGCGGCACGGTGCCCATCTCGCGTAGGTACATGCGGACGGGGTCGTTGGTCTTGTCGAGCGAACCAGGGGTGAGGTCCAGCTCGGGCCCTTCGCCTTCCGGACCCTCCTGCCGCTCGATGCCCTCGCGTTCGAGCTTGTAACCCTTTTCCGAATCGACCAGCTCGATGCCCGCGCTCGCGAACACCGCGAGCAATTCCTCGAGGTCTTCGGGGTTGGCGGTCAGATCCGCCGGCAGCAAGTCATTGACTTCGTCGTACAGGAGATAGCCTTTCTCCTTGCCGATGACAATAAGCTGACGGACTTCATCGAATTTCTCTTCGAGCGCCAAGGCCATATTCGTGTTTTTCCTCAAGAGTGCGGAGCCCTCTATTGTAGCTCTTTTGGCGGCTTCATCGCTTCCAGTGCGCGCACCATTTGCGACTTCTTGGCCAGCAGAACCATGGATGCCGGGCCGCTATCCCCCATATCTTGCAGGCGTTTGAGCTCCCTTTGGACCTCGGCCAGCTCACGCTCGAGCCGGACGTACTTCAGGGCCACGACGCACAAATCCGGAAGCACCGCAGGAGGCGAGGGTTCGGCGGCCACGGAGGCCAGCAACTCTGCTTCCTGCGTATTTAGACGCTCCATCAGCGCACCAGGAACATCCTCGGGCCTGACCGTGAGTTCTTGCGCCGTCCGCAGGATGTGGGCCGTGCTAAGTCCTTTCAGGTCTTCAGGTTCGAGCTGGTTCAGCCATTGAAGCGTGGTCGCCGGGTCGTGGACCAGGCTCCAGATGAGGCCTTTCTCGGCCTTCCTCACGTTTCCCTGGAGGCTCGGCACCCGCTCAGCCGGCAGCTCGGTTTTGCGATTCGCGGCTGCCTTCCTGATCTCGGCTCGAACCACGTCTTCCGTCACCCTCGCCTTGTGGGCCAGGCGGTCGGCAAACTGGTCGCGGACGGCCGGGTCGGGAATGCGGGCGGCCACCCCGAGCATTCGCTTGAGAAAGTCCCGGCGGTTGTCGTCCCGGGTCAGGTCGATGCCGGTGGCTGCCCGGTCGAGCAGGAACTCCAGATAGGGACGCGAGTGCTTGAGCTGCTCGCGAAAACCCTCGGCGCCGTTCTTCTGGATGAACGTGTCAGGATCGCCGCCACCCGGCAGCGTCATCACGTTCACGACGAACCCTTCGGCGACCAGCAACTCCGAACTGCGCTCGGCCGCGGTCTGGCCGGCGCTGTCGGGGTCGTAACAGAGCACCGTCTTTGACGTGAAGCGATGGAGGATCTGCGCCTGCTGCGGCGTCAGCGCCGTGCCGCACGTCGCCACCACGGGGAAACCTCCCGCCTGGTAGACCTGCGCGAAGTCGAAGTAACCCTCGACAATGATCGCGTAGCGCACCTTGCGCAGATCGCCCTTCGTCAGGTTGAGGCCGTAGAGCGTGCGGCTCTTGGTGTAGATCGGGGTTTCGGGCGAGTTCAGGTATTTCGGGACCTGGTCCTTCTCGAGGGCGCGGCCGCCAAAGGCGATCACCGTGCCGGTGTCGCGCGCAATGGGCACCATCAACCGGTTGCGGAATCGGTCGACCGCGGTGCCATCGTCGCGCCGGCTGACGAGTCCACTGGTCACCAGCTGCAACGGCGAGAAGCCCTGTTTCAGCAGCCGCTGCCGCAGGGCATCGCGGCCTGGCGGCGCGTAACCGAGTTGCAGCTTCTCGATCGTCTCGGGCTTGAGGCCGCGCTCTTTCAGCAGGTAGTCGCGGATGCGTGCGCCGGCGGGCGAGTCGAGTTGTTCGCGAAAGTGGGCGACGGCGATCTCGTGGATCTTGACGAGGGCCTCGCGTTCGGCGGCCGTTTCGCGATGCTCGCCGCTGGCTTCGAGCTCGGGGATCGGGATGCCGAACCGGCTGGCCAGGCTGCGCACCGCTTCCTGGAAGCCGATCTTGTCCTGCAGCTCCATGAACTTGAAGACGTCGCCCCCGACACCGCAGCCGAAGCAGTGGAAGAAGCCCTTGTCCTTATTGACGGTGAACGACGGGGTCTTCTCGCCGTGGAACGGGCACAGCCCCTTGTAGGTGGCGCCGGCCTTGCGCAGCGAGACGGAGTCCGAGATGACGGCGACAATGTCGGCCGCCGCGCGCACTTCATCGATGAACGTCTGGGGAAAGAGGGCCACGGTGCGCTTTCGGCTAACACCCGTCAGCTTACCGCGTTCGGCGCCAGTCGGGCGCGGCAAAGCCAGTCGAGCTGCCGCCAGGACGGTCGGCCGTCAATGGGGCAGTGCTAGTCTTTTAGCTCCACGATCGTGGCACCGCCGCCACCCTGGTGGTCCGGGGCGGGGTAGTGCTTTTCGACCAGCGGATGGGTCTTCAGGAACGCCTGCAGCCCTTTGCGCAGTGCGCCGGTGCCATGGCCGTGGACGATCCGCACTTGCGACACGTCGGTGACCATCGTGTCGTCGAGGAAGCGCGACACGCGGTCGATGGCGTCGTCCACCGTCATGCCGATCACTTTCAGTTCGCTCAGCATGCCTTCGCGCGGCTTCAGATCGACGTTGACGCGGACCTTGCCTTTTACAGGCCCGGTAGAGGAGCTGGCTTTTCCGATCACGCGCAACTCTTTCACCTTGGCCTGAATGCGCTTGCCGCGGACATCAATCTCGACTCGGTTTCCCTCGATGGACACAATCGTGCCCTCCAGGCCAAGTCCGCCTACCGTGACCCTGGCGCCCACGACGGGGTCTGACCCCTCGGGACCACTGGGCTCGGGGTCAGAGCCCGGTGCCGCCGGGTGGCGCAGGTCCTCGACAATGCGGTCGATCTCGGCGCGGGCCCCGGCCTTCGCGGCTCCCGACTCGCCGGTGTTGATCACCGCCCGCAGCGACGCCTTCTCCGCCAGCGCCTCCGACTTCTCCTTGAGCTGATCGATCACCGCGTCGACATCGCGGCGGGCCTGCCGCAGGCGCTCATCGAGCCGCTCGTTGAGGCGCTTCTTGAACACCTCCTCGCGTTCGGCCAATGACTTCTCCCGTTGCGACAGGGCGGCGTTGGTTTCATTGAAGGTGCGCCGCTCGCGTTCGAGCCTGATGCGGTCGGCCTCGAGCGCGCGCGCCTGCGCATCGAGCCGCGACAGGTGCGCCTGCAGCCGCTTCTGGTCGTCACTCAGGTAGCCGCGCGCCGCGGCAATCACCGCCGGTGGCATGCCGAGGCGCTGCGCCATCTCGATGGCGAGGCTGCGTCCCGGCGCCCCGTAGATCAGCCGGTAGGTGGGCGCGAAATTCTGCGGGTCGAACGCAAATGCCGCCACCGCCACGCCCGCGGTGCCGATCCCCCAGGTCTTGACCGAATCAAAGTGCGTGGTCGCCATGACCAGCGCGCCGCGCTGGCGGAAGTGCTGCACGATCGCGGTGGCGAGCGCGCCGCCTTCGTTCGGGTCGGTGCCGGTGCCGACTTCGTCGAGCAACACCAGCGCGGGCAACTGCAGGCCGCGGTCCATCGACACCAGGTTGGTGATGTGCGACGAAAACGTGCTCAGGCTGTTTTCGATCGACTGTTCGTCGCCGATGTCGGCAAACACCGACCGGAACACCGGCAGTCGCGCCACCGCCGCCGGCAGGTGCAGGCCCGCCTGCGCCATCAGCGCAAACAGGCCGGCGGTCTTGAGGGCCACGGTCTTGCCGCCGGTATTGGGCCCCGTGATCAACAACACGCGGTTGGGCGGATCCAGCCGCACGTCCACCGGCACGGCGCGCTCGAGCATGGGATGGCGCGCGCCTTTCAGCTCCAGGCTGGTGTCGGCGGTGAATGCCGGCTCGATGCCGTTGACCTTCGAGCTGTAGCGCGCCTTGGCCTGCAGCGTGTCGAGATCGCGCGCCACGTCCTCGATCACGGCCAGGTCGGCCGGGCGGGCGCGGAAGCGATCGGTCAGCTCCAGCAGGATGCGGAAGATCTCTTCCCGCTCGCGATCCTCGAGCTCGACGATGTCGTTGTTGATCTCGACGGTGGCGGCCGGTTCCATGAACAGCGTGGCGCCGGTCGTGGAACTGCCGTGGACGATGCCGGGCAGGTTGCCGCGATGTTCCGCCTTGACCATCAGCACGAAGCGGCCGTTGCGCTCGGTGACGATCTCTTCCTGGAGGTATTTCGCCGAGCTGCCGCGCGTGAACTGTTCCAGCGTGCCGCGCAGCTTCTGGCGCTTCTGGCGCAGCTCGTTGCGAATGCGCTTCAGCTCGGGGCTGGCGTGGTCGAGCACGTCGCCGCCGGGGTCGATGGCGTGACGCACCGCCGCGACCTCGTCCTTGAACGAGGCGAGGGGAGCGACCAGCCTGCCGAGGATGGGGAAGTCGGCGCCGCCGCGCCGCACGCTGACGCCGGCCTGGTCCACCGAGTCGACGAAGTCGGCGACCACTCGCAACTGCAGCGGTTCGAGTGGTCGGCCGACAATGCCGAGTGAAGCCAACGCATCGGGCAGGCCCTCGCCGGCACGCAGCGGGAACAGCGAATACCTCTCCAGGAAGCGCACCGTCTCGCTGGTTGCCTCCTGCGCCGCCACCACGACCCTGGGGTCGGTTGACGGTTCCAGCTCCGAGAGTGCCGCCGTCCCGAGCGGCGTCAGGGCGAGCGCCGTCACGGCGTCAACAATGCGATCAAACTCGAGCGTGCGGAGGGCCAGCATGGCTTACAGGTGATTGATCATTGACGCGATGCAGCCGGCCCCGTAGCCGTTGTCGATGTTCACGACCGACACCCCATTGGCGCACGAGTTGAGCATGCCGAGCAGTGCGGCAACACCGCCGAAACTGGCGCCGTAGCCAATGCTGGTCGGCACCGCGATCACCGGCACGCTGACCATGCCGGCGACGACGCTCGGCAGCGCGCCTTCCATGCCGGCGACGACGATGATCACGCGGGCGGATTCGAGCCGGGCGCGTTGCTTCATGATGCGATGGATGCCGGCAATGCCGACGTCGTACAGCCGATCCACCGTGTTGCCCATCAGCTCGGCTGTCACCGCGGCCTCTTCCGCGACCGGGATGTCGGAAGTGCCGGCCGAACACAAGGCGATGGTCCCGACACCGCGGGGCACGTCGCGCTTCAGGCTGATCGCCTGCGCCACCTCGTGATACTCCGCCTCGGGCACAAGCTCCTGAACCGCCTGCCAGGCCGCCCGGTCGGCACGGGTCACCAGCAGGGGGTGTCCACGGCCGACTATTTCAGCCGCAATTGCCGCGATTTGAGATGGCGTCTTGCCTAGTCCCAGGATGACTTCGGCAAAGCCCTGCCGGATCGACCGGTGGTGATCGACCTTTGCAAACCCAAGGTCCTCAAAGGGTTGGTCGCGAAACGCGGTCAGGAGTTGGTCGTAGGCCTGAGCGGTGTCGGTGCGACCCTCGCGGACCTGTTCCAGAATGGTGCGTAGTTCAGCCGGTGTCATGACGCTATCGTCCGTGTTTCGTTGACTTTACTGGCAGTCGATTCTTATAATGGTTGACTGGATTACAGGGCAGAAGCCTCCATAATAGATGACCGCAGCCGAAACGCTCATACTCGCTTCATATTTTTTCGTCCTGCTGATCCTGGCCGTGTACGGGTGGCACCGGTATTACCTGGTGTACCTCTTCATGAAGCACAAGCACGAACAGCCGGTTCCCAAGGCGACGTTCGCCGACCTGCCGGTCGTGACGATTCAGCTCCCCCTCTACAACGAGATGTACGTCGTCGACCGCCTGATCGACGCGGTCTGCCAGATTGATTACCCGCGCGAGAAGCTGGAAATCCAGGTCCTGGACGACTCGACCGACGAGACCCGGCAGATCACCCAGCTCGCCGTGCGCCGCCACGCGCTGCAGGGCGTCGACATCAAGTATCTGCATCGTGAAGATCGCACCGGCTACAAGGCGGGTGCGCTCGACAAGGGCCTGCAGGTGTGCCGCGGCGAGTATGTCGCGATCTTCGACGCCGACTTCATTCCCAAGCCCGACTTCCTGATGCGCTCGGTGCACTACTTCACCGATCCCAAGGTCGCGCTCGTCCAGGCGCGCTGGGGCCACATCAACGAGGACTATTCGCTGCTGACGAAGATCCAGGCCGTGCTGCTCGACGCGCACTTCGTGCTGGAACACGGCAGCCGCAACCGCGGCGGGTGTTTCTTTAACTTCAACGGCACCGCCGGCATCTGGCGCAAGGACGCGATTGCCGACGGCGGCGGCTGGCAGCACGACACGCTGACCGAAGACCTCGACCTCAGCTACCGCACGCAGCTCAAGGGCTGGCAGTTCGTGTTCGTGCAGGATCACGTCGCGCCCGCCGAGCTGCCGGTCGAGATGAACGCGTTCAAGTCGCAGCAGCATCGCTGGGCCAAGGGCTCGATCCAGACGTTCCTGAAGCTGATGCCGCGCATCCTGCAGTCGGATCAGCCTTTCAAGGTGAAGGCCGAGGCGTTCTTCCACCTGTCGGCCAACTTCAACTACCCGTTGATGGTGGTGCTGTCGGTGCTGATGGGACCGTCCATGGTGATCCGCTACAACATGGGCTGGTACGAGATGTTGCTGATCGACATCCCGCTGTTCTTCGCGGCGACCGCGTCGGTCGCCAACTTCTACATGGTCTGCCAGCGCGAGTTGTATCCGCAGACCTGGACCGAGCGCCTGAAGTACCTGCCGATCCTGATGTCGATCGGCATCGGCCTGGCGGTGAACAACACCAAGGCGGTGTTCGAAGCCCTGTTCCACAAGCCGAGCGAGTTCGTCCGCACCCCCAAGTACGCGGTCGAAGCCAACGGCGACGAGTGGAGCCAGAAGAAGTACCGCCAGTCGGTGGCGGTGCAGCCGATGATCGAGCTGGCGCTGGGCCTCTACTTCACCGGCACGCTGTTTTACGCCCTCGCCAATGGTATCTACGGCACCGTGCCGTTCCTGATGCTGTTCCAGGTCGGCTTCCTCTACACCGGCATGCTGTCGCTGCTGCAACAGTACGGTGGTGACTCTGGCGTCGAAGTTGTCCAGGGCAAGGAAGCCTAGCCACCACGCAACCGTTCGGCCCCAGCCGTCGTCTATCCTTGGGTGACCAAGGTGACCCATATGCCCAAACGTTTGGCCGAGCTGCTCTCCGCATTCCTCCTGGTGTCCGTCGCCGTGCCGGCGGCGGCACAGGGCTTCAAGGTTCCCGTCGACTATTTCACGCTGCCCAACGGCCTCAAGGTCGTGGTCAGCGAGGACCGCACCGCCCCGGTGGTGCTGGTCGAGGTGATGTACAACATCGGTTTCCGGGTCGAGCCCAAGGGCCGGACCGGGTTTGCGCATCTCTTCGAACACATGATGTTCCAGGGCTCGGCCCAGGTGAAGAAGATGGAGCACGTCTCCCTGCTTCAAGAGGCTGGCGGCGTCGTCAACGGCTCCACGCGGTTCGACTACACCAATTACTTCCAGGCGTTGCCGTCGAACGGGCTCGAGCGCGCCCTGTGGCTGGAGGCCGACCGCATGCGGTCGCTTGACGTCAGCGCCGAGAACCTCAAGAACCAGCAGAACGTGGTCAGCGAAGAGGTGCGCGTGAACGTGCTCAACCAGCCGCACGGCGGGTTCGAGTGGCTCGACATCTGGGAGCGCGCCAACACCAACTGGCACAACGCGCACAACTTCTACGGCGACCTGAAGGAACTCGAGGCGGCCACGCTCGAGGACGTCCGGGCCTTCTTCAAGACCTACTACGCGCCCAATAACGCCGTGCTCGTCGTGGTCGGCGACACCACGTCGGCTGAAGTGCGGCGCCTTGCCGAGAAGCACTTTGGGTCGATTCCCCGCCAGCCCCTGCCGCCTCCAGCGGATATCTCCGAACCGCCCCAGACCGCGACGAAACAGTTCACCCGCGAGGACAAGCTGGCGCGCACCCCGGCCCTGGCCGCCGCGTGGCACCTGCCAGCGCGGTTCACCAAGGACTTCTTTGCGCTGAGCGTGCTCGATCCGCTGCTGAACAGCGACGACAGCGCGCGGATGTATCGCAAGCTGGTCCGCGACGAGCGCCTGGCCATGTCGTCGCAGGGAGGCTTCAACTTCCTGGGCAGCAACTTCGACATGAAGGGCCCCATGCTCTACACGATGCGGGTCGACTACCTGAACGACAAGACCGCCGACCAGGTGCTGGCCGCCATTGAGAGCGTGCTGGCCGACGTGCGCGACAAGGGCATCACGCCCGCCGAGCTGGAACAGGCCAAGACCACGATTCGCTCGGGCTTCCTCGACGAACTGGAGAGCGGCGGCATGCCGCGATTTGGACGCGCCAACCTGATGGCGGCCTTCGCCCTGTTCGATGACGACCCGGGCCGCATCAACACCATCCTCGACGAACTCGAGAAGGTCACCGTGGAGGACGTCACGGCGGCCGCGGGCCGGTGGCTCGTGCCGACGAACCGCACGTCGATCGACAGCCGTCCGGCCGCGAAGCCGGCGCCGGCGCAGGGAGGCGTCCGATGATTCGCCGCACGCTCGGTCTGGCTCTGGTGGCGACGGCGACGATGCTCGGCGGCTCGGCCTCGGCGCAGGCGCTGCCCAAGCCCGACGTCGGACCGGAGAAACCGTTCGCGCCGCCGCCGCGCGTCGAGCGCACGCTGGCCAACGGCCTGCAGGTCATTGCCGTCCGCTACGCCACCGTGCCCAAGATGTCGGCGATGCTCACCGTGAAGGCGGGCCTGGCCCTCGATCCGGCGGGCAAGGGCGGACTCGCGCAGTTTGTCGCCGACACCGCCCAGGAAGGGACCGCCACGCGCACCAGCGAGCAGATCAAGCGCGAAGTGTTTGCCATGGGCGCGACGCTGTCGGGCGTTGCCGGGCAGGATTCGACGACCTTCCAGATGCGGGGGTTGTCGGAGTCGATGCCGCGGATGATGGCGCTGCTGTCCGACGTGGTGCGCAACCCGGCGTTCCCGCAAGCCGAAGTGGACCTGCTCAAGGCCAACACCGCGCAGCAACTCCAGGCACAGATGGCCTCGCCGCAGTTCGTGTCGAACAAGGTGTTTCGCCAGTCGCTGTTTGGCGATCACCCCTACGCGCGCACCGGAGCAACACTGGAAAGCCTGCCGCAGATCGACCGCGCCGCAATCGCCGCGTATCACTCGGCTTACTACCGGCCGAACAACGCTGTCCTGATCGTGGTTGGTGATGTTGCCCCCGAAGCGGTGTTCGCCGCCGCCGAGCAGGCGTTTGCCAGCTGGGCGCGTGCCGCCGTGCCCGAGGCGAAAGCGCCCGCCATGCCCACGCTCAAGGGCCGCCGGCTGGTCTTCGTCCAGCGGCCCAATAGCGTCCAGTCGTCGATCTCGGTCGGCAACTTCACGACCCGCCGCGACGATGCGCGGTGGTACACCCTGCAGCTGGCCAACCAGATCTACGGCGCGGCGTTCGACTCGCGGCTGGTGCGCAACATCCGCGAGGAGAAGGGTTACACCTATTCGCCGCAGTCGCAGTTCCAGGCCATGGCCGACGGCGGGTTCTATCGCGCCGCCGCTGACGTCCGCAACGACGTGACCGGCGCGACGCTGACGGAGATCTACGCCGAGATCGACAAGCTGCGCGCCGGCGGTCCCGAGGCCGAGGAACTGGCCGACGCCAAGCAGTATGCACGCGGCCTGTTCCTGATCCAGAACGCCACCCAGGCGGGACTGGCTGGCACGGTCAACACCGTCAACACCTTCGGCCTGCCCAAGGACTATCCCGAGACGTTCCAGCGGCAGATCTCACAGCCGTCGGCCGAAGCGATCAAGACCGGCGCCGAGATGTTGTTGGGATCCGAGAACTCGGTGGTGGTGATCGTGGGCGACTTCCCGAAGGTGAAGGACCAGTTGGCGGCGTTCACCAACATCACCTTCGTGGACCTCAGCGGGAAGCCGATTCCCGAGCCGAAGTAGCCGCGACCCGCTTGTCGAGCGCGGCGGCAATTGACGTTGCCGCCGCGCGATAGTGCGAGCCGTGCCAGACGACCTCGCCCCGGTCGATCACCATCACTTGCGGCGATTCGTGACGGATCCCGAACTGCTGCGCCAGCTGCGTCGACAGCGCGCGGCTGGCCTGCACCGGCACGAGATAGAAGTCGGCATCCGGGACCTTGCCCGTCACCCACTCGGAAATGGACTCAAAGGCCTGGGCGCTGATGCCGCAGGTTGGGCTGTGCTTGAAGATCACGGCCGGGCGCCGCGACGATTCGTCGAGCGCCCGGTCGAGCTGGTCGGAGGTGGACAGGGTCTTGAACGGGCTGAGCATGGCGACAGCACCCAGTGTACTCCGTCGCCATGTGGCGGGCGTCAGACCCGGACGTAATCGGCCTGCCAGTCCTTGATCATCTTCTTGATCTCGGCCTGCTTGGTGCCGTCCTGCAACACCGTGCGCACCAGTTCGGTCATCTCGCTGTCGCTCGCAAAGCGCAGCGCAACCAGTTGGGGCACGGTCAGATCGTTGAAACGGGCATAGAGGTCGGCCGGCAAGAGCGGTTGCAGCCGCAAGCGCATCTCGAGCCGGATCAGCCGGTTCTGCGCCTGCAAGGCCTGCGTGCGCGCGAGAAAGGCCACCGTCAGGATCGCCGCCGCCACGACGAACGCGAATGCCGTGCCGGGCGTCGGGTTGGCGAAGAGGTGACGTCCTTCGTTGAGCGTGTTGGCGAGGAGTACCGGGACGGCGAAAAAATGAAACGCTGGGAGCCAGCGCGTGTGGTTCTGGTAGCTTTGCTCGGCCATGTCGGGCCCTCCTTCAGGGGGCCTCAGCATACTCCGAACGGCCGGGCTCGCCCGTCGACTTCGCTCAGGGCAAGCGGCCGATGCGATACAGCCTGGTTTGCGTGCGCAGGAACAGCGCGCCCGGCGCGAGCGCCGGCGAGGCGAGGCTCATCTCGTCGAGGCTGTTCGTCGCCAGCTCGACGTAGTTGTCGCCGGCCTCGATCACGAACGTGTGGCCGTCCTCACTCAGCAGGTACACCTTGCCGTCGGAGGCCCACGGCGAGGCCGAGAAGGTGTTGCCCGAACCGCCGGCGCGCGCCTTGTAGATTTCCTTGCCGGTGGCGGCGTCGAACACCGTGAGGATGCCGTTGTCGTTCACGACGTACATCCGCCCGCGGTAGACGAGCGGCGACGAGGTGTAGGCCGAGGCGCGCGGGTGGACCCACGCGACAAACGCGTTATCTTGCTCACCTCTGGCCAGCGAGATGTCGCCGCTGGCGCCCGGCTTCACGGCAAACACCGGGCGGTTGTTCTCGCCCTGCGAACCCGTCGCGAGGTAGAGCAGGCCGTCGGCCGCGACCGGGCTCGGTGTCGACTGGCCGGTGAGGCCGGCGATCCGCCACAGCTCCCTGCCGCTATCGAGCGCGTAGCTGACCGCATGCTGCTGGCCGATGATCACCAGCTCGCTTCGGATCGCGTTCGTCCAGATGAACGGTGTCGACCAGCCCGAGGTCATCTGGCCCGACTTGAGGGCACGGTCGACACGCCAGACCGGCTTTCCGGTCTTCGCGTCCACCGCCGCCGCGAACGACTTGCCGTCGTTGTCGTGCAGCACGTAGACCCGGCCGTCGTAGACGACGGGTGACGAGGCGGTGCCGAAGTCGAGGTACATCGGCTGCGGATCGAAGCGCGCGTTCCAGAGAGGCTGGCCGTCGAGCGAGTAGGCGAACAGACCGACGTTGCCGAAGTACGCGTAGAGGCGTTCGCCGTCGGTGGCCGGCGTTTCGGACGCGTAGGTGTTCTTGCGGTGGCGGCCACCAAATGGCGCGCCCCGGTGCGCCTCGTGCTCCCACCGCAACTTGCCGGTGGCGGCGTCGAACGCGTAGACCATGTAGCGAATGTCGCCGCTCTCGCCGGTCAGCTCGATGTCACGCGCGGTCACCCGCTTCATCACCTCGGCATCCGACAACCCCTGCTTGGCCAGCTCCGCGGCGTAGTCGTTGCCGTAAATGCCGGTCGCGGGCGCCTTGAAGGCGCCGGGGCTGATCGCCGACGTCACGTACACCAGGTTGTCCCAAGCCACGGGCGACGACCAGCCGCGGCCGTTCACCGCGACGTTCCACGCGACATTGCTGGTCGTGGACCAGGCCGAGGGGAGCTTCGCCTGGTCGAGAATGCCGGCGCCGGCCGGCCCGCGGAACTGGGGCCAGGCCACCGCGGGCGCCCGTCGGGCCTGCACGGCGGCAACCGAGGCCAGTGATACCAGGGCAAGGGCGATCCACGTGCGGCGCATGGGAGAACGCTAGCACAAGGACGGCAAGTGGGATGAGTTTCGTGGCGGCTGACGCTGTAAGATCACGGCCATGGCGGCAGAGGCAAAACCCAAGGGCGGACTCGAGGACGTCGTCGCGACGTCCTCACGGATATGTTTCCTGGACGGCGATCGCGGGGTCCTCGCCTATTGCGGCTACGACATCCACGACCTGGCCCGGCACGCGACCTTCGAGGAGACCTGCTACCTGCTGTGGCACGGCCGGCTGCCGAGCCGCGCCGAGCTGGGCGACCTGCAGTCGCAACTGGCCGCGGCCCGGCCGCTGCCCGAGGCCATCATCCGGTTGATGAACATGCTGCCGGCGTCGGACGGCATGGACGCGCTGCGTACGCTGACGTCGGCGCTCGGGCACTACGATCGCGACGCGCACGACAACTCGGCCGCCGCGTCGTATCGCAAGGCAGTGCGCCTCACCGGCCAGATCGCGAGCCTGGTGGCGACCTGGGGCCGCATGCAGCAGGGCGGCGGGCCGATTACGCCTGACCCGGCCATGGGGCACGCCGCCAACTTTCTCTACATGCTGTCCGGCACGCGGCCCGATCCGACGTCGATTCGCGCCATGGATGTGGCGCTGACGTTGCATGCCGATCACGAGCTGAACGCCTCGACGTTTGCGGCGCGCGTCGCCGCGGCCACGCTCACCGACATCCACTCCGCGATCGTGGCCGGCATCGGCACGTTGAAGGGGCCGCTGCACGGCGGCGCCAATGCCGAGGTCATGAAGATGCTGATCGAGATTGGCCAGGATGCCCCAGCCGAGCGCATCGATGCGTTCGTGAAGGGGAAGTTCGCGCGCAAGGAGAAGATCTCCGGCTTTGGCCATCGCGTCTACCACACCGAGGATCCGCGGGCCACGCACCTGCGCCAGATGTCGAAGCAGCTGGGCCAGAAGGCCGGCAACACCCGGTGGTTCGAGATGAGCGAGCGGATTGAAGCGCTGGTCAAGGCCGAGAAGAAGCTGTACCCGAATGTCGATTTTTATTCGGCGTCCACGTATTACACGATGGGCATTGCGATCGACCTGTACACGCCGATTTTCGCCGTTAGCCGCATTTCCGGCTGGACTGCGCACGTCCTGGAGCAGTTGGCCAACAACCGCTTGATCCGGCCCCGGGCCGACTATACTGGCCCCGGGTATCCCCAGACGTGGATTCCCGTCGAGCAGCGCTAGAGGAGACGACAACCATGAAGCAGATTGCAGCCATCGCGTTCGTTCTGACGTGGCTGGCAGCGCCGGCCTCGGCGCAGCCCGCGGCGCCGACCTTCAGCAAGGACGTGGCCCCCATCTTCTTTGCCAATTGCACTACCTGCCACCGTCCCGGCGAGATCGCGCCGATGTCGCTCCTGACCTACAAGGACGCGCGGCCGTGGGCACGGTCGATCGCCGCCGTGGTGGCCGACGGCACCATGCCACCCTGGCACGCCGATCCGAAATACGGCACCTTCGTGGGTGCGCGTAGCCTGAGCGTCGCGCACAAGGAGACGATCGCCAAGTGGGTCGCGGCCGGTGCGCCGGAAGGCACGGCTGCGGATTTACCGCCGGCGCCCGTCTATACCGACGGCTGGAACATCGGCACACCCGACGCGGTGTTGTCGATGCAGGAGGATTACCCGATTCCGGCGACCGGGGAGATTCCGTACCAGTACCTGGTGGTCCCGGCGAACTTTGCTGAAGATCGTTTCATTACGGAGTGGGAGATTCGGCCCGGCGACCCTCGTGCCGTGCACCACTTGCTTCTCTATTTGCTGGCGCCCAAGGAACTGGCTGAAGCGCAGGCCAAGCAGCGGACGCAAATGATGCTGGGCCGCATGTTTGGTCCGGGGCCCGCCGCCGGCGCCAACGCGGCACCGCGGCCGGTGCCGCCGATCGAAATGGCGTGCTGCTTCCAGATTCCCGAAGGCGAAGAGGGCGGACGGCCGCTGCCGCCGGGGCAGCGGAAGGACCCGGGCCCCAACTATCGGCCGCGCCCGCAAGGCATGGGCCAGGGCATGGGCGGCTTCTCGCCGGGCGGGGCGATTCGCCGCTTCCCGGAAGGCATGGGCATGCGCATTCCCGCGGGCTATTCGCTCGTGTTCCAGATGCACTACACCACGTACGGCAAGGCGACCACGGACCGTTCGAAGATCGGATTGAAGTTCGCCACGACGCCGCCGAAGACCATTCTCAGCACCGTGGCGCTGATCAATGCGTCCCTGTCGATTCCGCCGGGTGCGACCAATCACCTGGTCGAGAACACGATGACGTTCAATCGCGACACCATGCTCTACAGCCTGATCCCGCACACCCACGTGCGCGGCACCGGCTGGCACTATGAAGCGATCTATCCGGACGGGCGCAAGGAAGTCATCCTGTCGGTACCGAAGTACGACTTCAACTGGCAGCACGAGTACGTGTTCACGACGCCGCTCCAGTTGCCGGCCGGCACCAAGCTCCACGCCAAGGCCTGGTACGACAACTCCGCCGCCAACAAGTCGAATCCCGATCCCACCAAGACGGTGACGTGGGGCGACCAGACGTGGGAAGAGATGATGTACACGAGCATCACCTACACCTTCATCCCGGCGCCGTCGACGACGGCCTCGGGCCGGCCGCAGTGAGCTAGTGGAATGAGTGGTGGAGGCAACCCCGGCCTTGGGGTTGCCTCCCTACGTGCCTATTGCGGCCAGCCGCCCTGCGGCAAGCCCTTGAAGACTCTCAGGGCCGTCTTGTAATACACCTTCTTCAGGACCTCATCCGGCAGCGCCATGCCGTATAACTTCCAGAACGCGTGGTAGTCGCGGTAGTAGTCGAAGTATTCGTCCGCCGTCTCGAACACCCGCCAGTAGTAGGGATATTCGCCCGGCTGGAACGAGTCCTTGCCGAACATGATCCGGTCGGCATACTTCTCGAAGAACTGGCGCGCGGCGCGCGGCTGGCGGCCCAGGTCATGCAGGATCGCGCCGGCCTCGATTGCCACGTTCGGGAACTCGTCGAGCATCTGCGCCGCCCGCGCCAGGTCGTTGGCGTGCCAGCCGAAGTGCGCGGCGACGAACCGCGTCTTCGGATGCTTGCGAAAGACGTTGTTGCGCTCGGTCATCAGTTGCGCGAACGTCACCTGGCCGGGCTGGTTATTGCGGCGGTCGGCGAAGAGTGAGAGCTCGAGCCAGCGCTCGTTCGCGAAGTCCTGCGGCTGGAAGAACTCCTGCGGTTCGGCCGTGTGGATGAACGCCGGCACGTCGAGCCGCGCGAACGCCGCCCACAGCGGATCCAGTTCCGGGTCATCGACCTTGAGGCGCGAGCCATCGGGCTTGGTGGTCCTGAGACCGAACTGCTTGCCGACCTCGCCGACGCCGATGGCCCCGGCCTTGAGATCGGCCTCGAGCTGCGCGGCGGCTTTCTCGCCCCATCCGGGACCGACGTTGCGGAAGTCCACGCCGGCCAGCACGCGGAAGCGTTCCTTGTGCGGGCTGGCGTTGAGCGCGGCGAGCGTGTTCGTGAGGCGCGCGCCCGAGAGGTTCTCGGCGACCAGCATCACCTTCAGGTTGAGCGAATCCATGATCCCGACCACCCGGTTGATGGCGTCGGGCGTGGTCAGGTTGCCCGGGTGCCCGTGCACGTCGATGGCGGGAAACTTCGCCCTGGGCACCTTGTGTTCAGTCGTCACCAGTGTCGACCGCGGACGGTAGTCGAGGATGCTCGGGGCCGGCTCCGACGGCGCCTGGCAGCTGCCCGGCCGTGTCTCGGTAGTGCCGGGCGGGCACTCCTGGCCCGGGGCGATCTGGGTGCCGCCGCGCATGCCCTGCGCGACAAGGGCGGCCGAGAGGCCAACGGCAGCGAGAAGCGTGTAGAAGATGCGGGATGTGGTCATAGACGACTGTCAGCTTGGGAACCCGTTTTTTACACCATCTCACACTTACCGTCCGCATTCCACTGGTCCGTGGGAGCCTCGCACGAGCTTGACCCACACCCACCTCGTGCTGTCGTGGCAGACCGACGATCGCCGATTGGGCCGGGAGGCCTCGATCCAGGCCGCCCTGGGACGATCGCGGCTCGACGAGAAGTTTCGCATCCTGGTCGCGGCTGGCGATTTCACGGAGCTACCCGTCACGCTCGCACACGCCGAGCGGTTGCTCGACCTGCCCCCACACCACTCCGATCCGTTCGTTCGCCTGCTCGTCGCCCAGGCCCTGGCCGAGCAGGCGACACTCGTCACGCACGATCGCGCGATCGAACCGTACGGCGCGCCCGTCATCTGGACGCAAGCGCGCGGCTAGCCGATCGCTCCCGAATAGCGCAGTTGCTCGAGCTCGTCGCTGCTATAGCCGGCCGAGGCGAGCACCTCGTCCGTGTGCTCGCCGAGCATCGGCGCACGCCGGTGCGGATCGAGCGGCGTCTCCGACATCTTGATCGGCGTGCCCATGGTTCGCAGCCGCCCGAGAATGGGATGATCGACCTCGGTAGTCATCTCTCGCGCGATGGCCTGCGGCGTGGCCAGGGCCTCTTCGTAGTTTAAGATCGGGCCGCACGGGACGCCCGCGGCGTCGAGGCGCTCGAGCCAGTCTGCCCGCGGCGCCGTTGCCGTGACCGCGTCGATCAGCGCCGCGAGGGCGACGCGATTACGCACGCGCACGGTGTTGGTGGTGAACCGCGCGTCGGCCGACCATTCGGGGTGCCCGAGCACGGTCGTCAGCTTCACGAAGTTGCGGTCGTTGGCCGCGCCGATCGTGATGTGGCCGTCGGCGCATTGAAACGCCTGATACGGCGCCGTCAGCCGATGGGCCGAGCCAATCGGTCCCGGGACCTGCCCGGTGGTGACGTAGTCGGTCACCTCCCACACCGACATGGCGAGGCCGGCGTCGACGAGCGACGTGTCAACATGCTGCCCGCGACCCGACTGCGTGCGGTGATGCAGGGCGGCCAGGATGCCGACCAGGGCAAAGAGACCGGCGCCCAGATCGGTCAGCGGCAGGCCGGCTTTCACTGGCTGTCCCCCAGGCAAGCCGGTCACCGACATGATGCCCGACAACCCCTGCGCGATCAGGTCGAAGCCGCCCTTCTGCGCCCACGGCCCGGTCTGGCCATGGCCGGAGATCGAGGCATAGATCAAGCGGGGGTTCTCTGCCGACAGGGTGGCGTAGTCGAGCCCGAGTTTGGCCATGACGCCGGGGCGATAGTTCTCGACCAGGATGTCGGCGCCGCGCGCCAGCTGCGTAAAGACGTCGCGGCCCTTGTCCTTGGCCAGGTCGAGCACCAAGCCACGCTTGCCGCGGTTGACGGCGTTGAACGCCGCGGAGTCGCTGCCACGGCTGCCGGCCATCGCCCGGGTGGAGTCTCCCCCCGGCGGCTCCACTTTGATCACCCGCGCGCCCATGTCCGCCAGTAACATCGCGCAATACGGGCCGGCCATGACCTGCGTCGTATCGAGAACCACTATGCCTTCGAGTAACCTGGACTGGGACATCAACGGATCCATCGGAGTGGTGACGTTCAATCGTCCCGAGGCGCGCAACGCGCTGACGTGGGACATGTACGACGCGCTCGTCGCGGCGTGCGAGACGGCCGAAGCGGCCGGCGACGTGCGTGTGCTCATCATACGCGGAGCCGGGGGCGCCTTCGCGGCCGGCACCGAGATTGCGCAGTTCCGCGAGTTTGCCGGCGGCGACGCCGGCGTGGCCTACGAACGCCGGCTCGACGCGGTGATCGATCGCATCGAGCAGCTGTCGATGCCGACGATTGCCGCAGTCGACGGCCCGGCGGTCGGCGGCGGCTGCGCGATCGCCCTGGCCTGCGACTTTCGCGTCTGCTCGGACCGGGCCCGCTTCGGCGTGCCGGTCTCGCGCACGCTCGGCAACTGCCTCTCCATCGCCAACACCGCGCGGATGATCGATCTGATCGGCGTGGCGTTGACCAGGGACCTGCTGCTCAGTGGCCGCCTGATGGATGCGCACGAGGCGTACCATCGCGGGCTCGCCACCGTGGTGCTGCCGGTCGATCAAGTCGAGGCGGAAACCATCGCGATGGCCGCGGAACTGGCGGCCCGGGCCGCGAGCACGGTGACGGCGACCAAGGCCATGCTGCTGCGGCTGCGCGACCACCGCCGGCCGCCGCCCGGATCGGCCGACGACATCCTGCGCGCCTGCTACGGCAGCGACGATTTCAGGGAAGGGGTCGCGGCGTTCCTCGAACGCCGCAAACCACGCTTCTGACTTCTAACTTCTTCAGAACAAGATCCAGCAGATCACGGCCCCGACGAACATCATCGACAGCCCCCACGCCAGCAGTTGGTTGAACAGCTTCTTGGGGTCGGCTTCGGGCGGCAGGGCCGCGATGCACAGCGCGCCGATGGTTGACAACGGTGACAGATCCACCAGGTGACCACCGACGTTCATGGCCGATGCGATCGCGAGCGGATCGGCTCCCAATTGTGTCGCCAGGGCCGGCACCGTCGGCAGGAACGCCGGCAGCACCACCCCCGAGGTGCTGCTGTAGGCCGAGACCAGGCCGGTCACGAACGCGATGGTCAGCGTGACGGTGCCCGGCGTCGAGATCTTCGCCAGCAGGTCGGCGAAGAGCGACATGCCCTGAGTCTTCTCCAGCACGCCAATCAGCACGGTCACGCCGCACACCAGGATCACGACGCCCCAGGGCATCCTTTTCAAGGCCTCTTTCTCATCGCCGGGCCGGAGCAGCGCCAGCACCGCGGCGCCGGTCAGCGCGGCCATGCCCACCTGCATGTTGAAGACCACCACGACGATCACGAGCGTCGCCAGGATCCCCAGGGTGACCCAGTGGATCCAGGCGAACGGCTCGGTCTCGACCAGCGCGGCATCGCCGCGGGCACCGGCCTGATCGCCCGGCGAGACCGTGCGCTCGACGGGCCGCCTGGTGAACAGCTTCACTCCTCCGAACAGGAGGTACGCGGCAAAGGTAACCACGACATGCGCCAGCAGGTTGTTGGCGTAGGTCTGGAGCTCATACCCGGGCAGGCCGATCCGGTCCATGATGCCGTTCACGATCACGCCGGTCGGCGCGAACGGTGAGAGGGCGCCGGCCTGCGCGCCGTTGCCGACCATCAGCGCCATGAGGAAGGGCGGCACCATGGCCCGTCCGCCCACGGCCATGGCCATCGGCGCCAGGATCGCCGTGGTGCCGATATTGCCGGGTCCGATGCTGGACAGGCCGAGGGCGATCAGGAAGAACATCACCGGGATGACACCGGCATTGCCGCGGCACAGCTGCACCGCGCGGGTCGCAATGCGGCCGAGCGTGCCGTTGACGTTGGCCATGCCGAACAGCAGCGTCACGCCGACCAGCGTGAGGAACAACTGGATCGGGAATCCGCCAACCACCGTGTTGAGGGGCATGCCGCCGAGGTAGACGCCGACGATCCAGGCGAAGGCCAGCGACACTACGCCCACGTTGACGCTGGTGATGATGCTGAGCGTCACGGCGATGACGAGCGCCGCCAGCGAAATCCACGCGAGGTCCATCGGGTCTCCTAAACCATGTGGCGCCCGGCTTTAGCCGGACCCTGCCAGTAGTGATCTCAGCAGCACTGCCGGGTGCGCCGCCCGCACGCCGGCGAAATGCGCGACCTGGTGACGGCACGACGTGCCGCCGGCCACCAGCGTGGAGCGATCGTCAAGCGCGCGCGCGGCCGGCAGTAGCTTACGCTCGCCAATCGCCCGCGACACGTCGTAATGATCCTGGGTATACCCGAACGACCCGGCCATGCCACAGCACCCAGCCTCGAGGTCGGTGACCTGCGCCCCGGGAATGCGCGACAGCAGTGCCCTGGCCGGCGCGGCCAACCCCATCGAGCGCTGATGGCAATGAGGATGGAGTTGCACGTTCGCGGGACCGCTCTTGAGGGCCAGGTTCGCCCGTCCCGCCGACAGCTCGCGCTCGAGATACTCCTCGAACAGCACGGAGGCCGCGGCGACGACCCGGGCCCGGCGCTGCAACTCACCGCGCAGCAGTCCCGGCGCGTCCTCGCGCACCGCCGACAGGCAGCTGGGCTCGACGAAGACGATCGGGGTGCCGCGTTCGGCCAGGTCGTAGAGCGCGTGCACGTTGGCCGCGGCCAGCTTGCGCGCCTCGCGCAACCGTCCCTGCGAGATCAACGGCCGTCCGCAGCACCCGTTCGGCGCGAGCGTGCCGCCCAGGCCGGCCGCGTCCAGCACGTCGAGGGCGGCGAGGCCAATCTCGGGATCCTCGAACTCGGTGAAGGTGTCGGCGAACAGCACCGCGCGCGGCGTGGCGTGCAGCGGCCGCCGGCCCGCCACGCGCGTGCGCAGCGTGTGGCGGGTGAAACGCGGCAACTGGCGCCTGCGATCGATGCCGATGACCGTTTCCGCCAGCCATTTCGCCGGCGCGCTGGCGGCCACCGCGTTCGACAGCGGCGCGAAGCGGCTGCCCCACTCGGCGGCCGATCGCGCACTGCCGAACACCTGCGCCTGGGCCGACAGGCCGTGGCGGTCCCAGTAGCCCGAGAGAAACTCGCTCTTGAACTTCGCGACATCAACCCCGACCGGGCACTCCGACTTGCAGGCCCGGCACTCGAGGCACAGGTCCAGCACCTCGTGCACGCCCTTGTCCGCCAACCCCGCGTCACCCAGCCGGCCGGCCATCGCCAGCCGCAGCACGTTGGCGCGACCGCGCGTCGAGTGCGCCTCGTCCTTGGTCACCATGTACGACGGGCACATCGTGCCTTCGCGGGTCTTGCGGCACAACCCGACGCCGCTGCACATCTCCACGGCCCGGCCGTAGCCGCCGTGCTCGGCGTAGTCGAACACCGTGGCCGGCTCCGCGGTCTCATAGCCGGCGCCGAATCGCAGGTGGGAGGTAATCGCCGGCGTGTCGACAATGCGGCCCGGGTTGAACCGCCCGTCCGGATCGAACGTGCGCTTGACCTCGCGGAACGCCTGGTAGAGCTCGGCCCCGAACATCCGCTCGTTGAAGGCGCCCCGCACCAGGCCGTCGCCGTGTTCACCCGACAGCGCGCCGCCAAACTCCAGCACCAGGTCGGCCACCTCGTTGGCAATGGCCTCGAACGTGGCCACGCCTCGCGCGGTCTTCAAGTTCACCACGGGGCGCACGTGCAGGCAGCCGACTGACGCGTGCGCGTAGACGCCGGCCACGGTGTCATGGCGTTCGACGATTCGCACGAAGCGGTCGATATAGGCGCGCAGCTTCTCGGGCGCGACCGCGGTGTCCTCGACAAACGAGATCGCCTTGCCGTCGGACTTCATCGCCGTTGACAGGCCCAACGCCGCCTCGCGGAAGCTCCAGATGCGCTGCTGCGCCGCCGGATCGACGATCTGCCGGCAGCGGCACGAGATCCCGGCACCCTTCAGGTCGCGCTCGACGGCCGTCATCCGCGCGGTCAGCTCATCCAGGTGGCGTCCGGCTTTCGCCGGACCATCCGAATCCCCATAGAACTCGACACACAACAGCGCCGAACCGTCGCGATCGATCATCGAGCGCCGCTGCGCGTCCAGCGCCGCATGGCCCTGGGCGTGGCGGAGGATGAAATCGTCCATCACCTCCACGGCCGACGGCCCGTGCTTCAGGATGAGTGGCGTCGCGCCGAGCGCGTCCAGCAGTTCGTCGACCTCGACCGTGAGCACGGCCTTGCTCGCCGGCAGCGGCACCAGCCCGAGCCTGGCCTCGACAATGAAGCCCAGCGTGCCCTCCGACCCGACCATGATGCGGGTGAGGTCGACGGCGCGGGCCGGGTCCACGAACTCGTCGAGGTTGTCGCCGCCGACCCGCCGCAGCACCTTGGGGAAGCGGCGGTCGATCTCGGCCGCATGGCGGCGGCCGAGCTCTGGCACCGCGCGATAGGCCCGCGCCTCGATGCTGTCGCCCTGCCGCGCCCCGGCCAGCTGTGCCGCCGTCAGCGGCCGCAGGTGCGCCAGCCCGCCATCGGACAAGACGACGTGTTGTTCGCGGACGTGGTCGAGGGTCTTGCCGTAGAGCACCGATCGCGCGCCACTGGAGTTGTTGGCCATCATGCCGCCAACCGTCGCGCGGCTGGCCGACGACACATCCGGGGCAAATCGCAGGTGGAAGGGTCGCAGCGCCGCGTTCAGGTCGTCGAGCACCACGCCTGGCTGCACCCGCGCCCACCTCTCGTCGGCGTTGATCTCGACAATTTTGTTCAGGTGCTTGGAGGTGTCGAGCACCAGGCCGGCGCCAATGGCCTGCCCGGCCTGCGACGTGCCGCCCCCGCGCGGTGTGATCGGCACGCCGTGGCGGGCCGCGATGTGCACCGCCTGGACCACTCCCTCGGCCGAACGCGGCACGACTACGCCGAGCGGCTCGATCTGGTAGACGCTGGCGTCGGTCGAGTACAAGGCGCGCGAGACGCGATCGAAGCGAACTTCGCCGTCCACCACCGCGGCGAGTTCCCGACGGAGACTCTCGCTCATGGATTACTGGCTCTTGCCACGCGCGGCAATCGGCCACACGTCTTCGACCCGATCGCCGCGAAGGGCGTAGATCTGATCGTACAGATTGACGGTGGGATCGCAGTGCGGCGGGATGAACTCGAGCCGATCGCCGACCTTGAGGTCACGCGGCGACTCGGCCAGGTCCAGCCGGCCGTGCTCGTCGCCCGCCCATCCGTACGTGACCCCCGGAAGGTCCACGGGGCGGGGCGTGAAGGGGCGATCCGTGGAAAACGCCTTGTAGCCGCCATCGACAATCGCAAACCCCGGCGGGCGTGAGACGACGGTGGTGACGACCGTCAGCGCGTTCTTGAAGTCGCGATACTCGGGGCCGACGGGGCCGCCGATGCGGCCGTAGTCGAGGTCCATGAACACGAAGCTCCCCGGCTGCAGCTCGGTCACGCCCGGGTTCTCGGCGTCGAAGCGATAGGTGCCGGTCGAGCCGCCGGTGACGATCGGACACGGAATGCCGGCGCGCTCGATCATCGCGCGGGTCTCGATGGCCTCCGCCATCGACGCGTCGGTGCGCAGTTTCCTGGCCGCGAACGGCGTGGTGTGCGCCGCCTCGCCGTCGTAGGCCTGCAGTCCCGTCAGCGCGAGGTTGGGGAGGGCCTCGATCAGCCGCGCCAGCAACAACGCCGGCTCGCCGGGCAGCACGCCGGTGCGGCCGAAATACAGGTCGATGGCGACGTTCACGGTTACGCCCGCCGCCCGAGCGGCCGCCTCCAGCTCGCGCACGTTGGCCTCGTCGTCGACGCAGAAGATGGTGTCGGGCGCCCGCGCCGCCAGCGCCACCGCCCGCGCGATCTTGGCGTGGCCGATGACGGCGGTCGTGATCAGCAGCCCGCGAATGCCATGGTCGGCAAACACCTCGGCTTCCGCCAGCCGCGCCGCGCAGCAGCCGATGGCGCCGGCGCCAATCAGCGCCCGCGCCACCTGCGGGCACTTATGGGTCTTGCCGTGCGGGCGAAACGCCTTGCCGCGCGCCTTCAGGTGCGCGGCCATCTTGGCAATGTTCGATTCGAAGGCATCCAGGTCGAGAAGGAGGGCCGGAGTGGGGACGTCGCCGCGAAACTGCATCGAGCGCGAATGCTATCACTGCTGGCGATAGACGCGTACCATCGTCGATGGGTCGCAGGATTTGCAGCATCAAACCGGCCTTCACATCTCGCGAATTGCGATCGTTCGCGGGGCTGTGTGCGAGTTTCCGAACAAAATCTCGCGGCATGGATCTAGCTCCTATGCAGGCCGACGCTGTCCATCGGAAGGCACCTGATCGCAGACTCGTTTGGCTGGTGTTTCCGCATCGGCCGACGATGCTAGGATGAGTCGCATGACCGGGCATCAGCACATGGACGAAGCCGGCGGGTCACGGCGCAGGCTCACCTACGCCGACTTCCGCAGGTTCCCCGACGATGGGCAGCGTCACGAGCTCATCGATGGAGAACACGCCGTGACGCCCGCGCCGACCTGGCGGCACCAGGAGCTGTCGGTCCGTCTGACCGTCGCGCTCGGGACCTTTCTCGAGGCGAACCCCATCGCCGCGGTACTACATGCCCCTTTCGACTGCGTGTTCAGCTTCTTCGATGTCGTCGAACCCGACTTGCTGGTGGTGACCAGCGACCAGCGTCACATCCTGACCAAAAGGAACGCTCGCGGCGCGCCAGCGCTGGTGATCGAGATACTCTCGGCGAGTTCGTCATCCAGGGACCAACGGAGCAAACGCGCCCTCTACGAACGCGTGGGCGTCAGGGAATACTGGGTCGTCGATCCCGACCACGACTGCATTTCGGTGCACCGGCTCGAGCAGCCGCGACGATTTGGCGTTCCAGGGACCTTGTCGGCCGGCGACGCTGACACTCTGGCGACGCCGCTCTTGCCTGGCTTCGTGCTGGACCTCGCGAAACTCTTCCGCTAGCGGCCGGACCGTTTAGCGATCCCAGCCGTCGAACTCGAGCCGATGGGTTCGCAGGGCGTCGCGAACCACGCCCGGCAGCCCGCCGGCTCGCCTCGCCTTTTCCAGTGCCTGGGCGCCGGCCACGCGGTGGGCGTCGGCCTGGAAGGCGGTGACCAACCCGGCGCACGGACCGGTGCCCACTTGCGACGGCGCGATTGGCCGGGGCGCGGTCCGCCGCCGGCGCCTCGCCCGCCGCTGGACCCGGCACTAGCGGGAGCGGGGGGCGCCTTCGGGCGGCATCGGCAGGAAGGCCGCGTCGCCGCCTCGCCGAACGGCTCGTGCCATGGGCTCGGCGGCGGGGGAACGGGTGAATGCCCGGTAACCGGTGGCCGCCAGGGCGCCCAGCAGCATGCCGGCGGCGAGGTTGACCAGCGTGACGCCCCGGCGGGATGGCTCCTGGGCGGGCGGCCCGGCGCCGGCCAGTTCGGGCACCTCGGCCCCGCATCGGCAGACGGCCACCGATCGGGGGACGCGGCGGCCGCAGGCAGGGCAGAGCCGGCTGAATCCCGGACCCGGGTCAGGCATGAGTCATAATAGTCAGGATCCGCCTTCGCGCCAGCCGCCTGCGCCTTCGCGTCTGGCGCTATGG
>SXGQ01281818.1_pt1 | contig 25909 bp, 26 predicted proteins | sample 3178371 | NCBI WGS metagenome assembly SXGQ01 (sample SAMN11356859, study PRJNA531348) | freshwater metagenome | isolation source: freshwater sample F1-20 | place: China: Fuxian Lake, Yuxi | collected 2017-12-25 | reverse complement strand
GACTGTGCTGAAGATGAATCTGCCACGGCTACAACTACACGCACTGGTTGTGCAGTGGCTTTCGAATAACGAAGCTCGCCAAGGCTGACAACTTCGCTATTTGTCTCTTCAATCCAGTCACGACCAGTGATACCAATGTCGAAAAGACCTTCTTGCACATAGGTTGCGATTTCCTGCGGACGAAGAATACGCACTTCTGCAACTCGTGGGTCGTCGATAGACGCTTTGTAGTCGACAGAAGATGAACGCACTACCGAGAGATCGGCTGCTTCAAATAAGTCGAGGGTCGCCTTCTCGAGGGAACCTTTGGGGAGAACAATTTTGAGCACGCAACGAGGTTACAGAGCACACTGCGACACTGGCGACGTATTTAACGACTATCCCAATTCAATGGGCAGAGCACCGGTTTGGCCACGAAACCACGCCGCAGCATCCATGTGTGGTCGCCCCTCTGGTTGAACAGTGACGAGACGAATAACACCATCGCCTGTGCCTACAACACATCCGTCGTAGAGACCGCCAACATCGAGAGCGTCATCCTGGCTTTCCACTGCCGTAGCCAAAACACGCAATCTATTTCCGTCGACCACGGTGTACGCCCGCAATGCACGAACCTGACGATGAATGTTGATGGCACTGTTAGACCAATCAATGCGGAGATCTTCTGGAGAAATTTTCGCCGCATAGGTACCGCCCGGCTGTTGAGGTACCGCAGTGCCGAGACCCTTCTGCAGAGTGGAAACCAATAGTTCTGCACCAGCATGAGCCAGTTGACGCGTGAGCGCCGTCGCAGTGATCTCGTTATCAATGGGAACAGTTGATGTTGCATAGATGGCACCAGAATCGAGAGTGGCCTCTACGTCCATAATGCATACGCCGGTTTCGGTATCTCCAGCCATGATGGCTCGTTCCACTGGCGCTGCCCCGCGCCAACGCGGAAGAAGTGAGAAATGAATATTTATCATCGGCACTTTTTCCAACAGTGCGCCGGGAATGATGCGACCATATGCGACAACAATGCCGAGAAGATTCTGGTGACTATTTAGTTCCACCCAGTTGAGATCGTGCGACACCGCGATGTTGTGACGTAGCGCAACTTCTTTCACAGGGCTCGGAGTCATTCGCGAACCTCTGCCTCTCCTTGCATCAGGACGAGTGACAACGTGGATGATGTGAAACCCTGCGTCGATGAGCGATGAAAGCACTGTGGCTGCAGTATCTGGAGTTCCTAGAAAGACGAGAGGTCGAACCTCTTGTGGCATCACTACTTCAGCCCAATGTGACGGGTTTCCCCTTCCGAGGTGCCCCCATCTGCGATCCGCTTGTACTCACGCAATGCTTCATCACGTTGGTCAGGGGTCATTCGTTCAAACATCAAGACACCATTGAGGTGATCGAGTTCATGTTGAAAGAGTCGTGCAAGCAATTCATCGGCTTCCACTTGAACGGTGTTACCACTGAGATCGACAGCTTCTAACAAGATCTCTTTCGGGCGCAACATCTCTACATACAGCCCAGGGATAGACAAGCAGCCCTCGTCGTACACCCACTCCCCGCGCGACTCAATAATCCGTGGGTTAATCAAGGTGATGGGAGTGCCATCGATGTCGTACACGAAAATCTGTTTCTGTACTCCGATTTGGGGTGCAGCCAGGCCAAGCCCAGGCGCCTGGTACATGGCTTGCAGCATTGCTTGAGACAAGCGGACTATTTTGCCGTCGATATTCTCCACTTGTTCTGCCACAGAAGTGAGAACTGGATCTCCGTAGGTGCGAATGTCGTAGGCCACAATCTGAAAGGCTACCTGTGGAGACAATGATGACCGAGGAACCTGACAAGAGAATTACGCCTGACGAGCATTACTTTGCCCCCTCGCCTTCTAGTGCCGAAAAGACGACTGACTTCACCATCGAGAGCTCACGCGGCCCGCTCACCATGCGCGCAGGGTCGGGCGTCTTTAGCCAACATGGCCTCGACAAAGGAACTGCCGTTCTGCTCGACATTATGGCCAGGCAGAATCTCGCACCATGCCAACCCGGCACGAACGTGCTCGACATCGGATGCGGATCAGGAGCAATCTCGCTCACGATGGCAATTGAATACGCCGACAGCACCGTGTACGCCGTCGACATTAATGAGCGTGCGCGAGAACTGTGCGCAGAGAATGCGACAAAGAACAACCTGTCGAATATTCGCGTTGCTCACCCAGATGAGGTGGACGCTGATATTCGTTTCACACACATTTGGTCCAACCCACCTATCCGAATCGGCAAAGACGCCTTACATGAACTACTTCTCGCGTGGCTTCACCGACTCACAGACGATGGAACCGCACATCTGGTGGTGAGCAAAAACCTTGGGGCAGATTCCCTTGCAACGTGGCTAACAGCAAATGGTTTTGCGACCACGCGCATCGGGAGCAGCAAAGGATTTCGTGTGCTCAAAGTGTTGGCTCACCGCTAGTAGCGAAGCGGGTCTACGTGCACACGCATGTGAACACCAAACGTAGCCCTTAGCTGGGTAATGGCCGCTTCAAGATCCTCTCGATGGACGGCTCGAAGCAATAGTGCATCCTCATCGCGGGCAACAAGAACTGACTGAAGTTCTGGAATCTCTTCTGACGTATGTGGCGATGTCACCGTGATTCGTGCGACGTACGAATATGGCGGCAAGCCCAATGCGCGACGCTGTGCCAAGACGGAATCTCTCCATGCTTGAAGCGCGCTGGCAACGTTGTTGCTTCCCAACGCAACCAACAACGGATGATCTACAACTCGGGTCTGAATAACAACTTTGCCGGTTGAACCCACCATGCGAGCAGCACGTACAACTACTGCTGCCACTTCTATCGGTGCCGACATACGTGGTGCTCCTAGGTCTCTGTCAATGTCTGCAAACACCACACAGTCGGCCTGTGGCACTCTGTACAAGACAGCTTCAGTACCGATAAACACATTTCCCTTTGTCCATGACTCGTCTGAATCACTTGTTACTTCAATAACGGGATTAGCGCTGGACGCCTGTACCTGCGAAGTCAATTGAGTCACTCCGCCACGAGGGACAAGAAAAGCAGAACGTCCGCATGAAACGCACACGCCTCCATGCTGCGTTTCACAACGTGAACAAAAAAGTGTCGCGTCATCTAATTGCGTAAGTAGCGAAAGACATGTTGGACAGTTCTGCGTTTTACGACATGACTTGCAAACAATCAGGCGCGCTTTGCCTTTTGTGTTCAACACACATGCTGTTGTGGTCCCAGGCGCAGAAATAGATGTCAGTAGTTCTGTTGACAGCAAGGAGCCAGCCACGGGGACTGATGCGAGATCAACTATCTCGATCTTTGGCCATCCGTGCGCAGAGTCGACATAAATTGTCTTATCGACCCACGACACAAGCGCCGCAAGTGATGGGACGGCTGAAGTGAGAACAATGGGAACGCCAGCTAGCCGAGCACGTTCAGTTGCGACTTCTGCGGCATTCCAAGTTGGAGCTCTCTCTTCGTGAAGCGACTCATCATGTTCGTCGATAACAACAATTGCGCTGAGTTTTGCACATGGTGCAAACACTGCTGACCGGGCACCAATCACCACATCGACACCTGCATGTGCGTTATCCCATTCGTCTGGAACCTCCGCAGTGGTCAAACCTTTGCGGCGAAGAAATGCAGCACCAACATGCGCCATGCGTTGCGTCGGACACACCACCAGCACCGGACCCGATTCGGCCAATGTTGTAACGACGGTCAGTGCAGACATCGCAGGAGGAATGACCAACAAAGCGCCACCTAGGGTGCGCGCCTGCTTTGTGGCTGCCACAACTACGTCGCTGGCATCATGTGACACTGCACCATGTCTTGGGTGCACAACGCGCGCTTTCACACGCGGCGACGAAGCGCTTTGCAATACAGCTCGATGCGAACCCATCCATCTGCGCGCCACCCACGAGACAAGTGGTAACAGGTGTTCTTGTACGCCGATTCCTGAGATAGATACCAGTGGCGACAGCCGGTCGAGAGCAATGCCCTCAGTGCTTTGTGAAAACGGTTTGATATCCGTTATCCAGCCGCCAACACGACGATTGTTTAGATTGACGCGCACTCTCTGACCGCGCGCAGCGCGATCTACCAGAGCAGGCGGAATGAGATAGTCAAATACCTTGTCGATGCCTGACACATCAGGAACAACCGACGCAATGAGCGGTGAGCTCTCGCTCAGAGTTTGACAGCCGCCTTGAAGTCAGCAAGACGTGACAACACTTCCCAGGTAAATCCTGGGCCTGTACGACCAAAGTGTCCGTATGCAGCGGTTTGTGCATAGATAGGACGCTTGAGATCAAGGTCACGAACAATTGCGGCAGGGCGAAGGTCGAATACGTCGCGAACAGCTTTTTCGATTGACTCTTCGCTCACGGTGTTTGTACCGAATGTCTCGACCAAGATGCTGATCGGCTGTGCCATACCAATTGCATAAGCAACTTGTACTTCACACTTCTCTGCTGCACCACTGGCAACAACATGCTTGGCAACCCAACGCGCTGCGTATGCAGCAGAGCGGTCAACCTTCGATGGGTCCTTACCAGAGAATGCACCGCCACCATGACGACCCATACCGCCGTACGTGTCAACAATGATCTTGCGACCTGTAAGGCCGGTGTCTGCGTGAGGTCCACCCAAAACAAACTTGCCAGTTGGGTTGATGTAGATCGCAGGATTGTCATCAGCGAAAGCCTCGGGAATAGTTGGCAAGATGACTTGCTCAATCAGGTCTGGACGAATCTCTGTCTCACGGTTTACGCCGTCACGGTGCTGAGTTGAGATAAGCACGGTACTGAGCTTCACTGGACGACCATCGACATACTCAAATGTCACTTGGGTCTTGCCGTCTGGGCGCAAGTACGGAACAAGGCCGCTCTTACGTACTTCTGTCAGACGCTCTGCCATGCGGTGTGCAAGCCAGATTGGCAGCGGCATGAGGTCTGGCGTGTCGTTACATGCGTATCCGAACATCATTCCCTGGTCGCCCGCACCTTGGCTGTTGAGGATGTCTTCACCACTCATACCACTGCGCTGTTCTTCACTCTTGTCAACGCCTTGTGCAATATCAACGCTTTGCGCGTCGAGAGCTACAAGAACTCCACAGGTGTTGCCGTCGAAACCGTAAGCAGCGTCGTTGTAGCCGATGCGATTGATAGCTGCGCGTGCAATGGCTGGGATGTCGACATATGCATCGGTAGTGATTTCACCAGACACAACGCACAAGCCGGTGGTGAGCAACGTCTCACAAGCAACGCGACTGTGTGGGTCCTTCTCAAGAATGGCATCGAGAATTGAGTCAGATACCTGATCTGCCATCTTGTCTGGGTGACCTTCGGTCACGCTCTCAGATGTAAACGTGAAATTCCTCACGACTGCTCCTTCATTTATGTGGGCTATGGTTCGACCGCAACTCGACCACGCTATCTAATACAGCAGCGGCGATGTGGTGTTTGTCGGTCAAAGCGACTGTTTGCAGCACCCCACTAGCACCTAAAATGGTGACAGCGTTGGTGTCATGACTGAAACCCACCCCTTCGGCCGACACATCATTGGCCACAATGAGGTCGAGGTTCTTTCGCACGAGCTTGTCTTGAGCGTGAACCAAAAGGTCGTCGGTCTCGGCTGCAAATCCCACAAGTATTTGGCCCTCGCGCTTGCGAGCACCAAGACCAGCCAAGATGTCGGGAGTTTTCTCCAGGACTATCTCAGGAACTCCGTCAGCCTTCTTGATCTTTCCAGCAGAACGCAGCACTGGTCGAAAATCTGCCACTGCGGCGCTCATAACAATGACATCACTTGAATCGCTATGACATGTAACGGCATGCAACATGTCGTCTGCGGTCTCAACAGGTATCACAGTGATGCTTGCAAAGGTTGGTCTATCAATAGTGGTTACCAGAGTGACAGTCGCACCTCGACGCGCGGCGTTCTCTGCAATCGCATATCCCTGCTTGCCCGATGAACGGTTTGCAATGACGCGCACTGCGTCGATGGGTTCGCGAGTACCACCAGCAGTGACCAGCACTGAAAGGCCTGCCAGATCATGAGAGGCGGCGAGGGCAGAATCAATTGCACTAGCAATGGAATCGGTATCGGCGAGACGCCCGGTACCAATGTCGCCACCTGCGAGGCGACCTGATTGTGGTTCCACGATGATTACTCCGCGCGAACGCAGAATTTCAATGTTGTGTTGCACGCTTGGGTGTTCCCACATTTCTGTATGCATTGCAGGGCACAACACCACGGGTGCTCGCGTAGCGATCAATGTGGCAACGAGAACATCGTGCGACAGACCCATTGCATAAGCAGCGATTACTCGCGCGGTTGCGGGCGCTACGACGATGACATCTGCGTTTTGTCCAAGTCGAGTGTGAGGAATGGGCGATGCATCATCCCACAGGCTGGTGTGTACGGGTTCTGATGCCAACGCAGACAGAGTGACTGGTCCGATAAACCGGTGAGCATCTTCGGTCATGATGGGCGCAACATATGCACCTGCATCAACAAGGCGTCTGCATAGCTCTACAGATTTGTATGCAGCAATACCGCCCGATACGCCAAGGACAATGTTTCGACCCTGAACGTTTTCCAACATGATGAATCGAGGAAGAAGAGTTATTTACTCGGCGTCAGAATCTGACGACTCGTCATCGAGTGCGATGCCGTTTTCCGATGCTTCACCAAAGATGGCTGCAGCTTCTGCTTCAAGTTCATCGAGCTCATCGAATGGCAAACGCTCGATCTTGACGATCTTGTCGGCAGCAATTTCTTCAAAGGCGATAGACAACGGTTTGCGGGCAACAGATGACACCTGTGGTGGAATCATGTGGCCAAGACCTTCACCCAATTGGTTGAAGTACGAATTGATTTGACGTGCACGATATGAAGCAAGCGTGACGAGGCTGAACTTCGAGTCAACGCGGTCGAGAAGACCTTCGATATGTGGGTGAATCATGGAGTCATTTTGACGGGACATGGGGGACCTCCGAAGTCGCCTCAAGGTTATCGGCGTGAGTCTCTCACTGCACCGATAAATGCCTGTATCTCTGCAATTGCTCGCTCAAAATCGTCGTTCACTACGACAAAATCGGCCAATACTGCGCCTTCTCGTTCTTCGTCTTCTGCCTTACGAAGACGCTCGACCACATGATGGTCTGGGTCCCCGCGGCCCTGCAAACGGCGTTGTTGCTCCTCACGCGACGGAGGGCGAACAAACACAACTCGTGCTTCTGGATGTGCACTCTTCACTTGACGAGCACCATTGAGTTCAATTTCCAACACGATGTCACATGCTTCGTCGACTTCTGGCAACGGAGACCCATACAAATTTCCAAGAAACTCTGTCCACTCTAGAAAGCCGCCAGCTTCAATTCGTTCCTCGAACGCTTGTCGAGATGCGAAGACATACGCATCGTCTGGCTCCCCTTCACGCTGTGCGCGAGTTGTCCATGATTTGCTCAACCACAATGACGAATCTCTCGCCATCAATTCATCGACAATTGTTCCCTTGCCAGCACCGCCGGGACCAGACACAATAAAAATCAGCGGGTCAGACATTTTTCTCTCCGCACGCCGAAAGAACCGCAACTTGTTGAGAAGCATCGAGTTCGGCCACAGTGACGAATGGTGGGAGCCCCAAGGTCTCCATCAGTCGGCGACCGACAACCTTGCCAAGCGACGGGTGCACGTCAAGCAACTTCACGAGGTACACGGCTCCGTACAACTCGATGGATGGAGATGCGAAAACTTCTGCCAGTTTCTGGGAAGACGACAACTGGACCGCCTGCACACGACAAGCACGGATCTGAGCTACTCGCTGAATATCTCGAATAGTGCTTTCCATAATCCAATGATAGTTCCGAGCAACTGATCTGCCCACCTACCAGTGCAGGAAACGATGCCCTATGACCGATGGACACATCCCACAAGGTCTGCCCAGGATGAATAGCCGAGTTTCTTCATCAGAACAGACGCTTCACACGCAATGTCCCACACGGCAGACGGAGACGCAAAACTTGCTGTCCCCACTTGAACCGCCCGCGCACCAGCCATCATCATTTCAATTGCATCATTTCCCGATGCGATGCCTCCGACGCCAATGATGTCTACGTCTGGCATTGCAGCCTTTACATCATGGACAGCGCGTACAGCAATAGGACGAATTGCTGGCCCCGACAATCCTCCACCGCCATTACCGAGCGAAGCACGACCAGATGACGTATTGATCTGCATACCAAGCATCGTGTTGATGAGGGTGAGGGCCGATGCGCCAGCATCGCGCACTGTGGTTGCTACTTCAACAACTCGATCCGTGTTGGCACTTAGTTTTGCCCACACCGGAACACTTGATTCGGAACAAACCGCGGAGATGATCTGACCAGCCAGCGATGGGTCGTGAGCAATGATGCCACTTCGACCCTCAAGATTTGGACAAGACAGATTCACTTCAATTGCTGAGATGGTTTGTCCGGCTGCACGCAGTTGATTTGCAGCAAGTACAAACTCATGCACCGTGCGTCCCCAGATGCTGGCAACAGTTGTGACGTTGGCTGCTTCTAACACCGGCAGCGAGTCATGGATCCATGCAACGACACCAGGACCTTGCAATCCGACTGCGTTGATCATGCCACCCTGAGCAAGATGTACACGCGGTGCAGGATTCCCCTCCCATGGTTCGTGAAACAAACTTTTGACGACAACTGCGCCTAAACGATCAAGAGGCATGTACGCCCCGAGTTCAACATCGTGACCACTAGTACCAGACGCAGTCATAAACGGATTGGCGAGCGTTACGCCACCACATTGCACTTCACCAAGTTGCTGGAAGATCCGTTCACTGCGTCGTTTCATTATGCCCGTCCGTGGTATTCCTGCAGTGAACGTACTTCAATTTCCGATAACCGTTGTTCCCAAAGACCGTTCACGGCGGCAAGTGCTGCCTCGACAGTGGTGACCGACGAGACCCGATTCGTATTTGCTGCTTTTCGGATTGCTTCGCCATCTTCACGAGAACCACGACCATGCGGTGTGTTGACGACGAAACTGATGGCACCCTGTGCCACCAAATCGACGGCGTTGTCCATTGTGGATCCTTCGATCTCAGACAACTTCCCTACCACCATGTCAACTGCCTGATTGAACTTGGCTAGGTATGCCGCTGTTCCCGTTGTGGCTGCGATGCCTAAGCCCAATTCACGAAGGCGCTTTGCCACCACGAGGCCTGCTGGCTTGTCACCATCATTCAATGAGAGAAACACCATTCCCGAGGTGGGCAATACGGTTCCGGCAGCAGTTTGAGATTTTACGAACGCACGACCAAACGTGCGATCAATTCCCATCACTTCTCCGGTGGAACGCATTTCAGGCCCGAGTGCAGTATCAACTTCTGGGAATCTGTTGAAAGGAAGTACTGCTTCTTTCACAGATACATGTCCACCAGTGACAGGAGGCGTGAGCAAACCTTCAACACGTAATTCATTTAGCGTTGCTCCCAGCATCACTCGACTTGCGACTTTCGCAAGCGGAACACCCGTTGCCTTAGCAACGAAAGGCACCGTACGAGATGCACGCGGGTTTGCTTCGATGACATACACGGTTGTCCCCAACACAGCGAACTGCACATTGATGAGTCCACGAACATCGAGTGCATTAGCAATGGCAGTTGTGTAGGCACTGATGACCTCTACAACCCATGCAGGCAACGTTTGTGGCGGGATTGCACACGCTGAGTCACCAGAGTGAACTCCGGCCTCTTCCACGTGTTCCATTACTCCGCCAATCAACACTTCACCTGTGTGGTCGCGGATGGCATCAACATCGACTTCGGTTGCATGTTCCAAGAAGTGGTCAATAAGAACTGGACGCTCCGCAGATAGGCCACCTTCTTTGCCGAGACTTCCATCTTTCGCCATCTGATCCATGGCGCGCTCAAGTGCGCCGTGATCATGCACGATCTGCATAGCGCGACCACCTAACACATAGCTTGGTCGCACAAGAACGGGGTACCCGACAGATGATGCAATCTTGCTAGCTTCCTCGAATGTGACAGCGGTACCGCCCGGAGGTTGCGGAATAGAAAGACTGTTACACAGTTGATTCCATTTCTCGCGGTCTTCGGCTAAGTCGATCGAGTGCGGCGAAGTACCGGCAATCAGAGATGGATCGATGAGCCCGGAAAGCTTCAACGGAGTTTGACCACCGAGACCAACAATCACCTTTGGCGCAACACCACCGGCAGCAAGTGTCTCGGCAGCAATCACATTGAGAACATCTTCTCGGGTCAGTGGCTCGAAGTACAAACGATCGGAAGTGTCATAGTCAGTCGACACTGTTTCTGGGTTGCAGTTCACCATGACTGTTTCGTATCCGGCATCGCGTAGCGCAAAGCTTGCATGCACGCAGCAATAATCAAATTCGATTCCCTGGCCAATACGGTTAGGACCAGAACCGAGAATGATGACGCGTGGGCGCTCAGATGGACGCACTTCATTCTCGTCTTCATATGTTGAATAGTGATATGGCGTCTGTGCAGCAAACTCTGCCGAGCACGTATCAACTGTCTTGTATGTAGGGATAACACCAATCGACTCACGATGTGCTCGCACTGACATTTCATCGCTCTTGAGTAGGTACGCAATCTGTGCATCTGCAAAACCAAGTCGCTTGGCGCGACGCATCTGAGAGCGAGTGACATCCTTCAATGGAGTTCCCTCCAGTGCGTGACGTTCATCAACAATGATGAGCATCTGATCCAAGAACCAAGGATCAATCTTTGTTGCTTCAAAGACACGTTCGATAGACATTCCGCGGCGCAGTGCCTCGCCTACCTGGAAGATGCGTTCGGGTGTAGCGATAGCGGCCTTGGCCAATAGTGCGTCATCTGACAAGTTGTCGTACAGCGATTCGCCTGGATCACAGTTCAAGCCCAAGCGACCTTGTTCGAGAGAGCGCAAACCCTTTTGCAGGCTCTCTGGGAACGTACGACCGATAGACATTGCTTCGCCGACGCTTTGCATCTGCGTGCCGAGAACACCCGAAGTACCAGGAAGTTTTTCAAAAGCCCAACGGGGAATCTTTGTAACAACGTAGTCAATGGTTGGTTCGAAACTCGCGGGAGTCATGCGCGTGATGTCATTGGGAATCTCATCAAGCGTGTAACCCACAGCCAACTTCGCTGCAATTTTTGCAATAGGAAACCCAGTTGCCTTTGATGCCAATGCCGAGGACCGTGATACACGTGGGTTCATTTCAATTACTACCAAGTCGCCATTCTCCGGGTTCAATGCGAACTGAACATTGGAACCACCTGTTTCAACACCTACGCGACGAATACAAGCAAAAGCAGCATCGCGCATGTTTTGGTACTCAACATCGGACAAGGTTTGTGCAGGAGCAACAGTGATGGAGTCACCCGTGTGAACACCCATCGGGTCAAAGTTTTCGATACTGCAAATGATTACGCAGTTATCGGCCTTGTCACGCATGACTTCTAGTTCGTACTCTTTCCAACCAACGATAGAAGTCTCTACGAGAATCTCGCGTATGGGGCTTGCATCTAAACCATTCAGTGCAAGTTTTGCGAACTCTTCCAATGTGTTTGCGATACCAGTTCCACGACCGCCCAAAATATAGGCAGGACGAATAATGACGGGTAAGCCGATCTCTTTGAGAACAGCGTCCGCCTCTTCCATCGTGTGTGCAATACCGCTACGAGGAACACTGAGACCAATCTCCAACATTGCTTGTTTGAACTTGTCGCGATCTTCTGCTGTAGCAATTGCTTCTGCATTTGCGCCAATTAGTTCAGGAGTTCCAGGCACCCCAACAAGGCCTTGTTCAAATAGCGCCATCGCTAAGTTCAAGCCGGTCTGACCACCAAGAGTTGGAAGCACCGCGTCGGGCTTTTCACGTTCAATGATCTTTGCCAATATCTCTGGTGTCAGCGGCTCGATATAGGTGCGATCAGCAAAGTCAGGGTCGGTCATGATGGTGGCTGGGTTCGAGTTTGCGAGAATGACGCGGTACCCCTCCTCTTTCAACACACGACACGCTTGTGTTCCCGAGTAGTCGAACTCGCATGCTTGCCCAATGACAATCGGACCTGATCCGATAATCAGAATTGTGTGTAAATCGTTACGGCGAGGCATTACTTGCCCTCCATCATTTCTGCGAATTGAGCAAAGAGGTAGCGACTGTCATGTGGCCCCGGCCCTGCTTCTGGGTGGTATTGAACGCTGAACGCATTGTGCTTGCGCAAACGCATTCCTTCGTTTGTGTTGTCGTTCAGATTGACATGCGTGATGTCTGCGACTCCTGATAAAGAATCGGCATCGACACAGAAGTTGTGGTTCTGGCTTGTGATCTCTACAGATCCGGTCGCGAGATTGCGTACGGGATGGTTGCCACCATGGTGACCAAAAGGCAACTTGAAGGTATGACCATCGAATGCTCGCGATAGCAATTGATGTCCTAGACAGATTCCAAAAGTGGGAACACCATTTTCAACGATGCTGCGAATTGCCGCCGTAGCCCCCGGCACCATCTCTGGGTCGCCTGGACCATTCGACAAGAAGATGCCTTGTGGCTTCAATGCAAGTACTTCTTCAGCACCCATATGAGCTGGAACAACTGTGACAGTTGCAATCTCTGACAGGCAACGAAGGATTGTTGTTTTAATCCCGAAGTCGTATGCGACCACCGAATACTTACCATTGCCGAACGTGTACGGCTGAGGAGTGGTTACTTGTGAAACAAGGTCGATGCCTGATGTTCCATGTTCATCTCGAGCAGCCGCTAACAGGTTCGCCTCACTTGCAGTGCCGAATGCGCCACGCAGCGAACCCGAATCACGCAGCAATCTTGTGAGACGACGCGTATCGAGACCTGTAATTCCAGGAAGTTTGTTGGCGACTAGTAAATCATTGAGGTCGGTTTCGCTTCTCCAATTACTTCGGCGCCGAGCCAAGTCGCGCACGATGACACCGCGCGCGAATGTTCCTCGTGATTCAGCATCTGCAGCAGTGGCACCGTAGTTACCAATGTGAGTGGTGGTGAACGTAATGATCTGACCCGCGTACGAGGGGTCCGTGATCACTTCTTGATATCCGGTGAGCGCAGTATTGAACACGACTTCCCCTGCAGCGATGCCATTCTCAGGAATATGACCAATGGCCTCACCTTCAAATACTGATCCGTCCTCTAGGACGAGTGAAATTTCTGTCATGGGAGCGCTCATCGCGTTACCTTTCCTTCATTGACGACTATTTGTCCGTTGAATAACGTGTGGCGCACGCGTCCTCGAACATTCATTCCGTGGTACGGAGTGTTTTTACTTTTACTTGCGAGACTTTCACGCGATACTTCCCATACATCTGCTGTGTTCCATACACAGATGTTCGCGGGTTCACCTACTGCAATCGCGCGTCCGTGGCGTGCATCGAGACCAGCAATGCGAGCTGGATTCCAAGACATCAATTCGACAATCTTGCGAGCATCTAATTCCATGGCGGTATTGACCACTGCAAGAGCGGTTTCAAGCCCCAGCATGCCTGGTGGAGCCTCATCTAACGGTTGTTCTTTTGTGTGTCCAGCGTGTGGGGCATGGTCCGTAGCAATCGCGTCAATTGTGCCGTCGAGTACACCGGCCTTTAGCGCTGCGATATCAGCAACAGTACGAAGTGGTGGGTTGACTTTGAAGATGGGGTCAAAACTCGTCAGTAGTTCGTCGAGTAACGACAAGTGATGCGGTGTTACTTCGGCAGTAATGGGCAAACCTTCAGCTTTTGCGTCGCGCACCAACTGGACACTTCCCTGTGTGGACAAATGCAAGAAGTGCATCTTGGCCCCAGTGGTTCGCACTAACGCGATGTCGCGCTGCACCATTTGCTCTTCTGCCAATGAAGGCCATCCCGGAACTCCCAGTGATGAGCAGCACGCACCTTCGTGCATGACGGCACCATTGGTCATTGAAGAGACTTCGCAGTGTTGAGCCAATGTGACGTTGGCAAGACGCGCAGAGACCAACGCACGCTTCATCGTGTCTTCGTCTTGCACCCCATTGCCGTCGTCTGTAAAAAGAGTGACCCCTTCGTCTGCAAGACCGGCATACGACACCAACTCTGCACCCAAGCGACCAACGGTGATGCAACCAGACGGCATCACTTCACACAAATTTGCCTTAACGCCCTGCTCGCGAACAAATCGCACTGTCGCAACATTGTCTTGAGCTGGATCCGTATTTGGCATAGCAACAACTGCTGTGTAACCGCCAAGCGCTGCGGCACGACTTCCCGATTCAATCGTTTCGGCCTCTTCTTTTCCTGGTTCACGCAAATGTGTATGCAGATCGACAAACCCTGAAGAGACATAGCACCCGTTGCCATCAAGCACGATGTCGCCCTCTAGCGCATCCCCCACCGCATCAATGACGGCGCCAACAACACGTACGTCGGCTTGAAACACCGCGTCTGGGTTGACCACAGTTGCTCCGCGGATCACGATTGATTTGGCTGCGCTCATGCGTCGCCACCAAGAGTTATCGCTGGAGAGATTTCGCCACCAAGCAACGAGAACAGCACAGCCATACGAACAGAGATGCCGTTGGCGACCTGTTGAAGTATGCGCGATCCCGGAACTTCCGATGGATCAACTTGCATTTCCACACCACGATTGATTGGACCCGGATGCATCAGCAGAGCATGAGGGGCCAGTCTTGCTGCGCGATCTTGCGTGAGGGCATACAGATCGGTGTACTCCTTCATGCTGATAACCAAAGATTCATCCATGCGCTCACGCTGCATTCTCAACATGTACAGAACATCAACATGTCCGACCACTTCGTCGATTGACGATGCCGTGGTCACATTCCAACCCTCGATGGAACTGGGGAGCAATGCGTCGGGCGCTACAAGGACAACTGTTGCCCCCATCCGCGTGAACACATCCACATTGCTTCGCGCTACACGCGAGTGCTTAATGTCACCCACGATGGCAATGGTTCGGCCAGCCATGCTTTCCTTGTCGCCAAAATTTCTGGTGATGGTGTAGGCATCGAGCATTGCTTGAGTTGGGTGCTGGTGCCAGCCATCTCCGGCGTTGACAACCGCTGCATTCGTCCACTGTGTTACCTGCTTTGGAACACCACTTGATTTATGGCGCACTACAAATGCATGCACTCCCATTGCTGTCAACGTTTCAATAGTGTCGCGCAGACTTTCACCTTTGTTCACACTTGAGGTGCTGGCGGAAAAAGTCATCACTTCTGCAGACAACCGCTTGGCTGCAGTTTCAAAACTGAGTCGGGTGCGTGTGGAATCTTCAAAGAACACACTTGCGATTGTCTTGCCACGTAGCGCGGGAACCTTTGGAACTGCTCGAGAGTTAATCTCTGCCATATGGTCGGCAAGTTCCAGAAGTTGAACAATTTCATCGACCGATAAGTCACGTGTGGAGAGCAGATGATTCATGCCTGCCCCTTTTCCACCACTGTGACAAAGACGCCATCTGGCCCAACAGAAATCTCGTCAGAGAAGTGCGTGGGGATGTTCTTTCCTACGTAGTCGGGACGAATAGGAAGTTCACGATGTCCGCGGTCAACCATCACGGCCAACTGGACTGCGCGGGGGCGTCCGTGATCGTTCAGTGCCTCAAGAGCAGCTCGCACGGTGCGGCCGGTAAACAAGACATCGTCGACCAGAACAACTGTCTTTTCAGTGAGGTCGACTGGAATGTCGGTAGGTGCACTCAGAACGATTGGGCGAAGACTGAAATCGTCGCGATACATGGAGATGTCGACAGCGCCTAGTGGCACCGTGGAAGACGGGTCAATCTGTTTCACACCAGTGGCGAGGCGTTCAGCAATCCAGGTTCCACCTGTTTGCATTCCAACTATGACCAATTGGTCTAACTGATTATTGCGCTCAACAATTTCATGGGATATGCGCTTGATGGCGCGGTCAACATCTGCCGACGCCAAAATCTCCGTGCGGGAAGGAATAACGATGCTCACAACGCGCACCTTGACCGCATTGCGGGCAAGAAAAACGCCCCTCGCGAGGGGCGTGCGTGCATGAGAACTCGTTGAATCATCTATGTCCTTCCGTTCGAGCCTCACAGGACTCGTTTTACGGTCGTTTCAACTATACACCACAGTCGCCGCCGCGCGCTAGGGGGAACGACGAACAAATATCTGCCAATGCTCGTTGCTGGCATATTCAACAAAATCGACAGAGGCCTTAGCCCAGTCTTTTTCTGTATCTGGGTCCTTCTGGCGAGATAGCACCACGTATTGCACCCCGTCTGCTCGTGGGTTTCTCTCCCCTTCCCGCGAGATATCCGTGCCATAGAGAACGATACGGAATGGATTCGGGAACTGGTAGATCTCTTTTCGGTGGGCAACGTGTGGAGCCAATGAGTAGTGAACCGAGATTGCGGCGTCATCTGGGAGTTTCTTCAAGATGTCTCGTCCAGCGATGGCTATCGGATGTTGTGCTCCCCAATGTGGCATCTCTGATGCCCGAAATGGGACATACGACCACGCATGACCCGCAACCAAAGAAGAGGCTGCCACCACACACACCACTCCATATTTCCAACGCGTCGGCAGGCGCGCCGCACCCACCACGGCAGCAAGCACCAGTGCAGGCACCGCAACAATCGAATAGTGATACTCAATATGAAACTGATACCAGAAGTTACTAATCACATTGAATGCAATTACGAGGAAACTTACTGCTGCAATCTCGGGCGCTAGAAAACTCATCAACGCCAACGGAGCAAACATTTTCCAGAGGTACATGAGACGTCCCTCTGATGTGAGATACCGATACACATTGGTTGGATTGGTGAAGGTCTCGTTGATGAAGCCCCCCACTCCACCAAACGGAATTCTCCATCCATTGCGCGTAGGTACGCCAATGAGACTGCGCATCAACAAATACATCCCCGCCAGGGACGCAGTGATACCCGCTCCCATCGTGATGATTCCGCGACGAACATCTCCTCGCAACGCGATTAATGCTCCGAGTGGCAACACAATCAGAACAACGTCTTCTTTCACCAATAGACACAGCACGAGAGCGATCCAATATGCGCGCCACTTCTTGGATAAAGCACACACCATGGCGATGGGGACAAACAATCCGAGAAATGAGTCAGGGTGATAGTTCTCCATGTTGGTGCCGTTGACAGCTGGATTGACTAGCCACACAACACCGAAGAGAAATCCCAGTAATGAACTATTGAGAACACGTCGAGCGAATATATAAATTGGGATGGCCCCTGCAGCAATTACTACTGCTTGCATTGCCAACAAGGTTTCAGTTCCGGGGAAAACCCAATACAAAGGCACCACGAAAAACAAAATCAGTGATGCGTGGTCACCCATAAGATTTCGCCCCATCAGGGTGACAAAGGGGGCTTCAAATCGAGACAGCAACCAAATCCCTTGGTCGTACAAACCGACGTCATATGAGGCTGTACCTAAGCCACGATGAATGTCCCACTGCAACCTCGTAACAACGATGATGTGCGCGACGATGGCTGCAAACAAGAGCCATGTCCACGGCGACGCATGCTTCACCGATGTCGTTACCTTGTGACCCCGCTGTGCAAGTGCCTCAGACAACATGGAGATTATCTAGCCGTCAGACCTGGCGTTTTTTGCAACTGCAGCCAGCACACCGTTTACAAATCGACCTGAATCATCTGTTGAGAATCTCTTGGCCAATTCCACAGCCTCGTCAATAACGACAGCTACTGGAACATCGGGCCGAGACAAGAGCTCGTAGATTGCCAATCTCAATATTGCGCGGTCAAGCGCAGGCATACGGTCGATTGCCCAGCCTTTTGCATGACTGACAATCAGCTCATCAATACTTGGTTTGCCTTCTTGCACACCGTGCAGCAACAAACTGGTGAGATCAGCAGAGGCGACACCGCGCTCTTCCAAAATGTCGAGAGGCGAAATTGATCGTTGTTCAGATTCGTACAACAAGATGACCGCTTGTTCGCGGGCGTCTGTTCTTTCGTCACTGGTGCGAAATGACTCTGGGTCTCGCGCCATCAGACGCGCGTCACGTAATCGCCGGTGCGGGTGTCAACCTTCACCTTGTCGCCCACGTTGACGAACAACGGAACTTGAATCACTTTGCCAGTTTCCAATGTGGCTGGTTTACGTGCGCCAGACACTCGGTCCCCTTGCACGCCTGGCTCAGTGTCTGCGATGACCAACTCAGCAGATGCTGGAATTTCCACCGTGACAATCTCGCCATTGTGCAGAGCAATGATGGCCGTAGCGGATTCGACCAAGTAGTCGGAAGCATCACCAAGAACTACCGGTGAAATATTCATCTGGTCATAAGACTCGGTGTCCATGAACACGAAATCATCACCGTCTTTATAAAGGAACTGCATATCACGCTTGTCGAGGATTGCCTGCTCTACACGGATACCTGCGTTGAAAGTCTTTTCAAACACGTTTCCGTTGCGCAAGTTACGCAACTTGGTGCGTACGAAGGCTCCACCTTTGCCAGGCTTGACGTGTTGAAATTCGACGACAGTGAACAGACCATTGTCTAGTTCAAGAGTGATTCCGTTCTTCAGATCGTTTGTGGTGATCGCGGGCATGTGAGGTCCTTGGGAGTGAGGGTAAGAATGCGGCACGTATTGCCGGTGACAACGACCAAATCCTCGATCCGGACGCCGCCGACCCCTCCACGATAGAGCCCAGGCTCGACGGTCACCACCTCATTGTTGCCAAGTACTGCTGTGCAACGAGAAGAAAAGATAGGAGGTTCATGGATATAGAGACCTACTCCATGACCTGTGCCATGAGGATATTCATGTCGCACGCCTTCACGTTCAAAGATTGCACACACAGCAGCATCAACTTCTGAGCCCACTACACCTTCGCGTACAGCGGCAACACCTGCATTCTGAGCTTCGCGAACGGTATCCCACATGTGTTCATATTCGCCCGACACTGTGCCCACCTTGATGGTGCGCGTCATATCACTGCGGTACCCATCCACTAGGGCCCCCATATCAATAATCACCCCGTGTCCGTCTTCGATAATCATGTCAGTTGGTTCATGATGTGGTCGCGCACCATGAACACCGGTTGCAACGATTGTGTCGAAACCAACATCGTCGGCTCCTGCCAACTTCATGAGGTAATCCAACTGAACACGAACTTGTTTTTCAGTGTGTCCACATAACCCATCTGCAACTACCTGTTGCAATGCGGCATCGGCAATCGAAGCGGCCTGAGATATTGCAGCAATCTCGTCATCATCTTTCACTCTGCGTAGATCATCACACGGAGATGCAATTTTCTCCACCGAGAACTTGGCGCCGAGAGTGTCCATGTGAGCAGCGGTGAGATGCGCAGGATCTACTGCGATCGATGATGAACCCAGCAACTTTTGCAAGACTTCATCCAACAGAGCACCGCCGACGACTGGTTGAACAATTGTTGTTGATTGAGCGAACCGTAGTTCTTCTGTAGCGCGCTCCACATAACGGCCATCCACTAATAGCCAGGACTCACGGGAATCAGCATTCACCAGCAATTGCGCGGTGCTGCCAGTAAAACCCGTCAGCCATCGGATGTCTTCCATCCGCAACACAAGATGCCGTCCGCTCACAACTCCAGCAAATGCTTCAAGTCGACGAGAGACGTTCATGTCTAGTGCGTTAATTCAACAAGTGCTTCGACAGCAAGCGCATAACCAAGACCACCAAAACCAGAGATGGTGCCACTTACAACTGGCGCCAAGACACTGACGTGCCGGAAACCTTCACGCGCTCCTGGGTTTGAAAGGTGCACTTCCACCACATGACCAGGAAATGACTTCAATGCGTCATGGATTGCCCACGAGTAATGCGTGAATGCACCAGCATTAATAATGATGCCATCATGCTTTCCAATTGCAGCATGAATAGTTGCAACAATTTCTTGTTCCGCATTTGACTGCACATCTGCAACCGACACTCCATGCGCAGAGGCGGCTGCGCCGACAGACGCAATGTGGTCAGCCAACGTCGTGGTGCCGTAGACCTCGGGTTCACGAGTACCCAGAAGATTGAGATTGGGTCCATGAATGACCAGAATTGAAGACAACGCCATATCAGCAACCGTACTCGTCCCAAGTACTCAGATCGAAGGAATATAGCTAGCGCTAGAAGTTATTCGAGTCGAAGCGTCAAGTCCGCGAGGGCCTCGCGGATGTGCGGTTCGGAAACACCCGACACCACTTCAAGACCTTCAGCAGAGTCAAGGACAAACGTCAAAGAGTCGATGGCCTTCTTATCTCTACCCATATCAACAATGAGTTGTTCTGGGCTGATACCACTTGGCAATGGGTGACGCAGCCCATACAGGCCGTGCACGACCTCATAATGTGCGTCAACTCGCGCAGAATCTATGCGACCCATGCGGTGTGCAAGATGGGACGCATAGAGCACTCCGACTGCAACGGCTTCACCATGGGCTATCGAGAAATCGGTGGCAATTTCGAGAGCGTGAGCCAAAGTATGGCCGTAGTTGAGGAGGGCTCGCTGGCCGCCCTCGCGTTCGTCGGCAGAAACAATGTTGGCCTTGATCTCTGCACAGCGTGCGACTCGATCAACGAGTGGCAACGCGGTGAAATCTTCGCGCGCAATGAAGTGATACTTCGCCATCTCACCAAGACCGCAACGCATCTCACGCTCTGGCAATGTGGCTAATGCGTCCATTTCGCAGGCGACACCATGCGGTTGCCAAAAAGCGCCCACAAGATTCTTGCCTTCGGCAATATTCACACCTGTCTTACCGCCAATTGCGGCGTCAATCATTGCAAGAAGCGTTGTTGCAACATGTACTACTGCAATGCCACGGTGATACGACGCAGCAGCAAAACCTGCAACATCTGTGACCATGCCTCCGCCCACACCGACAACAACATCAGCACGCGTGAGACCAGCCTGGGCAAACTCGCTACAAAGTTTTTCGATAGTGGATAACGACTTATGTGCTTCTCCATTACCGATGACGTGATGGGTGACCGCGTACCCATCGAGGTGTGGGAGATACTCAGAAGGAATTCCTTCTTGCGTCACAATCGCCACTCTCTTAGCGCCACTTGGCAACATAGACGCGACACGTGAACGAGCACCATGACCCACCGCAACGAGATATGACCTATCACCAAGCTCTACTGGAACGTCGATCATGTCACCCATTACTACCATCTAACATCAATTGCCCCTCATCTAGGGCCTCTATTAACAGCCCGACGATGGAATCCACATCACGGTCAGACACATCAATCACAATGTCAGCTACAGATGCATAGAGCGGTCCGCGCTCTTCCGACATCTTTTCAAGAGTTGCCTGCCTGTCTTGATCTAGTAATGGACGATGCACACCCTTAGCTGTGCGTTGTGCAAGAACCTCTGGTCGTGCATGCAGCCAGACGACAATCACACCTTTATGTTGACGAGCATCGTCGAGGACCCGACGATTCTCCTCACGCACCACGGCACCACCAGCAGCAGCAATCACTACTCCACCGGGTCGCTGTAGACATTCGGTCAGCATGGCAGTCTCAAGGTTACGAAATGAGTCTTCACCCGCATTCGAGAAGATGTCGCGTACAGATTTGCCTTCACGCGCTTCAATCATGCGATCTGTGTCGAGACACTCGAGACCTCTTCGTGTTGCTAACACTTTTGCAACTGTGGTCTTACCGGTACCCATAAGTCCAACAAGGACAATGGTCTCAGACGTAGCGGTCACGACTCCAGTGTGGCCCGAAATGACGTCGCATTGCGAACGAATTCAGACAACGAGTCGCCACCGAACTTGCGTTGGGCTTCCGCTGCAAGAACGAGCGCAACCATCGTTTCAACAATGACACCCAATGCAGGCACAGCAGTGACGTCTGTTCGTTCCTTGAAACTGACGGTTTCTTCTTTGGTAACAACGTCGACAGTTTTTAAAGTGGGCTTGTTAAGCGTTGCCAATGGCTTCATCGCTGCTCGCACAATGAGAGGCTCACCAGTAGTGATGCCACCTTCGGTACCACCAGAGCGATGGCCTTCTCGTTCGTAGCGATGATTCACCGCATCCCAAGAGATGGGGTCATGAGCTTGGCTACCACGAAGACCTGCAACTTCAAAACCGTCACCGATTTCACAACCCTTAACGGCTTGAATACTCATGACGGCTTGAGCCAACAGTGCGTCAATCTTTCGGTCCCAATGCACATGACTACCGAGCCCAATAGGGACTCCATAAGCAATCGCTTCAACAATGCCGCCTAATGAGTCACCCTCGCGCGCCGCGTCCTTAATGGCAGTGATCATCGCTGCTTCTGTACCTGCGTCGAAGCAGCGCACTTCAGAAGTGTCGATGGCCTGAAGGTCTGACATGGTGGGAAGAACATTTGCAGGCGCGCGTACAGAACCCAACTGCGTAACGTGACTCAGCACGCCAACACCAAGGTGGGATAACAATTGTTTTGCGAGTGCACCGGCCGCCACGCGAGCAGCAGTTTCACGCGCACTTGCTCGTTCAAGCACATCGCGAGCATCAGTAAAACCGTACTTCTGCATTCCCACCAAGTCGGCATGTCCAGGTCGAGGTTGCGTCAGAGGAGATTCGGTTTTCCCTGGTTCTGGCGACATCTCTGCATGCCATTTGTCGCTACGGAACCATTCAGAGTTCTGAATCTCGATCGCAACCGGGGATCCCAAAGTGCGTCCATGGCGCACGCCACCAACGAGAGTGACGACGTCTTGTTCGAAACGTTGACGTGGACCACGGCCATAACCCAGGCGACGGCGAGCAAGTTCATCTTCAATATGGGAGGCCAAGATAGGCAAGCCAGATGGCAAACCCTCAACAATGACTGTGAGAGCGCGACCATGAGATTCGCCAGCGGTGAGGTATCTAAGCACGTGTTCAGACTACTTCCGGCGACTCGCCAGTTCTCGTTCCGCAGCGTTTCGCATGACCTCGGCGCTTGGATTCTGGCCAAACCAGAGAATTTGCTGATGACGAGCTTGGTGAATCAACATCCACAAGCCATCAACCGTTACACAGCCAGCACGTCGCGCTGCAGCCAGCAATGTCGTCTCCATTGGGGAATACACAGCATCAAGAACGGTCAGACCTGAATGAAGGAGAGACGCATCCACGGGAGATTCTGTGGAGTTCATGCCCACTGAAGTTGCGTTGACGAGAACTTCGGCATGCGCAAGATCGGCGACTGACCCCACCGTGATATGACCGTAAGAGGAAAGCGACGTCACCATAGAGTTGGCCTTCTCTAGTGTTCGATTGATAACAGTTACTTGTGCTCCACGCAGCAACAGGCTCAATGCAATTGCACGAGCAGTACCACCACCACCCAATAACACTACCGAAGCACTCTGAAGTTTTACTTCCCCTTGTTCTACAAGAGCGTCGCAACAACCATCACCATCTGTGTTGTGCCCAATTGCTTGTCCGTTTGCAAACACCACACAATTCACAGCGTGCAACTCTTTTGCAGTTTCACTGAGTGAAGAGACAAAAGCAATGACGTCTTCCTTGAAAGGCATAGTGATAGATGCACCAATTGCGCCTCCATCGCGTAGCGAAATCAATGTGGCTTCCAATGTCGCTGTTTGACATTCAATTGCTGAATAGTCCCCTATTCGTCCAGCATCTTTCAATGCAGCGCCATGAATGGCGGGCGATAACGAATGAGACACCGGAGATCCAAGAACAGCCGCGATGACACTCATGGCAGAATTCCTGCGTCCTTGGCTTTCTGCACATTTGCAAGATGCTGGTCATACGTGGTGGCAAACACATGTCGACCGGCAGTATCTGCAAGGACGTAATACAGGTACTCACACTTTGTTCCCTTGGCTAATCCAACACACGCCTCGTCTGATGATGTGGGTGCACCTGCAGGAGACAGCGCGGCCAATATGGATGCTTTACCTGGATTGGCGATCGGCGTTGGTGGCAATCCTTTATTCAAATACAAGTTGTACGGGGTGTCATTGTCCTTCATCTGTGACCATGACAAGGCTGGGTCCTGCCCGTACATCACACTTGCATCAATATCTAAAGTCATCTTCTTGGCGAGACGGTTGTATATGACTTGAGCAATCTTTGCTCTATCACCAGACACCTTGGCTTCGCGTTCTATCAGTGATGCAATGATCAGAATTTCATAGGGTGAATAGCCACGTAACTTCGCACCTGTTGTGAGGTCAACTTGACGTGATACTCGCTCCATCATGCCGACCAAACGTGCAACAACCCGAGACTCGTTGTCGTCTCCAGAGATTTGATAGGTATCAGGAAACAACAATCCCTCAAGAGAAGTGACACCCTGGGGTCGTAGTTCTGCAACTACCGAAGGATCATTTGCGGCTGTGATGAAATCGGCCGCCTGCATGAACGACATCTTCTGAGCCAAACGGTCTGCCATCTGAGCCAACGTCATGCCCTCTGGAAAAGTAACTGAAATGAACGTTTGTGCTGGTGGAGTGGACAAAGACTCAATGATTTTTCCGGCGTTATCTTTCGGGCGTAACGAGTAATACCCAGGAACAAGTGTGATGCCCCCTTTGGTAGATACATACCAACGAAATAGCGTTGCATTCCCGATGATGTTCAAGTCTTCAAGTCGACTCGCAACTGCCCCCACGGTGTCGCCTTCGTTAACGGTGAAGTTCACTGCAGCAGAAGGTTCACCCGATGGATTGAGAGCGTGCACAACCCACCAACCAACAGCACCGAGAAGCAAAATCGTGGCTACAAGAACAGTGACCACTAGTCGAAGTGGACCACGAAAGTCCTCCAATGCTGGTGGTTCTACCGCGAGAGAGTTTTCGTCAACGTAGGCAACGTCATCCCACGGATCGTCGTGCCAGTCATTCGGAAAGAGTGGGTCACCATTCATCGTTCGCCTCGTGATTCACGAGAGTCGAGCCATGCTTGCAAGATGACGGCAGCAGCCCACTTATCGACCACTTTGCGGCGCGCCTGGGCATTCATGTTCTGTTCCATCATCACTCGATCAGCTGCAACCGTCGTTAGTCGTTCATCATGGACATACACCGGCACACCCACCACCGTAGCCATGCGCTCCACCTCGGCTCGGGCAGATATTGCTGCTTTTCCTTCTGAGCCGTCCATGTTCAATGGCAAACCAACCACAATGGCAACGGCCTCTTCTTCAATGACAATCTTTGCAATGTTGCGGTGGTCGCCACCTTGTGAGCCACAACGTTGTAGCACCGTTAGAGGAGAAGCGATAGTTCCACTTCGGTCTGACGCGGCAATTCCAATGCGCTTCGTCCCAAGGTCTATGCCGAGAACACGCACCGTTACTGAGCAGAGTCCAAAACGGCTCTCGCCGCTTCTCGAGCAATCTTCAGCGCATCATCGAGTGCCTCTGGGTTCTTGCCACCTGCAGTTGCAATGTCGCCTTTACCGCCACCGCCACCGCCGACTGCACGAGCAGCATCCTTAATGATGTCTCCGGCATTCGCTGTAACGTCAGATTTCAACGCCGCAACCAATGACACGCCACCAGTGTCTGTAATGCCACCCAAAACAACAATTCGTACTGCGCTGTTTTGGCGTACAGCTAAAGCGAGATCACGTACATCGTTTGCAGCCATGCCGTCGACGCGATACACCACAAGACCATTTTCTGCGCCTTCTGCAATCTCGCTGGCGCGACCAATTGCCAACTTTGCACGTAACGCCTTGATCTCGTCTTGAGCGGCCTTCAAATCATCCAACTTTTTCTGCACACCAGCAACAGCGTCTTCAGAACGAGTTCCCACCACTTGTGCAATCTCAGTCACGATTGCATCGTTGCGCTGCAT
>SXGQ01558852.1_pt1 | contig 25920 bp, 21 predicted proteins | sample 3178371 | NCBI WGS metagenome assembly SXGQ01 (sample SAMN11356859, study PRJNA531348) | freshwater metagenome | isolation source: freshwater sample F1-20 | place: China: Fuxian Lake, Yuxi | collected 2017-12-25 | reverse complement strand
CGAGTGATGAAACCCGGCAGTGCGATCATCAACATCGCCAGCGTGCTGGGCCTGACCACGGGCGGCCTGCCGCAGGCCGCCTACAGCGCCTCCAAAGCCGGGGTGATGGGGTTGACCCGGGATCTGGCGCAGCAATGGAGTGGCCGCAAGGGGATTCGGGTCAATGCCTTGGCGCCGGGGTTCTTCGCCAGCGAGATGACCGACGAACTCAAGCCGGGCTATCTGGATTCGCTGATGCCGCGAATCATTCAGGGCCGACTGGGCGATGCCGCAGAATTGGCGGCGACCGCCGTGCGGCTGGCATCGGCGGCCGCGGGCTATGTCACGGGCCAGACCATCGTCGTCGACGGTGGAATCACGATCGCCTGACTTCTGCGCGGCGTAGCGGGAAAATACCCCCTAGGGGTATAGTGTGGCAGGACTCCGCATTCCCTGAAGATTGGTGGACTTACGTGAAATTCCAAACCGAACACCTAGCAACCCTGGCGAAGTACGCCGGCATCAGCTTCGTCGCGGGAGCCGTCAATCACGGATTCTTCTCCGAACGGCGTTCGTTCGTCACGGCAGGCATCGGTGTCGCTTTCTTCCTGATCGGCGCGGCGATGGAGTTGAAGTCCGCACCTGACGGAGCCAAGCGCTGGGCAGACCTGCTGGGTTTCGGCATCCTGGCCTCGATTGGTCTGGGCTTCTTCACCGGCGGCCTCCAGCACTTCCCCGACTCCCCCGAACGCAGCCTGTGGGTGGTACCAGTGGGCTTTTTCATGAGCCTGGGCGCGCTGTACTTCGGCGAGGGCCGCAGTCGCATCTCCGCCCGGCCGTTGACCATGTACACCGCCGCCGCAGGGATCAGCGTGATCGTCGGATCGGTGATCGCCGCGTCGTACTGGGGCCAACAGGGCCTAGTTCATGATCACAGCGATCACGGCGGCACCGCGGCCGCACTGACGCCCATCGACACCGCGACCGCACGGACGCCCATCGACACCGCGGCCCCGTCGGCTGATCCGGACATCCGTAACGTTGTCATCGAACTCGATGACAGCAGGAGTATCGAGCCGGCGAACTGGCAAGCCCGGCAGGGCGAGGCGTTGCGGTTGATCGTGGTCAACACCGGACAGGCCACCCACGAACTGGCAGTGGGCCCGGCGCGGGACATCGCCGCCCATGCCGACTCGATGATCGAGTCGGGCAGCGGAAAACACGATCACGGCAACGCGGTTGGCATCAGGGCCGTGTCCGTTGAACCCGGTAAGACGGCCACCCTGCTCTACACCTTTGATCAGCCGGGAGAGTGGGCCATGGCATGTTTTGAACCTGGCCACTACGAAGGCGGCATGAAAGGCACGGTCGAGGTCGAGCCGAAGCTCTGATGCTCGCGACGACGACACGGCTGCGACTCGTCCTGATCGCGGCGCTGTGCTGTATTGCCGTCGGGGCCGTGTTCTTCGTTGGGTCGGACACCGGCACGCCGAGTGCCGGCAGTGGGCAGACCGAACTACACAATCTCGACGAGGAGATGCTCATCGGCGAGAGTGTCGTCCCGCCTTTGAAGGGGACGACGTGGGGCAGCATGGTCGCGATTCCTCGCGGCCCGCAGCCATCGGTGTCACCGGCGGCGTGTGTGCTCTTTCTGTCTCAGGGGCCCGCCGGGGAGAAGGGCCTGGCGATGAGGTCGTCGAAGAACGCCTCGATCGGCGTCACGCTGTCCGTGGACGGTCCGCGTCCGGATCTTCCTGCGCTGCGCGAGGAGTGCGGAGTCTTCACCTACGCCGGTCCCGGAGTGAATTCACGCGTCGAACTCGAGCCGATGCCGGTCGCCGACCTTCCCGACGGGGCGATCAGCACGCTGATGCACTGCCGGACGATCAAGGCCGACCAGATCCTGATCTGGGATATCGCGTTGATCGTCGGCTATCACCGCGGTGTGCTGGTGACCGCGCAGTACTCACCCGGACCGCAGGGCGGGGCCTTCGACAGTCAGCTTGCGGCCAGCCTGGGCGATGTATACCGGGCTCAAGTAGAGAAACTCGACGATGAGATCGGTGCAGCCTGAGTCTTCCGGCGCTGGCGCCCACCGAGACGCGGGTGACGAAGACTCGGAGATGCGGCGTCAGTAAGCTCAGCGCTGTGGAACTCAATGGAGCTAGTGCAATCGTCACGGGCGGGGCATCCGGTATCGGCGCCGCCACCGCCCGACAGCTCGCCGATCTCGGCGCCCGCGTCGTCATCGCTGATATGCAGGCCGAACGCGGAAACAAGCTCGCCGAGGAAATCGGCGGCGTATTTGTCGAGGTCGATGTCACCAACACCGAGCAGATCCTCGACGCGGTAAACACCGCGATGGATCTCGGTCCCCTTCGTGCGCTGGTCAATTCGGCCGGGGTGGGCTGGGCGCAGCGCACCATCGGCAAGGACGGGGAATTCGCCTCGGCCCACGATCTCGACGCCTACCGCAAGGTGATCGCGATCAACCTGGTTGGCACTTTCGACTGCATCCGCCTAGCGGCCACCGCGATGAGTCGGCTCGAACCCACGGCAACCGGTGAACGCGGCGCAATCGTCAACATGACTAGTGTCGCGGCATTCGACGGCCAGATCGGACAGGCGGCGTACTCGTCGTCCAAGGGCGGGGTGGTGGGACTGACACTGCCGGTGGCGCGCGACCTGGCGGCCGTCGGGATCCGGGTCAACACCGTGGCGCCGGGCCTGATCGACACCCCCATCTACGGCGAAGGTGAACACGCCGAGGCCTTCAAGGCCAAGCTCGGGCAGTCGGTGCTTTTCCCGCACCGCCTCGGCAAGCCTGAGGAACTTGCCTCGATGGTCATCGAACTGATCACCAACTCCTACATGAACGCCGAGGTGATCCGGGTCGACGGTGGGATCAGGATGCCGCCCAAGTAGGTGCTCTGGCTGCGACGCCAGCATCTGAACGGATGCCAGAATCTGAACGCGGCTTAAGTCGGCTGTTTCCCGTGCGAAAAGCATGTTTTCGTTGGGTTTGCGGCTAAGCCGGTGAAAGGCAATCTGTTTGCCTTCCGCACAACTAGATTTCGCATGAGGGGGCTACGGTGCGACATCCCGGAGAAAGCGAAGGCGGAAATGGCAACTGACAAACCGATGCAACTCGGCATGGTGGGCCTCGGCCGAATGGGGGCCAACCTGGTCCGCAGGCTCATGCGAGACGGACATCGCTGCGTCGTCTACGACGTCGACCCCAATGCGGTGAACGCCCTCGAGGCCGAGGGCGCCACCGCCGCCAGCTCGCTGCAGGACCTGGTTGCCAAGATGGACCAGCCACGCGCGATCTGGCTGATGCTGCCGGCAGCGATCGTGGACAAAATCATCGATGAGTTGATCCCGCTACTGGACGCCGACGACGCGTTGATCGACGGCGGAAACTCCTACTACCGCGATGACATCACCCGGGCTAAGCACCTGGCCACCAAGAAGATTCACTACGTGGACTGCGGCACCAGCGGTGGGGTGTGGGGGTTGGACCGGGGCTACTGCCTGATGATCGGTGGTGAGACCGAGGTCGTGACCCGACTGGATCCGATCTTCAAGACCATCTCACCGGGCCGGGGCGACGTCGGGCGGACGCCCGGCCGTACCCGCACCGACGGCACCGCAGAAGAGGGGTATCTGCACTGTGGCCCCAACGGTGCCGGCCACTTCGTGAAGATGGTTCACAACGGAATCGAGTACGGCATGATGGCCGCGATCGGCGAGGGCCTGAGCATCATCAAGCACGCCAACGCCGGCAGCGTGGACCGCACGGCCGACGCCGAGACCGCACCCTTGCGTGACGCGTGGGCGTATCAGTACGAGATCGACGTGGCCGAGGTGGCCGAGGTGTGGCGGCGCGGATCGGTGGTCGGTTCCTGGCTCGTAGACCTCACCGCCTCGGCCCTTGCCCGTTCGCCGGAACTGGCGGAATACAGCGGACGCGTCTCGGATTCCGGCGAAGGACGCTGGACAGTGCTCGCCGCCGTCGACGAGGGCGTCCCGGCCTCGGTCATCACCACAGCGCTCTACCAGCGCTTCGAGTCCCGCGACCTGGGTGATTTCACCGCCAAGGTGCTCTCGGCGATGCGTAGCGAGTTCGGCGGTCACAACGAAAAGGAATCGTGACCACGGCCGCATGAGTAGCGCTGAACAGGATCGCCTCGATGAGATCGGGGCAGGATCCTCGGACTGGCGGCGGTGGGGCACCTACCTGAGTGAGCGGGCTTGGGGCACGGTCCGTGAGGACTACAGCGCCGACGGCGATGCGTGGTCGTACTTCCCGTTCGAACATGCCCGAAGCCGCGCGTATCGGTGGAACGAGGACGGACTGGCCGGCTGGTGCGACCGCGACCAAATCATCTGCATGGGTATCGCGCTGTGGAACGGCAACGACGAGTTCCTCAAGGAACGGCCCTATGGGCTGTCCAACGAGCAGGGCAACCACGGTGAGGACGTCAAGGACTACTGGTTCTACACCGACAACCTGCCCACCCATACCTACGCCTCGATGGTCTACAAGTATCCGCAGTCGGCGTTCCCGTATGAGGACCTGCTCCGCACGAACCAAAGTCGCGGCCAGGATGTCGGCGAGTACGAACTGTTCGATGCGCTGCGCGAAGAGTGGCTTGCGCATCGGTATTTCGACGTCGCCGTGGAATACGCCAAGGCATCCCCGGAGGACTTCTTCTGCCGGGTCACGGTGACCAATCGTGGGCCTGAGTCGGCGACGATTCACGTGCTGCCGCAACTGTGGTACCGCAACACCTGGTCGTGGGAGTCTGACGAGGTGGCGCCGCGAATCACCCGATGCCGCAAGGGCGTTGCCACAACGCATCATCCGGGCCTGGGCGAGCGGTGGTTTTCGGTGACGTCCTCGACCGGTGACGTTCCCGATCTGTTGTTCTGTGAGAACGAGACCAACAACCAGCTGCTGTTCGGGTCGGCGACTGACTCTTCGTGCCCCAAGGATGGGGTCAACGACTACGTCGTGCACGGTAATTCGGACGCCATCAATGCGAACGAGGGCAGCAAGGTTGCCGCCTATGCGTTCGCCGCACTTAACTCGGGTGAAACCCTGACCGTCACAGTGCGTTTGGCCCCGGCGGAGCTTGAACTGCCCTTTGCCGACGCTGACACCGTGCTGGCAGTCCGCAAGGCTGAAGCCGACGAGTTCTATGGGAATCTCGCCGCGGCCGATCTCAGCGTCGATGAACGATTGGTGCAACGGCAGGCGCTGGCCGGGCTGCTTTGGTGCAAGCAGTTTTACAGCTACCGGGTGCGGCGCTGGCTCAAAGGCGACCCGGGCCAACCCGCCCCGCCGGCTGTGCGCTGGACGGGACGCAACACCGACTGGCAGCACTTCGCGATCAGCGACGTGATTCTGATGCCGGACGCCTGGGAGTACCCGTGGTTCGCGGCCTGGGATCTGGCTTTCCACTGTGTGGCGATGGCTCTGATCGACCCGGAATACGCCAAGCAGCAGGTGCTGGTCCTGCAGCAGTCCACGGCGCAGCATCCGCACGGGCAGATACCGGCCTACGAGTGGTCGTTCGGCGACACCAACCCGCCGGTGCACGCCTGGGCCGGTTGGCAGGTCTATCAACTCGACCGCGCCCGCACCGGAACGGGCGATCGCGATTTTCTGACCAAGGTGTACCGGTCGACGACGTTAACCGCAATGTGGTGGCTGAACCAGAAAGACGCATCGAATCGCGGGGTGTTCGGCGGTGGCTTCCTTGGGATGGACAACATCGGCGTCTTCGACCGCGACCATTCGCTGCCGACCGGCGGAACCCTCGCCCAGGTGGACGGCACCGCCTGGATGGCGGCGCTGACCATCCACCTTCTTGAGATGACCATCGAACTGTCCTCGGCGGACCCCGGGTATCTGCGGATGCTCGGCCGATGGGTGTGGGACGCCTGGCTGATCGCCAACGCTCTGGAGAAGGGCAGCGACCATGTCAGCTTCTGGAATGAAACCACCGATTTCTATCACGACGTGATCGAGTTACCCGACGGCACGAGCCGGTCGCTCGAAGTGTTCTCCATGCAGGGCGTCGTCCCACTGTTCGCCGGGTTCGCGATCCCGGTGACCGCGACTGATGCGGTACAAACGATCAAGCGGTGCCTCGACGAACTGTCCCGGGTCTACGAGCACACCGATCGCGATGTCGACCTCGAACTGACCGGGGGAGACGGATCGCACTACATGCTCGCCGTCGTCCACCAGGATCGGTTGGCGGCGATCCTGGAACGGGCGCTGGATCCGCAACAATTTATGTCGCCCAACGGCATTCGGTCCATGTCGGCCTATCACCGCGATCATCCCTACACCTACCGCGTGCACGGCAAGGATCACGTCGTTGACTACGCGCCCGCCGAGTCGCGCAACCGGATGTTCGGCGGGAACTCCAATTGGCGGGGACCGGTGTGGCTGCCGACGAACTTCTTGTTCGTCCAGGCGCTCAACTCCTACGCGCGCTTCCTAGGCGACACGTTCGTCGTGCCGGATCCGGCGGATCCGACCGGTAGGGCTTCGCTGGTCGATATCGGCGATCGGATGGCCCGGCGGCTGACCGGCCTGATGGTTCGTGACGAACATGGCCGGCGCGCCGTCTTTGGTGCCAACGAGTACTTCCAGAGCGACCCGCACTGGAGGGACCTAGTGCCGTTCTACGAGTATTTCGATGGCGACACCGGTCGCGGACTTGGCGCAAGTCACCAGACCGGCTGGACCGCCACCGTCGCGCTACTACTGCAGTTCCGCGGAAAGTTGCACTTCGACCGGCGGTGACCGGCGGCAATCCGCAGAGTTGAGAGTCGCTGGGATCAGACCCGGCCGCCAAAGCAAAAACCCGAACCATAGTTGTGGGTTGGCTCCATTGCGATGTCCTGAGACATCTCAAATGTGCGCCCGAAGGGATTCGAACCCCTAACCTTCTGACATATTCGACGGTATCTGAGGGTGTAGGCGAGTCCGGGCGGATATGGCGCTAGCTGGCCGTTCGCCAGCAGCCAGGACACCCCGATACAGACCGATCCGGGCGAATCCACCGACGTTTGTATCCGGAAAGTGACGGGTTCAAGTTGACGGCCCGCCCTATGTCGTTCTCAACACAATCCGCCGGGAAGGTTCAGCGTCACACCGGCTGGCCGTAGACGGCCACCACAACCGAGCGGTCCAAACTATTCTCCGACCACACGCCGATCGCGGAGTTCCGGCAGTCCGACATGATCGCGAAGGCGCGGGGGTCGTGGTACCACCGGTTGATCACGTCGACGTTGTTTATCGCCAAGGCCGGATTGATCGCCACCGTCTGACTGACCACTCCGCGGAATCCCCCTGCCTCGGCACGACTTTGGGGCGTTGAGCCATCAGACCCCAGGTCGCCGTCCAGGGCGCGGTTGTTGATCATGTCTCTGGCCTGGCGTTGGGCAGCCAGGCCCAGGGCGAGGTTTTGCTTGATGTCGGTCGTGCACCCTGCCTGGTGCTGAATGGTGTAGACGTTGGCCAGCACACCGTTGTTGAGCCGGGAGTTGTCGGCACCGGCCGGTGGGGCGTTCATCGCCGACACCGTGATGAGGACGGTCACCACGGCTACCCCGGATGGTGCGGGCACCCTGCTCAGCCTTCGGCGTTCAGAGCCGGCGTGTAGTGCGCGGCGGACTGGCGCAACTGCCAGATCATCGCCGGGCACAGTTCATTGACCGCCTGGTTGATCAGGTACGCCGCCTGGTAGTCGTCGTCGGTCGCGAAATCGGTTTTGACCGAGTCCAGCCCGTCGGTGTAACTGGATCCACCCTCGACCCGGTCGCAGATAGAGTGCCCGTAGGCAAGCGCGGCTTCGGCGTTGGGGAAGTTGTAGCCGGGGCGCATCGTCACGTTGACCAAGTACGCGACATCGTCGGCGTGGGCACGTGGCGATACTGCCAGCGTGACTATGCCGGCGAATGCCACCGCGATCGCGCTACGCATCGTTGGCGCCCGGCATCAGCGCAGCGGGGTGAGGGACCGTGGGTGCTCCGGCGCGCGAGGATTGCCCACCATCGGGGATGGTGCTCCCTCTATCGCGGCCATGCGCATGTACCGGAAGACCGCCTCGGCGCGGTTGGATGCCTTGAGCTTGCGCAGGACGTTCTTGACGTGTGTCTTCACAGTGCCCTCGGCGATCACCAGGTGCGTGGCGATCTCGCTGTTGCTGTTGCCCTGAGTCATCAGGCAGAGCACCTCGATCTCTCGGCGTGACAGCAGTGCTTCGATGCGCGTGTTGGCCGCCAGCGATGCCGCGACGGGTGGGGCCGGTTGCCCGGCGCCGAGGTCCAGGGGCCGGCCGAAGCTGGTCTGTGCGGTGCAGAGGTTCTCGGCGGCGGTGGCGACATCGCGGGCCATCCGCTGAATCTCGCTGCGGGCCAGATGTAATCGCTCGACGAGCGCCGCGCGCCCGAAGGCGTAGCTGAACCCCTCGGCGAACATCCCGAGCACGGCAAGGTCGTCCTGGTCCACGTGGCGGCGGCTGGTGTAGCAGTCGGCGTGCAACATGCCGATCACCCGGCCCTCGGCCATGATGGGCGCCGCGACATAGGAACGCGACAGGGACGCGGTCCGGATCGCGGCGTTGGTCAGTGGATTGTTCTGCACATCGTCGACGAGAATCGGCGCACGCCGGCGCACCATTCCACTTTCGACCAGCATGTGGTCGATGCGCAGTGGTTGGCTGCCGCCGGCCTGCGCGATGCGTTCTGCCCATTCGGGATCGGCCTGGACATGGACGCGTTGCACCGTCCAGGTGGACTCTTCGATACTCGAGACGATGACCCGGTCGAAGCCGCACCGGGCGAGGGCGGCCGGAGCCCGATCGAGCATTTGCTCGATGGTCTTCACACCCTGCAGTCGCGAGAGGGCGTTGCGGACGGCCTCGTAGCGCTTGTGCGTCTGTCGGATACGGCCTTGACAGACCTGCACCTGGAGCGCGGTGACTTCGGTGAGCAACTCGGTGAGCGGTGCAAGGGTTGGGGCGAGCACCGTGACGTGGGTCGACCCGGTGAGTTCGACAAGGCGTTGGTGGGCCGCGTCGAGGGCGGATTCGATGGTGGTGAAGCCGAAGTCGTCGATGGTGGCGTCCTGGCCAGCACCGGTGAAGGCAGCGACGTCGCGCAGTGCCATGACGATGCGATCGCGCAATTTGTGGTCGTCCAGCGGCTCGCCGACGAGTGACCACTCCTCGTTCTCGGTCGTCGCCGGCCGCTTGGAACTCCAGAGCGGGGGCGTGGACCAGGCAGCCGTATCTCCGACGGTGAGCATGGCGGTAGTCACATCTCGACGGTAGAGAGACGTGGGTCACTTGGATATGGAAGCTGCTACCGAATCTTGCGCACGGCACTGGAAGCTGCTTCCAGCTTCGCCTGGCCTGCGTTCTATTGGTCGGGTTGCGCGGCACTCGCCAAGGCGCCGGCGCTGAGATTGGCGCCGGCCTCGGCCAGTCGCAGCGCCACCTCGAGCTCGAGTCGGCGCTCCGTCAGTGGCCGTCCAAGGAGGTCTTTTGCCTGGTTGACGCGGTAGATCACGGTGTTCTGGTGGATGCCGAGGCGTTCCGCGGTCCGTCCCCAGCTCATGCCCTCCTCGAAGAACGCGATCAAGGTGGAGCGCAGCCGCCGGCTGCGTTCGGAGTCTGAACTGAGGTCACCGAGTTCGTGGCTGACGTATTGCCGGGCCCTGGACAGATCACGGGTGAGCAGGGCGTTGAGTGCGATGTCGGGATGACAGACGACCGTCCCTGCCGGGTGGGAGAACACGCCGGTGACGAGTCGGCCGTCGCCGGCCTGACGGTGGGACTGCACGAATCCTTCGAGTCCGTAACCCAGATCGCCGACCGCGGCAAGCAGGGGCGGGTCCACCGACACCGACACCGACGGGGTGAGGTTCGGGCCGCTGGTCCAAGCCCAAACGGCGGAGGAGCTGGCCGGCACGACGAGCAGTTCGATTCCCTTCATCTCGTGAGCGATGGCCGCGGCAGCGCGTTTGAGGGCATGCAGGGGCGGCTTGTCCTGGGCGCGGGGGTCGCTCCAGACGATGATCGCGGCGTGGTGCCGGTCGAGGTCGTATCCGAGGGCTGCGCTGGTGGCGCGCAGGTCCACGGGGCGCCCCGACACGATGGCGAGGACGAGTTCGGCGCGAACGGAGTCTGCGCCGCGTGCCCACAGTTCACGTTCGCGCTGGTAATGGTCAACGAGGTCGCCCGACACCTTCTCGCAGTACCCGAACAGATACTGCGAGGCCGTGGTGGCCAGCTGCCATTTCACTTTTTCTGGCGCCGGCAGAGCGTCGACCGCTTCCCGGAGCGCGGCGTCGCAGATGCCCAACCCGATGACATAGCAACGGGGGATGGCGGCGACGCTGATCCCGCGATGGGCCAGCGTGGTCACCCAGTCGAGGGTGGGTTCCGGGGCTTGCGCCACCGACGGCGACTCCCCGGCCGCGAAGCCGCGCAGGACGGCCTGGACGTTGCTGAGCGCGGCGGCGACGGTCAGTTGTTCGATCTCGCGGTCCTGCGGATTGTGCAACTCGGCGACCACCTCGACAGCGCGCAGTCCGATGCGTTCACCCAGTGCGGCGACATCGACCGACGCGATGACTGCGGCGGCTTCCTCAGATTCCATAGGGGTGACCCTACGGGCAGATCAGTCGAAAACCAGGACCGGTTTGACGACCTCGCCGCGCTGTGAGGCGGCGATCGCCTCGTTGATCTGGCTGAACGGGAAGGTGGTGATCAGTCGGTCGAAGGGGAATCTGCCGTCGCGGTACAGCGCGATGAGTTGCGGGACGAACGTCCTGGGATCGGCGTCGCCCTCGATCACCCCGGAGAGGCGCCGGCCGAGTAGCAGGTGCCCCTGGTCGATGGTGATGTCGTGCTGGAGGCCGTGGAATCCCACGGTGACGCAGTGGCCCGGTGAGCGCAGGATTTCCAGGGCCTGGCGGATGACCGCGCCGGACCCCACGGCATCGAGGGAGTAGTCGACGCCATTGGGCACCAGCCCCATCACGTCCCACACGAGGTCACTGGTTTCCGTCGGGTTCAGGCAGTGGGTTGCGCCCAGGCTGCGGGCCATGTCGAGGCGATCAGGGTTGAGGTCGATGGCGATGATCGGGTCACAGTCGAGGGCCTTGGCCGCCATGACCGCCGCCATCCCGACCGCGCCCAGCCCGAATACGGCCAGGCTTTCCCCGGATCGCGCGCCGAGCACGTTGATGACGCTGCCTGCACCGGTCTGCAGTCCGCAGCCCAGCGGACCCAACAGGTGCACCGGCAGGTCCTTGTCGACCTTCACGACATTGCGGCCGTCGGTGATCGCCAGGTTGGCAAACGAGGACTGGCCGAACCAGTTGCCGTGGATGTCCTCCTCGCCGGCATGCATGGTGACCGTTCCGTCCAACCGCTCGCCGAAGTAGTTCAGCGGCGCGAACAGGTCGCAGTAGGCCGGGCTCTTCTGGGTGCAGGTGTCGCATTCGCCGCAGAAGGCGAAACTCAGGACGACATGGTCCCCGGGTTGCACGGTGGTGACCTCGGTTCCCACGGCACGCACCACCCCGGCGCCCTCGTGACCCAGCACCGCCGGTAGCGGCAGCGGCACCATGCCGTCGGCCGCGGAGATGTCGGTGTGGCACACCCCGACGCCGGCGATCTCCACCAGAACCTCGTGTCCGGCGAGGGGAGTGAGTTCGACGGTCTCCACCGACAGCGGCTGGCCTTCTTCGCGCAGGATCGCCGCGGTGGTTTCCACAGTCACTCTCCTTCGATTAGGTGCGGACGGGTTACTTGCCGGCGTCCTTCTCGGCGACGAGCTCGCGGTAGAGCGGGAAGAGCGGCTTGGTCAGCGGGACGAGCTTGAGGATCTTGTTGACCGGGCCCTTGGCCTTCACCTGACCCTTGGCCAGACCGACGCCGAGGTTGTACTCGCCGCGCCAGAACTTGTCCCCGATGTCGGCGGGCATGAAGAGCTTGACGTCGGCGTCGGGGTTGTCGCCGCCGTCGGTGACCTCGATGGCGGGCTGTCGCAGGCGCACGGTCATCGAGGCTTCGGGATCGGTGTAGTACACCTGCAGATCGATATCGGCGCCCATCAGCTTGGGTCCGACTTCGGTGTCGTTGGCGGCAAGGAAGACCCCACCGAGGTACTTGTAGATCTCTTCGGCGTTGTTGTAGTAGGCCATGGGTTTTCCTCTCAGACGGACTTTGTCGTTGGCGGGGTCCACTTGACCGGCAGGTCATGGATCCCGTGGATGAAGTTGTTGATCTGGTAGTCCGGCTCCGCGGTCAGCGTGATGTCGGGGATGCGGGTGTAGATCTCGGTGATCGCCGAGCGCAGCATCTGCCGGGCCAGGGTGCTGCCCAGGCAGAAGTGCGGGCCGCCCGCACCGAATCCGACGTGATCGTTGGGGCTGCGCAGGATGTCGAACTTCTCCGGTTTGTCGAACGCCTCCGGGTCGCGGTTGGCCGAGCAGTACCACATGACCACGTGCTCGCCCTCTTTGATCTCCTTGTCGCCGATGACGACGTCCCGGGTGGCGGTACGGCGGAAGTGCATGACGGGGCTGGCGAAACGCAGCACCTCTTCGGCGGCCATGCCGACGCGGCCCGGGAGATCCTCGAGCAGCAGCGCGCGCTGGTCGGGGTTCTCGGAGAACAGTCGTACCGCGTGGGCGATCGAATGCCGCGTGGTGTCGTTGGCCGCCGAGCCCAGCAGCGAGAAGAACGACGCGATCTCCCACTCCTCGAGCTTCTGCCCCTCGAACTCGGCGTTGACGATCCAGGTGACGAGGTCGTCCTTCGGGTCTTTGCGGCGGCGTTCGGCCTCGGCGAGCGCCACTTCCTGAATGCGCTCGGCTTCCTCGGCGTGGGTGGTGATCGCGTCTCGGCCCAGCGCCATGCGGGGGTCGTCCCACGCCAGCATTTTTTCGGCGGCATCCATGAGGATGTGCTGCTCTTCGCTGTCCCGGTCGACACCGAAGAAGTGCGCGAAGATCCGTCCAGGCACGTATTTGGCGTAGATGTCCGAGAAATTCCCTTCGCCCCGATCGATGATCTCGTCGAGGCGGTCCCGCGCGTGCTGGTCAATCCACTCCGTGAGCTTGCGGACGTTGCGGGGGCTGAACGCCTGCTCGACGACACCACGGATTTTGCGATGGTCCTCGCCGTCGAGGACCAGGAATGACGCGGTGGCGTTGATGACGATCTCCGGCATGTCCTCCATCAGCACGCCACGACCCGAACAGAACTGCTTCGGTGTGCGTGAGACGTAGCGACAGTCCTTGTGCGTCGTCACCGACCAGAATCCGGGGGTGTCGTCCTCTGGGGGTAGCAGCGTCGACTCGTAGGGCCGGTGATAGGCGACCGGGTGTTCCTGACGCAACCGGGCGAACGCCTTCTCGCGCTGCTCGAAGTCCTGGGCCCAGAACGACCGGGCCGACAGATCCAATTCGGGGTCGGTGATGATCGAGGGGTGCTGGGCGGCGACACTGCTCATGGGTACCGACGCTGCCAGCCCACGCAGTCGTTGGCGATCCGCCACATGAGACAAGTGCATCTCCCATTGGGGATAGCGCTCAAGTGTTCGAGGGCAGCCCCTTCGTCGGTGGCTCGGAGAGCAGGGCATCGAAGATGTGGCGCTCCAGCTTTTGGGTGAGGTCGACGTGAACGTGTTTGGTCTCGGTGTACTCATCAAGAGAGTGCTGGCCGAGCTCCCGGCCCAGGCCGCTCTGCTTGTAGCCGCCGAACGGCAGCGCGGGGTCGATCTGGTGCCAGTTGTTGATCCAGACGGTCCCGGCGCGCAGCTGAGCTGCGACCTCGACGGCGCGCTCGTAGTCGGTGCTCCACACCCCGGCGCTGAGTCCGTAGGGCGAGTCATTCGCCTGCGCCACAGCGTCATTGACATCGGAGTAACGCAGGACGCACAGAACCGGCCCGAAGATCTCCTCGCGCGCCACCTCCATGTCGTTGGTGACGTCGGCGAGGATCGTCGGCTCGATCCAGTGTCCCGACGCGAACTGTGCCCCGGCGGGTTTGCCGCCGCCCAGGACGACCTTGGCGCCGTCCTGCCGGGCACTGTCGATGAAACCCAGCACGCGATCACGCTGCCTAGCCGAGATCACCGGCCCGACATCGGTGTCGAAATCGGTTGGGTCGCCCAGTTTGAGGGCGGAGGCTCGATCGACAAGACGATCCACCACCATGTCGTACATCTCATCGGGAACCAGCAGGCGGGTGCCGGACTCGCAGATCTGTCCCGAGTACAGCATGCAGCCGAACAGTGCCCCGTCGACGGCCACGTCGAGGTCGGCGTCGTCGAGCAGGATCTGGGCGCCCTTCCCACCGAGTTCGAGAGAGACCCGCTTGACGGTGGCCGAGGCCAGGCGCATGATTTCGCGTCCGACCTGGGTCGAGCCGGTGAAGGCCACCTTGTCGACATCCGGGTGCTCGGCCAGCCTCGCGCCCACCGTGGGGCCGGGGCCGGTGACGATGTTGATCACACCGTCGGGCACGCCGCATTCATGCGCGATCTCACAGAGGCGCAGCAGTGTCAGCGGCGCCTTCTCATCGGGCTTGATCACCACGGAATTGCCGGCGGCCAGAGCCGGTGCGATTTTCCAGATGCCCAGCAGCAGAGGGAAATTCCAGGGGACGATGGCCGCGCAGACACCAATGGGCTCGTGGCGGACGATGTTGGTCGACAGAGTCGGATAGGCCGAGGTGGGGACCTGCCGCTCCCACTGGTAGGACGCCGCCAACTCGGCGAAGTACATGAAATGCGGCGACGCGTAGCCGACATGGAATCCGGTCGCCTGCCGCACCGTCGCTCCGTTGGCGTGGATCTCCAGCTCGATGAGGTCGTCCATCTCCTCGCCGATCCGGTTGGCGATGTCGATCATCACCCTGGATCTGTCCGCGGGATCGCGACGCGACCACGATCCGGATTCGAAGGCCGCGCGGGCGGCGGCAACGGCGGTGTCGGCGTCTTCCACGGTGCCGCGGGCGACCGTGGCGTACAAAGCCTCAGTGGCGGGGTCGTAAATCCCATCCGATGCCGCGGAGTCCACATGCTTGCCGTTGATGAACATCTGGTGGTGCTTGGTTTCACTTGTCATGTCGGCCCTTCGGTTCGATCCTGACCACAGTCAAACCCTGAGGGGCTCCGCGCACCATCGCTCAATCGGGCGGTACCTATAGCCCCTCTTGGTCAGAGTCGTGCCGGAGTGGTGTCACAACCCGCGCGCCCGCTCTACCCCGTTCGGCATAGGAAACACCCCCTTTAGGCCTCTAACCGACCACCGCGGCGGATGTTTGCATAGGTCCTATCTACGACGGCTGGAGAGGGGCGCATGGGTTCTCATACGCGCTGTGGGCCACGTGCTGTCCGCTGCGATCCGTGGTGATGTCGCTTCCGGCCTATGCAGAACCGCTGTTCCGGCCGGTGCGATCCATCGGCTACTTCATCGGTATGTCCCTGGACGTTTTCGTCGGGATATTCACCACCCGGTTGGCCTGGCGGGAGTACCTGTCACAGTCGTGGTTCGTCGCGCGGGTCTCGTTTCTGCCCGCGGTGCTGATGATGATCCCCTACTCGCTGATCAACACCTTCATCTTCAACATCCTGCTCACCGAGTTCGGTGCGGCGGACTTCTCCGGCGCAGGGGCGGCGTTCTTCAACGTCAACCAGATCGGTCCGCTGGTGACCGTCCTGGTGACCGCCGGCGCCAGCGCCACCGCGATGTGCGCGGATCTGGGCGCCCGCACGATCCGGGAGGAACTCGACGCCCAACGCGTGATGGGAATCGACCCGATCCAGTCCCTGGTGATCCCGCGCGTGCTGGCCGCGACCACCGTGTCGGTAGCGCTCATGGGCCTGGTCGTCATGGTCGGCATGGTCGCCTCATTCCTATTCTGCGTACACGCCCTGCATGTCTCGCCCGGGGTGTTCGTGGCGGGCATGACGGTCGTCACCGGACTGGGTGACGTGATCGTGTCGCTGGTCAAAGCATTCCTGTTCGGCTTGGGGGCTGGACTGATCGCCTGCTACAAGGGGATATCGGTGGGCGGCGGACCGGCCGGCGTCGGAAACGCGGTCAACGAGACCGTGGTCTTCGCGTTCATGTTGCTGTTCACCATCAACATCATCGTCACCGCCGTCGGCGTCCAGTTCACCCTCAAATGAGGCGGCCATGACGGAGACAGCGGCCGCGGTTCCCACGCGACAACCCTCGCGCCTGTCCCGAGTGAAAAACAAGCTCGCCGCCGAGTGGCTGCGGATCGGTGAGCAGACCCGCTTTTACTTCCTCACCCTGGCGGCGATTCCCGATGCCGCGATCCACTATCGCAGTGAGGTACTGCGGCTGATCGCCCAAATGGGTTTGGGCAGCGGGGCTCTGGCGACGATCGGCGGGACGATCGTGATCGTCGGATTCATGACGACGAGCACAGGCGCGGTGGTCGCAGCCCAAGGGTATACGCAGTTTCAGTCCATCGGAGTGGAGGCCTTGACCGGCTTCACCGCAGCCTTCTTCATACCGCGGCTCATCGTTCCCGGCACCGCACAGGTCACTCTCACCGCCACCGTGGGGGCGGGCGCCACCGCCCAGATCGGGGCGATGCGGATCAACGAGGAGATCGACGCCCTGGAAGTCATCGGCATTCGTAGCGTGACGTACCTGGCGGCAACCCGCGTACTGGCCGGGACGATCGTGGTCATCCCCCTCTACGCCGTAGCACTGATCATGGGATTCGCCGCAGCCCGGGTCGGCACCACCCTGATATACGGCCAGGCCGCGGGGGTCTACGACCACTATTTCGACACCTTCCTGAACACCACGGACCTGGCCTGGTCGTTCTTCCAGACCATCGTGATGATCGTCGTGGTCATGCTGGTCTCCACCTACTACGGGTACACCGCGTCCGGCGGCCCAGCCGGCGTGGGAGAGGCCGTCGGCCGCGCGGTGCGCGCATCCATGGTGGTCGGGGCCTTCGTCCTGGTGGCTGTCACACTGGCCGTCTACGGTCAGTCCGGCAACTTCCGCCTCGCCGGATAGCTGCCCGGAGAACCCTATGGAGTCCCACCGCGTCGACCACCGCATACCGACCAAGTGGTGGCCGCTGTTCCTCATCGCACTCGTAGCGGCCTTCGTCTTCGCCACCGCGACCGCATTCCTGGGGACATTCCGTTCCGCGGTGCCGGTGACGCTGACCTCCGAACGCTCCGGGTTGGTGCTCGAGACCGGCGCCAAGGTCAAGTTGCGCGGCGTCGACGTGGGCCGGGTCCGCGCGATCGAAGGCGGCCGGGGCGATGCCCGTATGCAGTTGGACATCGACACCGACCAAGTCCGCTTCATCCCCGCCAACATCGGTGCCCGGATCAACGTCACCACGGTCTTCGGCGCCAAGTTCGTCGACCTGGTCTACCCGGAGAACCCACAGACCGAACGCCTGTCCGCAGGCACGGTCCTGCAGGCCACCAACGTGACTACCGAGGTCAATACCGTCTTCGAGAACGTCGTCGACCTGCTGAACATGGTCGATCCGATGAAGCTTAACGCGGTCCTCACGGCGGTCGCTGAGGCGGTGCGAGGCCGGGGTGAACGGATCGGAGAGGCGACCACCGCGTTGAACGACGTTCTGACTGCGCTGAATTCGCGCAGCGACGTCTTCCGCGACGACATCCGTTCCCTGAAGGGTTTCAGCGACAGCTACGGCGCCGCCGCACAGGACATCCTGACCATCCTCGACTCGGCCGCGACCACCAGTACCACGCTGGTGAGCCAGCAGGCGGAATTGGACAGCCTGCTGCTCAACACGATTGGGATGTCCCGGGACGGGACCGCTCTGCTGGGATCGAGTAAGGACAATCTGGTCGAGGCGATCAACACCCTCGAACCGACGACGAGCCTGCTGCAGACCTACAGTCCGTCCTACACCTGCCTGCTTCAGGGCGCCCAATGGATCGTGGACAACTCCGACTCCGTCTTCGGCGGTGACGGTAAGTCTTTCGTGGTGGACGTCGCTCTCCTGCCGGGCAACGATCCTTACGCATTCCCGGATAATCTGCCGATCACCGCCGCGAAGGGCGGACCCGGCGGCCAGCCCGGGTGTGGTTCGCTGCCGGATGCCACCAAGAATTTTCCGGTCCGCCAACTGATCACCAACACCGGGTGGGGAACCGGGCTCGACATCCGACCCAATCCGGGCATCGGGCATCCCTGTTGGGCGAACTACTTTCCGGTCACCCGGGGAATCCCGCAGGAGCCGAGTATTCGGCAATGCCTGCCGGGTCCGGCCATCGGCCCGGTGCCCTATCCGGGTGCACCCCCCTACGGGGCCAAGCTCTACGGACCGGGAGGCCAACCCCTGTGGCCGGGCCTGCCAGCGGTGCCCCAGACAGACGGTCAGGGGACACCGCCGTGAACCGGGATCTGCGGGGCACCGCCGTGCGACTGGGACTCTTCCTGACGGTCTGTGCCCTTGCCCTGGCAGCAACCATGATCGTGTTCGGACAGGCCCGCTTCACCCGAGATGCCAAGTCCTACATCGCCGAATTCAGCGATGTGTCCGGCCTGAGGAAAGGCAATATGATTCGGGTCGCCGGCGTGGAGGTCGGCAAGGTCACCCGCATCGCCGTCAACGACGACGCAACGGTTCGGGTCGAGTTCAGCGCCGACCCGGCGGCGGTTCTCACCGAGGGAACCCGCGCCGAGGTCCGCTATGACGATCTGATCGGCGGTCGCTTCCTAGCCCTGGTCGACGGACCCGGAAGCACCCGGGTTCTCGAACCCGGACAGACCATCCCGCTGGCCCGCACCCGACCGGCGCTCGATTTGGATTCCGTCACCGGAGGTTTCCGCCCGCTGTTCCGGGCGCTGGAACCCGAGCAGGTCAACGATCTCAGCGGCCAGTTGCTCGCGGCGTTCCAGGGCGAAGGCCCTACGATCGCATCGTTTCTGAACCGGGCGGCCGCGGTGAGCAACACCCTGGCCGACCGGGATCTGCTGATCGGGCAGGTCGTCGACAACCTCAATGTGCTGTTGGGCACGCTCGGCGGGCAGAGCGATCAACTCGACAAAGCCGTGACCTCGCTGTCGGACCTGGTCCAGGGGCTGGCCGAACGACGTACCGACATCACCAACGCGGTGGCCTACACCAACGCGGCAACCGGAACCGTTGCCGACCTGCTGAGCGCGGCCCAGGAACCTGCGGCAAAGGCCATCACCGAGGCGGGACGGGTCAGCGACGTCGTGCTGGCCGACCGGGACTATCTCGACAACCTTCTGCAGACCCTGCCGGAGAAATACCAAATGCTGGGCCGGCAAGGCATCTACGGCGACTACTTCAGCTTCTACTTCTGCGATGTCGTGCTCAAGCTCAACGGCAAGGGCGGCCAACCCGTCTTCGTCAAGGTGGCCGGGCAGAGTTCCGGGCGGTGCGCGCCGAAATGAGAATGAGAAAGAGTTTCTCCAAGCGTAACCCGCTGATTCTCGGCGCTGTCGGAATCCTGCTGACACTGACCCTGGTGGCGGCGGCGCTGGGAAACCAGAAACTGCCGTTCCTCAACAGAAATGTCACACACACCGCCTATTTCGCCGACGCGGGTGGCCTTTTCGGCGGCGCACTCGTCCAGGTCTCCGGCTACCCGGTGGGAAAGGTGACCGGTATCGACCTCGACGACACCGGCGTCCTCGTCACCTTCACCGTTCCCAGGAACATTCGCCTCGGTCAGAGCACGCGGGCCGCAATCCGAACCAAGGGCCTCCTGGGCACCAAGGAACTCGACGTGATGCCCGCCGGTGAGGGGCAGTTGACCGGCACGATCCCGATGGATCGCACGCAGTCTCCCTACCAACTCCCGGATGCTCTGGGGGACTTGGCCGCAACGATCAGCGGAGTGAACACCGGCCAGCTCTCCGACTCGCTGGCCGCGCTCGCTCAGACCTTCGCCGACACACCCCCGCAGTTGCGCAGCGCAGTGCAGGGAGTCGCGCGGTTCGCCGACACGCTCAACACCCGCGACGCCCAGTTGCGCCTTCTGCTCGACAACGCCGCGAAGGCCACCGGCGTCCTGGCCGCGCGCACCGACCGCATCGTCGGACTGGTCCGCGACACCAATGCGCTGCTGGCGGCGCTACGAACCCAGAGCGCAGCGCTCGACGAGATCACCGGAAACATCTCGGCGGTATCAGTGCAGTTGAAACAATTCATCTCCGCCAACCGCCAGCAACTCAAGCCGACGCTGGACAAACTCAATGACGTTCTGGCCGTTGTCGACAGCCGCAAGGAACAGATCCAACAGGCCATCAAGGGCCTCAACAACTACGCGATGGCAATGGGCGAGACGGTGGCCTCGGGCCCCTTCTTCAAGGCCTACGTGGTCAACCTGCTACCCGGCCAGTTCGTCCAGCCCTTCATCGACGCCGCCTTCTCCGACCTCGGTCTGGATCCGGCCACACTGCTGCCCTCCCAACTGGCCGACCCGCAGACCGGACAACCCGGAACACCGCCGCTGCCAGTTCCCTATCCGCGCACGGGACAGGGCGGCGACCCGCGGCTGACTCTGCCGGACGCCATCACCGGCAACTCCGACCCGCACCTCCCTGCGCAATATCCGGGCCGCTACCCGTACCGGCCCGAACCCCCGGCGCCGGCGCCGGGGGGCCCACCGCCGGGGCCCCCCATTGCGTCCCCGGGCCAGGCTTCGACGCCCTTGCCCTCACCGTCACCGGTACTCGTCCCAGCCCCCCTCGAGCCCGGATCAACCGGGGAGCGCCCATGACCGCAGCGATGGGTAAGACGCGGATCCTGCTCGCCGGGGTTCTCGCCGTGGTCCTCGTCGGCGGTCTGATCGCCGCGAACCGACTCGCCGACCGCTCCGAGCGGATCACCGTCGTCGGCTACTTCGACAACAGCACCGGACTCTTCGTCGGCGACGACGTCCGCATTCGCGGGGTCCGTGTCGGCAGGGTGGTCAAAATCCAGCCCGAACCGCTGCGCACCAAGATCACCTTCTGGTTCCACCGCAAGCACAACGTCCCCGACGACGCCAACGCCGTGATCCTGTCACCCCAACTGGTGACCGGACGCGCCATCCAGCTCATCCCGCCCTACACCGAGGGCCCGACCATGACCAGCGGCGCCGTCATAGGCCAGGACCGCACCGCTGTTCCGGTCGAATGGGACGACATCCGCGCGCAACTCGAACGACTGACCGCCATGCTGCAGCCCACCCGCCCTGGCGGCGTGAGCTCACTGGGTGCGCTGATCAACTCGGCGGCGGGAAACCTCGCCGGCCAAGGCGCCGACATCCGCGACACCATCGTCAAGCTGTCCACGACAGTGTCGCTCCTCAGCGATCGCAGAGCCGACGTCTTCGGCACGCTGCGGAACCTGTCAACCCTGGTGTCGGGGTTGCGCGACTCCAGCGACCTGCTTGCCCAACTCAACACCAACCTCGCCGAGGTGTCGGCCCTGCTGGCCGACGACCCCGACAAGGTGAGCCGGGCGGTTGAGGACCTCAACGGGGTGATCGGTGACGTTCGGAGTTTCGTCGCCGAGAACCGCGAGCCGATCGGTGAAGCGACACAACAACTTCAGTCGATCAGTGACGCGGTCGCCGCCAGTCTCGACGACATCAAACAGACGTTGCACCTCGTCCCGAATGTCGCTGCGAACTTCAACAACATCTACGAGCCGGCCAATGGATCGCTGACCGGGGCGCTGCAAGTCAACAATTTCGCCAACCCGCTCTCGTTCCTGTGCGGGGCGATCGAGGCGGCGTCGCGGATGGGAGCCGAGCAGGCCGCCAAGCTCTGCGTCCAGTATCTGGCGCCGATCGTGAAGAACCGCCAGTACAACTTCCCGCCGCTTGGCGAGAACCTGTTCGTCGGAGCCCAGGCGCGGCCCAACGAAGTCACCTACAGCGAGGACTGGATGCGGCCGGATTTCGTTGCACCCCAGACCAACCCGGACACGGCGACGGGACCCGGACCACTACCGGCAGAGGCAACACTGCCGACCGCAGTCGATCCGGCAAGCGGTCTGCACGGGTTGATGACCCCGACGGGAGGCGGATCGTGAGACTCGGCTGGCGGATGTGGATTGCCACCGCGACTGCGGCGGCGCTCGTCCTGGCTGCGGTACCCGGGTGCGGCTGGCAGGGCCTCAACTCCCTGCCGTTGCCGGGCACCGACGGAAACGGACCGGGTGCCTTCGAACTCCGCGCCCAGATGCCCGATGTCAGCAACATCCAACCGAACTCGCGGGTCCGCGTCGGCGACGTCACGGTGGGACACGTCTCGAAGATCGAGTTGGAAGGCACCCACGCGCTGGTGACCATGCAACTCAATGCCGACGTCGATTTGCCCGCCAACGCAACCGCCAAGGTCGGTCTGACGACCATCTTCGGCTCCCTGCACATCGAACTGGCGGCCCCCACCGACCAGCCGCCCCAGGGCAGGTTGGGAAGCGGCACAGTCATCCCGTTGTCCCGCAGTGCCGCATCACCGACGCCCGAACAAACCCTTGCGACACTGTCTCTGGTGCTCAACGGCGGCGGCGTGGGCCAAGCCGGTGACATCACCGAGGCGTTGAGTACCGCCTTCCGCGGCCGCGAGCAGGATCTGCGCAGCCTCATCGTGCAGTCCGAGAAGTTCGCGACCAACCTCGACGAACAGAGCGGCGACATCATCACCGCCGCAGAAAGCCTCAACAACCTGGTCAGTCAGTTCGCGGCACAGCAACCTGTACTCGACCGCGCAATCGAGACGATTCCTGAAGCCCTCGCCGCGCTCAACGGCCGGCAGACCAACCTCATCGAAGCGGCCGACCAACTCGGGAAGTTCTCCGCGCTGACCACCGACACAGTCACTCGGAGCAAGGAGAACCTGATCAAGGAGTTGCAGCAGGCCGGACCGGTGCTCGAGTCACTTGCCAACGCCGGGCCTGCCCTGACCCGCTCCCTCGGGCTGCTGCCCACCTACCCGTTCCCCAACGCCAACATCGACAAGTGGCAGCGGGGGGACTCCGCCAACCTCACCGCGGTCATCGACCTGACGCTGAGTCGGCTCGACGCCGGCCTGTTCACCGGAACCCGCTGGGAGTGCAATCTGACCCAACTCGAATTGCAGTGGGGCCGCACGATCGGACAGTTCCCGAGCCCGTGCCTGGACGGCAGGGCCTCGGCCCCGGCCAATCCGCTCACGGCTCCTTACCGCTGGGATCAGGGGCCCTGAGGTGCTGCTGAATCGCCAAGCGCGGATCCAGTTGATCGTCTTCACGGTGATCGCGTTGATCGCAGTGACCGCGATGGGCGTGCGCTACATGAAACTGCCGACGTTGCTGTTCGGGATCGGCCACTACGTGGTGGCGGTGGAATTGCCCCGAACCGGGGGCCTCTACGAGACCGCCAACGTGACCTACCGCGGCTCGAAGATCGGCCGGGTGCGTGCCGTACGACTGACCGAATCCGGTGTTATCGCAGAGCTTTCCCTGAAGTCGGGAATCAACATTCCCAGCGATCTTCAGGCCGAGGTGCACAGCCAGTCGGCCATCGGCGAGCAGTACGTCGAACTCCTCCCGCGAAACGAGACCTCGCCGCCACTGCAGGACGGCGACGTCATCGCACTGCAGGACACCTCGGTCCCCCAGGACATCAACGCCGTGCTGGACTCGGTCCGCACCGGCCTGCTGGCGATACCTCGGGGCAACCTCAAGACGGTGATCGACGAGTCCTACGAGGCCGTGGGTGGGCTGGGTTCCGAACTGTCGGCCATCATCGACGGCACCGCCAAACTGTCGCTCGACGCGCGCGAGAACCTCGATCCACTGCTGGCGTTGATCGACAACGCCGGACCGGTGCTTGAGTCACAGACCCAGACCTCCGGAGCGATCGCCGCCTGGGCGGCGCAGGTCGGAACGGTGACACGCCAGTTGAAGGACCACGACGCCGCGGTCAAGGGCATCCTCGCCGACGGCGGCCCGGCTGTCGGTGAAGCCGCCCAACTCATCCGACAGTTGCAACCGACCCTGCCGATCCTGATGGCCAATCTGGTCAGCGTCGGCCGAGTGGGCCTGGACTACCGCAACGGCATCGAACAGTTACTGGTGTTGCTCCCGCAGTTAGTTGCCATCGAACAAGGGGCGCTGATCGCCAACGTCAACACCAACCAGGATTACCAAGGCGCGTACCTGAGCTTCAATCTGAACCTCAACCTTCCGCCGACCTGTACCACCGGCTTCCTGCCCGCGCAGCAGACCCGCAGCGCCGCCCTGCAGGATTACCCGCAACGCGCCCCCGGCGACCTGTACTGCCGCGTGCCCCAGGACTCCCCCTTCAACGTTCGCGGCGCCCGCAACATCCCGTGCGAAACCCGACCCGGTAAGCGGGCGGCAACCGTCAAACTATGCGAGGGCGACGAACCATACGTTGCGCTCAACGATGGTTTCAACTGGAAGGGCGACCCCAACGCCACCGTGACCGGACAGGACGTTCCACATATGGCACCCGGAACGCCGTATCCCGCGCCCGCCGCGCCGCCGCCGATCGCGGGGATCCTCTACGACCCGGCGACGGGGTCCTATGTCGGGCCTGACGGCCGGCGCTACACACAGTCCGACCTCGCCCGAACCGCGCCCTCGGAAAAAACCTGGCAGTCGATGCTGCTGCCACCGGGGAACTGACAAGAAGAGAAGCGTATGTTTCCAGGCTTGCACGCCCGCACCACCCCTGACCGACCGGCGGTCATCGCCGCCGAGACCGGTGAGGTCCTCACCTACCGCCAACTGGAGGAGAACTCCGCCGCCCTGGCCAGGGTGCTGCACGACAAGGGTCTGCGACCGGGCGACGGAGTGGCGGTGCTGTCGGACAACGCCGCCCAGGTGTTTGAGGTCTACTGGGCTGCGCACCGGTCGGGCCTGTACATCACCGCGATCAACCATCACCTCAGCGCAGGCGAGGCGGCATACATCGTCAAGGACTCGGGTGCGCGGGTGCTGATCGCCTCGACGGCACTAGCGGACCTGGCAAGCGCGATGGCTCACGACCTTGACGACGTTGAGGCGTTTCTCGCCTTCGGCGGGGAGATTCCGGGCTTCTCCGGTTACGAGGACGCCCTGGCCGCCGCCGGGCCACCGCTCGCCGAGCAACCCTGCGGGGCGGTCATGCTCTACTCGTCGGGGACAACGGGCCTTCCCAAAGGCGTGAAACCACCTCTGCCGCAACGCAATGTCGATGAGCCGGGCGATGCGATCGTCGCGATCGCCAGCCGGATATTCGGCATCGAGTCCTCAGACATCTATCTGTCGCCGGCGCCGATCTACCATGCCGCCCCATTGCGGTGGTGCGGCATGATTCAAGCCTTGGGCGGAACGGTCGTTCTGATGACGAAGTTCGATGCCGAGGCAACGCTGCGCAATATCGAGACCTACCATGTCACGGCGGCGCAAATGGTGCCGACGATGTTCATCCGGCTACTCAAACTCGACGACGATGTTCGTCGCCGTTACGACCTGTCCAGTCTGCGGGTCGTCATTCACGCTGCCGCGCCCTGCCCGGTGGAGGTCAAACGAGCGATGATTGAGTGGCTGGGCCCGGTGATCTACGAGTACTACTCGTCGACGGAGGCGCACGGTATGACCTTCGTCAACTCGGCCGATTGGCTGGCACACCCAGGCACGGTGGGTCGCAGCGTGCTGGGCGTCGTGCACATCTGCGACGACGCGGGCACCGAGTTGCCCGTCGGCGAGGTCGGCACCGTCTACTTCGAACGCGACCGCCTGCCGTTCGAATACCACAACGACCCCACCAAGACCGCCGCCGCGCAGCACCCCAGCCATCCGTCATGGACCACCGTGGGGGACCTGGGCTATGTCGATGCCGACGGAT
>SXGQ01886508.1_pt1 | contig 25922 bp, 43 predicted proteins | sample 3178371 | NCBI WGS metagenome assembly SXGQ01 (sample SAMN11356859, study PRJNA531348) | freshwater metagenome | isolation source: freshwater sample F1-20 | place: China: Fuxian Lake, Yuxi | collected 2017-12-25 | reverse complement strand
ATCGAGAACATCTCGACCGGAGAGTATCTCGGCTTGAATTCTGGATATTCGGGAAAGCTGAGTCTCGTCATGTTCTAAAATAAAGTTCACCGTTATTTTTGTACACTCTGTCTACGCTGTCTTCGACTATGGCAACTAGTGAACCGTCTCTCAGCCCGCTGGAATAAAACTCCGCGTAGGGATCGTTTGAATCGTCCAAGACTTTCAGTATTGGGTCCGCATCTACCCTGGCGCATCCGTAGATTGGAGTGTGAGTGAACGCGATCCGGACATCCGGAAAGTCATTCTTAAGTAGCTGTCTGTAGTATCCGCTCTGTGGTTTCATATCACGTTTAGTAAGTGTAGTTTTTTGTGGGCTTTCGGACTTTCACCTGCCAGCCCGTATTGTTCGCTCCTGTGTAGCCCGTACCGAGCTTTCCGTCAGGCTTCTTGAAGACCATGCCCTCGTACATCTCGATCTTCACGAGTTCATGCCACCTCTTGTCGTTACCAGACTTGAAGTTGTGGACTCGGAAGACGTTCTCGGAAATGCGATCGAGCCACTCGTCGTGGGGTGCCGAAAGATAGATCCTGTCGAGCAGCTCCTGTCTCTCTTGGAAAGTCGAGCCGATGAGGTACTCTCCTTCGTGGACGAGAATGTCGAAGACGACGAACTTGGCATTGAAGACTTTGCGGTCCGGTCCCCTCTGGGACTTGTTCATGTACTCGCCGACGAGGACTGTCCAGCCCTTACCGGTATGGAGCTTCTTGAGCTCTTCCTTGTCGAGAAGCTCTCGAGCGAACTTCTCCTGGTGGCGGTTCATGAAAATGGCGTCCTTGCCGTCAGTGAAGAGGAGAGAGCAGCTGCCGTTGAGTTTTGGTTGAGCCCACATGCCCATCTTCTCGTAGGTCTTGATTGAAGCCGGCGGAGCTTTGACCTCGGGCCGTGGGGGAAAGAGGTATCGAAACTTGTCGTATATCATTTTGACTTGAGTTCTTCGTGCTTCGCTTCGAGGACTTTGACGTAGTGTTCCCAGTTAACGTGGTCAGTGCGAAAGCCTTCGGCTTCGAGCTTGGCCCTTCTGACGAAGGCCAGCTGTTGAAAGTCGATCCTCGTCTGAGCATCGATGTAGTTGAAAATGTTCTTGAAGAATGACATGACGTGCGATTTAGAAGTTAGTGATTGGATCGAAGTCTTCGACTAAGAGCGAAGAGTCGACCATTAGCGACGTGTACTTAGAGCTGAGCTCTCTCCACTTTTCCTGGCCAATCTTTCTCTGGACCGCCTGAGCGTCGAAGTACTGAGTTTCGTCCTGGCCGAAAAGAGTGATTACGGGAAGCTGGAGTCCGAGGCCTTTGTAGTCCTGGGCTTTTACGATGTGGATTGATGATTCGAGTGCCATTGTGGTGTGATTTGATTGATATACAAATTTAATCAATAACCACGACACTGAGAAATGTTTTTGAAACTTTTTTGAAACTTTTTTACGGTAATCTTTCGAGATTCCACCAAGGAGGAGTGCTTCTGCCCTTCCACGTCACTCTCATGTAGACCGTCTTGTAGTGGTAGTATCTTTGGTAGGAGCCGATGGGATCTTCGGACTTCATCGAGTTAGGCATGGCCAAGTAGGGAGAAGTGAGACCAATCTCCGGCAGGTCCGGCACGTTCTCAGCAGCCCATCGAGCCAGAGGCTTGCAGACGTGTTCTCGTCCGGACCACCTCCTCTCATATTCCAGGAGGAGCTCCTGAGCGAGCCTCGAGAGCCAGCGATAGTTGTCGGCCGAAGAGAGCGCCCACTTGGCGCAACCGTGGTTCTGATAACCGATACCGTAGGGCGTCTCTCGAGGAAGTCCCGGAAAGACTTCTCTCCACCTCTCGCCCAGGATCTCTTTCTCGCTCGTCTTTCTCACTCCGGCCACCTTCCAGTGCACTGAGAACATGAGCTGCAGGCTCTCGATAGGCATCTTGAGGACGTGCTTGTCACAGTGCCACCGAGCAGATTCTATGGGATCGTGGCTCAGGTAGAAAATGTTCATGTAGCCCCGGCAAGAATCGAACTTGCATCTAAAGTTTAGGAAACTTCCGTTCTATCCATTGAACTACGGGGCCAGGTTTACCAGCTGTCGATGTCGGTGAGGTCGAGCTCGGACTTGGCCTTTTCCGAGTAGACTGTGATCGTCTCGCCGATGCCGTTAGAAGACCAGGACCAGGTGAGACATCCGATCTCTTCTCCATAGATCCCTCTGAGGTAAGAGGTCCACTGGTCGTATTTCTTCTGCTGCTTGTCGTTGAGCTCGAAGGCTATTTTCTTATTCATCTTTTCCAGTATTTGAATGCGTCTGAGATCTCTTCGTCCACCTCAGGCTTTTCGGTGGGAGGCTCGTACTTGGAGTACCAGCTCTTCTTTGTCGGAGACGGAGGCGACGGCTTCGGCTGGAGAGCGAGAAGTATCTGGCGGATCTTGCCCATCTGGACCGGAGTGAGCCAGAGGTCCTCGACCCTCTTCTGGAGCCACTTCACGGCGGTGTCGACACCCTCATATTCGGCGATCTCGAGAGCCTGGGCTCCGTCTTTTTCGAACTGTTCCGGATTGGCGATCACTGCTCTGTCGAGGAGCCTCTGACCGTTGATCTTGCCCGAAGGCCTGTAGGGAGCGCTCTTGGGACCGGGCTTCATTCCGGCGAGTATGCCGTGAGAGTTCCGGCGGGAGAGCTTCCGCATCCGCTCGGCCGTGGCTCGATCGGTGATCTCGATGGTGTTGCCGGTCTTGTGATAGACCACGTCGACGCAACCGACAGGCTCCACAGTGCTGCATTTCACGCACTCTTTGAAACCGAGCTCGAGCCGCTTTTCAGGAATCTGTTGTCCACATCTGCAAAACATGATTAAAAATAGACAAAAAGATCGACTCCGAAAAATCAGCTGTTTCGATTGTTCTTCAGCCAGTCGTTGTATTCTTTCGGAAAGTAGAGAGGAAGGGGTTCAGTGATCATCTCGGTGTGGTACAGGATCGCGCCCTCGACAGTTTTGAAGGGATCGAACGAGGGATGGATGGGCCGGACCTCGTTCTTCACGGCGAAACGGGATTCTGCGTTCGAGACGAACATGGGATCGACCGGAGCCTTGAGAGTGAAATAGAGGACGGTGGCCATGTCCCAGCCCACCGAAGACCCAAAGCCCCGGCTCTCGACTGAGGAGATGAGCTTCTCGGCACCCTCAGGACGAAGAGTGTAGGCCTTGCCCGGATGGACTCGAAAGCCGTGAGTGTTCGTCACGTAGGTCTTGCCCCGGATGGCGTCCAGAAAATAACAGTCGTAGGTGAGAGAACCGCTCGTCTGCAGGAAGTCGAGAAAGGCCACTCGAGAAGCCTCAGCGTCGGAGCCCCACCACTCGACAGTGTCGTCGAGGACGATGACTTCGGATGCTCTTTTCTCTTTCCAGAGGTTGTAGTGAGTGGCTCCTCTCGCGATGGTCGGCTTCGGATTCATTCTCCAGGGAAAGCTGTAGATGTCGCTCTGAGCGAAGAGAGGCTCCCACTGAGAGACGTCCTCTGAGGGCAGAGCGTCGTAGAAAGTGTAGCTGAAGACGCCGCTGAAGCGCGAGTCGAAGGCCGCTCGGCTCTGGGGACTGTTGGAGATGACTATTATTTCCATGCTCTATCTATCTCGAAAATGCTTGCGAAGGAAGTAGAGGTAGAAAGGGACGAGAGCGAGAGACATCGTCCAGATGGCCGAGGCCACGTCGTGAGCCCCTGTTGTGATGAGCTCGGAGGACATCCAGACGGTGTTGGCCAGGAGCCAGGCTGTGAGGAGGCTCCACTCCCAGCGAGCGAGGCCCCGGTTGGCCCAGGCCACGGCCACTGAGATGAGGATCACCGGAACTGCGAGACCGAGGCTCAGCCATCCGAGGCCGAAGAACCAAGCCGCGTCTTTGGCGATCCAGAGGGGAAAGTGTAGGGCTTCGGCCCAGCGTACGAGTTTCTGTTTCATCGTGGTACTTTTAGGTTAGTAGACTATCTATCCCGGGACAGAAAAAGAGGGAGCCTCTCGGCTCCCTCTCGTGAGCAAGGGGGACTTAGTCGTTCTCGAAAGAGACCGTCACCTTGAGGCCGGACTTCCTGCCGAAGTCCTTGAGTCCCTGGACCAGAGCCTCGAGAGAAACTGTCTCTCTTGGAGCCGGTGCCGGAGCGGCCGGGCTTTCCGTCGTCTTTCCGCCGCGCTTAGAGCTCGCGATTCGACCCTCGATTCCGAGAGTCTGCTTTCGCCCCCAGACTGATGGGCCTGAGCGGCCGAGCTCTCTAGCGATCTGGCGAGTGTTCTTTCCCGACTGGACGAGCTCGATCAGTGTCTGATCTTCGTTCGAGGTCCAGCGCTTGAAGTAGTTGCGGGGCTTGCGTCCCAACCTCTTCTTTCTTTTCGTTTCTGTGGATGTTGCCATTTGTAGAGTTTTAATTTATGATCTAATATAGACAACGAGCGCGAAACGAGAAAATGGAGACCGACTTTTTTTTAGGCTAGGCAGTCAGACGGGCACCAGCTCGTGTAGCCGAAAGAGGAAAAGGCCCCGATCGGAAAGATCGGAACGTTTGCCACGGTGAAGGTTCCCCACCTGAGGCAGACAGGCAGAAAATTGAGACCTGTCGGCAGAGAGTCTGTGTAGACCGTGTTGCCGCTACAATCAGTGTACCGGAAGCGGCCGGCGCCGGTCACCCAGACATAGACTCCGAAGTAGCAGATCTCAGAGTCCAGCTGGACTCCCCAGGTGTTCGTGTCGCCGTTCAGCACGACCTGGACTCCGCTCGGAGCATAGTACATGACAGCTCCCGTCGGGTCCTTGGCGATCGATCTCGTGATCTCTCCGCCCGGCACCAGGGTGTACGCTCGAAAGCCGAGCTGAGAGCCAGAGAGCCGGCCGTACCACCGGACCTCGAGACAGCTGCCCGTCTGGTTGGTGAAGGTGACGCTGGCCACGTCCCCACCGAATCCCAGATCGGGGCTGCAGTACTCATCGATGTCCGCTTTCACTATCTGAGTGCTCGTGTTCTGGACCTGGATGCTGGTCGAGTTGATCCGGACTGAGTAGGTGATGGGGTAGGTCCCGTCTGCGAGGCCACAGAAGCCTCCGAAGTTCGGGTACCCTCCGGTCTGGCCGAAATTGCCCTGGATCCATGTGATGCCGTTTGCGTCGTACAGGAGCTGGCCGGCGATGTTGTAGATCCGGACGTTCCGGACCTCGAGGCCCGGCGGGATCGAGAACCAGGTGTTCGCTCCGTTCTGCCGGTGTGGGCTTCTGAAGCTGCCGATGGCTGAGCTGCCCGAGCTCGGGTAGACCACCACGTCCGACTGGCCCTGGAGGTCTGTGTCCCAGGCCTTCTGGAGGGCCGGGTTCATGAGGGTCGTGGCCGGAATGGTGTCCGCGAAGACGGTCCCGCAGTAGGAGTAGGGCGCCTGGACTTCCGTCCAGGCCTCCTCCTGGTAGCCTCGACACTGCTGGTCGTAGGGGTCCGCGATGTACCGGCGGCTGTAGTAGGTGAAGGCGTAGGGGTAGGACTGGGTTCCCCAGGTGAAGGTCTGGGTGTACACGTTCGGGGGGTCGATCTCGTACCCGGAGACGATGTAGGTGACGGGCAGGGGCGGGGGAGCGGGCATCCCGGCGGCGATGGCTCCGGCTATCTGCTCCTGGCTCTGGACGTTCCCGTTCCCGTCGGTGAAGAAGAAGATCACCTGCCGGAGCTCGTCGTACTGGCCCGAGCTCCCGGGAGAGGTGCACTCTCCGTAGGCGTAGCCGTAGAAGTAGTCGTAGGCCTGGACGCAGCCCAGGTGGACGTCCAGGGCCGTGGCTCGAGTGGGGAGCCGGTCCGTCGGGTAGGTCGCCCAGGGCTGGGCCCCGGTCTCGACCCGGTAGAAGTCCTCGATCCGGCCCTTGGTCTGGTTCTGGTTGCTGCCGCTCGGCCGAGCCCCCTTCGGGGCGAAGCCCATGGTGTTCAGGTCGGTGTAGGTGATGAGGGAGTTCGGTTCCAGCGCCATGGGGACTCTTTGCTTTCTCTATTTATTCCCCTCGCCCGCTCTCACTCCCTCTGGGACTCTAGGTTCCCTTTCTCTGGAAAAAATTTGAGCCCTCGCCGAAACCCTGCCCCAATCCCATCAGAGCCCGGCCCCGGTAGAGCTCCCAGAGCGCCCCCTGAGCTCCTCTAAGCGGGATGAGGTAACCTATGGACCCCCTCTCGTCGCCTCCCAGAGAGACCCTCGCGACCCAGCTCGGATCACTCGAGCCTCCTATTATAGTAGTAATGACAATGAGAACAGGGAGCGCTCGTTCGGAATAAGGAGGAACCCTTAGTAATGGAAGAGATGGAAGCGATAGGAGCCCAGCCCAGGTCCCGAGTCCCGGAGGCTCTCTCCGAGGACCGGAGGCCGGAAGGGACTCGAGCTCCCCAGGTCCGGCGCGGCGCGCCTGGTGACAGGGGGTCGCGGTGCCCGCGAGGGAGGCGAGAGGGCACGGCTCTCTCGTGAGGTATTTTTGGGGCCCGCTCCCGCTCCGAGAATTTTTTCTCTCGAGCGACACGGAGCCCTATTAGGAGCTCAGAAGGGGGGCCCCGAGCCCGCGCGAGTTCCTATGGAGGCCTACTGGCACTTCGACGCTAATGGCCTATAATATAATTGATCACTCTGGGGAGGAAGTCATGACGAGAGATCCTGAAGTTGAGATCTCTCCGTCCTAAGCGCGAAAACCTTGCTGGCAGGCACGCTCACTTGCGTCACTCGTGATGTTTTCGTCACGGCGAGAGGATCCCGTACTCGAGGACGAGCCCGTACTCCCGGACGCTCTCGTACCGCCGGACGCATGCATGGGCTCCGACGCTCGCGTCCCTCGGGGTATAGGCCCAGGGGGCTCTGAGCACGAGGTCCCTCAGAGCGGCTTCTGCGCGCGGCCTTGGTGGGGTACCCACATCCGTGCCCTCGGGGGTGACCTCGGGCCCTAGGCCCTCCAGGGCCCTTCCAGGGAGCCCCCTGGGGCCGCTCTGAGGGCATGAGAAAGGGGCCCGAGAGCCCCTTTCCGAGAGTGTGTTGTGGAGGGCCTACCAGCGGTCCCCTGTCTCGACCAGAGAGGCCTCCTCCCGAGCGAAGGGAGAGAGCACCAGGTTCTCGGTGTCGTAGGTCTCTCGAGCGAAGAGGTTACCTGCGTCGACCATTATGCGAGAGCGTTGGATGTCGTCGTCGAAGTAGGCCTTGGCGCCGTTGGAGGCGAAGTTCGTCATCCCGTTTACGAGGCTCCAGAGGGTCGTGCCGGTGGTGGCGTTCTTGCCCTGGAGGCGAGTGAAGCGGGTGGAGTCTATACCGTGGCGGGAGAAGGTGTCCGTCGTGTTCTGGATCGGGACGTACTTCTGGAGGTCTTTCCACTCGATCTTCGAGTTCCTCATGAGCGAGGAGGCCGCGCTCTGCATCTCTGAGAGGGACGATCGGACGAGGTCGGCTTTCACCACCTTGTCAGATACTCCCTGGGGCTGGAAGGAGCTCGCCTGCAGAGTGATCATGTGCTCGTTGAAGCGCTCCACGGCGTCCTTTTCGAGGGACTTGAGCGAGTAGTGCTCGGCGAAGGAGCGGCTCATCATGCCGTTGGAGCAGACGAGGCGCATGAGGTAGGGAGAGACTTCGGTCCCGCCGCGAGAAGAGTTCGAGAAGGAGACTCCCGTGGAGAAGGTCTCTTTCTGCATCCCGGGCACCTGTAGGAAGCCTGTGGGAGAGATCGCGTTCACGTTCAGAGAGCCGTCGGGCCCCACGTAGAAGTCCGAGACCTGGAGGTCGTACCGGTCGACGTTCTCACGGATGAGGCCGATGAAGCCCTCGTTCGTGATGCCGACGTGGTTCGGGTGGCGGATGGCCGTGATCTCTTTCTCGGCTGGGTTGACCACGAGTACCACGTCGGACCCGGAGTCCGAGGCCATCGCCGTGCGCATCCTGTTCAGGAACTGGCCTGCTCCGTCCGGGCCGAAGCTCGATTCGAAGCGGTTGAGGAAGGCCTTCGGGATGCGGAGGTACTCGATGAAGTCCTTGAAGGCCGTCGGGGTCATGGGCACCGGGGTGCCGTCGACCATGAGCGTGTTCTTGTCCACGAGTTCCAGCGACGAGAGGGAGACCTGCTTCCTCATGGGCTGGAGCTCGATGGCCCGTTTCGCGTGTCCGTCGAAGACGTTCTGCGAGAGTGTTGTGAGCTTGTTTGCCATGCGATTTTTGATTTTGTTTAAGCAAATATAATACAATTCTCGGAAACTAGAAAACTTTTTGTAAACTTTTTTTCTCGGAATCTAGATATTTATCGACGAGAGAGCAAAAAGATGGGGGAGCCCGGAGGCTCCCCCTAGGGAGAGGGTGACCACACCACGAGGGACCTCTCCCAGTCTCTTGTGCGGGTGTGCAATTCTTTTTTTACTTGAGCATCGCCTCCAGGATCTTCGCGTACCGGCGCTCTCGAGTGGAGGGCTGAGTGGCTTGGTGTGCCCAGCTGGCGTGGCCCTCTCGCTCGGCCTCCGGTAGTGCGTTCCAGCGTTCCAGGGCTGCCGGCACTCGAGAGAGGTGCTCCCTGATGGGGTCTCCCTCCGGAGCCGGTGTGGCCAGGGGCTTCTTCGCCATGCCGAAGAGCTCGTCGAACTTCTCTCCGTCGACCTTTAAGCGCTCGAGCTCTTCCTTCCGCATCTCCTTCATCTTCTCGGTCTTCTGGAAGCGCTCCGTGTCGTACTGGACTCCGCCCTGGGCCGAGAGGTCGAAGAAGAGCTTCTTCCCGACGTGGCCGCGGCGGTTCTTGCTGAAGAGCATGAAGCGATCGGACTCGAAGTCCTCGGGATCCTCGAATCTCACTTCGAGCATTCCGGTCGTCATGTGCTTGAGCTTATTGGATCCGACGAAGTTCCCGCCCTTGTTCACCTGCTGGATGGCGATGAAGCTCGTGTAGGTCTTCGTGTCGTTGTTGCCCAGGTTGTGGCGGTACATGAGGTCCAGGAGCCACTTCTCGGCCTGTCCGGTGCTCATGCCCGTGCTCTCCTTGATGTCGGCCTGGACTTCGATGAAAGAGTCCATGAGGACTAGGTCCCAGCCCTGGTTGAAGAGTGTCTCGATGGCTCTCTTAGAGTCCGCGCCCTCCTCCATCTCTCCGGTGAAGAAGATGTCGAGGTCCCCGAACTTCGGGTAGCGTTCAACGTAGAGGAACATGTCCACTCGGGACATTTCTGCCGAGACGAAGAGTACTCGGCCTCCGGAAGCCTTGACGTCCGAGAGGATGTCCAGTGCCACGGTTGACTTGCCGACGCCTGGATCTCCGATGAGCATCCAGTTCGTCGCTCGAGGGATGCCGCCCTTGATCGAGAAGAGTCCGTCGATCGCGGTTCCGGTCTTGAACTCCTTGAAGAGTTCTGCGTCGTACGTCACCTTGTTGATCTGTACGAGGCTAATGGGTTTCTGTGAAATCTTTTTCATTTGTGGTGTGGTTATGAGTAAGATAGAGCAAATATAAACAATGTCTGCGAAATAAAAAAACTTTTTTGAAACTTTTTTCTGTGGAGGCTACACAAAAAGAGGGAGCTCTCTCGAGCTCCCGTACTTTACTAACCATACCCTCCACGCTTTATCGGGCGTGGACACCGAATGTTATGCGAATACTTTCTCTTCCTGACCTGGGACGAGCCATTTCTTCTTCTCGAGCCAGCGGTTGATCTTGAGTACCTGGCTCACGTGTTTGGTGAGAGTGTCGTACTCGTCTGAAAAGATCATGTTCAGGTAGCTCTTCTCGGTTACGTCTGGGCTTCCCCATCGGGTCTGGATCTTCTTCTCGAGATCCTTGATCTGAGAGATGTGAAACATCTTCTCGAGGACCTTCTTCTCCCACAGGGTCACCGTCTTCGGATCATGCGTTTTCATTTGTTTGTTTTTGTCGTGTGTGATAGTTGTGTCTATAGAACTTATATACAAAAGTAATACTCAGTTTCATAAAAAGTTCATTTTTGTTCATACTCTTCCCTCCACTATGGCTCCGAGCCACATGAGTCCCCAGAACATGGTGCCCAAGGCCACCATGAACAGGACCGAGCCGATGAACTCTAGAGGCTCCTCCTGGGCGAATTCTTTGAGTGTTTTGTAGATCTCTTTCATGACAGTGTTTGTTCGTTAGTGTAAAGGTAGACATAAAACGCGAAAGAAAAAACTTTTAGAACACAAAGTTTCGCTCTGCGCGCGCCTCCACACACGCGCATTCCTTTATATTACGTGAAAAAGAACTTGAAAAAAGTGAAAAAAGTTTCAAAAAAGTTTTCTCGTTTCGGAGATTTGTATTACCTTTACTCTACAAATACCACATCATGGAAACAACAGCAGAAAAAACGACAGGACACCTTTCGGACTTCAAGAATCTCACCCTAGAGCAAGTACGTGAGAACGCGCAGGAGATCGACCACGTTCGAGCCCGCTGCCTCGGCTCACTGACCGCAGCGATGTTCTACACTTTTCAATCGATGAAGACCCTCAAATTCTACGTCGACTACGGAATAGAACGCGAGGAGATCACGAAGAAAGTCAACGAAGACCTCGCGCGCCTCACGAAGATCGTCGAGGAAGCGAACGAGATGTACCGACGCATCAACGGCGACGACCTGTTGGAGATTCCCAAGAATCTCTTCGAGGAAGCAGAGAAGTGATAAGCCTCCACCTCATAAAGGAAGAGCCCCGCTCGGAAGAGTGGGGTCTCAGCGTGAACGGGAAGTCGTTCGAGCTCCGGATAGAGAAGAGCCCAGAGGGGCCCGTCTTCTCCTTCAGGGACGAGGGCGTCTCGCTCCTCCGCCACGAACAGGAGGCCGTCTTCGCCGAGATGCGAGACCTGGGGACGAGCTTCGCCGCCCGGAGAGCCTTCGGGACATTTGTCCCGGCCTCCACGAGAAAGATTTCGAAAAAAAAGTGAAAAAAGTTTCAAAAAAGTTTTTTTATTTCGCAGATTTGTGTTAATTTTACTCTATAATCAAACACACACCACACAATGGCAAACAAACCAAACCTTTTCGCAGCCGCTAAGACAGCCGCTCCCGCGAAACCCGCAAAAGCACAGAAAGAAGTCGTAAAGATCGACTCAATCGCGTCAGACCTCGAGAGGCTGGCCCAGGTGCAAGAACAGATCGACGCTCTAACCGCCGAAGCGAAGCTTCTGACGGAGACAGTGAAGACCGAGTCCATCACCGCTTTCGTAGAACTCTACGAGAAGAAGGCGAGCTACCCAGGATCTTTCGAGATCGAGGCCGGCAAGGCATCGATGCTCTTCATCCCAATGGACAAGTACATCACGATCAACGAAGAGCGAGCTTCCGAACTCGCCTCTAAGTACGGAGAGGAGATCGTGGAGGAGCAGACCACCTACACGATGGACGCAGCCCTGGTCGAGAAGTACGGAGAGGAGATCTCCTCCCTCATCATGAAGTCGAAGAAGATCTCGGACGAGGACAAGATGAAGCTCATCGGAGCCACGGTGAAGTACGCCGTGAAGAAGGGCACCATCTCGGTCATCACCGACAAGTTCGCCGATTTCGGAGTGGACGAGGTAGTGATGGACGTGAAGCCCGTATTCTCGATGAAGAACGTGAAGATCGCATAAAGAACGTCGCAAGTGGAGGACCCGGCCGCGTAAAGGTGCCGCCACCGAGAGAGGGTCCAGAGCAGAAGGGGGACTCCATGAGTCCCCCTTCTCTTGCTCGAAAAAAAAGTGAAAAAAGTTTCAAAAAAGTTTCTTCGTGTCGGAGATTTGTATTACCTTTACTCTATAACCAAACACACCACACCATGTCACACTACGACTACGACGAAATCGATCAGGCTCAGGCTCAGGCCGAGCACGAAGCATTCAGGAACCGGGTAGAGCCCGAGATCCACATCATCATCGGGCTGGACTCCCTGGCGCAGAAGGCCGCGGCCCAGGAGTACCTCGAGACGACCGGGACCGACAACCCCTACGAGCACCGCGACCTCCACGACGAGATCTGGAGCAAGTACCAGACTCGCCTCACCCTCCGAGACATCTCCTGGGCAGAGGCCGACGTCTTCGCCGAGCCCCTCCGCATCGCCCACCCGGACCAGAACGTCTCCCTCTACACGAAGGGCGGGAGCTGGATCGGCCACACGACCTGGAACGACCAGATGAAGATGTTCTTCGGCTACCCGGTCTACACGAGCTACGGAGAGAAGCTCAAGGCCGAGGCCAACGCCTACGCCGAGGAGCACGGAATCCCCATGGCCTGGGAGTAACGAAGTTGGTTTAGGAGCCGCCATAGCGGACACGCCTCGGGTCTCCACTCGGGGCTCTTTCACGCTCGAAAAAAAAGTGAAAAAAGTTTCGAAAAAGTTTCTTTTTCTCGCGCTTCTGTATTACCTTTACTCTATAACCAAACACACCATGAGCAAGATCAAAGAATTCTACCACGACGAGATCTCACAGGGTCTCCACTTCGCCTCCGACGACTCCGACTACGCCTACGAAGCGTGGAGGGCTCACAAGGAGTCCATCGCCCACAGAGCCGAGAAGCTCGGGATCCTCGCCTGGCGCGAAGGAGCCGTCCGGACCCCCTACTGGGACCCGGCCCTCAGAGCCCTCCTGGACGAGACGGGCTGGCACTGGACGGCCAAGGCTTCCGAGGCCTGGCTCCGCGGCTGGGACCACGAGCAGACGATAGGGCTCGAGATCGAGGAGAGCACTCGCGCACAGATAGAGAGCTGGGAGCTCGAAGAGGCCGACCGGGAACACCCGCGCTGGGCCTACGGGCTCTAAGAGCTCAGAGAGCCTCACGGGACTCCCGGAGACTCGGGAGAGAGCTCGTGAGGTTTTCGCGCGCTCGAAACGTGTGTGCGTTCACTCACGGACGTCAAACCTGAGCCCCGTGACATGAGAACTAGAGCCCCGTGACATGAGAACTAGTGCCCCGTGACATGAGAACTAGTGCCCTAGGGATGAGAACTGGGTCCGGATCTCCCCATAGAGCTTATACGGGTGGATCCATGAGAGTGGGATCTCTATGGAGGGGATCTTGTACTCGGAGTGTCTCGGGTTGTCTCGGAGCTTCCGGTCGTCGTATGGGTCTGGGACTGGGTCTCATACAGGGATCTGGTTGATGTCTATATACGGGTTTGTGCTCTGCGAGGGGTTGCAGGATGTGATGCCCTGCTCGACGTACGGGATGTGATTCTGCGTGAGACGGGGGTACTTTTTGTACGGGTGTCCATGCGTGGTCTCAGAAAGGCCTGCGGGTGCCATTTTGTGGCTCTCCGGGTCTCTCTCGTGCATTCTGTGCGATGTGATGTGGTTACCCTTATACGAGGGACGGGAAGCACCCGTGGGTCACTCTGAGCACATGGAAAGAGAGCAGTGGTGTGCTGCTCTCTTCTTTAGTTATGTGGGTTTGGGTTCTTTTAGAGCTTATATGCGTTGTGGAGATCGCGGTGAGCGGCCATCTCTGCAGAAGAGAGCTCTTTCCTCTTGCTCTCGTAATCTCGAGCTGCTGATGAGAACTGTTTGAGAGCTTCCGTGTCTCCGAGGATCTTGTACGCTGACTGCGCCGTGTCAGTGAGCCTCCAATCGGCGTTCATTTCGTGTTCCCTGAGCTTTTTCTCTGCTGACCACCACTTATTCAGAGCTTGGAGTTCTCCCGGTTCGCAGGCCTTCTCGAGAGCTTCAGCCTGTTTTTCGAGGCCGGCGAGCTCAGCTTGTGATCTCTTGGCTCTGTTTGCTTTCCATTTGAGATCCTCGCGGTTGCTGCCTTCTGCGTTTCTGTCGGGCTTTCCTTCTTCTTTTGCCTGGTGGTCCAGAGCCTTGCCCCAGAGGACGAGAGCCTCGCCTTGATTGCTAGTGGAGATGTTGAGCATCTTGTCGCTGAGCTTTCGATAAGTCTTGTACAGGCTCTTCGCTCCGATTGATGCGCCTGCGGCTTCGTTGAGGAAATCCTCGTAGAGTTTGATGTGCTTGTTCATATTTTTTTTGGTTGAGTGTTTATCTTTTCTTGAGCTTCCATACGATGCAGAACTCGTCTGGGTAGTAGTCGTGCCCTCCAGAGGGGTCGACCTTGAACTTCTTCGGCTTGAGCACTCTCTCGAGAGCCGCCAGCTGCTCAGGGTCCTTGCCCTTCGCTGCTCTTTCGACCTCGGCTGGGGTCCAGGTCTCCCGGTCGTACCAGACCGCTAGCTCGAGGTCCTCGGGGCGGAAGCGGTGGTCGACTGCGCCGAGCTCGAGCTCGTCGATCTCGGGCTTCTGAGCCTCGTTGAAGTATTCCTCGTATAGTTTGACGTGCTTGCTCATGTTATCTTGTCTTTTACGATCTCCTCCAGTAGGCGTAGGTGAGCTCTCCCCCGACCTCGCCGAGGACGATGTACTCGTCTTCGTGCTTCGTCGCGAGGCTGTCCAGCCTGTCCTCGGTGGTGCTGCCGACCCACTTGACGCCCCGGAAGAGCCGGAACTGGCCGTCGTCGTCATCATCGATCCAGCACTGGAGCTTCTTCGTGGCCTCCTCTCTCGTGGAGCCCGGCGCCTTGCCCATGTAGCCGTCGTGGCCCTCGTTGAGGGCCTCCGCGATCCTGTGACCGTAGTCTCTCTGGTGGCCCAAGTAGTTCAGGAGGTCAGAGAAGTCTCGGTCGGAGAGCTTGTCAGTCTTCAGGGTGAGGTCCTTGTCCGATCCCCGCTCCACGAAGTCGTAGTCTTTCGCGTCAGCGGAGAGGTTCTGATGCATCCATTTCACGAGGCGAGTGTGGTTGATCCAGTCGATGCCGTCCAGCTCGATGCTGCCCTTGTTCTGGGCCTTCGCCTCGTTGACGAACTCTTCGTAGAGTTTGATGTGCTTGTTCATGTTTATCTTTTGTTGGGAGGTGTGTAGCTATTGAAATAATTTCCGATGAAATTGTCCATGTCAGTTCCTCTGATTATTTGGTCTCCTGATTCTGCTTTGTCGTTGTGCTCGGTGGCCCACTTCTCGAGGTCCTTGTATACTTTTGGCTGGAGGAGCTTCTTCCACTGCGCGAGCTGCTCGCTCTGGACCTTGATCCCGTCTTCGACAGAGAACGCGGCTTCAGATACCGCTTCTGATGACTCATAGACGAAGAGCTGCTCTCCGGTGTCCTCGTGCTTCAGGCCCTGCTTCTTCAGGTACTCAGCGGCTTTCTTCTTGAAGTCCATGAAAGCCTTGTGGTCCTTGGTGTCGAAGCTGAAGACTGTCGCTGCTTTGCCGCGGTGGTCCGTGTGGCCCGATTCGATGCCCTCTCTGTCGTCGTCCACGGTCTCGTCCCAGAGGAAGAAGATCTCGTCAGCCTCGAATCGGGCTTCGTTGACGAGGCTCGAAATTTCTCTGTAGCTTCTCACCTGTTTTCCTTTTTCTCCGTCGTCGCCTTCGTGATAGACCAAGCCCGCTTTGATCAGCCTGTCCGCTACTTCTGCAGCGGCGATCGAAAAATCTACGCTGTTCGCCAGTTCGTTCCAAGTTTCTTCGATGTAGCCTGGATCGATCCAGCCCATGCCTCTTTTGATGTGATCTATTACGGATTTTACGTCCGTTTCGAAAGTCTTCACGGTTCCTTCGTTGATGAAGTCTTCGTAGATCCTGATGTGTTGTTTCATGCGTGTATTATTATTTGCTGTGTATACGTATTCCATAGTAGTATTTATCTAGCAAGGTGGAGCGCCTGTGGAGTAGGTCGTGACCTGGAAGACCTGGGAGCCGCTCGAGCTCGGGTCCAGCGTGGTCGAGAAACTCGAGAAGTACTCTCCTGCGGGGTCGATCTGCGAGCCCGAGGAGACCAGGTTTCCGTCGCAGGTGCCTGCGCTCGGAATCGTGAAGTTCGAGTAGAGGTAGCCGCCGAGGTCCCCGTACCAGTAGACCTCGGCGTTGACAGCCGTGTTCACCGCAACTGAGGCCGTCACGGCCATGTCGTAGTAGGAGTACTCCTGCATAAGGTTGGGTCCGTATGTCACGAAGTCGACGTACTCTACTGGGCAGCCGTTGAGCTGCACTGTGGTGAAGGCGGGCCGGGCTGCTGGGCTTGAGACCTCCCGGATCTCGAAGTAGCTCGAGGAGATCGTCGAGAGGCTGTGGACACCGCAGTAGCCCGAGTCGATCGGGCCGATCGAGGAGTCCTGGCCTCCCGAAGAATTGTAGATCCCGAGGACCTGGCCGTCGGCTCCGACCTGGTTGATGGTGATGTCGAAGTCGCCCGGGCCCGAGATGTTGAACCGGGCCCGGCCTCCCGGAGCGAAATAGATCTGCTCGTTGTTCGTGCAGCTCCAGCCGCTGATGTCCACGCAGGAGATCGTGACCGTGCCCGTGAGAGTGAAGTTCGAGTTTGCTCCGCCGCAGGCGATCACCACTGTGAGAGCTCCGTCCTGGGCCGGGACCGCGAAGTAGATCGTCCGGTTGCCCGGGTTCACTGCCCCGCCCGGGATCACCGCCGGCATCGCCGGAGAGCCGTTGAAGCAGGTCGCTGCGTTGAGCTGGGACATCTGGCGAACCCCGTCGTAGTAGACGGCGACCTCACCGGGATAGCTCTCGTTCTGGAGGTTCCGGGTCATGTCTGAGAGAGTGACCGTGACGATTCCTCCCGATGTTCCTCCCATGTTGTAGGTGTAGACAAAGTCTTTCGTCGCGTCGTAGTATGCCGAGCTCTTCTGGCAGAAGAAGGGCATCGTGACCGAGCAGCTGTTGGCCGGCTGAAGGTCCGTCTTGATCGGGAGCTGGAGGTTGGTGAGGTCGACGAAGGGCTGGTACCCGGTCTGAACATTCACGTAGGTCGTGACGTCCGTCTTGATGATCTCTTCGTTCGTGTTTGGTATAGTAGTGAGTCGCTGGAAGACGCCTCTCAGAGAAGCATCTCTGAGATTGGCGAAAGAGACGGTTTGGTTGTCGGAGAGGTCGTACCAGCCCATGTGGAATTATTTGATCTTCAGAGACTTCTTGAGCTCTGAGACGAAGCCTTCGAAGTTCTGGGCTCCGTAGTCCTCAACAAGGACCTGGGCCACGGCCTGAGCGAAGTCTACATAGCTCATCGAATCGTCGATCTCAGATATTGCTTTGCTGATCTTCAGTGCGAGCTTTCCGGAGAGGCTCTCGTTCAGAGTGTCTATGTGATATGCAGCATCAGCTTCGATCTGCTTCTTGATTTTCGTTGGAAGACTTTTTACGAGCCATGTGATCTTACCCTTGGCGCTGATCTCAGCGAGTTCGGTATCGTCTATCGCATTGCTCACAATGACAGAATCTTCCGAACTTCCCGTATTGTAGTCGAGCTCATAGGCAGCTTCGTTCAAATTCTCATCTAACCAGTGCTTCTTCACGACTTGTGCTGCGGCTTTATCGCTGGATGCTCCCCAGTATTCTCTCATCTGGGACAGGCCTGCGTTCTTCTGGAAGCTGTCGACTGCCACGTCTGCTCGATCTAAGTCCATTTTAGCGAGTTTGGCGAGTTCTTGGGCTACGACGAAATCGTTTCTCTTCGCCTCGTTCAGGTAGCTCTCGAATTCTTTGATGTGCTTGTTCATGATTGAGTGTATTTTTATGCAATGTAGGCGTTGAGCTCGTATCGGTTTCCCATCCCGTAGATCTGGACCTGGAGGGCTTTCTTCTGTTCTTTGCCGTCCTTGAAGAGGGTGATGGTGAACTTGTTGGTCACTCCCTCCTGGGGCTTTCGATCTCCCATTCCGATCTTGGTGAAGGTCTCTTCCCTGTCGTAAGTGTAGCCCTGTTTCTCGGCATACTCCAGAGCCGTGTCGACGGCTGAGGTGTAGCTGTTGTGATAGACTTGGTAGTCTTGGCGGCCCTCGGCTAGGAAATTTCCGTATTCTTTGATGTGTCTCATTTTCTACTTTTTAGTTTTTTATCTATCTCAATGATAGACAAAATAATCGAGACAAAAAAGGGAGCTCGAGAGCTCCCTTGTTGGGAAAGGTTTCGCCGTTATTTCTTCGTCCGAGCTGCAGGCTTCTTCGCTGTTTCAGGCTTAGCTGCCTTTTTCGGAGCCGCAGGCTTCTTAGCCGCAGGCTTAGGTACCGCAGGCTTTTTAGGAGCTGCTCTCTTTTTAGGCTTGGCCTCGACCACTTCTGCTATGGGATCGGGCTGGACGACTTCTGGCTGTTTCTCTTCCTGGAATAGAGAGAGGAACCATTTCAAAAGTTTCTTCATGGGTGTATGGTTTGTTTTGTGTGGTGGGTTAATCGTCAACGGGTTCCTCGAGGCCGAGCTCTTTCTCGACTTCGAGTATGTCTTCGTAGCTCATGTCTCTGAGGACTCTTTTCAGAGAATCTCTGTTAGTGGCGCCGTAGCCTACAGCGTCGAGCACTCTTCGACGACCCTGAGGATCGCTCTTGTCCCAGAGAGCCATGACCGCTTTGAAGTGGATGTCGGTTTCAGCCATCTCACCAAGCTCTTTAGCTTTTTGGAGAGCTTCGGGTTCGTCGATGAGTCCGGCATCCCTCAATTTCTTGTAGTATTCAGGATCTTCAGAGAGGTGGTCTCTCGCGATCTTCTCTGCTTCATCGGCGTCGGTGGTGTGCTCCATCTCGACTTCCTTGCCGACAGCGAGCTCTTTCGGATCGATCTTGCCTTCGCCTTCAGCGACCACGTCAGCCATTCCCTGAGAGACCAGGTAATCTGCGAAGAGATCTACCTGTTTATTCAGAGGCGCGTTGATCACGTGAGGCTGAGCCAGAAAAGCTTGAATCTCGTCGTCGCTCAAGTTGTGATGAATGTGACCGTAATGAGTTCTGAACCTCATCTTGAAAGGTCCTAAGTTGATTGCTGAACTCTCGTTCAGCCATTCTGTGTAGTTCTTTATCATTTTACGTTTGAATTCGGGTCTCTAACCTGGAAAATTCCAGCTGGTCTTGTAACCGACATAATTTCGAAGATATTCTTTGTCTATTCTAAAGCTTTTCGGTATTATCTCCTCACCATATTGTAGTACGGGTAATTCTATGTACTTACCGCGAGAAGCAGCTATTATGAGCCACCATCTAGAGAGGTTATAGTTGTTTTCCCAGGTCTGGATTTTTCTCCTTCCGGCTGGAAGGATCTTGTATGAGAAATTGATGGTACCTTCGAAGATCTCGATCTTCTTCCTTTCTTCCAAGTCTTGGTAGTAATTCTTTGCGTTGGGCTCGCCGATGACTTTTGCTTCGAAAGTGGGTACTATCCCTTCGTCCACACTCACTGTATAACCTGCGTCGCTCGGAAACTTTATCGCCTGTATTGCTCTTGCGAATTCTTTGAATTTGCTCTTCGCTTCGCTGTTGTATTTCTTTACTGCTTCTTCGATCTCCTTTTCGACTTTCGTGGCGGGCGTAGACATGTCGTGGCCCTTCCTGTTCATCTCTCTGAGAGAATTCATCTCATCAATCTTGTCGACAATAGTCTGTTGTAAGGCAACAAGACCCTTTATGTCGATGTTCACGTTGGAAAATTCTACTCCTGCCTCAATGAGGATCTCCGGAGTTATCCGCCATTTGTAGTATCTTCCAGCATCATAAGCAGTGTCGCTCGTCGCTAGAGCTTCAGTCTTTGCTTCGTTGACGAAGTCCTCGTAGATTTTGACGTGCTGTTTCATGTGGTAATTATTTGTTCTATTTATCTTTGAGGATGTTCTCGGCCTTCTTCAGAATCCAAGCCGAGTCGGGATCGTAGATGAAGTCCCAGAGAGTGCTCTTCTTCGAGAAGGGGTGCGGTTGGCAGGAAGACCAGCGCCTCACGGCTTCCATGTCTTCCACATTCCAGGCAAAGCTCGTCGGCTTCTGGACGAAGCGGCTGAGGACGTTGAACCTGAACCAAAGTTTGAATTTCTTTATCATGTCTTGAACGTTAACGTGTTGTATTATATCCATATAGTCATTGAGCTTCGAGGCCATCAGAGGGTCTCAGAATGCTTCGAGACTTATCTCATGAGCAAACTTGCACTGAGTATCGCAAAAGTAGCCATTTCGGTCCACCAGACCTTGTTCTCTATTCCCTTCCAGAAGCTGATTGCCAGAGCCGAGACCGTGAGGATCGGCAGGGGCCACCAGACGCCGCTGTCACAGAGAACGCCGAGGATCGTGCCGATGACGGCCGCCGCAGTGCCGCTGTAGTGGACGCACCTCTTGAAAGCCTTCTCGTAGAGTGCCACGAGGCCGATAGAGACGAGACCGATGCCAGCGAGAAAAAAGAAAGTGGAGTGGCCTGTCGATTGGAAGAACATGGGCAGTCCGATTCCGAGACAGAAGAGAGTGAAGATGGGATTTCCACGCTCCAACAGGTACCAAGACTCAGAGAGCGAGTCCAAGACGCCGAACCTCTTCGTCACGTAAGCGACGTAGAGCAGGAATACTGTGATCTGAAAGAGCGTGAGAAAGAGCATTTTCGTTAAGTTTCTTCGTATGTTATCGTGATGTCGCCGCCCTGCTCGAACTCGTTCCAAGCGAGAAGCGTCTCTCCTCCGTTCGCCGTCTGAGTCCAGACCTTGCCGTTGGCGTTGGCCGTCATTGTCATCGTCTGGTCCTGCATCCAGCCCCTATCGACGTAGACTCCGGCTTCCGGTCCGAACGAGAGGTTGCCCTGAGTGAGATAGGGCGGGCTGTCTTGGCCGTCAAAGACGTTGATCGCGTTGGCATTGTTCGTCATGTCCGTGTTCCAAGAGTAAGTCTGGCCAGAGGGTATTTCCACTCGGCCCATGTAGTTGTTGACCACGCTCATGTCGTGCTTGGTCTTGTTTTCTATAGTCACATTAACGTTCCACATAAATTGTGTTTTTTTATCTTCGGGGTCTTGAGTTCCTGAGCTTTGCGTTGAACTCGACTATTCGAGCGTCCTTCGAATTGTAGCCCATTCGAGTCTTGAATTTCTGGTCTAGGACTTCTATGCTCTTGATCCGATCGAGTCTGAAGAGGCGCCAGCCGGGAACCGGATTCTTTCCGCTGTTTCCTGTCTTGGAGACTCCTTCTCTGAGCCAGGCCCGGATGACTTCGTTGCCTGAAGTCGCTGTTCCAAAAGCGTGGGGTTCGATGGTTCGGTGGCCTGGGAGGACGATGGGTCCGTCTTTGTACCTGATGATCACGACTTTCTTCTCTCGAATGGCAGTCTCTAGAGTGTCGGAGATGGACTGCCTGCTCAGGCCTCGGTGTTCGTTCAGTGGCCTGCTGAAAAAGTCTTCGAATGAGTAGAGGTTAAAAAGCACGCTCGAAAAACTTTTTTAGCTTTTCGTGAAGCTCGTAAGCTTCGTCGTCGTTGAGCTTGCGCGCAGCTTTCTTGATCTCTTCTATGATCTTGTCATAGTGTTGGTCGACTTTGCTGCTCTCTTCTACTTTTTCAAATTCGTTCAGAGACTTGAGATTTCTCATGGGCTTTGAGCCTTTTGGCTATAAGCCTATTTATCTAGTTCCTGATCTGCCAGGGTAGAGTTCTAGCAGCATAGCGCTCTTCGAGGTCCTCGTACCGGACGAGCTCTATCTCTTGTCCACCGTCGGACGTCGTAGTGTCCTTGTTGAAAACGAGAGCGACGTTTCCCTCGATCGTGCGATAGATTCCGACGAAGCCGTAGCCTTCACAGATGATGGGAATGTAGTGTTCGGGAGCCAGAGTCTCGGCCATCTCGGCCACATTGAAGTCTGAAGGCATCTCAGGATCGTGGGCTTCACAGTATTCTTTGCTAAATTCTGCCATTAGTTTTCTTTTTTGAGATAATTGACAATGTCTTGGAACTTGTGAGCGTCTTTTGGGCTGAGCATGAACTCGTCCCAGTGGCCGTATTTAGTGCGGTGTCCGAAGAGGTACTTTGTGGCGGACTTGAGCCTCTCCCAGAAGGACTTGTAAGTGATCAGGTGCGGGTGGACATAGACCATCGGCACTTTCTTGCCTTCTTCTATTTCGTCTTCTGAGTAGTAGAAGATGTACTGGTGCTCGTCAGAGCGGCACTCGCAGATGACGATCTCCTGTGATTCGTAGGGTATCTTTTCGCTCATTGTGATTCTTTGCTGTCCCAGTAGATTTTTCGGACTTTTGCACCGAGCTCTGAGTTGTTAGGCGTCGAGTGGACGAGTTCTTCGCTCACGGTGAAGAGTCGACGACTCCTCTCCTGGCTGCACATGTGCGGTTGGAAGCAGGCCTGTCCGCACCCTTCGACATAGCCTACTCTGAGGTCAATGTGGGTCTGCATAGTGTAGGGGCTTTCCTTGCCGCAGATAACGCAGGGATCTTTCGGACTTTCTGAGTCTCCTACAGAAGTCACCATCCAGTCTTCGTTGATTTTGAGTGATACGTGTTGTTCTCCCATGGTGGTTAGGTTTATTGTGAGTTTATGTGTTCTTGAAAAGGGACTTGAGCTTTTCAGCGGGCACAGCACCGATTGTCCGATCGAGTTCTTTTTCGGAGCTAAAAGCTATTATTGTGGGAATGCTGCGAATGCCTAAGTCTGCGACTTCAGGATTCTCATCGACGTTCACCTTGACGACGGTGATGTCGGGATTTTCTTGAGAGAACTTTTCGAGGACCGGAGCCATTGCTCGGCAGGGCCCACACCAAGGAGCCCAGAAGTCCACCAGGACTTTTCCGCCCTCTGCGATTTTTTCTTGCATTTCTGCGAAGTTCACCTCTGTCATAGAAATTATTGTTTCTATTTTTAGAGAACTCCGAGCAAATGTTTCAGAAAGGCAGGTCCATCGCTAGACAGGTGAGGTGGTGCTCATTAGAGACACCATGCTCAACCATAAGTTCTGCCATTCTGTTTCTGGAGATACCCCTCACCATGCCTTCGCTGATGACTACGCCCTCGGGGTTCTCTTCGCTCACTAAGTTCTCATTGAAAACTTGGAAAAAGTACCCTCCAAGAGGAGCAGGCATCATGTGGTCATACCCGTAAGCAACTTTGATCCCTCCTTCTTTTCTGATCGTGTGTCGGCTCATTCTTGTAAGTTTGAAAAAGGATAGAAAACCGGCTCGAAAAGAGAAAAACTATTGTGAAGAATGTGACAAATTTACGTCACCGAGAACGCAATACTTGATGTTCTGTGTGACATTCGAGGTCGCCACGTTGATCGTGAAGTGAGGGACGCTGTTCACTGAGGCAAAGTTGTTTCGAGTGATGAGGTCGTAGTCGCTCGGATTGAACCAGAGCACCTGATTGATGGGCCTGAGCCCGGTGGTCTGGGCGATGATGAGAAAGGCGTCGCCGAGGTCCAGAGTTCCGTTAGCATTCACGTCGGCTGCCTTCCACTGTTTGGTTCCTGTCATTACCAGTCCCTGAGCCAAGTTGTTCGGTGTGTTGATGTTCTTCGCCTCGTCGAAAGCGAGAGTGAAGTCGGCGATCGTCACTCCTTGAAAAGTGAGAGAGGGTACGAGCTTGTAAGTGCTGTTCTGTTGAGGGAGGACGAAAGTATAGGTCCCATTGGATTGGACCGTCTTGTAGTCCACCAGAATCTCAGTGCTACCGCTTACTCGATAGAGAGTCAGTACCGGAAGAGGATTGAGCCCGGCAGGAATTGAGATTGTTCCGCTCAACGTGTTGGTGATGGCGACTACGTTGGTCGTGTTAGCTGTATAAAAACCTGTGAAAGTCGCGTCTTGTGGGTTGGACCAAGTGCCAAATTCGACCACATAACCGCTCGTCCAGCCTGCCCCGTCAGGAAGATCATTCCAACAGTTACCGCCTCCCCACTTAGTGACTGCATAGTCTTCGCCTCCGGCATCATTGGGTTCTCCGCCGCACCAGTTCTGGTAAGTTCCGGCTTGAGGCCCACCGTTATAGTTTCCAGTGTTGATGAGAGTTCCGTTTTCTGGTCCGGCGTCCACTCTCCAGTAACCTTCTTGTAACCTATCGGAAAGAGCGATCCAGATGTTGTTTCCCGGAACGTTGACCCCGATGAAATTCTGTTCGTCCTGAGACGTGATGGTCACTAAATAGCCAGTCTGTCCTTTGAATGTTTGAGTCGCTGAAGCGGTTTTAGCCGCCGAATAGCTTGAAGTACCGGATATCGGTCGATAGAAGTGTCCGTTCACTGCGTTGTAGTAGTAGCCGGCTGGATTCACTGTCGCCGAGACTGATATTTGCACGTTTCCTGTGGTTGCTCCGGTGTTGATCTTTAGAGAAGCGAGAGCATTGTTCACGTTGGCCATAGTTCCGGTGAAGCTCACACGAGTGATGTTGGTCCAGGCATTGTAACCTGTGGCAAAAGAGAGTCCTGTTGTCGAAGAAACACTGAAAGAGACTCCAGCAGCTGGATTGACCAGACCAATGGAAGCCAATAGTACCTCCGAGGAACCAAAGCCATTGACCGAAAAGCCACTAGCATCCTGGCCGGAAGTGCTCACTTGGTAGGTCCTCCCAGGCGGTGCAGTGATGGACTGTCCAAAGACCATTAGAGGCAAGAGAAATAATATGATGAGCAGCTTTTTCATCAGAGGTTGATTTTGCTTCCGATCAAAAAGAACGAGAGTATAGGAAAGTCAGGATTGGTGCTCAGGTTAGCCTTGTAGTTCATGTTGAACTTGAATCTTTTTGTCAACTGGTAATCGAAGCCTGCTCCGAGGAAGCCGCTGAAAGTCCTGTCGCTCACTGTGATCTTGTCCACCGAAGAGTAGATGATCGGAGTCGAAATTATGTATATCTCCGGAGAGACCATGAGACGATTTCCGGCTTTGAAGGGCCGAGTGTAGAAGGCCGTCACTGAAGGACTGATGAAGACGTTCTCGTCGTCCGGAGTTTTCGTGGCCGCAGCGCTCGTGTTGAATCCGGCGATGCCCCACTTTCCGGCGTTGAGGATCCCGCTGTAGCCGAGGAACCCAAAAACGTTCCCGTAAGAATAGGCCGCCGTGAGGTTCATGTTGTGGATGTACTTCAGAGTGCCCTTCTTGTTCATCTTCATCACCGTGTACCGGCCTGAGAGAGCGAACTGCTTCAGGTTGAACCAGACCATGCTCGTGACTCCCCATGAAGCTGTCCCTGACATCGAAGACTGAGACATTCCGAAGTTGACAATGCCAGTGAAGCTCTTGTCCAGGTTCTGAGCCGATGTGAGGTCCGATGAGACTATGAGAGGGTTGCTTCTGGCGTTTCCTCCGCTCTTGCTCTTTCCACCTCCACCGCTGCTGCTTCCTCCGTCGCCAGACTTGTCGTTCCTCACTTCTATGTTCATCTGAGTGCTCGTCATTTCAGCACCCTCTGTCTTAGTGTCTCCAGTCTTAGCTTCTCCACCACTTCCCGTTCCTCCAGAGTTTCCACCACTTCCACCTACAGGTGGCTGAGTCGACGAACCTCCTCCTTGAGTTGATCCACCTGAACCTGTGCTCGATCCTGTTCCACCTGAAGAAGTTCCACCACTCGTCCCGCCAGCGTTCGAACCTCCTCCACTGTTTCCGCCTGCATTATTTCCATTAGAATTTGCCGTACTTCCGGCGTTAGTACCATTTGTTGTTCCATTTCCTTGATTATTTGAGCCTGTCCCGCTCGAGCTCGCTCTTTCCTTCTTTTCTTTCTTGGTCTCGTTCTTTCCCTTTGAAGCTGCGTCGTCGCCACCACCGCTCGATCCACCGCTCATGGAGATAGATTGGTTGACCGAAGAGTTGATGGAGCTCACCACATTGCTGATCACGTTGCCGATGACCTGAGAGGTGATCTGGTTTCTGATCACTGTGGTTGATTGGACTCCGCAAGGTGACACTTTACGATAGTCGGCATAGGCCTGGTTGACCCAGGCTGCGAATTCCCCGTTGGAGATCTGTGCGGCTGTCACCGTGGTCGACCTGTTCAAAAAGAAGACCACCGTCGATCCCTGTATGGGAACCGAGAAGAAGGTGGTCTCTTTAGTGCACGGATCTGTGAAGCTGTAAGTGAGCACTTGCGCTCTTAGACTAGAAGCGCAGACTATGAGTAGAACGGAAAGGAGAGCTTTTTTCCACATTTTACTTGTTAGTGATCGAAGATCT